>FWPU01010517.1_pt1 | contig 13683 bp, 11 predicted proteins | sample 2228361 | NCBI WGS metagenome assembly FWPU01 (sample SAMEA103939777, study PRJEB20133) | metagenome | reverse complement strand
CCCGCCGCCGGCTCGACAGCTCCCGCAGCCCTTCCTCCAGGCGGCTGCGGGCGGCCGCCTCCTCCCCTCGTCGGCCCTCCGCCTCCTCCAGCCGCCGCCTCAGCTCCGCCAGGTCGAGGGCGGCCAGGCCCGCCCGCAGGCGGCGGATGGCGGCCGTGAGCCGCTCTGCCCGCTCGGCCGCGCCGGCCTGGGCGGCCAGGGGGCGGAGACGCCTCTGCACCTCGGCTTCCAGGTCGCGGACGCGCTGCACCTGCTGGGAGACGCGGGCCAGCTTGAGCTCGGCCCGGTGACGGCGACGCTTGAACCGTCCCAGGCCGGCCGCCTCCTCCACCAACGCCCGGCGCTCGCCGGGGCTGGCGGCGAGGATAGCCTCCACCCTGCCCTGGCCGACGACGGAGCCGCCGCCGGGGCCGAGGCCGACGTCGGCCAGAAGCTCCACCACGTCGGTGCGGCGGACGGCCACCCCGTTCACGAGGTACTGCCCCTCCCCGCCCCGGTACAGCCGGCGGGCGATGGACACCTCGGCGTAGTCGAGCCCCCCCAGCTCGCCCCGGACCTCGTCGAAGCGAAGCTCCACCTCGCAGAAGGCGGCCGGCGGACGGGCGGCGGAGCCGGCGAAGAGGACGTCGTCGGGCTTCTCGGCCCGAAGCTCGCTGGGGGCGAGGCAGCCGGCCGCCCACAGGAGGGCGTCGGCGATGTTCGACTTCCCGGAGCCGTTCGGCCCCACCACCACCGTCACCCCCGGCTCCAGCCGCACCTCCACCGGGTCGCAGAAGGACTTGAAGCCGCGAATGGCGATGGAGCGCAGGTACACGGGTCGTCAACGCTAACGGCCGGCGCGGATGCCGCCGCCCGATGCAGACCCTCGCTGGGCGCGGCAGCGGCGCCGAGGCGCTCAGGGTCTACCCCAGCCTGCGGCTCCGCCGGGGGGACGATCTCGGCCCCGCGCCCGGGCCGGAGACGCGGGCGCTTCCCCGGCGGCTACTCGCCCGACTCGCCGCCCATGATCGCCGCCAGAGCCTGTCTCGCCGCCGCCTGCTCTGCCTCCTTCTTCGTCCGCCCCACCCCCACCCCTTGGCGGACGCCGTCCACCAGAGCGGCACAGGTGAACTGCCTGTCGTGGGCCGGCCCCTCCATCCCCACCACCACATAGGAGACGTGGGAGCGGCGGCGGGCCAGAGCCTCCTGGAGCTCGGTCTTGTAGTCCACGTCGTGGGTGGCGGCATACTCGATCTCCCTCGAGAACGCCTCCACCACCGCCCGCTCGATGGGACCGAAGCCGTGCTCCAGGAAGAGCGCCGCCAGCGCCGCCTCCACCAGAGCGGCCAGGATGTTGCGGTTCTCGGCCAGTCGGACGAGCTCCTCCTGGGGCAGCGTCCCCCGCTCGAGCAGCCGCTCGCCCAGCCCGAGCTGGCGGGCCACAGCCGCGCACGCCCGCCGCGACACCACCTGGGAGCGAATCTTGGCCAGCCTCCCCTCCGAGAAGTCGGGATAGCGCTCGTACAGCTCGTGGGCCACGGCCAGCTCGAGCACGCTGTCCCCCAGGAACTCCAGCCGCTCGTACGAGGCGGCCCGATCCTCCGCCCAGGCGGCGTGGGTGAGGACCTGCTCCAGCCGCTCCGGCGGGAGCTGGTCGATGAGCCGGGCAAGGGCGCGGGCGTGGCTGGGGACGCCGCTACTGGTGGGCGACGACGTAGTCGACAGCCTGCCCCACCGTCTGGATCTTCTGGGCGTCTTCGTCGGAGATCTTGATGCCGAACTGGTCTTCGAGCTCCATGATCAGCTCGACGAGATCGAGCGAATCGGCGTCGAGATCCTCCTGGAACGAGGCTTCCTCGGTGATCTCGCTCTCGTCGACGCCCAGCTGCTCTACCAGGACCTCCTTGACTCGCTCGAACACTTCCTCGCGCGAAGCTGCCATGTCACCTCTCTTGGCGGTTGGATTGTGCGGGCGCGCGGATGCTAACACGCTCTCCGGCCCCTTCCCGCGACCCTCGGGCCAGCCGCTCGGCCAGCCGCTCCACCACCCCGTGCTCGACCCCGCGGGCGGCCAGGCTGACGGCGTTGGCGATGGCCCGGCGGGAGGAGTTGCCGTGGGCGATCACCACCAAGCCGCGCAGGCCGAGCAGGTAGGCTCCCCCGTAGGTCTCCGGGTCGAGCCGGGAGCGCAGCTTCCGGGCGGAAGGGCGGATGAGGAGACCTCCGATCCTGCCCAGGGCCGACCGGCCGATCTCCGCCCGGAGCCCATCGAGGACGGTGCGGATGGTGCCCTCGAGCAGCTTCAGGGACACGTTGCCGGTGAAGCCGTCGCACACGACCACGTCGGCGGCGCCTTCCAAAAGCCATCGGCTCTCCACGTTGCCCTGGAAGTCGAGATCGCCGGCAGCCAAGAGCCGGTGGGCCTCCAGGGTGAGCTGGTTTCCCTTCTCCGCCTCCTCGCCGATAGACAGCAGCCCCACCCGGGGCCGGGCGATGCCCAGGATCTCCTCGGCGAAGATGGCTCCCATCTGGGCGAACTGGGCCAGCATGTCGGGCCGGGCGTCGGCGTTGGCGCCGGCGTCGATGAGTACCGACGGCCCCCGCACGGCGGGGATGACGACGGCGATGGCCGGGCGCAGCACCCCGGGCAGGCGGCGGATCTCCACCAGCGAGGCCGCCAGCATGGCGCCCGTGTTGCCGGCCGACACGGCCGCGTCGGCCCGCCCTGCCCCCACAGCCCGGCACACGGCCACGAGGGAGCTGTCCGGCTTCGCCCGCACCGCCTCGGCCGGCTTCTCGTCCATGCCGATGGCCTGAGTCGTCTCCACCAGCGCGAGGCCGCCCGTGTCCAGCCCGGCCGGTCCGTACAGCACCGGCTCGACGGTGGGCGAGCGGGCGGCCAGGGCGCCAGCTACCACCTCCCCCGGCGCGCGGTCACCCCCCAGGGCGTCGACCGCGACCCGGATCACGGCCTACGGGACCGGCGCCGGAAGCGGCTCGACCTCGCGGCCGCGGTACGTCTTGCAGGTAGGGCAGAGCCGGTGGGGCAGCTTGGGCCCACCGCAGGTGGGACAGAGACTGAGGCGGGGGGCCTGGAGGCGGTGCTGAGCCCGGCGCTTGTCGCGCCGCGACTTGGACACCTTCTGCTTGGGAACGGCCATGGGCGGGCCGAGTATAGCCGCCCGGTGGTCAGAGCCGGTCGCGCAGCTCGGCCAGGATCGTCCAGCGCGGGTCGGGCGGCCCCGCCTCGTGGGCGTGGGGTCGACGGTTCAGGTCCTCCCCGCACACCGGGCAGAGACCGGCGCAGTCGGCCCGGCACAGGATCTTGTCGGGAAGGGCGAGGATGAGGGAGTCCCGGGCCCAGGCGGAGAGGTCGAGTCGGCGGCCGACCACGTAGGGAGTCCTGAGCTCGTCGGCGCCCCCCGGGCTCTCGGCCTGGTACTCGCGCAGGTGGAGAGCCTCCTCCACCACTGCGTCGCCCAGGCAGCGGTAGCAGGGCCCATGCAGCCGGGCTCGGAACTGGAGCTCGAACACGGTACCGGTGGTGGCCTTGGTCACGGTCACCTCCGCCTCCACCTTGTCGGGCACGGCGATGTAGCGCTGGCCGCCGAGCTCGATGGGGGCGATCTCGACCTGTCGCTGGTCGCGCAGCTCCTCCCCCGACCTCAGCCGGATCGACCTGAGGTCCAGGTAGGTCATACCTCCAGAGTAGCGCCGGCCCCGCGGCTACCGACCGCGGGCGGGCACGGCCACCGCCGTCCCTCTCCCCGCCCGGGCGGGCCCGGTGACGATGAGGAAGACGGCGGCGAGGACGACGGCGCCTCCCGCCGCCATCGTCCAGGTCGGCCTCTCCTCGAGGACGGCCGTGCCCAGCAGCACCGCCACCACCGGGTTGACGTAGGCGTAGGTGCCGACGAGCGAGGTGGGGGCCGAGCGGAGAAGCCAGACGTAGGCCGTGAACCCGAGGAGGGAGCCGAGCACCACCAGGTACGCCAATCCGGCGAGAGAAGTCGCGGACACCGCCTCCAGGCGCAGCTGGCCCACCTCGCCCCGCACCGCTGCCGCCAAGGCGAGGAGAAGGCCGCCCGCCAGCATCTGCATCGACGCCCCCACGAGAGGAGAGGGCGACGGAGCCCGCCGGGCGTAGAGCGACCCCAGCGCCCAGGCAGCGGCGCCGCCGAGGAGGCCCAGCTCGCCCGCCCAGTCCGACCCCCCTCCTCCCGGCGAGACGAGCACGGCCACTCCCCCGAGCCCGGCCACCAGGCCGAGGGAGGCCCTCGCTCCCAGCCGCTGTGCGTACACCGCCCGGTCGAGCAGGGCCAGCCACAGGGGCACCGAGGCGATGATGAGAGCGGCCGTGCCTGTGGCCACGCCCCGATGCTCGGCCCAGGCCACGGTGCCGTTGCCCACCCCGAGGAGGAGGGCGCCGACCAGGAAGGCGGCCCGCCACTCCCTGCCCGACGGGAGGCAGACCGGGCGGGGGCTGCGGGCGAGGCCCCAGGCGAAGAGGAGCGAGCCGGCGATGACGAACCGCGCGGCCAGCATGAGAAGCGGCGGGAGCGTGCGCACAGCCAGCTCGATGCCGAGGTACGTGGATCCCCAAACTACGTACACGACGGCCAGGGCTGCCCACACCTTGGCCGGGCTCGCCCCGCCCCTCATCGCTCCCTCCCCATCGCCTCCCCACTCTGCCTCCGGGCGCTCCATTAGCGCAAGTCGCGTTATAGTTCATTTCCATCATGCAAATTGATCATTGGCTCGGGCTCGAGCTCCGCCACCTGGCGGCGCTGAAGGCGGTGGCCAGGGAAGGGTCCTTCGGCCGCGCCGCCCGCGCCCTCGGCTACACCCAGTCGGCGGTGAGCCAGCAGATCGCCACCCTGGAGCGGATCGTCGGCCAGCGCCTGCTCGAGCGGCCGGGAGGACCCCGGCCGGTGTCCCTCACCGAGGCCGGTCGCCTGCTCCTCACCCACGCCGAGGCCATCACCGCCCGCCTCCAGGCGGCCCAGGCCGACCTGGCCGCCCTCCAGGCCGGAGACGCCGGCCCGCTCCGTATCGGCACCTACCAGAGCGTGGGCGCCCGCGTCCTGCCCGGCCTCCTGCGAGCGTTCAGCGCCGACTGGCCGGCGGTGGAGGTGATCCTGTCTGAGCGCTCCGACGACCGCGATCTCCTCTGCCTGCTCGAGCGGGGCGAGGTGGACTTGACCTTCGCCGTCCTCCCCCTGGAGCCGGGCCCCTTCCAGGCGGTGGAGTTGATGCGGGACCCCTACGTCCTCCTCGTACCGGCCGGCTCTCCCCTGGCGGCGCGGGAGCGGCCGCCGTCGCTGCGGGAGCTCGTCGACCTCCCCCTCATCGGCTACCGCTCCTGCCGGACCACCCAGCGGGTGGAGGAGCGGCTGCGCCTGGCCGGCCGGGAGCCCACGGTGGTGTTTCGCTCCGATGACAACAGGACCGTGCAGGCCCTCGTCGCCGCCGGCATGGGCGTGGCCCTCGTACCCCGCCTGACCGTGGAGCCGACCGACGCCGCCATTCGCGTCATCGACCTGCGCGAGCGGCTGCCGGCCCGCCTCATCGCCCTCGCCTGGCACCGCGACCGGAGGCGAACGAAGGCGGCGGAGGCGTTCGTGGAGGCGGCCAAGACCTTCTGCGCCGGCCTGGAGCAGATGGCGGCGGCGGCGTGAGGAGAGGGAAATGCCGGCCCGGGCGCGAACGTTTGTACAAGCATCATGCGTACCCTGAACGACATTAGGGCCGAGATCGAGCATCTGAGCGGAAGGCGGAACGAGCTCTTGCGCGCCCTCGGCGACCGCCACGATCCGGCTCTCGCCGCCGAGCGGGCCCGGATCGACGAGCGCATCGCCCGCCTGTGGGAGGAGTACCGCATCGAGCGTGCCCGTCTGCGCTTCGGCGAGCGGGAGACCATCATCGCCCGCGCGCGCCACGAGGAGCGGCTCGACCGAGCGGCCTAGAAGCCCGGCCCCAGCCCCGCTACGATGAGCGGCAGGGGGCGTTAGCTCAGCCTGGGAGAGCGCCGGCTTTGCAAGCCGGAGGTCGCCGGTTCGAGCCCGGCACGCTCCACCTTACGAGTTATTGCGCGAACCGCCGCCGGAATCCTGTAGGTGGGGACGATCCGGCGGCGGTCGTGCACGCGGATCTCTTCGACGAGCAGGCGGAGGAACTCCTTCGCCTGCTCGGGGCTTTCGCTGACCAGGGTTTCGTCCAGTTGGTCGGCGAGCGGAGGAGCAGCGACCAGCGCTCGCCGACGAGCCCGAGCGCATGGGCGACCGGGCAGTACTGGTCGTAGCGCTTGCTCACGGTCGGAACTAGACAGGACGCAGGCGCGCAATACACGGCGATACGCAAGGTGACGAGGTCAGCGCACACGTTCGGCCTGCGGGTCGACGGCCCGGGGACACCGCCGACTTCGACACCTTCACTATCGGCCCCTTCCGATTTACAAGAGGAAGGCCGTGGCCTGCGTGAATTTCCAATCAGCCATCTAGGCATCCAAGCACGCGGCACGCTCGGTGAACGGCTCTTCGTCGAGCATGTTCCTGAGGGCAGGCCCGCGTCACCGGATGACATCGAGACCTTGCTTGGCGCGCACGGACTTGAGATCGGCGCCGACTGGCGGCGAGTCGAGCTCACTCCGGACCTCGCGCCGCGCTTCGTCGACGTTGGATGATCCCGATCAGCCTTCGACGCGTTCGGGGCGGACAGGCCAGCAGAGCTCAGAACGTCTTCGGCTGGCGCCATCTCCGGGCTCACGCTTCGGAGGAATGGCTCGGCCGTGTCGGGCTCGTCGACTTCTGGTTCGTATCACCCGACCTCGGACTCGTGGGCCGTGCCAAGACGGAGGACGTGCGGGCAGTCTAGCGGCCGATCGACGGCGTTCCGGTCGGCGAGTGGGCGGTGCAGCGGCTCGACCAGCTGCGTGACGACGTCGAAGGGACGTGGTAGACGCTTCTTGCCGCGCTCGGCGGGGTGCGATGACAAAGGCTTGTCGCGCGGGAGTCCGCTGAGCGAGGGCGCCTAGAGCACGTAGAGAACTGATCCTTGGCTCGCCGTTATCAGCCTCGTCCTTGACGGGCGCTAGCATGGGGGACATGTCGAAGAATGATGACCTCGGCGCTGCCGTCGCTTCCCATTTGGAACGGATAGACGTAAAGCTGACGGCGCTCCTCGCCCTGTTGCTCGACGGCTACCTCCGCGAGACGGCTACTGCCAAGCCAAAGGAGCGCACGATCGAGCGGATACTCGTCGACGCAGGCCTCTCCGCAGCGACCGTCGCAGGCCTGCTCGGGAAGACGAAGCGCGCTGTCTACCTGGCACTTCAGCGCGAGCGGGAAAAGAAGCCGGCGGCGAGGCGCGGGAAGAACAGGGAGACGGAACGCGAGCAGGAGGCCGCTGAATGAGGCACCAGAAGAATCGGGAGGTCGACCGCGTGGAGACGCGCCTTGACGAGATCGCCCGGCTGGTTGCGCTGCTCGTGGCGCGCGACCGGCCGCTACAAGACGCGATAGCAGACCTGTCAGGCGTGGGGTTTGGACCGACGCGGATTGCGGAGCTCGTAGGGACATCTCCGGGCTATGCCAAGGTCGCCATCGCTCGGGCGAAGAAGAAGGGCCCGAGCGGCAAGAGGACCGTGTCAGAGACCGAGGAGTAGCGGGTGGCCACGAACCCTCACGTAAGGGCCGAGTTGCTCGCGCGTCTGGGCGTCACATCGCAGCGGCTCTACCAGCTCGTGAAGCGCCGCAAGGACGAGCTCCCGATGAGCACGGAGCTTGCGATCTACACGCTCGCGCACGAGCATGGAATCGACTTGTCGAAGCACCTGAGCCGTGACGAGATAGGCGAGGTGCGGACGCTCGTGGCGCAGCTCAAAGGGATGCGGCCGTCGGTTGCGTCAGCAACGAACGGCGGACGAATGGCTCGGCGTGGGAAGCCACCTTCTAACCGGCCGGTCATCACGATCGCGGGCATCAAGGTCGAGAGCGTCCCCGGGCTCGATCCCGTGCATGCGAAGCAGGCGAAGGAGATGGCCGAAAAAGTCTACCCGACCCTCTACGTCTTCGAGAACTCCGCCCGGGACGTCATCGCGCGCGTCCTCGAGGCCGCGTACGGGCCGGAGTGGTGGACGAAGGCGGTTCCGAAGGATGTCCGCGAGCGTGCAGCCAAGCGGAAGGGGGCCGAGCAGAAGGACGCGTGGCACGGCAGTAAGCGTGGCCTCCGCGAGATCGACTACACGCTCCTGCCGGAGCTTGCGAGGATCGTGCGTGCGCGGTGGGAGGACTTCAAGCATCTCTTCCCACGCCAGTCGTGGTTCGAGGAACTCGTCTCCGGCGACATGAACGTCCCGCGCCGTGTGATCGCCCACATGCATCCGCTCGACAAGGGGGACGTGCGGATGATCGAGACGGCGTTTCGGAAGTGGGCGAAGCAGCTGAAGGCGATTGAGGACAAGCTCCCATAACGGACGATCTGGGCATTCCCATGCATCGGGCCTTCGGGTTACCGCTCGCCGTTTTCACCAACGGAGAGGGCGGGAGCGGCCACCACCACATGGTTCGCGTAACGCTCGGCTAGCTCCACTCCCCCGTGAGCTGGTAGACAGCCGTTGCCCAGGAGCATGATGGCTGCCCCGGGCAACCTCGTCGCCACCGGAGGGGGCGACGGCGCCGTCCACGACCGCCCGCCTGTGCCCGAGCCAGCCGGAGGCGCGGAGAGGCGGCGGCGCCCTCCACGGGCTAGAGGAGAGCGGCCTCGCCCAGGAGGGCCCGCACCTCGGCGAAGAAGTCGGGCTCGGGGCGCACGCGGTAGGCGGGGCCGAGCTCGAGCACCTTCCTCCCCTCCGACGTCTCCAGGGTGAGGACGACCCGGGCCTCGCCGGGAAAGTCGCGCACTACGTGGCTCAGCTCGCGCACGATCCCGGCCGAGGCCCTACGCGCATCCACCCGTAGCCGCACCTCGGCCGGCTCCTCGTCTGCCTCCAGGGGGCTCACCTCCAAGGCCACGAGCTTCGTCTCCCCCTCCTGCTTGTGGTCGACCCGGCCTTTCACGACCAGGATCCGGTCGGCCGCGCACAGCTCGCGGGCGGAGGCGTACACGGAGTTGAAGACGACCACCTCGATCTCGGCGGTGAGGTCGTCCAGGCGCAGGAACACCATGGGCTCGCCCCGGCGGGTGGTGATCTGCTTGGCCGAGGTGACGATGCCGCCCACGGTGACCACCTCCCCGTCCCGGCGGCGCTCCACCTCGGCCAGGGGGCAGTCGGCGCGACGGCGCAGGGCCTGGCGGGCGGCGTGCAGGGGATGCTCGGACACGTACAAGCCCAGGGTCTCCTTCTCCAACCTGAGCAGCTCCTGCTTGTCCAGCTCGTCGCTGGTCAGGGGCGGATGGCTTCCCTCCACCCTGTGCCCGGCCGGGTCGTCGAAGAAGGTGGCCTGGCCGGCGGCCCGGTCGGCGTGCGCCTTCTGGCCGTGGGTAACGACGGCATCGAGGGCCTCGAGCGCCCCCTTGCGGGAGGGCACCACCCCGTCCAGGGCCCCCGCCTTGACCAAGGCCTCCAGGGCTCGGCGGTTGACGACCTGGGGGTCGACCCGCTCCACGAAGTCCCAGATGGAGGTGAAGGGGCCCCCCGCCTCGCGGGCGGCGACGATGGCTCGGGCCGCCGTCTCGCCCACGTTCTTGACCGCGTTCAGGCCGAAGCGGATCTTCCCCTCCACCACGGCGAAGTCGACGGCGGAGGCGTTGACGTCGGGGGGCAGCACCTCGATCCCCATCTCCTCGCAGGCGTTGACGTAGAAGGGCACCCGGTCCTTGGTGTTCATCACCGACGAGATGAGGGCGGCCATGTACTGGGCCGGGTAGTGGGCCCGGAGGTAGGCGGTGCGGTAGGCGATGAGGGCGTAGCAGGCGGCATGGGACTTGTTGAAGGAGTAGTCCTGGGCCTTCTCCATGTCGTCCCACAGCTGGCGGGCAACGTGGGGAGCGACCCCGTTGGCCACGCACCCCTCCACGAACTTGCCCTTGAGAGAGGCCATGAGGGAGTGGATCTTCTTGCCGATGGCCTTGCGCAGATCGTCGGCCTCGGCCGGCGAGAAACCGGCCAGCCGCTTGGCGATCTCCATGTACTGCTCTTGGTAGATGCAGATGCCGTAGGTGGGGCCGGTGATCGGACGCAGGCGCTCGTCGAGGAAGGTCACCGGCTCCACCCCCGCCTTGCGGCGGGCGTACACCGGGATGTAGGCCATGGGCCCGGGGCGGTAGAGAGCGACGAGGGCGATGAGGTCGTCGAGCTCGGTGGGCTTGACCAGCCGCAGGGCCTCCCGCATCCCCGGCGACTCGAACTGGAAGACGCCGGTGGCCTCGCCCCGAGCCAGCATGGCGTAGGTGGCGGGATCGTCCAGGGGCACCCGGGTGATGTCGAGATCTCCGCCCACCAGCCGCACCGCCTCGTCGATGACGTCGAGGTTGCGGAGGCCGAGGAAGTCCATCTTGAGCAGCCCCAGGGCCTCCACGTCCCCCATGGCAAACTGGGTCACCACCTCTTGATCCTCGCCCTTCTGCTGGAGGGGTACGACATCGGTGAGAGGCCGGTCGGCGATGACGACGCCGGCAGCGTGGATGGAGTCCTGTCGGACCAGGCCCTCCAGGGGCTTGGCCAGGTCGACGATCTCCCGCACCAGGGGGTCGTGGTCGTAGGCTTGGCGGAGCTCCTGGCCCGGCTTGAGGCAGTCCCCCAGACGGACTCTGGGCCCCTCGGGAACGAGCTTGGCGATCCGGTCCACGGTCCCGTAGGGGACGTCGAGGACGCGGCCGGCGTCGCGGATGGCCGCCCGGGCCATCATGGTGCCGAAGGTGATGATCTGGGCCACCCGGTCGCGGCCGTACTTCTCGGCCACGTAGTTGATCACCCGCTCGCGGCCGGCCACGGAGAAGTCGATGTCGATGTCGGGCATGGACTTGCGGGCCGGGTTGAGGAACCGCTCGAACAGGAGGTCGTAGCGGATGGGATCGATGTCGGTGATCTCCAGGCAGTAGGCGACCAGGGAGCCCGCTGCCGAGCCCCGCCCGGGACCGACGCCGATGCCGTTCCGCTTGGCGAACCCGACGAAGTCGGACACGATGAGGAAGTAGTCGGCGAACCCCATCTCCCGGATGATGGCGAGCTCGTACTGGAGGCGGTGGCGGAGCTCGGGGGTGATGACGTCGTACCGCCGGGCTAGGCCCGCCTCGCACAGCTCTACCAGGTACTCGAAGGCGTCCCGGCCGTCGGGGGTGGGAAACCGGGGCAGGTGGAGCCGGCCCAGCTCGATCTCCACCGTGCAGCGCTCGGCGATCTCCACCGTGCGCCGCAGGGCCTCCTCCCGGCCGGGGAAGTCGGCGGCCATCTCGGCCGGGGTCTTGAAGTAGAACTGGTCCGACTCGAACCGCCATCGGTTGGGGTTCTTGAGCGAGTCTCCGGACTGGATGCAGAGGAGGGCCTCGTGCGCCCGCGCATCCTCGTGCCGGAGGTAGTGGACGTCGCCGGTGGCTACTAAGGGGAGGCCGCTGTCGGCGGCCAGCCGAGCGAGCTGCGGATTGATGCGACGCTGGTCGGCCAGGCCGGCGTTCTGGATCTCGACGTAGGTGCGGTCGCGGCCGAAGATCTGGGCCAGCCGGTCGAGGTCGGCGGCGGCGTCGCGATAGCGGTTCTCCTTCAGCGCCCGGGCCACCCGTCCCGACAGGCAGCCGGACAGACAGAGGATGCCGCCGGCGTGGCGCTCCAGGAGCTCCCAGTCGACCCGGGGCTTGTAGTAGTAGCCCTCCAGGTACCCCAGGGAGGCCAGCTTGATGAGGTTGCCGTAGCCCTCGTTCGTCTCGGCCAACAGGGTGAGGTGGGTATAGCCCTTCTCCTGACGGCGGCGGTCGTCGGCCAGGTACACCTCGCAGCCGATGAGGGGCTTCACTCCTGCCCGGCGCGCCTCGCGGTACAGCTCCACCGCCCCCGCGAGGGAGCCGTGGTCGGTGAGGGCGACGGCGGGCATGTCCAGCTCCGCCGCCCGGGCCACGAGCTCCGGGATCCGACACGCCCCGTCCAGGATGGAGTACTCAGAGTGGACGTGGAGGTGGCAGAAGCGGGCGTCGGGCACGGCGCTCCGATTCTACGAGTCGGCAAGGACACCCCCCGCCGTCGGCAGCCGCCGACGCCGCCGTCAGCTCCCAGCCGGGGGAGCCACGTACACATGGGCGGCGAGGGGGGACAAAGCGGCCACGAAGGTGTCCCCGACCGGGGTCACGGTGCGCCCCTCGTCCACCACCGTCACCGTCCTCCCGGCCAGCCCGGGCAGGCGGAGGGTGGCCCGGACGGGACGCCGGGAGGTATTGACGGCCACCGCGTACAGCGCCCCGCCGCGGCTTCGGGCTCCCGCCCGCACGGGGCCTCCGGCAGGCTCCACGGCCACCGTCGCAGGGGGGGAGAGAAGGGCCGGACCTAGGTAGCGGACGGCGCGGGCGATCCCGGCGATGGCCTCCCCCACGGCCCCCGTCCACGCCCCCGGCGGGAAGCCGAGCCCGGCCGCCCCTCCCGCCACCGCCAGCCACGCCTCCGCCCGCACCGTCTCCGGGCTGACGGCGCTGGCCCCGTGGGGGCAGCGCATGCCCGCCGCCTCGATCCACTGGAAGGTGGGCTTGGCCTTCGCCAGGCGGGCGAGCTCCCGCTGGGCCAGGTACACATCCGCCAGCCGGTCGGGGCGACACCACTCCTGGAGGGGGTAGAGATCGAAGCCGACGACGTCGGCGGCGGCCGCGAGGCCCGGATACATGCCCCGTCCCTGGGGGAGGGGGGCGGCGCCGGAGTAGAAGTGGTTGGTCAGGGTCAGGAAGCGCAGGCCGGGCACCGGGGGCGGGGGCAGGGAGCTTCCCTCCAGGCCGTGGCCGTCTGCCTCGTCGGGATAGAAGGAGCCCACGAGGCCCGGCCCCTGGGCGGGCTCGTCCCCGGCGGCGGCGGCCGACAGAGCCCGCCCGGCCAAGGCATCGAGCTGAGCGGGCAGGCCGCCACAGGGATTGTAGGCAAAGAGGTTGAGGCCCGCCCGCAGGCTCGTCTCGTACGTCTCCGGGCAACCCCCCCAGGACATGAGGGGGAAGAAGGGATGGCCGTCGACGACGACCTTTCCCCCGCTCACCCCCACCTGGGGGGCGGTAGGAGGGCCGGGGGTGGTGAGGTCGAGGGTGGCCTGGGCTCGGTCACCGTCGGGCGCCTGCGAGGTCACCCACACGCGGTAGGGGGTGGAGAAGGCGAGCCCGCCCAGGGTGACCCGGTGCCACCGCGCCGGCCGCTCCACCCGCCACCAGAGGAGGGGGCCGCCGTCGGGAGGCCCGGCCGTCACCCAGGCAGTGGTGGGCGTACCCGTCCGCCACTGTACCGTGGCCGACAGGGCCGAGATGGACACGGCCTGGAGATCGGCCACCTCCGCTCCCGTCGGCGACGGGCGAGCGGGAGGAGCGGTGGTGGCAGCGACGGTGGCGGGAGCCTGCCGGCCGGGAGAGGCGGGAGGAGCCTGCGCCGGCCGGCCCCCGCCCCAGACGAGGAGAGCGACGACGACACCGCCGAGAGCCAGGCCGGCCGCTAGGGGCCCGGCGGGAACGAGCCGCCCTGGAGCCCGGGGGGGCACGGCCGCCAGGGTACCGGCCTCCGCCCCCCCTCGGTCAGCCTCGACCGACGTC
>FWPU01010516.1_pt1 | contig 13687 bp, 13 predicted proteins | sample 2228361 | NCBI WGS metagenome assembly FWPU01 (sample SAMEA103939777, study PRJEB20133) | metagenome | reverse complement strand
TTTACACCGTTTGTGCCGCCGACCCGTACACCCACCCTCACCGAAACGCCAACACCAACCTTAACCTTCACCCCTCCGCCTCCAACCGATACACCGGTGGTGGATACGACAACTCCCACCGAAATCTCCACCCCTACCGAAACCCCCAATTCTCCATAACTTCAAGGGAACATTCGAAATATGACGAATGAAATCAAGGATTTTCTCAAGGATTTGATTTCTCTGCCGGGACTTTCTGGCTATGAAAGCCCGGTGCGGGAGCGCATTCAGCAGGAATGGCAGCCGCTGGTGGATGAAATTACGTTCAGTCCGCTGGGCAGCTTGCATGCCCTCAAACGCGGCAGCGGGGAAGAACCCCGCCCCAGCATTTTGCTGGCCGCCCACATGGATGCCATTGGAATGATTGTAACGGAAATTGTGGATGGCTGGCTGCGTTTTACACAAATTGGTGGAATTGACCCGCGAATTTTGCCCGGTCAGCAAGTGATTGTGCATGGGCGAGAGGATTTGCCTGCTGTCATTGTTCAGCCGCCAGCCCATCTCCTGCCGGATGAAGTTTCCACCCGCCACACAGTGGAGATGAAATACCTGCTGGTAGATACCGGTCTGCTGCCGGAGCAGGTTCAGGAATTGGTGCGGGTTGGCGACCTGATTTCGTTCGCTCAGTCCCCGCTGGAATTGAGCAACGATTTGCTGGCCGGTCACAGTCTGGATAACCGCGCCTCGCTTGCTGCGCTGACGGTGTGTTTGAAAGCCTTGCAGCCGGTTCGTCATATATGGGATGTATGGGCTGTGGCTACCGTCCAGGAAGAGATCACTCTCGGAGGAGGATATACCTCGCCTTTTTCAATTCGTCCGGATTTAGCCATAGCCGTGGATGTGACATTTGCCAAGGGGCCAGGCGGTCCTTCGGATTACCGCACCTTTCCGCTGGGAAAGGGGCTGACGATTGGCTGGGGGGCAAATATTCATCCGGCATTCTATCGTGCATTGAAAGAGACAGCGGAGCGATTGGATATCCCATTTCACACGGATATGTTGCCGGTTTACTCCGGCACTGATGCTTACGCCATGCAAGTGATTGGGGAGGGCATCCCCACGGCGGTGCTGAGCATTCCTTTGCGTTACATGCACACACCGGTCGAAATCATCTCGATGAAGGATGTGCAGCGCACCGGTCACCTGCTGGCACAGTTCATCGCCGGTCTGTCAGCAGATTTTATGAATCAAATGAAGTGGGATGAGTAATTTATGGAACACGCAGAACATAATCCCTTTGAAATTGGTAGTGATCAACTAGACCTGCTCGAACGCCTGTCGAACGCAATTGCGGTTTCGGGGGATGAGCGCGAGGTGCGCGCCATTGTGCTGGAAGAAATCCAACCCTTTGCCGATGAGGTGCGGGTGGATGCCCTCGGTAACGTGCTGGCCGTACGCCATGCCGAGGGGGAAGATTGGCTGCGGGTGATGCTGGCTGCCCACATGGACGAGGTCGGTTTTATCCTCGTCGAAGAGGAGGAGGGCGGCTGGTTCCGTTTTGAGGTGATTGGTGGTGTGGACCCGCGCGTTCTGGTGGGTAAGCCAGTACTGGTGGGCAAAGATCATCTGCCCGGGGTGATTGGGACGCGTCCTATCCATTTGACGACAGCCGACGAACGAAAGAACGCCCTTACAGTGGAACAATTACGAATTGATTTGGGCAACGAGAACGGTAAAAAGGTTAAGGTCGGTGAGCGGGCTGGCTTTGCTACCCGATTCCGGCAAACCGGGCCGAGTCTGGTGGGTAAGGCGCTGGATGACCGTCTCGGCGTGGCAACTCTGATTGAGCTGATCAAAAATCCACCGCCAAATGTGGAATTGCTGGCAGCCTTTACTGTGCAGGAAGAGATTGGTTTACGGGGGGCAAGAGTGGCTGCTTACGCGTTTAATCCGGATTTGGCGATTGCCGTGGATGCCACCCCCGCCAATGACCTGCCGTTGTGGGATGGAGAGGAAAATAACCGCTATAACACCCGGCTTGGCAGCGGGCCGGCCATTTATGTGGCTGATGCGGCCACCCTTTCGGACCCGCGCTTGATTCGTCATCTGATTCGTACGGCGGAGGAGATGGGTATCCCCTATCAGATACGTCAGCCAGGCGGCGGCGGAACGGATGCCGGGGCGATTCACAAACAGCGCGAGGGCATCCCGGTGGTATCTGTCTCTGTGCCGGTGCGCTATGCCCACACCCCTGCCCTCCAGGCAAGATTATTGGACTGGGAAAACACTCTGTCTTTGTTGTATCATGGATTGGAGCGGCTCAGTCCACAGCTTTTCTCAGAAGATCGTTAAACTGTTCGAGGAGATTTGCATGAAAGCGCTTATTCAAAAACTGGTGGAAACCATTGCCCCTTCGGGTTATGAGATGCCCATCCGCGAATTGATTTTGGGAGAAGTCAAAGAATGGGCGGATGAAGTGCGCGTTGATGCGCTGGGTAATCTGGTCGTGCGTAAAGGTCAAAAACACCCGGCTGGCAAGCGCATTATGCTGGCAGCTCACATGGATGAAATTGGCTTGATTGCCACGCATGTGGATGAAAACGGTTTCGTACGCTTTACGACGATTGGCGGGGTGCGCCCGCATACGCTTTACGGGGGAAGAGTGCGCTTTTTAAACGGCACTGCCGGGGTGATCGGTGGCGAACGGCTGGAAAACATGGAACGTGTTCACAGTTTTGATAAGTTGTTCATTGACGTCGGGGCAACCAGCAGGGAAGATTGTCCGGTGCGGGTCGGCGATGTGGCTGCCTTCGAGCGCCCATTTCTAGATCTGGGCAGGCGTTTGGTGGCAAAGTCAATGGATGATCGCATTTCGGTGGCGGTGATGATTGAAACGCTGCGTCAGTTAAAGGATAGCCCACACGAGGTTTACTTTGTCTTTTCCACGCAGGAAGAGGTTGGCGTGCGGGGCGCTACCACTGCTGCTTTTGGGGTTGATCCGGAAATTGGCATTGCTGTGGATGTAACTGCTACCGGTGATACCCCCAAGGGTTTGAAAATGGCAGTTGCCCTCGGTAAGGGGCCGGCCGTCAAGGTCAAGGACAGCGGTATGATTGCCGACCCGCGCGTGGTGCGCTGGATGGCCGATACCGCCGAACAGGCTGGCATCCCCTATCAACTGGAAATTCTGGAGGGCGGTTCGACTGATGCGCGCGCCATGCAGTTGACGCGTGCCGGTGTGCCGGCGGGCTGTCTTTCGATTCCTTGCCGCTATATTCATACCCCGTCGGAAATGGTGGATTACGAAGATGTGCTGAACGCCATCCGCTTGCTGACCGTTTTGCTGCAATCACCGGTTGAATTGAAATGAGTTATCGGCTTCCCCGCAGCGGTAAAATCCGAGAGGGGGATGGCTATAAACTATGTAGACCGGCGCTGGTTCGCCTTACGGCGGCGGTCGTTATCCTGGCGCTGTTGGGGGGGTGTGCGGAATGGCTTGAGCCGATCCTGCCGGGTTTGTTTAGCCCGCTGCCTACCCCGACCCTCGATACGCCGGTGACACTACCACCTGAGCCGGAGGCGAGTGTCACACCGGAACCCCTGCCGACGTTTAGCGGAGCGGTTACGCTGACGCTCTGGCTTCCGCCGCAATTCGACCCGGCTGCCGATACACCCGCCGGACAATTGCTGCAACAACGGCTGGATGCTTTCATGGAGGAAAACCCGGGGGTGTTGATCCATGTACGCATCAAAGCTCCTTCCGGTCCGGGTGGGCTGCTCGAATCACTGACGGCTGCGGCAGCGCCCGCCCCAGCCGCCTTGCCCTCGGTGATTGCCCTGAGCCGCGGGGATCTCGAAGCGGCTGCTTTGAAGGGATTGATCTACCCCCTGGAGGGGGTGAGTGAAGAAGTTGAAAGCCCGGATTGGTATCCGTATGCCCGCCAGTTAAGCCGGGTGCAGGATATTCCTTTTGCTATACCGATTGCCGGCGATGCCTTAATGCTTTTTTACCGGCCGGCCAGTGTGGGAGGAACACCTCCACAAAACTGGCAGGAGGTTCTGGCTTTTGGCAATCCACTGCTCTTTGCCGGCGATGATCCCCAGGCTCTGTTGACTCTGACTCTCTATCGCTCGTTGGGTGGTCTGGTGCAAGATTTGCAGGGAAGACCCGCCCTGCAAGCGGATTTGTTGCAGCAGGTCTTTGAGTTGTATCAGGAAGGAGCACGACGTGGAACTTTTCCACCGACGGTTGCTCAGTATCAGAGCGGCGGACAGGTCTGGCAGGCTTATCTGGATGGGCAGGCCAACTGGGCAGTGACTTTTGCCTCTTTTTACCTGACCGACCTGCCGGACGATACGGTTGCCCTGTTGCTGCCCTCGTTGGGCGGGGATGATTTCACGCAGGCTACCGGTTGGGGTCTGGCGATTGCCGATCCTGATCCGCAGCGCCGTCCAATGGCAGTGAAACTGGCAGAGTATCTCAGCGCGGCTGATTTTCTGGCCGAATGGGCGGCGGCAGCTGGTTATTTGCCGGTACACCCCACCTCTTTGACGGGATGGCAGCCGGTTACCCTGCAAAACACGTTGAGCCGGGTCGTGCTTTCTGCTCAAATTCGACCCTCAAATGAAATCCTGGCCAGTCTCGGGCCGGTATTGAGAGAAAGCGGGTTGGCCGTCTTGCGCAACCAGGCCAGCCCGGCTCAGGCGGCGCAGTCGGCTGTGGAGAAATTGCTAACGCCATGATCAAACGAGTTGTGGATGCAATTTCCGGACGGGTTGCCGGATGGCGGAATTGGCTGAAAAAGCAGAATCCCCATCTTCTGGGGCTGGTGCTGGTTATGGCGGCTTTTTGGGCGGCAATGGCATTCAGCGAGCCGGTCTCGCCCCCTCAGGTTACCCCATTGGCGCCGACGGTGGAAGTGACTCCTCTGCCATCTCAGGCTGCAACTGGCGAAACACCAGTGGAAAGTCCCGGTCCAACCCCGTTTCCAGCAGAATTGATTGCCAACCGCGAGCAGACCTTTGGGATTGTATTTGGAGCCGTGGTTTTGGTGATGATTGTTATCATCGGGACGTTGAGCGGCATTGCTGCTCAACGCCAGAACGAATCAAAGTAATGGTTGATCAGATTCGCCTGGTTGCAGGCTGATCGGGCAGGCGCACCTTCGTCAGGGTCAGCACGGAGAACAGGAAAAGCGCGCCGTAGATGGCAAAGATGACCAGATAACCCAGACCGGGTTCAATTTTATTGAAAAAGTCGGCAAGCGGGCCGCCAATGCCAGCCCCAACGATGCCTGCACCGGCTCCCGCCAGATTGGAAATACCCAGATAGCGACCGGCTTCGTGCGGGGGAACAAGTTCAGTGCCTAATGCCCAGTTAGAGGCATAGAACGTTCCGGTACCCAGCCCAATGATGCAGCCGCTCAAAATCACAATGGGGAAATTCGGTGCAAACAACAGCACCACCGTGCCGAGGGTGGCAATCAGCCCGGCATAACGCACCAACCGTTTCGGCCCGAAGCGGTCTGCCAGTGTGCCGCCATAAATGGCTGAAGGAATGAGAAAGAGGGCAACGGCTGCAAGTAAAATGGTGGTGCTGGTAGCAGGATTGGGTACTTGAAGAACATCGCGCAGGTAAAACTGAGCAAAGCCCTGAATGGAGCCGACGGCGGCAAGAAAAAGCAGGCGGTTTATCACCCACCAGATGAAGGAAGTCTGCTGGCGAGCCTCTTTGCCGATTCCGACCGATGCACCAAAATAAACCCCGATCAGGATGGAACCGGCCATGGCGGCTAACCCGGCCAGACCGATCAATACGATCTGAACCTCACGACTGACGCCCAATTGAGTTAAACGACTGCCGCTGGTGCTGACCAGCCAGACGGCCAGCCGTGTAGCACCGACGAAAATGCCGGTGAGCGCCAGCAGACGCAGAAAACGATCGCCAATTCCATTTACAGGTTTTTGGGTGATGGGGGTTTCGCGGGCAAACCGTACGGTAACCGCCATGGTCAGCAGAAAACCGGCGGCTACAATCCCCATGACCAGCCCAACCTGCCCGCGATCAATGAGGGGACCGATGAAGATGACCAGAAAGACCGGCAGAAGTTCCATGACCGCTTTTACGCCAGAGGAACGCCCGCGCTGGTTTTCAGGAACGAGATCGGGAATCAGACCCTGCAACGCCCCCTGGGCAATATTCGAAGAAATTTGCAGCAGGATAATCCCCACCAGTAAAACAGCATAAGCGGTGGAAATGCCCAAAGTGGACTGAAAGAATTCGTCCAGCGGCGAGCCAATGAACAGCGGGGTAGCGCCGATGATGGCAAGGAACACAACGTTGGCGAGCGCACCGCCGAAGATGAACGGCCGCCGCCGTCCGAAGCGGGAGGTGCTGCGATCCGATAACATGCCACCGAGCGGCTGAATCAGCATGGCAACCGTCAGACCGATCACGCGCACATTGGCCAGGTAGGTATTTTTCTGCTCTTCCGGCATGAACAGCAGCACCAGATAGGGCAGCAACAGCGGAGTAATTACCCCGGAGGAGATGTTGATACCCAGCCAGTAGGCATTCACTGCAATGTGATCAAACCAGGTCAGTTTTTTCTCGTTCATAGGATTTTCTCCGCCAATTCAGGGAAGCAGTGTCGGGCGCAGTTGCCGAATAACCTGCAAGGAAGATACAGCCTGGGGGATGGTCAATTCAAAAATCACCGGGCCGTTGAAGCCGGCTTCACTCAACCGGTCCAGCAGGCGTGCGGTCTCCAAATCGCCGCTGCCGAGGGTTTGATGATCCATGCCGTAGGCAGGTTTGCCACCGACCGGTGGACGAGGGCAGTCGTGCAGGTGGATTTCGCCCAGTCGCGGAAGTACCTTCTCCAAAACGGCAAAGAGATCCAATTGACCGGCAAATCCGGCCAGCACATGGCCGGTATCCAGACAAACCGACAGGTCGAGCCGTTCGGTCATTTCCAGCGTCAGGTCAAAGGGAAATTCGATGGTTTCGACCGCCAAACGGCGAGGAGGCAGGGAGGTTTGATCCAGCACTTCCTGAATGGATTGCAGCGCGTTTTGCTGAAACTGGCGCAAAATTAACCCCTTGGCTGCGGGCGGCAAGCGCATCTGGTAAAACTCGGCGGCAAGGGCGCCGGTGGCATGCAGAACATAACAGACGGGTTGCAAGGGCAGGGTGGCGCGGATGCAGTCCGTCAGTGCCCGTACCGAGCCGATTCGTACTGGTTGAAGGGGTGTCGAGGGCTCCACCGACCAGAGCGGCAGATGAACGGTGTAAGATAGCCCCAGCTCCTCTTTCAGTTGGGCCAGTTCTTCAATGACAGGCGGGGTAAACGCATTTGGAAACCACATTCCCAGGTCTCCGCCCAGTTCAATGAGGGAGAAGCCGGCTGTATGCAACTGGCGAATCAGCCCCGCATGACTGAACGAAGCGATATGTTGCAGGGCTTCCGGTGCACTGCTGACCGGCGGGAGAAGGGCTTCCATTTGCATTGCCATGATTCCGAATTTCATCCTTGACCTCGCTTCAGGGAGATTTTGAAGGATTAACCCCAATATGATTGGATTGTATTCAATTGTGGGTAAATTCCCAGTGAAAAATCATGTTTTTAACCGGAAGTTAACGTGCAAATAACAAAGCCACCCCGCTCAGTGCCAGCAGAGCGCCCAATACCGCGCGCAGGCTGATTTTTTGTCCCTGCATGGCGGCAATTGGCAGGATGAAGAGGGGACTGGCGGATAACAGCGTTTGAACAATGCCGGCGGGGGCAAGTGCAATGGAGACCTGCTGCAGCCACATTGCCAGATAAGTACCGATGAGGGTGGCTGCGGCCAGGATGCCCCACAGATGAGGGTGTGTCCGAAATACCGAGCGGCTGATCAGCGGGCGACGGCGGATCAGTGACCAGACTGCCAGCACAACCACGGCGGCTGCCAGACGCAAGATGGTGCTTTGCAGCGAATCCACACTGGTGCGGGTCAAAGCCACCCGCGAAAGCACCAGCGCAACCGACTGCGAGAGGGCCGCCAGAAAACCAAACCATAAACCACGCTTGAGATCGAATGCCGGTGCCGAATCGGGAGTTCGTTCCAGAATCACCCAAATAATGCCTGCCACGGTCACAAAAATTCCCAACCACGAAAGCCACGAGAGGCTTTCCCCCAACACCCCCCAGGCGATCAGCCCGACCATGGGCGGGGCAAGGGTGGCCAACAAGAGGGTTCGCCGCGGTCCGAGGTGTTGAAGAGCCTGCAGGTAGGCGCTATCTCCCAGCGTAATGCCAACCACACCGCTGATTAATAGCAACCCCAAGGCGTTCGACGGAATGGTTTGGAGGCTGCCACCGCTGAGATAAAGGGTGGCTACCAGCAGAATCAAGGCGAGCAGCCCCTTGAGAAAATTGACTTCGATGACCGATAGATGGCTGCCCAGGCGGGTGAACCACAAAGAGGCTAACGCCCATAAAAAAGCGGCGGTGAGCGCAGCCAAACCGCCGCCAAAGGGAGAGAGGAGAAGGTCGAGGAGAGCATCCATGGACTTGCGGGCAATCTTATCACATCTTCACAGAGTAAGGTAGTGATGGTTTGTGCCAAACCTGGCCGTTTTTCTGGGTGGGGTCATCCCCCAAACGGCAGAGGCAGAATTTTGCCCGACGAATTATACTGAAATCAGACGGGCAGATTGTCCGGAGAGAGACATACCGTTATACTGAATGAGGAGGTGTTTAATGGCAGGCGAATGGAACAGCGATTGGATGAGTCGTTTTTCGGAGGGGTGGATTGACGCAGCCAGCCGGGCTGCAGGATTTACACTGCTGGTAGATGCCCGCAAACGGCTGCCCGGCAGTGGAGTGGCTTTCGCCAATGATTTGATTTTAACCGCCGACCATGTGGTCGAGCGGGAGGAGAATATCCGCATTTTTCTGCCGGATGGAGACGTTCGGGCCGCCTCGCTGGCAGGCCGTGATCCGGCCAATGATCTGGCTTTGCTGCGGTTGGATGAAGCGGTGCTGACACCTTCGGTCACCGCCGAAAACGAAGGAAAAGTTGGTCAACCAGCGCTGACGGTGGCACGCCCCTCTCCGGATGGTATCCAGGTGGGGTGGGCGTTGATTTCCGCTGTTGGCGGGCCGGTGCGTACGATGCGAGGCGGGCTGCTGCGACGGTTCTTCCGGCTGGATGCCACCCCTTACCCCGGTTTTTCGGGTGGGGCGCTGGTTGACTTAAACGGCCGGCTGCTCGGCATCAATACCTCCGGTTTGGCGGGCGGTACTTTTCTCTCCATACCGGTTGCGGTTGCTTGGGAAATTGGCGAAGTGTTAGCCCGCCATGGGCGTATCCGCCGCGGTTATCTCGGCATCCGCAGTCAACCGGTTGAAATTCCTCCCGCATTGCAGCAAGTGCTGAAGCGCACTCAGGAACGCGGTTTGCTGCTGGTAGGTGTAGAAGAAGGCACCCCAGCCGCAGATGCCGGTTTGATGGTGGGCGATATACTGGTGGCTATCAATGCTCAGGTATTGATTGACCCCGAAGATCTGGTTTCGGCTCTGTCGGCGGATGTGGTTGGCAAGGTGGTGACGCTCGAATTGCTGCGTGGTGGTCAACGCATGGAAAAGCAAGCCACAGTGGGCGAACGTTGAGTTGATCGGATGGTGAACGATTTTACGGGAAGGGAGAGAAGTCCGCTGCGGGTTGCACTGTTGAGTCCGGGGGGCGCCATCCGCGCCGGGCTGCGGGCGCTGTTGCAAAGCGGCGACCGGATCAACATCACCGACGAGATGGGTGACCTGACCGAATTGCAGCGATTGGATGAGTCGGTTGAGGTGCTGGTGGCAGTTCTCTCTTTTCAGCAATTGAGCGAGGTTGACCAACTGCTGCCAAAAGAAACTCCGATGGCTGTGTTGTTGCTCCTGATGGATTGGGGAGAGGTAGTGCCGGTGCCTCTCCCGCCCGTTTTTCATGATCGGGCGATCGGCTTATTGCCGCTGGGGGTGGAGGCAGAGACTTTGCAGGCGGCGCTGGCTGCCCTGGTGGAGGGGCTTTCTGTCGGGCTTCCAGCCTGGTTCAATCGCGTGGGTTCATCCACGGTAAGCGAGTGGGGTTTGCCGGTGGGCGAGGAGCGATTAACCCGCCGCGAGGTGGAGGTGCTGGAACAACTGGCTCAGGGCTTGACCAACAAGCAAATTGCGCGGACGCTGGGCATCAGCGAGCATACCGTAAAGTACCACATTTCAGCCATTTACGCCAAACTGGGGGTGATGAACCGCGCCGAAGCAGTCCGCGTTGGCGCGCGCCGCGGCTATGTGCAAATTTAGTGATGGTGAGGGTGTTCCGCTGAGCCGGTTTCGGGACCGAGCCAGCGCCGCAATTTACCCAACCGATGCGAGTAAACCGCCGCCAGACAGGCCAGCGCCGTGGTGATCGGCACCGAGGCAAACAAGCCAATCGAACCGACCAGAGTGCGCACCACCTCTTCGGCGATGAAGTCGAGGTTGAGCAGCAGAGCGACATTTTGATTGTTGAGCGAGAAGAGCAGCAGCATGGGCAGGGATGCGCCGGCATAAGCCAGCACCAGCGTGTTGACCGTGGCGGCAACGTGATCACGCCCGATGTTCATCGCCCGCCGGTAGAGAAAGCCCAGCGAGAGAGCCGGGTTTGCCCCGTGCAGTTCAAACACGGCCGAGGACTGGCTGATGACCAGATCATCCAGCACGCCCAGCGCGCCAATGATCATGCCGCCCAGCAGCAGGCCGCGCAGGTCGAGCGGGGTGGACGTCATTTGAGCGAGGAACATCACATTTTCATCGCCAAAGCCGCTCAAACGGGTGAAGTTGATCGAAACCCAGGCCAGCGTGCCGGTGATGATCAGCGCGATTAACATGCCCAGCACGGCGGCGTGCGTTTTCAGCGTCCAGCCATAGACCATGTAAAGCGAAACGGCCAGAAAGCCAAATGAGCCGATGATGCTGACCAGCACCGGGTTTTTACCGGCTAAAATTTGGGGGATGATGTACAAAACGATGACCAGCAGGCTGAGGGCGATGCCAAGCAAGCCGCGCAGTCCCTTCCAGCCGCCGATCAGGATGCTGACCAGCACGAAGAGCAGGAATAATTGCAAAATACTGCCAGTGCGGATGAAATCGGTGAAAAAAGCAACAATCTGTCCATCCGGTCTTTGCCCGACGGTGATCAACACCACTTCGCCGGGGCGCACATCCGCCTCGTTGGAGCGGATTTGCTGCAAGCCGTATTCGATCTCGACGATTTGACCGGCAAAGTCGCCTTCCAGCACGCGGGCAGTGAAGACCTGATAACGCTGGGGGCGCTCGCCAAGGGTGATTTGCCCGCTTTCGAGGATTTCCAGCACCTCGGCGCGCACGGTACTGGAATCGTAACCGACCTGACCGGCGGGGCGTTCGGTGCTGAACAGCCCGCTCAGCAGCGGAACCAGCCAGATGATCAGCGCTACACCGGCGGCTATCGCCAGCAGGCTGAGCCAGAGAGCCAGACGATTTTTGGGGTGAAATAACGACATGGGCAAGGGAAGATTATAGCACAGGTGACAGGGGAGACTGCCGCAAACCTGACACAGTTGCAAGAAAACCACTTTTATTCTGGCACAGAATGTGCTATTATTTTTTCAGGATTTATTGTAAAGAGAGGTTGTCAACAAAATGGAAGATCGCCTGTCCCCAAAAAGCGCCAATACCCGCCGTGCCAATCGCATTGTGTGGGAGAGGCCGGTGCTGATTGTCAACCCCGTCCGCGCCAGTGGAAAGACCATCAATGTCAGCGCGGTGGGTATACTGCTTTCCACTGATCGCCATCTCAACCTGCCACTGGGGGCCGAAATTGCCCTCTCCATCCCGCACATGGAAGGACGCGATTCGATGGTGGTGCATGGCAGGGTGGTACGGGTGGAACGCACCACACAGGATATGCGTGTGGCGGTCAACTTTTCCTGAGAGGTGAGTTCTTTTGAGGGTGTGTGGGGGACTTTTCAGTCTGTCTGCCGCCGATGGCAGGCAGTTTTTGTTTCTTAAGGGGGTGACACCTCTACTCGATGGGGTGATGGTGAACATCCCCCGCCTGTACGAACTCGATATGAAACCTGTACCGGCTTGATTGACTCTGTTTTGAAATCGTAGTATTATTATCATAATAATATAAATAAATACCCCGAACGGGTGGGGATATCAATAAAAAACGATCACGAAATAAAGAAAAGAAAGGAAATCGAATTATGGCAAAAGTATTTGAACTGCCTCCCCTGAAATACGCCTTCAACGCACTGGAGCCGGCCATTGATGCCCGCACGATGGAGATTCATCACGACAAGCATCACGGCGCGTATGTGACCAACCTCAACAAAGCCCTCGAAAGCGCACCGGAATGGTTTGATCACCCGATCGAAGAGATTTTACGCCGAATCAACGAGGTGCCGGAGAATATTCGTACGGCGGTACGCAACAACGGCGGCGGTCACCTGAATCACACTCTCTTCTGGGATTGGATTGCACCCGGCGGCAGCAAAACGCCGGTGGGCGAGATTGCCAAAGCAATTGACGCCACCTTTGGCTCCTATGATGCGTTTGTGGAAAAATTCAGCAACGCAGCCGTTACTCGCTTTGGTTCCGGTTGGGCCTGGCTGGTGCTGGATGGCGAGAAAAAATTGCAGGTTTATTCCACCGCCAATCAGGACAGCCCCTACATGGACGGTCATATTCCGCTGCTGGGGCTGGATGTGTGGGAACACGCTTATTACCTGCATTACCAGAACCGCCGTCCCGATTACGTTAAAGCCTTCTGGACGATTGTCAACTGGGACTTTGTGGAGAGCCTGTATCAGGCGAACCGCTAAATTTCATCGAGCCAATCCATATAAGAGCAGTCCTTTGCGGGGCTGCTCTTAATGTTTAACCCCGGTCTGTTCGGCCAATTTGCGGCGTGGTTTGCGCTGGTCAATGGTAGCGGTCAGGTGCGCACCCAACAGGATGATGGTGCAGGAGAGGTAGATGTAGAACATCAGCGCCAGTACCGTGCCGAGTGAGCCGTATAAAATCTCGTACTGCGCCAGTCCGCTGGACAGGTACGCGCTAAAGCCATATTTGGCCAGTTCCCAGGCCACACTCGTCCACAAGGAACCCCACATGCACGCCCGCCAGCGCACTTTGGTGTTGGGAATCCAGCGGTAGATGATCAGGAACATGAGAAAGGTGAAGAAAGCCGGGATGAGGAGACGCAGGTAGGGGTAGATTGGCGTATTTTCCAAATGGTTGCCGTTGAGGAAAATGCGGTCAAAAACCCGAATCAGGTTGAAAACGGCGGTGGAAAGCAGGGAAAGCACCAGCAGCAGAATGATCATGCCGATCATGCCCAGCGCCAGCAGACGGGTGCGAATCACATCACGAGGTTTGAGGTTGAGCCAGGCGCGGTTAATGTTGCGGACAAGAGTGTTGAAAAAGCCGGAAGCTGACCAGAAAGCCCCCAGCAGACCGATGATACCGATCGTGCCGCGCTGGTTGAGAATGACCTGTACATTGCGTTCGATGAGCGGTTCGGCGTTGGGCAAGGCCTGGAAAACCAGCGTCAGCACCGCCTGATAGGCATCTTCGCGGTTGAGTACAAAGCCGGCTACTGAAACGAGAATCAAGAGAAGGGGGAACAATGAAAAGAGCGCGTAATACGCCAG
>FWPU01010515.1_pt1 | contig 13687 bp, 9 predicted proteins | sample 2228361 | NCBI WGS metagenome assembly FWPU01 (sample SAMEA103939777, study PRJEB20133) | metagenome | reverse complement strand
CTTATCCACAATCCGCATCAATCGGGATTTTCCGGACGCCGCCCACCCCTAAAACAGGGTGCTTCCGGAGAAGATGGGTCTTATAGGGCGGGCGGGTCCTTGTGGGCGGCGCCGCCGCCGCGGGGAGATTGTTCCGCGCAGGGGACCGACGACGCGGGGCGGCCTCGGCGACACGTGTCGCTTCGGCAAGGGCGAGACGGGGCTTGTTCGCGGGGGCGACGGGTTCTTTTGGGGCGGCGCGGCCGCCGCCGGGCGCGACCTATGTGCGCGTCTGGATGCCGAGCTTCTTCACCTTGTAGCGCATGCTCCGGAAGGTGATCCCGAGCAGCTCCGACGCGCGTGTGAGGCTCCCTCCTGCGCGGGCGAGGGCCTCTTCGATGTAGCGGCGCTCGATGGCTTCGAGCTGCGCCTCGAGATCGAAGCCCTGGGCGGGGAGCGGCGGCAGGGCGAGCGCGGCGGAGGCCGGCGCGGTGTCCCCGCGCGCGGCCCCTGCGGGCGGGACCACGGCCGGCGCGCCGGGCGCATTCGGCAGGTCCTCGATCGGGCGCGGCGGCGCGATGCGCCACGTCTCGTCGAGCCCGGCAGTCGCAGCGTGCGCGGCCCCCTGCGCTCCAGCTCCGTGGCCGTTTCTCGCGCCAGCGCGCGGGGGTGGCGGCGGGGCGGGGGGCGCGTCCCCGAGCAGGAAATCCTCCATCACGTTCCCGCGCGCGAGCGCGATCGCGCGCTGGATCGCGTTCTCCAGCTCCCGGACGTTGCCGGGCCACGAATAGGACTCGAGCTTCGCCTGCGCGGCCGGAGCGATCCCCACGATCTCGCGGCCCATCTGCGCGGCGTGCTTCCGCATGAAGTAGCCGGCGAGAAGCGGGATGTCCCCCTCGCGCTCGCGAAGCGGCGGAAGCGTGATGGGGATCACGTTCAGCCGAAAAAAGAGGTCGCCGCGGAACCGCCCCTGGCGGACCTCCTCCGCGAGATCTCGATTGGTCGCGGACACGAACCGCACGTCGATCCGCACGGGTTTCGTCCCCCCGAGCGGGTAGAACTGCCGCTCCTCCAGCACGCGCAGGAGCTTCACCTGGATGGGGAGCGGCATGTCGCCCACCTCGTCGAGAAAGAACGTCCCGCCGTCCGCAATCTGGAGGAGCCCTTTTTTGTCCGCGTGCGCGCCCGTAAATGTGCCCTTGAGGTGTCCGAAGAGCTCGCTTTCGAGCAACGATTCGGGAAACGCGCCGCAGTTCACGCCGATAAACGGGGCGCTCGCGCGCGGCGAGAAGTAGTGGATCATGCGCGCGATCAGCTCCTTGCCCGTCCCGCTCTCGCCCTGGATGAGAATCGTGGACTCGCCCGGCGCGACCCGCCGCACCATGTCCAGCACCTGGCGCATCTGCGGCGAGTTTCCGACCGTCTGGAGCAGCTCGGGCATGCCCTCGCGCCCGCGCGCCTCGGCCAGCACCTTGCGCCGCGCGAGCGCCCGCTCCACCGTCTCGCGGATCTCCTCGTTGTCGAAGGGCTTCTTTATGTAGTCGTGCGCCCCGAGGCGCATGGCCTCGACCGTGGAGTCCCACGTGGAGAACGCCGTGATCACGACGATCGGGAGCGCGCCGTCCATCTCGCGGAGCCGCGCGATGAGGCGCTGTCCCGGCATGCCCGGCATCTTGAGATCGGTCACCACGAGGTCGGGGCGCTCGCGCTCCGCGATCGCGAGCGCCTCCTCCCCGGACGCGGCCGCAAAGACGCAATGTCCGTCCTTCCGGAGGAGGATGGCGAGGAACTCGCGCATCGAGAGCTCGTCGTCGACGACCAGGATGTTCGCCATGCGATCCGCCCGGGGCTGACGCCGCAACCCCTTTGTCCTAAGAGTTGTACGCGGCCGCGTCTGGTTCCGCCACCCGCGCGGCCGAAGGCAAGAGTACCCGCACGGTGGTCCCACGCCCGCGCTCCGACTCGATCGCGATTCGCCCGCCGTGGGCCTTCACGATCCGGTCCGCGATCGCGAGCCCGAGCCCGGTCCCGCCCGGCTTCGTCGTGAAGAACGGCGTGAAGATGCGGGCGAGATCCTCGGGCGGAATGCCGGGGCCGTCGTCTTCCACGGCGATCTCCCAGCCCGGCGCGTCGTCGAAGAGGCGCCTCCCGTCGAAGTTCGCCTTCTGGCGGACGAAGCGCGTCTCGCGGCAGGAAAGCCGCACGCGCCCGCGCGTTCCGCCCGCGCCGCCCGCGCCCCCCGTCGCGCCCCCACCCCACGCGTCGCCCGCGCCAGCGCCCTCCGCCGCGCCTGCGCCCCCCGCCTGGATCGCGTCGATCGCGTTGATCCCGAGGTTGAGCAGGACCTGCGTGAGGAGGTGCGCGTCCCCCTGGGCCCGAGCGACCTGCGCGCCGCCAACCTCGATGGAGACGGCCTCGCCGCGCACGCGCCCGCGCAGGAGCACGGCCACCTCCCGCAGAAGGGCCGCCAGGTCCACCTCCGCGATCGAGGGCGGCTTGAGCCGCGCGAACCGCAGGAACTCCGCGATGATCGCGTCGAGGCGGTCCGACTCGCGGCACACGATGCGCGCGAGCTGCCGCTCGTCCTCTCCGAGGTACTCGAGCCGCCCGAGCTCCTGCACGCATCCCCGGATCGACGCCAGCGGGTTGCGCATCTCGTGCGCGATTCCCATGGCGAGCGCCTCGATTCCCTCCAGCCGCTCGGCGCGCCGCGCCGCCTCCTCCGCTTGCTTTTTCAGCGTGAGGTCCGTGAAGATCCCGATCGTCCCGCGCACGATCCCCCGGTCGTCGCGCAGCACGCTCGTCTTCACCTCCACGGACTTCTTCTCCCCGGCGCGCGTCTCCACCTCCACCTCGCAGACCACGGGCTCTGGAGAGAGCAGGCAGTCGAGCAGCGCGCGGTCGCCGCGCCGGCGGAACACTTCCCGGAAGTCGAGCCCCGCAAGCGACCCCGGCTTCTCGTAGCGGAAGAGGCGGCGCGCCTCGTCGTTGACGAACACGATCCGGCCGTCCGCCTCGATGGCGACCAACCCCTGGGCCATCTTCTCCAGGATCTCGCTGTAGAGGATCTTGACGCGCTTGAGCTCCTGGGCCACCCAGGACGAAAGCCCCGCCACCACATGGAAGGCGACCCCCTGCGCGATCAGGTACGACGTGTCGCGCCCGACGCGCAGCCGCGCCTCGTCCACGACGTCGGGGTCCACGAGCGGCAGCGCGATCTGATAGTGCGCGGCCAGATAATAGAGGAGTTGAATCGCCGCGATCGCCACGCTCGCCGCGCTCGCGAAGAGCATGCTGGTGCGCCCGGAGACGCAGAGGGAGGCGGCCAGGATCGGCCCGAAGAAGAGGAAAGCCGCGAAGCTGTAGACCCCGCCAGTGAGGTAGGCGAGCGCCGCCACGAGCGCCGTGTCCACGGCGATCTGGAGCGCGGCGAAACGCCCGAGGTCGCGCGCCCGCCGCAGCGCCGCCGCCCACACCGCGTCGAGCGCCGCGAGCCCCACGAAGATCGCGTACGGGGCGGAAAAGGGCATGCGCCCGCCCTCGAGGAGGAGAAGGAGCGCGATGCCGAAGATCGCGAGCGCGAGGCGGAAAAAGAGGAGCCAGTGGATGCGGTGCCGGAGGTCCTCGTGCCGCCGCGCCGGGCCTGCCGCCGCGTCAGAATCTCCCGCCGCCCTCACCGCGCCCCGCCGACCTGCTTCGTCAGCTCGAAGATCGGGAGGAAGATCGCGAGCACCATGCCGCCCACGATCACGCCCATGATCCCGATCATGATCGGCTCGATCAGCGACGTGAGCTGCTCGACCGTGCTCGAGACCTGCTGGTCGTAGAATTCGCTGATCTTTTCGAGCAGCGACTCGAGCGCGCCCGACTTCTCGCCGATCGCGATCATGCGGCAGACCATCGCGGGGAACACCCCCGACTTCGAAAGCGGGTTCGCCAGCGTGTCGCCCTGCCGCACGCTCGCCGACGCCTCGAGGACCGCGTCCTCGATCACCTTGTTGCCGGCCGTGGACGCGACGATTTCCAGCGCCGCCAGGATGGGGACGCCAGACTGAATCAGCGTGGCGAAGGTGCGCGAGAAGCGCGAGATCGCGACCTTCTTGAAAAGCGGCCCGAAGATCGGCGCCCGCAGCTTGAGCCAGTCGAGGTGCAGGCGCCCGCCGGGAGTGCGCCCGTAGAGGTGGATCGCCACGAAGACGAGGGCGATCCCCAACACCCAGACGAGCACGTTCTCGTTCATCCAGGTGGAGACCGCCAACAGGAGCTTCGTCGGCTTGGGAAGCTCGATGTTCATCCCCTCGAAGATGTCCTTGAACTTGGGGATGATGTAGACGAGCAGGAAGATGGTGATCCCGAAGATCAGAACGAGCGAAACCACCGGATACGTCATGGCTGCGCGGATCCGGGCGCGCAGGGCCGCGGTCGCCTCCTGGTACTCGGCGAGCCGCACCAGGATCTCGTCGAGCTGGCCTGACGCCTCGCCCGCCTTCACCATGTTCACGTAGATGCTGGTGAAGACCCGCGGGTGCTTGCGCAGCGCCTCGCTGAAGTCCGAGCCGGACCGCACGTCGTCGACGAGCTGCTGGATCACGCCGCGGAAGCCCGGGTCCTCAGCCTGCTCCGCGAGGATCTCCAGGCATTCGAGGAGCGGGATGCCGGCGGAAAGCATCGTGGCGAGCTGGCGCGTGAAGACGATCATCTCCTGGAGCCGCACCCGCACGCGCCGCTTGCGTCCGGTTCCGGTCCCGAAGATGTCGACGTTCCAGGTGAGCCCCTTGCGAGCCGTCTTCTCTGCGAGCGAAACGACCACGAGGTTCTGCCGGCGCAGCTCCCCGAGCGCGTCGCTCTCGTTCTGCGCGACGACCGTCCCGGTCACCTGCTTGCCGGCCGCGTTTCTCGCCGTGTAGACGTACTCCGCCATACCTCTCTCCCGTCTCGAATGCGCCTGCGGCTCCGGCTCCCGCGCGCCTCGCTACCGCACGTCCTCTCCGACCGGGTCCGCGTGCTTCCCCGCGATCCCGACTTTCGTCCGCACCGTGTCGTCCGCGGTCATCCGCAGCACCTCCTCGATCGACGTGCGCCCGCGGAGCGCGTTGAGAAGCCCGCAGCGCCGCAGCGTGATCATACCCTCCTCGATCGCGGCCTGCTTGAGGATCACGTCCGACTGACCGTCGAGCACGAGCCGCTTCAGCCGGTCGGTCATGGTGAGCGCCTCCAGCACCGCGAAGCGCCCGTTGTATCCGTTGTTGCACCGCTGGCAGCCGCGGCCGCGGAAGAAGACCGGCTTCGACGCGATCTCCTCCTCGGTGAAGCCGATCTCCCGCAGCCGCTCCTCCGGATAGGTCACCTCCTCGCGGCATTCCGGGCAGACCTTCCGGAGAAGGCGCTGCGCGGACGCGAGGATCACGGTGCTCGTCACCAGGAAGGGGTCGACCCCCATGTCGATCATGCGGGTGATCGTGGACGCCGCGTCGTTGGTGTGGAGCGTCGAGAGCACGAGGTGCCCCGTCAGCGCGGCCCGGATGGCGATCTCGATCGTCTCCAGGTCGCGCATCTCCCCGATCATGACCGTGTCCGGGTCCTGGCGGAGGATTGAGCGAAGCGCCGCCGCGAACGTCATTCCACGCTTCGGGTTCACCGGGACCTGGTTCACGCCCTCGAGCTGGTATTCGACCGGGTCCTCGACGGTGACGATGTTCTCCTCGACCGTGAGAACCTCGCGGAGCGCGCTGTAGAGCGTGGTGGTCTTGCCCGACCCCGTGGGCCCCGTCACGAGCACCATGCCGTAGGGCGAGGTGAGCGCCTTCTTGAACGCCTCGAGCGCCTGGGGCTCGAACCCAAGCTGGTCGAGCGTGAGCGAGAGGTTCGAGCTGTCGAGGATGCGGAGCACCGTCTTCTCGCCGTGGATCGTGGGCAGGACCGACACGCGGAAGTCGATCGGCCGCCCCTCCACGCGGAGCTGGAACTTTCCGTCCTGGGGCACCCGCTTTTCCGCGATGTCGAGCGCCGCGAGGATCTTGATGCGGCTCGTGATCGCGTTGGCGTACTTTTTGGGCGGGGCGGGCTGGCGCTCCACGAGCACGCCGTCCTTGCGGAAGCGGATCCGGAGCTTCTTCTCCATGGGCTCGATGTGGATGTCGCTCGCCCGCTCCTTCACCGCCTGGAGGATGAGGAGATTCACGAGCTTCACGATCGGGGATTTCTCGTCGGCGATCTGGTCGAGGTCCGTGCTGCCGTCGACGAGCCCCTCCACCTCCTGCCCCTCGCGGGTGACCTCGATCTCGGGGTCGACCATGTCCCCATAAAGCTCTTCGAGCTTCTGGGCGCTCCTATCGTACGCCCTGGCGATCGCCGCCTGGATCGCCATTTCCGTGGAGACCACCGGGCGGATGTTGCAGCCGGTCACGATCCGGATGTCGTCGAGCTTGAGAATGTCGAAGGGATTGGAGACCGCGAGGGTGAGGATGTCCCCGATCTTGGCGACCGGCAGCACGCCGTAGTACTTGGCGAGGTCCTGCGGCAGCGACTCGAGGACGGCGTCCTCGACCTCGACGCGCGAGACATCGATCGGCGGCATCTTCATCTCCGCCGCCACCGCCGCGATGAGGGTCCGCTCCTCGATCGCTTTCTGCTCGACCAGCACCTGGGCGAGGCTCTTGGCCTCGCGCTCGGCGACCGCGACGGCCTCCTCGGCGGCGCGGGTGGAAATGCAGCCGCGCTTGACGAGGATGTTTTTCAGTCTCTTGTCAAACTTCGCCATTACCATCTCGAATCCGCCGCGTTCACGGCGGCGGCGGCTCCGCCATGCGCGCATCGATCCCGAGCGCGGTCCCGAGCTCCCGCCAGAGCTGGCGCGCCGCCGAGTCGGTCAGGCAGACGCGCCCGATGTGCTGGAGCGTGGCCCGGTGGCCGCCCCCCGGAAGCGGCTGCATCGCCAGCGGATCGATCGACCCCATGTCGATGATCACGTACTCGGGGAACCGGTGCACGACGCAGAAGGAGCAGAACGCCGGGTTGGGGGCCGCGCCGCGCGGGAACTCCACCGTGATCTCCGCAGCGACCGTCTGCCCCTGGGGCTGCGCCCCGCCGCCCGGCTCCATGCGTCCTCCGCTCGCGTTCGGTCCCCGTCCCCTATTCTCCGATGCGCGCGGCCATTCAGCGAATCCGCTGGAACACCCGCTTGAGGTCGTCCGGATCAGAGGTCCGCGAAAGCGCGTCCTCGTACGTGATCAGCTTCGCCTGATAGAGCTCGTAGAGCGCCTGGTTCATGGTCTTCATCCCGAGCTTCCCGCCCGTCTGGATGATCGAGTAGATCTGGTGCGCCTTGTCCTCGCGGATGAGCGACCGGATCGCCGAGTTCGCGACCATGATCTCCGCTGCAAGCACCCGCCCGCGGCCGTCCGCCTTGGGGAGGAGCTGCTGGCAGAACACCGCCTGGAGCGTGAAGGAGAGCTGCGTGCGGATCTGTTGCTGCTGGTAGGCCGGAAACACGTCCACGATGCGGTTGATCGTCTGGACCGCGTCCGACGTGTGGAGCGAGGCGAGGGTGAGGTGCCCCGTCTCCGAGAGCGTGAGCGCGGCCTCGATCGTGGTCTGGTCGCGCATCTCGCCGATCATGACGATGTCCGGGTCCTGTCGCAGCACGTGCTTGAGCGCCGCCGCGAAGCTCTGGGTGTCGCTCCCCACCTCGCGCTGGTTGATGAGACAGCCCTTGTTGCGGTGCACGAACTCGATCGGATCCTCGATCGTGACGATGTGCTCGTTGCGCGTCCGGTTGATGTGGTCGATCATGGACGCGAGCGTGGTCGACTTCCCCGACCCGGTCGCGCCCGTGACCAGGATCAGCCCCTTCGGGAGCGAGCAGAGCTGCTCCACGAGCTGCCCGGGAAGCCCGAGCTCCTTCGGGGTCTTGATCTCGAAGGGGATGATCCGGAGCACCGCCCCCACGGCCCCGCGCTGCATGAACACGTTCGTCCGGAAACGGCCGAGCCCGGCGATCCCGAAGCTCATGTCGAGCTCGAGGTCGCGCTCGAAGCGCGCGATCTGCTCGTTGTCGAGGATCGAGTAGACCAGCTTCTGCGAGGTCTCCGGATCCAGGACGTTGTGCTCCGTCGAGATGAGCTTTCCGTCGATACGGATTTTCGGCGGCGAGCCCGCCGTGATGTGGAGGTCGGAGCCGCCGCGCTCGACGAGCTGCTGGAGAAGTTCTTCGACCGTGATCATGGGGACCTCGCGTTCGAGGAGCCGGAGGCTCCGGCGTCCCCGGTCATTCCTCTTCCTTCTCCTCCCGCTTGTACTGCGCGATCACCTGCTGCGCCAGGTTGGACGGCACCGGGTCGTAGTGCGAGTGCGCCATCGTGTAGGTGCCCTCGCCCCCGGTGATCGAGCGCAGCTCGCTCGAGTACGTCAGCATCTCGGCGAGCGGGACCTTCGCCTTGATGATCGAGTAGCTCCCCGCGGAGTCGGTCATCATGATGCGCCCGCGCCGGCCGTTCAGGTCGCCCATGATGGTGCCCGTATACTCCTGGGGAACGGTGATCTCGACGTCCATGATCGGCTCGAGGAGGACCGGCTTCGCCTGCTTCACGGCCTCGCGGAACGCCCCTCGGCCCGCGATCTGGAACGCGATGTCCTTCGAGTCGACCGGGTGCTCCTTCCCGTCGTAGACCACGGCCTTCACGTCCACGACCGGGAAGCCGGCCAGCACGCCCTGCTCCATGACGTGGCGCACGCCCTTTTCGATCGAGGGAATGAAGCCCGACGAGATCGCGCCGCCCACCACCTCCGAGGCGAACTCGAACCCGCCGCCGCGCGGGAGCGGCTCGATCCGCATCCACACCTCCGCGAACTGCCCGGCGCCACCCGTCTGCTTCTTGTGGCGGTATTTGGCGTCGCCCTTCGCCGTGATCGTCTCGAGGTAGGGGACCTTCGGCACGCGCGTGGTCACCTCCACCTGATAGCGGCGCTTGAGGCGGGCGAGCAGCGTTTCAAGCTGCAGGTTCGACATGCCGGTCACGACCAGCTCCCGCGTCTGCGGGTTGCGGGTCATCTTCACGGTCGGGTCCGACTCCAGAAGCTTCGCCAGGGCCTGGCTGATCTTGGCCTCGTCGGTGCGGGCCTTGGGCTCGACCGCGAGCGACACCATGGGCGTCGGGAACTCGATCGGCGCGAACTTCACCCGGAAGTCGCCAGTGGTGAGCGTGTCCCCGGCGTGGAACTCGTCGATCTTCGAGACGGCGATCAGGTCTCCCGCCACCGCCTCCGAGATCTCCTGCTGCTCCTTCCCCTGGACCCGGTAGAAGTGCGCGATCTTGACCGCCGCCCGCGCCGAGGAGCTCAACACGCTCGCGTTCTGCGGGAGCGAGCCCGAATAGACGCGGATGTACGAGAGCTTCCCCACGAACGGGTCGTAGACGACCTTGAACACGCGCCCCGTGAAGGGCTTGTCGGCCGTCACCTCGACGGGGGCGCCCGTGTCCGCGTCGGTCGCGGGAATCTTGCGCTCGGTGGGATCGGGGAAGAGGTCGGCGATCGTCCCGAGCAGCTCCTCCACCCCGAGGTCCTTTTCGGCCGCGACGAGGAGCACCGGGTAAAAGGCGCCCTCGCGGAAGGCCTTCTTGAGCGCCCGCTGGAGCTCGTCGGGGCGGATCTCCTCGCCCTCTAGGTAGCGGGTCATGAGCTCGTCGTCGAGCTCGACCGCCGCCTCCACCGCGCGCTTGTAGGCGTCCTTCGCTTCCTCCGAGGCGTTCGGCGCGAGCGGAAAAACCGGCTCCACGCCCGCGAACTTGAGCCCCACCTGCCCGCCCTTCGGCACCACGAGCGGGATCGCCTTCTCGCCGAAGTGCTCGCGCAGCTCGGCGAGCCGCTCCTGCCAGCGCGCGTGCTCGGCGTCGGCCCGCGTCACCACGATCGCGCGCGGGAGCCTCTGCTCCCCGGCCGCTTGCCACACCCGGCGCGTGTTCACCTTCACCCCGGCGGCGGCGTCCACCGCCACGAGCGCGGCGTCGACGCTCGCGAGCGCGGCGATCGCCTCCCCGATGAAGTCCGGATAGCCGGGCGTATCGATCAGGTTGATCTCGCGACCCTTCCAGTGGAGGTGCACGATGGCGGCGTCGATCGAGTGCTTGGACTCCTTCTCCTCGACGTCGAAGTCGGAGACGGTGGTACCGTCGGCGACCGAGCCGCGGCGCGGGATCGCCTTCGCCTTGAATAGCATGGCTTCGACGAGCGTCGTCTTTCCCGAGGCGCCGTGGCCGACCAGGGCGACGTCGCGAATGTCGGAGGTCTTATACTTGGCCATGTTTAGGTTTTGATAACCTCCCCGACAAAAGAAAATGATATGACACGTGGTCCCCAACTTCAACGCGCCGCGCGCGCGAGGACCGCGTGCGCGCGCGGCGGGCGGGCCCCGCCGCCGTCAGCGGACCCAGACGAGATCCGGGAGCGTCTCCAGGAGGAAGCGGACCGCCTCCGAATACCAGAAGACCATGACAACCGCGCCGGCCGAAAGGAACGGGCCGAACGGGATGTAGGGGTCCCGCGTGAGGAGCCGCACCACGATCCCGACGACCGATCCGATCAGGCAGGCGATCAAGAGCGCGAGAAGCGCCCCCTTCCACCCCACATACCCCCCGATCATGGCGAGGAGCTTGACGTCGCCAAACCCCATGGCCTCCTTGCGAAAGACGATCGACCCGAGCGCCCCGATGGCCCAGATCGCGCCGCCCCCCACCGCCACCCCGAGGAGCGCCGCGGCGGCGGCGTAAAGGCGCGGCTGCGCCGCCGGGTCGAGGACCCCGATCCCGAGCGCCTCGAGGTCCCCCCGCCCCGCGTGGAGCGCGGGGACCAGCGCGCCGAGCGGCGCCGCGAGGAGGATCCCGGGGATGTCGATCTTGTCCGGAATGATCCGGAAGTCGATGTCGATGAACGTGATCGCCACGAGCGCGGCGAGCAGCGCCGCCTGCACAGCGAAGAGGGCGGCGTTTTCGGAGGCGAGCCCGCCGCCGCCTCCCGGCGCCACGAGCAGCTGCCGCGCGAGAAGCGCAAAGAGCGAGGCCGTCGCAAGCTCCACGACAAAGTAGCGGAGCGGGATCTTCGACCCGCAGCGACGGCACTTGCCGAGGAGCGCGAAGTACGAGAGGAGCGGAATGTTGTCGTACCACGCGATCGGGGCCCGGCAGCTCGGGCAGAAGGAGCCGCGCGGGCGGATCACCGAGAGCCCCTCGTCCTCGCGCGGAAGGCGATAGATCACCACGTTGAGGAAGCTCCCGATCGCCGCTCCGAAGGCGAACGCAAGGGCAAGTACGGCGATCTCGCGGACCTCTCCGCTCACGGCTCCTCCAGCGGTTTCGAGAAGCGCTCACGCTTACCAAGTTTCGGCGGCGCGCGCAAGGGGAGGCCCGGGCGGCGGCGCGAGGCGTAGCGCGCCGGAAGACGCGTGGCGCAACATCAGCTCCCGCACGGAGGTATGTCGCACCGCCCGGCTTGACGCGCCCCCGGCGGCGGGCCTATACTCGCATCCCGAAAATAATTATCAGGGGAGGACACATTGCCGATCAAGATCACCGTTCGCGAGGACGAGCCGATCGAGAAGGCGATACGCCGCTTCAAACGGTTGTGCAGCAAGGAAGGGCTCCGCAAGGAGATCAAGCGCTGTCGCGAGTACGAGAAGCCGTCGGAGCGCCGGCGCCGCGAGGAAAAGGAAATGCTCCGGCGGCTCCGCAAGGCCGAGGCCGAGCAGCGCAAGGAAAAGCCGCGCGCGGGCGCCGGGGCCGGCGCCTGGAGCGCGGGCGGGGGTGGCGGGGCCGCGGCGCCAGGGGGCGAGGCCGGCCCGCGCGGCGCTTTCGGGCCCGACGCTTGAGGCGCGGGCGTCGTCTTCCCGCCGTTCCCGGATCGGCGCTGATCGGGCGCCTCGCGCTCACCGGAGGGCGGCCCCGGGCTCGGCGCGCCGCAGCTCCTCGAGCTTCGCCCGCACCTCCGCCGCGTGCGCGCCCTCGGGGGCGAGCTCCAGGAACCGCTCCAGGTCGGCGATGGCGCCCTCGCGCTCTCCCGCCGCGAGCCGAGCGTGCGCGCGGGCGCGCCAGCCGTGCGGGTAGCGCGGGTCGAGCGCGATCGCCCGCTCGGCGTCCGCGAGCGCGCCCGCCGCGTCGCCACGCTTCGCACGGAAGAGCGAGCGCGCCGCCGGGTACGCTGGGACGAGCGGCCCGAGCTCGATGGCCCGCGTGAAGTCCGCCGCGGCCCCCTCCGCGTCGCCGAGCGCCTCCCGCGCGAGGGCGCGGCTCTGGTAGAGCGGGGACGCCTCGGGGTCGAGCGCGATCGCGCGGTCGAAGTCCTCGATGGCGCCGCGCAGGTCTCCGAGCGCCGCCTTCGCGAGCCCCCGCTCCTGCCAGACCGTCCCGAGGCCCGAATCCAGGTCGAGGGCGCGGCTCGCCTCCGCGACCGCGCCGCGGAGGTCTCCCTGCGCGCGGCGCGCGCGCCCGAGCACGCCGTACGCGACGGCGAGCCGCGGCGCGATCTCGACGGCGCGCGAGGCGTCCTCGACCGCTCCCGCGACGTCGCCGCGCCCAAGCCGAAATTCCGCCCGCCAGCACCACGCGCCCGCGTCGCGCGGGTCAAGCTCGATCGCCCGCGAGGCGTCGGCGATCGCCTCCGCGAGGCGGCCGAGATTTCCGCGCGCGATCGCGCGGGTCTTCCACGCGTGAGCCATGCCCGGCGCCAGCTCCACGGCGCGCTCCGCGTCGGCGAGCGCCGCCTCGAGGTCCCCGGCGGCGGCGTGGGCGTGCGCCCGGTTGGCCAGCGCGGCGGCGAAGTCCGGCCGCAGCTCGAGCGCCCGCGCGTAATCGGCGATCGCGCCCCGCGGGTCGCCCGCCCCGGCCCGCGCGATGCCGCGCTCGTTCCACGCGTCGGGGGACGAGGGATCGAGCGCGATCGCTCGCTCGGCGGCGGCGAGCGCGCCCGCGAAGTCGCGGCGCTCGTTGCGCACGCTCGCGAGCTGCCGCCACGCGAGCGGTAGCTCCGGCTGCGCCTTCACGGCGCTCTCGAAATCCGCGAGCGCGAGGTCTCCTTCGCCCCGGGCGAGCCGCGCATGCGCCCGGTTGATCCAGGCCTGCGCCACCTCGGGCCTGAGCCCGACCGCCCGCGTCGCGTCGAGGATCGCCCCGTCGAGATCTCCCTTGCGCATGCGCGCGAGCGCCCGCGCGTTCCACCCGGCCGCGCGATCGGGCGCGATCTCGATCGCGCGCGTGGCGTCCGCGATCGCCCCCGCGAGGTCGCCGCGCGCGGCGCGCCCGTCCGCGCGGTCCGCGTAGGCCTCGGCGGACTCGATCGCGACGGGCAGGTCCGGGGCGGCGCGGGCGAAGGCGGGGGCCACCCGGTCCCAGAACGGACCGGCCAAGCCGAATCGCTCCTGCGCGAGCCGGAGCGCGAGCGGCGCCTGCGCGCCATCGAGGAGGCAGAGGGCCACCGCGCCCGCGGCCGCGCGCCCGCCGTCGTACTCGACGGCGAGGTAGCGCCGGAGCGATTCCATGGCCCCCTCGCGCGTCCCCATCCGCCCGAGCGCCTCGCAGGCGAGCCGCGCAACCGCGTCCCCGCCCGGCCCGATCCGGCGGTTCTGCGCCGCGCGGATCGCCTCGACCGCGCCCGAGCGCAGCGCGGCGCGCCGATTGAGCGGCTGCCCGCGGGCCGCGCGCTCCTCGATCCGCCGCGCGGC
>FWPU01010514.1_pt1 | contig 13692 bp, 10 predicted proteins | sample 2228361 | NCBI WGS metagenome assembly FWPU01 (sample SAMEA103939777, study PRJEB20133) | metagenome | reverse complement strand
CTGGACCATGGCCCACGCCAGAGAGTTCCCTTTCCCCCTGCTTCTGCTTCACGGCGGAGCTGACAAACTGGCACATCCTGAGGCCAGCCGCATCTTCTACGGTAGGGTCCTGCTTCGGGATAAGGAGCTGCGTGTTTACCGAAACGGTTACCATGAGCTGCACAATGATATACACAGAGAGCAGGTCCTGGAAGATCTTTGGGATTGGATCAGGCAGCATCTTTGAAATACCCGGAAGTGATCCTAGCCTGGCCCGGATCGTCAGCCACTCAGGTGACACACCCGGAGCTTTGCCCATGTAACAATATCCTCATTTATGCTCTTGCAGGGTCAAACCCAGCTCAGTTCCAGATTTTAGAACCCGGGTTTTGGCCTGAAACGGCTCTTCCAGCCTACAGTGTTTCTGACACCCAAATCAGATAATGGGGGCCGGCTGGGGGTGAATTCCAGGTGGTTGTCAAGATGAGGCTCTGTAGCCTTGCAACCACCTTTGGGTGAGGGTATTCTCCCTTTTGGCCTTCGGGCCAGGAGGCAAAGCGTGCCCAGTGGGTGGGTCGGTCCTCTGAGATAAGCTTTGGGGGGAAGAGATGAAAGCAGCAAGGGTTTGGTTGGTGGGGCTTTTCTTGTTTATGACATCCAGCCAGAATGCATACTCCCAGGAGCAGTGCACCGAGGCAGAGGAGTTTGCGGCCAATGCACTGAGCCATGCCAAGCGGCTCTACAATGTGGACTCCATGGATGAAGCCCGCCTGTACGCTCAGAATCTGCTTAAGGCCTCACAAGACACCCTCAAGGCAGCCTCTAGGTGCGGTTGCGCTGATGCCGAGGCCTATGCAGAGGAGACCCTCAAATATGCCCGCAAGGCCCTACAGGCTTCCGATCTTGAAGAGGTTCTCATCGAAGCGGAAAACGCCATGGGCTCCGCCGAGGACAGCCTCAAGGCTGCCGTGGCCTGCGGGGACTAGGCAGGGGTCTCCTCCAGCAGGTACTGCTCACAAAAGTGCACGGTCCACTTCCTCAGTAACCTAGGTGTTCCCCTATGAGTTTCACGTGGATACGCCCCTGGATCATTTGATTCTGGATCACAGTCCAGGCATTGCAGATCCTCTGTGGCGAGCGGCAGTCAGCACAAAGACCGGTCTCCAAACAGGGGTTCTTGAAACCCAACCTGATGGTATTGACAGGGGCCGAGTAATGCTTGACTCTAGCCATGGCTGCATCTACATCGGCCACCACCTTGTTCATGCCCACGGCCAGGATCACCTTCTTGGGCCCGAAGATCATGGCAGCCACCCTGTTTCCCATTCCATCTAGGTTTACCAGTTTTCCATCCAGGGTCACCCCATTGGAACTGGTTACCAGTATGTCTGCCAAGAGTCCCTGTCTCCTTCTCTCTAGGGATTCCTCTGGAGAGAGACCGGGTTCAAAGGGGTCTATCAGTCTTACTCCCGGAATCTTGGCCACTTCCTCCCAAATTCCCATGGACACAAGGGTCATGGATCCGCATCTGTATACCGTGGAGCCCTCTGGAATCATTGCAAGGATCTCCTTGCGGGCCTGAGCCGCGCTGGGAGCATAGCTGCCTTCCATGCGGCGCTTCTCGAGCTCTGCTATGATCTTGCGGGCCACCTTCTCATTCCAGGAAATCTGATGTGCATCCAGCAAGGCCTTTTACCTCCTTCTTTTTTTTTTACGGCTGGCCCCGGGCGGGCAGTCGCCTCGTCTCCCAAGACATTAGATCAGATGCTGGTGCTCAGTCAATAAGACACGAAAACCTTTCATGCCGGATCCCTTGGGCAAAGGCCTTCCCTTGTCAAAAAAAGCATCTGGTTTTTCACCCTTAGCAAGTAGAGCATACCCAGGCCAGGGCTCCTCTGGCGGCACTCATATCTTCGGATCAGGGCAGAGATTTTCAGGCAGCCAAGCCGGGGAAAGCCGAGTCAAAAACAGGCATAAAAGGGTTTCGAACTTGTGCGGGGGCCTTATCTTACTGGGGATTGTTCTATTTTTGAGGTATGATGATTGTGGGAGTTGGGATTTGTGGAGGCAGCATGGAGCCTGGCTACATTGAGCTTTACCGCAGGGGTATTCTTCAGCAGAAGGCTAGGCAAGCCATAGAGGCCCTTGGGTCGTGCCAGATGTGCCCGCGCATGTGCAAGGTGGACAGGACAGCTGGCCAAAAGGGTTTTTGCCGCACCGGCCAAAGGGCTGTTGTATCAAGCTACAACCCCCATTTCGGGGAGGAGGCCCCTTTGGTGGGAATAGGGGGGTCGGGAACCATCTTCTTTACTCATTGCAATCTCCTTTGTATCTTCTGCCAGAATTATGAGATCAGCCACCAGGGTCTGGGGGAAGAGGTGAGCCCACAGGTGCTGGCTCGCATGATGGTGCAGCTTCAACAGAGGGGGTGCCACAACATCAATTTTGTCACCCCTTCCCACGTGGTTGCCCAGATATTGGAGGCCCTGCCCCTGGCAGTGGAGCTGGGATTGAAGGTGCCTCTGGTTTACAACACCGGAGGTTATGATCGTCTTGAGACTCTTAGGCTTTTGGAAGGGGTGGTGGACATATATATGCCCGATATCAAGTTCTTGGATGCCTCGGTGTCCCAAAGGCTTTGTCGGGCTCCTGATTATCCTCAGGTGGTGAAAGATGCAATAAAAGCGATGCACCGCCAGGTAGGGGACCTGGTTTTGGATCAAAGGGGCTTAGCCGTACGAGGCCTCCTGGTGAGGCACCTTGTCATGCCCAACGATTTGTCCCAAAGCAAGGAGGTGATGGAATTTCTCGCCCAGGAGATTTCCAGGAACACGTACATCAATGTCATGGACCAGTGGCGGCCGTGCGGGGAGTCCCATTCACAACCCGATCTTTCACGAAGAATTTCCCCACAGGAGTACATGGAGGCCCTTCATGCGGCCAAAGCAGCAGGCCTCCATCGCCTGGACTCTAGACAAAGGTTTAGAATTCTTGAGCCATGGTGATGAGAGGGAATCCCTTGTAAGCATCATGGAATGGCGATTCTTTGTCCGGGACGAAGCATGGAAGGCTCCTGGATGTGATTCAGGGACTTGAGTTCACGCACACTGGTATTGTACATGGAAGCTATGGCCGAGAGAGTCTGGCCGGGCTGGACCACGTGCTCCTTTTTGGGAGAGCGTACCCTGCTTTCCTTTGAAGACAAAGACTTGGGCTGCTCTTTCACCGATTCTTTTACCAAGACGGGCTGAGCCGCATCCATGCCCAAAAATCTGCACACAGCCTCTGCCATGGCCTGGGCAAGCCTGGCCTGGAAAGTGGGATTCTTGAGCCTGGCTTCCTCTTCCGGATTACTCAGGAAGCCCACCTCCACCAGAACCGATGGCACATCCGGAGCCTTGAGCACTCTGAAGCCAGCCTGTTTGGGGCTGGGAAACTTGACATCTTCAATTGTCTGGAGAGAACCCAACACCAGCCCCCCCAGCCTCAAGCTGTCGTTTATGGTTTGTGTCTGGACCATGTCCACCAGTATTGTATTTAGGTCGTGGTCTGCGCTCAGCTTGACCCCGCCTATCAGATCAGAGGAGTTCTCCTTTTCGGCCAAAATCCTGGCAGCCTCGTCCGTGGCTCCTGTTAGAGAGAGGCAGTAAGCAGATGCTCCTCTTGTGGAAGAATTGGGAGATGAGTCAGCATGTATGCTGATGAAAAGGTCTGCACCGTACTCCTTTGCCATCTCCACTCTTTGGCGAAGGCCCAAAAAGTAGTCACCTGTCCTGGTTAGAAATGCCCTGACACCCTGGGATTGGTTTAGCCTCTCTTGTAGCCCTTTGGCTATGGCAAGAACAACGTGTTTTTCGTAAGTGCCCCGAAATCCCACGGCCCCCGGGTCCTCTCCGCCGTGTCCGGCGTCTATGACCACCACCTTGGCCTTGGCGCCCTTCTCTGTCTGTATTGCCTTTCTTTTCTCCTGCAACATTCGTCCGGCAGAAGGATTCTCAATGTCCACCACCAGGCGCACCGGCCGCCCATCTACCCTAGGCAGCAGAAAGGCCGTGTGACGAAATGAGGGATTCTTCTTGCTGAGCTTAAACAGGACCGTACCATTCGTGGTGCTGCTGAGCGTTACCCCGGCCACCAGGCTGTCTTGAATTTTCTTCACGGGTTCCATGCGGGCCAACACTGCCTTGAACTCCACCACCAACTCGGCTTCCCTGTGCCCGCTAACCTCCTTGAAGGTCACCTCTTCCGAGAGATCCACCACCACCCTGGTGCATGATGGGGAAGACCAGGTACGAATCCCCAACACCCTGGCCTCCCCCATGGCCCACTGGGGCCAAAAAAGCAAAAAAATCCCCAGGAAAAAACACCAGGCCCAGCCACTGGGCCTGGCAGCAGCCTGCAAAGCCCTCTTCCATGAAGCCCACATGCTATCCAAAACAAAATCTCCTAACCTATCAAATAGTTTTTATCACTTACTTCAAGTGAGTCCAAAAGTCAATATCCAACCTGTCAAGATTACTTGCCTTGTTTGGGCTTGGCAATTTCAGAGCCCTCTCTTCAAGCCCATGCCAGGCCCATGACCCTGTAGCTGTTTCTTTTTTGGATTCTGATCTTGCAATTTGTCCGAGGCTCGTTAGAATAGCCGTAATTGGTCTTTTTCCGGGAGGAGTCAAACACTCGGTGAGTAGGAAAGGAGGATGAGAAATGGCGGCATTGGTGGGCGGCATAGTGGCTACCATCTTGGGAGTGGTCCTCTTGGTTGTTTGGTGGAGTTACTTTGTCCAACTTTTGGCCGGTGCGGTTCCCCTGGTTTTGGTCTTGGGAGGGGCCTTGGCCATCTATATCGGTATAGATGAGATCAAGGACAAGCTTCAGCAGTCCAAAGAGAGCTGATACGGCCCGCCTCGAAGAAAAAGGCCGGGGCTTCTGAAGCCCCGGCTGCATCTCTTTTTCAGCCGGGATCAGGCCATTGCCCAGGTGCTACCGGGTTAGATTGCTGGCATTAAGACCCGAGGGATTGGTGCTTCCCTCCATTCATTCATCCCTGGTAAACAGCTTCAGGCAACTGGGAGTCTTGGTTGAGGAGGTTTCTGTCAAAGACGTAATGGAATCTCCGGGTCTTGTTTGCCTTTGGCCCAAGAGGAGAGAGCCAGAGGCGGTCTTGGCCTTGGATATGGGGGCAGACCCGAAGTTTGCTCAACATCTGAGGGATCTCCAGGGCGTCATGGCCATCCCCTGGGTTTTCTGGTTTCTGGATCACCCAGAGGGTTATGGTTTTCCGGACTCCTGCGATCCCAACTGGACCATGGCATTTTGTTGGGACAGGGCCCTCTCCAAGCTCTTTTCCCACCACGGGCCTTTGCCTGTGACACACCTGCCCCTGGCCTCGGATCCCTCAGTTTTTCATCCTCAAAGGCGTCCGGAGCAAAAGCGTTTTCCAGGAGGGGTCTTTGTGGGCTCAACCTGTCATCCCAATCCATTTCTGGAGGAGGTTGCCAGAACATGTTCGCACATCAGGGATGCGGCCCAGGCTCTCTGGAGCATCCACAAGACTCATATGGAGATCCCCATGGAGGAGACGGCATGGCAGCAGGCAGAGTCTCTGGGAGGCAAGCCTCAGGAACAAATCAGAAGGGACCCGCTTTGGCGGCTCTGGGTGAAAAGCTGCCTTCACAAAGCAGGCAGGATGAAAAGGGTGGAGGTGGTGGAAAAGGTGCTTGGATCCCAGGGAGTCGTTTTCGGAGATCCCGGTTGGGAGGAATTGCTGGGCCAAGTGCCCTACCTCGGCCCTGTGAGGTACGGGCCGCAACTTAGAGAAGTGTACCTGAATAGCTCTTTTGTCCTGGAATTGCGCCAGCCTCAGTCACATGGGGGGCTCTCCCAGAGAATCTTTGATGCTTCCCTGTGCGGCCGCCCCATTGTAGCTGAATGGTCAGCCGAGCTGGAAGAAATCCTGGGGGGTCCACACAGGGTTCTGGCTTTTCGCAGTCTGGATGAGGCCATGGAGGCCAAAACACGCTGTCTTGACTTTCCTGCCGAGGTCTCCCAGATGGCACGCTTGGCCCGAAAAGAGGTACTCTCACGCCACACCTTCCTGCACAGGGCCCACCTTATTCTGAGCCACATGATGGCAGAACTGGGATGATTCTAGCTGGCTCAAAGAATCGAAAAACTAAGTCAAGGAAAAAAAGTGATCCCTTCCAACGGCCAGAGTTACATGGGGTTCAAAACATTCACGCAGGTTTGGGACTCAAGCCTCCAGCCCGACCGTCCGGGCCCATGATCTGCTCCTGGATCACCGAAGGGGAAGACGATTTTTATTATCCGAATCCTGGGGATTTCTGAGACGTCTAATCAGTGGGGTGAGAAAAAGTAATCTGAACCCCAGGAGGCCGGAAAATGAAAAGCACTCTGATGGCAGAGACATTGACGGAGCTGGAGAGCCTGGAGGTTTGGGAGGATAATTCTGAAGAGGCCTCTGAGGCAGGGCTTGGGATTCTTCAGCAAGATTCAGCCACCTCTGCTTATAGTCTTCAACAATACATGAGGGAGGTCAACGGTGTGCCTCTTCTTCCACACGCCCAAAGCATGGAGCTTTTCCGCAGATTGGAGGAAATCCAGGCTTTGCTTGGCCAAATGGAAAAGGAAGAGGTCTCGGCCCTCGAAAAACAAAGAACAGCTCTGGAGAGGGAGGCCGCAGAGATTAAGCAAAAGCTCATCACCTCCAATTTGAGACTGGTGGTCTTCCTGGCCAATAGATACCAGGGAAGAGGGCTTTCCATTCAGGACCTGGTTCAGGAGGGCAACATAGGGCTCATAAGGGCCGTGGAGAAGTTTGATTACAGATTGGGTTACCGATTCAGCACCTACGCCACCTGGTGGATCAGGCAAGCCATGCTCAGAGCCATTCAGCAACATGGAAAGCTCATACGGATCCCCACTCACATGGTGGAAAAATATCAGCAATATGTTCGTGGAATTCAGCGGGAGCAACCCGCAGAAGCAGAAGAAGAGAGCCTGGCCACAGAAGAAGAGGGCCTTGGTTTTGAGCCCATGGATGAACATCCAGAGTTGGCGCTGCTGCGCGAAGTGATGAAGGAGCCCATATCTCTGGATGCTCCCATGACAGAAGACGGTATGGACCTGCAAGAGGTTACACCAGAGGAGAACGAACCTCTTCCGGAGCAGAGGATCATCCAGGAAGATCTAAAGAAGAAACTGCGCGGTGCGATGCAGAGTCTCCCCCTGAGGGACGAGGTGATATTGAGGCTCAGATACGGAATTGATCTTTGCAGCTCCCACACCCTGGAAGAGGTGGGCCAGCTTTTCAGCCTGACCAAAGAGAGGATACGTCAGATAGAGGCCAGGGCGCTTAGGAAACTGAGCTGGTTGGGAAACTGAAAAGGCTTCAGTTTATTTGGCCTGAAAAGGGGGCTCGCCATAAGAGAGGTGGCGGGCAGGTCCAGTGGATAACCTCGTGCATCAAGACCATGGCATATCCAGGCTTTTGACACCCGAGCCTAGTCTCTGCTATAGTCCAAGAAATAGCCGGAATTCTTCTGAGGCAAAGGTCAAAGCAATGATACAGGAAGCAGAAGACCAGGTTTTGCAGCCTCTGGAATCTGAAGTTCAGGAATCCCAGGAGGAGGAGCCCTCCTTGGATCTGGAAGAGGATCTTGTGGTGCGCACCGAAGATGGGGCGCTGGTGGAATATGACCCTCTTAGGGTTTACCTGCAGGAGATTCAAAAATATCCGCTCCTTTCCCGTGAGGAGGAACAGGAGCTTGCCATTCGTTACAAGCAACATGGTGACAAGCTGGCAGCTTACCAGTTGATCACGTCCAATCTTAGGCTTGTGGTAAAGATCGCCATGGAGTTCCACAAGAACTGGATGATAAGCCTTCTGGATCTGATCCAGGAGGGAAACGTGGGACTCATGCAGGCTGTGCGAAAATTCGACCCATACAGGGGGGTGAAGCTCTCCTCTTATGCTTCTTACTGGATCAAGGCATACATCCTGAAGTTCATTCTGGACAATTGGCGTTTGATAAAAATAGGGACCACCCAGGCCCAAAGAAAGCTTTTTTTCAATCTCAAGAAGGAAAAAGACCGGCTGGACAGTCTGGGTTTCGAGCCTGCCCCCCGTCTCATAGCCGAAAAGCTGGAGGTGAGGGAGGACGAGGTCATCGAGATGGACCAGAGGATGGGTAGCTGGGAGTACTCCCTGGACACGCCCCTGGAGGAGGGCTCCCGCTATACCCAGAAGGACTTTTTGGCCTCCCAGGAGCAAAGCTCTGAAACCCTTCTGGCCGACGCTCAGCTAAGAGAGCAGGTTCACCAAAAACTGCGTGAAATAAGAGAGCAACTCAACGACAAAGAAAGGGACATCCTGGACAACAGGCTTCTGGCCGAGACCCCTGTGACTCTTCAGGAGATAGGCAGCAAATGGGGTATCTCCAGGGAAAGGGTGCGCCAGCTGGAAGAGAGGCTAAAGAAGAAGATCAAAGTCTATCTGGTGGAGAACATACCCGGCTTTGAACCTTCGGATATGAATCTGCCTTGAGCCTCTCTTCTCCCCCCCAAAAAAAGGCCCGCTTGCAAGCGGGTCTTTTTTGTCTGTCAGGCCTCATTCATTCGCCGGGAGCTTTGACCTCAGGGGCCGCAACCGGAGAAGTTCCTGCGCATTTAGGTTCAAGAGCGCCTCAGCCCAAAAACACAAAAGGGAGGGGCTAAACCCCTCCCGCATGAAACCTTACAGTGAAACAGCTCACATCAACGATACACTGACCCCATCAGCTCTCCATGGGGCTGACAACCCAGGCTAGAACACCTCCCTCCAACCTCTTACGGCACCTCCCAGCCCAGGCACCCTCTGACGCACGATGGGGGGCTCCCCCTCCAGGGGATTATGGGGCAGGTTGCTTGTAGTCACATAAACATTTCCGTTTGTCACAAGAGGAGCAGTGGGCACCCCGGCTCCGATCGCCCTTTTCATGATGGGAGTGGGAAGTTCGTTGCCTTCTTCGTCGTATACCAGCCCGGCCTGGCCTCCTCTTGTGCTGTCCACGCCCTCGGACATGGTCACGCCCCACAGGTACCCTGTGCCTGCCCCACACTGGCCCGAGGGCGAGTAGGATGTAAAATACACGACCCTGTTGAAGACCGAAGGCCTGGCCAGGACTTTCTCGCCCGGTGGTAGTTGAATGACCCAGTTTATCCTTCCGGTACAGTTGGCAGGACTCCCTGAAACCAAAGTCCCCATGTCTTCCACCTCGAAGAAATAGTCCTGGGTGTTTGTGGTTGTGGGATGCATCTCGTCACCTGTGCCGAAGAAAACAAGGTTATATCCGCTGTCTCCTCTTGCCACCGCAGGCGGATGAAAAATCGGCCTTGCAGTGAGCCTCGGCGGAGAGCTGATATCAGCATGCCACTGCGGGGCCGTGGGGTCGAAGAGCTTGCAGGGGGTCCAGTTTCCCATGTCTGTGTCAGTGAGGTCCATTTTCCACATGACCCCTGAGGTATCTCCAAAGTAAATTTTTTCTATGTAACCGTTTCCGTCCATGTCCACGGCCCGGATGGTAGATGGCACTCTGTTGGTAGACCCTCCTATGGTCCACTCTGCATAGTTTACACCGCTTCTGAGAAGCTGCCCGGTCTCTATGTCTATCATGTAAAGGCGGTTACCCACATTGTTGTTAGCAGAAACTCCGGGGTCTGTCCATCCTCCTCCCACTATGGCCACCCATTTGTCGCTGTTTCCTACCTTCACTCTTCCTATGGCCGGAACCGACCATGTATAGCCCATGTTGTTATCACCGTGATTGTCCGTGAACTCCCAGAGAATCTTGGGATCCGAGGGGTCTGTCACATCCAGGGCAAAGTATCCCCTGCCTCCTTCTCTCATGCCGCTTACGAGCACAGTGTACCATCCTGGATTGGAAAAGACCGTGGAACCCCCGCCACTGGCGTAAACATCTGAAACCGTAGGAGGGGAATCCACATAGAACTGGTGCTCGATCCTCAAGTTCTTCAAGTTGGGAAGAGCCATCTTGGGTATGTAAGCCCATCTCTCCTCCCCATTCTCATCGCAAAGCTCGGCCCCTGAATGAGTGCCATCGCACTCAGAGTAGTGACGGGCCTTGAAGGCGTGGAGCATCCCGCCGTTGCTGCCCACATAAACGGTGGTATCCCTCTCTGCGTACGTGGACTTAAATGTCGGGTAATCGTTGAAGGTGAAGTTAAAAGGCGGCTTGCCCACAACCACAGGCCTTGTGTGGTAAAGATCGGAGAGTTTCCAAGAGGGGTCCCTGGTACCGGCATATATTCCTCCCGAAAAGCCAGGATCCAGGATGAAACCTATGACGGCCAGGGCGTCTGCATCCTGGTAAGGTGTGCCGTTTGCATCTATGTCATCTGTGGTGGCAAGAAGCTGGGGTTTGAGCGTTGAAACATTTTCATTGCTGAAGGCAATTCTTGTGGGATTGGCCCCGTCCTCTACGGTGGTGTAAACGGTCCTGGAGGTTTGCTCATTGAGGGCCGAGCCTGCATCACCCGTGCCTCCCCACTCCGTGCAGGTTGTATCCCCGGTATCACACCTCTCCACTGCACCGCTTTGGGGATCCACGCTGAACTTGGCCAGATGCCCCCTCCAGCCGGGGTACTCGAAATAGGCCATGTAGATGCGATCCCCTTCCCTGGAGATGGTCAAATCAGACCGGGTGTAGAAATTGGAGCCTATCTCTTGGAAAATGGCGCTAAGCTCTTGGGCCAGTTCTTCGGCATCTTGGGCAAAGCGGGCTGTGCCTGTACCTCCGGCCTCTGCCAGCTCATTGAGAGAGCTGGCCTGTGAAGGGTCAAGTCCGAATCCTATGACATAAGTTTTCACCTCATAAATATCTTCACCTATTACAATGTTACGCAGATCCAAGGCTGCCTTCACTGGAGAGTTGGGGTTGTTGGGATCGATTAGACAAGCTTGGTACTCAGCCTCCCCAGCACCTGGATCACAGTCGCAGGTGTCCAGCCCGTCGGTCAAGAAGATGATGAAGTTCTGCCTGCAACGGATCAGGCTCTGGGCATCCTGTCTTATGTAACTCTCGTAGTACCTCTTGGCCCACCTGAGCGTTGCAGCAACAGGAGTCTCCTTCCCTCCCCCACCTGATGGCCAACTCTCTGCTCTGCTTGTGTTGACGGCCACAGATGAGGTGAAAGGCATCATGGTATAGTCATAGCTCGTATTTTTTGGGTGACTGGAGTACCTCTGGAGGGACACGTATCTACGGATGGCCTCCTTGTTGGCCATGGCGGTGTCATTGCCCACGGGGAGATTCACGAAAACCAGATGGTCATCTCCAAGCCAGTTGGAATCATCGTTTCCCACATCGGCCGGGTAAAAGTAAGGAGGAGAGTCGGGCTCGCCAACAGGTGGCTGGCCTGTCAGTGGCCAGTCCCCGGATGGATTGGTGGTCTTTTTCACGTAGCTCCAGGCATGAGGCCGTGCGGTCGTGGATCTTCCTGGATACCATATGGTGTCTGATGGGTATCTGGCAGGAAGAATGTCGCATTTTCCTCCTGATGTGTTGCAGACGACTCCACGAAGTCCGTCCTCAGGGACCAGGGTCCATATTCCCTCGATGGGCTTTGGAGTAACCTTCATTGTTTCTCTGTCTATGTACCCGGCCTGCTCGGGGTTCGTAACACTCCAGTCCCCCCGGGTTTCTATCCAGGTGGTGGTGTAGTACTCAGGGGTGCCTCCGCTTGTTACCTCAGGGCGCTTTCTCCACAGCCCACAGCTTGAACCACTCGTGACACGGGTCCACCCGCTGGTGGGGGCCGGCAGATTGTTGGGCCCTCCTGTGGCAGGATAACTCGTTTTCCAGACATCGTCTGCGGCAACTGACGGGTCGTAGGTGTTATCAGGGTCGTTTATGGTATAGATGCGGTACTGATAATAAGGGGCTGTCAGTTTCCACCTGTAGCGGTATATGCTTCCGTCCCTGTACTCGGGCACTGCGGCCTCTATGATGGTATAGGTTATTGTTTCAGTTCTGAGGGAACAGGCCGTGGGATTGGGTGGGGAGCTCTGGGCGCAGGTGCGCGGCACATCTATGGTCTGGCCCACAGCCATGCCCGTGTAGGTGTTGCTGCAAAAGATGAAAGAGTCCGCACTTGAGCTATAGATAGTCTTGTTACTCGTGCTTGGACTGATTGCCCTCTCCAACACCTCCCAGCGAATTGGAGTTGTGGTGCCCGGGGTGGCGGGCACTATCCTGTAGTAGCGGGCTACCACCTTGGGGTCCCGCTGGCTCAGATATGTTGCGAACCCAAGGTTTACGTCAGTCAAGTTGTTGAGAATGACGTTCAAGGCCATCTTGGCCTGGTAAAGCTTGCTGGATGGATGGTTGCCGCCGTATGCCAGCCTGGTGGGGTTGGCGTTTTCGTCTATGTCGGGCAGAGAGTCCGGCCATGTGACATTTTGCCACCTGGGGTTTCCGCTTCCATCAAGTTGCACCCTTCCAGAATCCAGAACCACGTTTTGTTGCCATTGCCTTCCCGAAGGCCGAACCGAGACCCCCGTTGTTGTCAAATAAGGCACATCCTGCATGGAATCAGAGTTGTCGAAGATTATGAACACGTTGGGGTATTGAGGCTCAGCCCTGAAAAAAGGGGGCTCCTCGGCCAGGGCCTGCATATTTGCAAGAATCAAGATCAAGGACGCTAGAAAGAGCTTGGCCTTGTGTGTCATCAAAAAACCTCCTTGCGCCGAATAGGGTCCAATTCCTCAGTTGGAACCGGCGTATCCCGGAGGGCCTTCGGATCTGACCTCTCCTTCCTGAAAAGCCACACGAATCTCGGCCTCAACAACCACCTGCCCTCCACCGTTTCTGTCCTGACCTTGTGATCTGACCCTGTAAACAGCCGCATTGCCGGCTCTGGGGTCGTTCCAAACAAACTGGGGAGGCTGAGGTATCTGAAAACGAATTCCAGTGGCCGCACCTACCGCTGCAAGCGCTGCATTAGTGGCATCCATGTTGGCGAAGCCGGACATCTCTTCCAGGTCTTGGGTGCGAAGCCACTGCACTCCCGCATCCGCATTCATGAGGGCTTCATGGTAGACTCTTTCATTCATGGAAATCTGAATGTCTGTGTTGCTGGTCAGGATGGAAGTAGCCCCCAGCAAGGCGCATATCACCATGACCATGAGGGCTACCACCAGGGCAGCTCCCCTCTCCCCTCTCCCTTGCCATGCCTGTTTGCTCGAGATGCCTGGGTTCATTTCAGAGCCTCCACCCAAGTTTCCAGCCTCATTGCACTCCATGTCCGGGTTCATGGGATATTCCTCACCCGCACGGTCTCTGTGATGCTTCTTCTCCTGATTCCCCCTATTCCTGGAAGCGGCTTTCTGGTCCTGGCAGTCAAGGTGATGGTATAGGAACGCTGGTTCGGGAGAACATCGTCGTTCGGATCATCGTTATGGTCCACCTGAAGGTCTTCTATATAATCAACCAGAGGCTGGGCCCCGTTGAGGCCCACTCCCTCTGTCACGCGCAACACAGGACGGCTGGCATCACTTAGATCCACTTCATAGCGTTTCCTGGTCAATCTCATGACCCTGGAGCCGGACCCGTACCCAGGGAAAGTCCCATGTCCTCCCGGATCGTTATACTGCCCACAAGGATCTCCCTCACCTGGATTGTGCTGGAGCTTCATACT
>FWPU01005617.1_pt1 | contig 13693 bp, 19 predicted proteins | sample 2228361 | NCBI WGS metagenome assembly FWPU01 (sample SAMEA103939777, study PRJEB20133) | metagenome | reverse complement strand
GAGGGAGAGGAAGCGCTCGTCGGGGTGCATCTGGAGGGGGTAGTCGGCTTCGGGGGGCTGGTCCCAGCCGAGGCCGTTGAAGCGGAGAGCAGCGCCGAGGAGGAGGATGGCGGCGAGGGCGAGCTGCCAGGAGGCGAGGGCCCTGGCGAGGCGACCGAGGCGGTCGGCCGGCCGGGCGGGGGTATCGGTCGGCGGTTCAGGCACGCGCTCCTCCCATGGCTGGGGGTAAGGATACGCGGGGGCCGGGTGGGAAACGAAAAAGCCCGGGCTGCGGGGCGGCCCGGGCGATGGCGGTGGTGTGGGGCGCGGCGGGTTACGGTGGAGTGCCGGCAGGGGGGGACCGTGGCTGGGGCTCTACAAGGCGTCACTCGCGTGCAGGCGCTCCGAGCGTGGACCCCGGGTTGATGGCCGGCGACCGACGCGGGAAGCGGGCGTCGGCCAGGAGGTAGATGCCGGCGACGAAGAGCGCGCCGCTGACGATGTTGCCGAGCGTGACGGGGACCAGGTTGTTGACGAATCCGGACCACGAGACTGGGTCGCCGTGGGGCTGGAAGAGGGCAATCCCGAGCAGGGTCATGTTCGCGATGGAATGCTCGAAGCCAGCCCCGATGAATGCGAAGAGGCACCAGAACACCATGATGAGCTTGCCCGCTTCGGATTGCTGGCGGAAGGCAGACCAGACGGCGAGGCAGACGAGCCAGTTGCAGAGGACGCCACGGAGGAAGGCCTCACCGAAGCTGAGGTTCATTTTGGTGGCGGCGACGCTTTGGATGAACTCGACCTGGGGAGCAGCTGCAAGGACGCCGCTCCGTGCGACGAGCCACGCGAGGAGGAGTGAACCGATAAGGTTCCCGACGAAGCTGAGGAGCCAGGACTGGGCGAGAGCGGACATCGCAATCGTGCGGCGCACGAGCCCGACCGTCATGACCATCGTGTTGCCGGTAAACAGTTCGGAGCCAGCAACGATGACGAGGGAGAGAGCGATGCCGAACGAGGCGCCCATGACGAACTTGACAAGCGGTGACCCTGAGGCTGCCAGCGGCGCGCCAATCGCGAAGATGAGGATGATGCCGAAACCGACGTAGGCTCCGGCGAGCAACGAGAGGAGCAGGTAGCCGTGCGGACGCTCGCGAAGATATGTGGCCTTGGCCGAAGCTACGCGTGCGACGGCATCCAGTGTTTCGGCGGTCATGCGGGCACCTCTTCTGTGTCAGCTTCTGGACTGGGGGCGTGGACCTGACGGGTTTCGAGCCTGAGGAGCGAGAGCGGGACGGTCTGGGCGAAGCGCTGCCGCACGAGTGCCTCGACGAGGACCGGGAGGTCTTCCCAGTGGACGTTTTCGAGGATGCGGGAGGCGAGGCGCGGATCGTCGCCGAGCCGGCCACCGACGAAGACGTCAGCGGATTCTTCGACACGGTTACCGAGACGAATGTTGGTTCCCTGCAGGCCGATGTCTGCGATGTGGTGTTTGCCGCAGGCGTGGATGCAGCCGGAGACGTGAATCCGGGTTCCGGGGGGTACCTGCACGCCGCGGCGTTCGAGTTCGGAGGCGAGCTGGTAGGCGTGGCGCTTGGTATCGATGAGGGAGAAGTGGCAGTAGTCGTTGCCGGTGCACGCGACCAGGTGTCGCCAGATGTTGGAAGGGTTTGGCTTCAGCCGCTGGAGCATCGGCTCGGCCAGGAACGCGGAGAGGTCGGCGTCGGCGATGTGGGGGATGACGACATTCTGGTCGACGGTGAGGCGAAGTTCGCCGCGGCCGTATTGGTCGGCGAGGCGGGCGAGCTCGGCGAGGTCGGCGGCAGCAATTCGGCCGACTGGGATGTGGAGGCCGACGTAATTGAGCCCGACTTGCCGCTGGGGATGAATGCCTAGGTGATCGCCCGCCACCTGGAGCCGCTCATCGAGGCCGGCGCGGAGGAGTGGATGGCCCAGATCGCGTTCGAGTTCGTCGCGCAGGCGTTCTTCGCCCCACTCGGCGATGAGCCATTTGAGGCGGGCCCGGGTGCGGACCTCGCGGGGACCGTGATCGCGGTAGATTCGAAGGATGGCAAGGAAGACTGGGACCACCTGTTCGGGGGTAACGAAAACATCCAGGTGCTGGTGCACAGGGCGAGGATGGCTGGGGTGAAAATCGACTGGGACCACCTGTTCGGGGGTAACGAAAACATCCAGGGGGGTGGCGAGGCGGGGGCTGGTACCGCCCAGCGCACCGCCGACGAGGACGTTGAACCCGGCGACTCGGCGTCCGTTGACGTCTCGAGTGGCGGGAACATAGCCCAAGTCCTGGGACTGGGCATCCCCGCAGTCGTCGCGGCATCCGGCGATGGATACGTTAAACTTGCGTGGGAGGTTGGAGAACTCCTTACCTGCCTGAAGATGAGCCGCGACGAGCGCGTCGACGAGCGGGGTCGAGTCAAACAGCTCCATTCCATCGATACCGGCGAGAGGACAGCCGATGAAGTTTCGGACGTTATCCATGCCGGTTTGCCGGGTGCTGATGCCGACGGCGGCGAGGCGCTCGATGATGGCAGGGATATCCGGCAAGAGGAGATCGCGGAGCTGGACGTTCTGGCGCGTGGTGAAGTCACACGTTCCACCACCGAATTCCTGGGCGATGCCGGCGATGACGCGCGCCTGCTCGGCAGTGAGGCGGCCGCCGGTGACGCGGAGACGCATCATGAATGTGCCCGGCTTTTGGGGACGATGGAAGACGCCGTACCACTTCATGCGCTGGAGGTCGTCTTCGGGGATGTGATCGACGGGCGTACGTTGCTCGGCGTATCGCATGAGATCGGGCCAGACGTCGAGGCCATCTTTCTCCGCCTTGAGTGCTTCGATTTTGTTCATACCAACTCCGCGTAGCTGAACTGTGAGGGATGCTGAACGCCATCGGTTTCAGGTCGATGGCGGCGAGGTGAAGACCTCATTGCCGGGTGGATTCGCGGAGTTTTCAAGTTCGCTCTGGCCGTGAGACGGACGAGCCCCGGCCGTTCGACGGGACCGGGGCTCGTGAGCTTTGGGAGGAGGAGCCTTGGACGTTAGAGGCCTTTTTGGGAGACGAAGGCTGCGAGGTCGGCGAGGCGGCAGGCGTAGCCCCACTCGTTGTCGTACCAGGCGGCGACTTTGACGAGGTTGCCACCGACGACGTTGGTGGAGAGGCCATCGACGATGGAGGAGCGCTCGTCGCCCTTCATGTCCATGGAGACGACGGGGTCCATGGTGATGCCGAGGATGCCTTTCATTTTTTCGGCGGCGGTTTCGCGGATGATGTCGTTGAGGGCGTCCTTGGTGGTGTCTTTTTCGGTGAGGGCGACGACTTCGACGATGGAGACGGTGGGGGTTGGGACGCGATAGGCGAGGCCATCGAGGCGGCCTTCGACTTCGGGGATGACGAGCTTGAGGGCGCGTGCGGCGCCGGTTGAGGTGGGGACGATGTTGAGGGCGCCGGCGCGCATTTCGCGGAGGTCGCTGCCGGCGGCCTTGTCGAGGATCTGCTGGGAGTTGGTGTAGGAGTGGATGGTGGTCATCTGGCCTTTGACGAGGCCGAGGTTATCGACGATGACCTTGACGACGGGGGCAAGGCCGTTGGTGGTGCAGCTGGCGTTGGAGATGACGTGGTGATTAGCGGGGTCGTAGCGGTCGGCGTTGACGCCGAGGACGATGGTGATGTCTTCGTTCTTGGCGGGGGCGGAGATGATGACTTTCTTGACGGTTTCGCGGCGGTGGGCGGCGGCCTTTGTGGCGTCGGTGAAGAGGCCGGTGGATTCGATGACGATCTCGGCGCCAACGGAGCCCCAGGGGATGGCGCCGGGGTCGCGTTCGGCGAAGACGCGGACGGTGCGGCCATCGACGACGAGGGCATCCTGCTCGGCGCGGATGTCGCGGTTCCAGCGGCCGTAGTTGGAGTCGTACTTGAGGAGGTTGGCGTTGACGTCGGTGGCGACGAGGTCGTTGATGGCGACGATTTCGAGCTGGCCGTGGTAGCGCTCGGTGATGGCCTTGAAGACCTGTCGCCCGATGCGGCCGAAGCCGTTGATGCCGATCCTGGTTGCCAAGCGTGTCCTCCGGGGGGTGGTTCGTGTTGGTAGCCTAGCTGGCGGAGACTAACGGGCCAGTGCCGGGGGCGGCGTTACTGGAGCTTCACGGCGGTGCCGGAGGCGGTGATCATGAGCATCTGGCCGGCGACGGTTTCGTAGTCGAGCTTGATGCCGACGACGGCGTCGGCGCCGAGCTGCTGGGCGTACTGGAGCATTTCGGCGAGGGCGCCATCGCGGCCCTTGCGGAGTTCTTCTTCGTATTTGCCGGAGCGGCCGCCGACGATGTTGCGGAAGCCGGCGGCGATGTCTTTGAAGACGTTGACGCCGAGGATGACTTCGCCGGCGACGATGCCGAGGTATTCGCTGATGGTTCGGCCTTCGACGCCGCTGGTGGTGGTGAGGATGATGGCCATGGGCAACCTCCGGGGATGCTGAGACGAAGTCTAGCGTAGCTGGGGTGTCACGGGCTGTTCACCTCCGCTATCCATCGATAGGGAGCGGCTATGGATACGGCGGAATCGAAAGGGAACTGGTACTGGCTGGCGGCGACGGGTGCACCGATGCTGATGGTGAACCCCGCCAAGGAGTGCGACGATGAAGCGGAAGCTGGTGATCTGCCCGAAGTGCGAGCTGGAGTTCTTTTCGGCGCGTGAGCAGACGTACTGCCCGGGCTGCCATGCGCTGGTGGAGCCGCGGATGCGGGCGGCTGCGGGGCGCTAGGTTCGCCCTTCCCAGCGGCGATAGAGGGCTTCGGCGAGGGCGCCGGGCGCCGGGACGTGGATGGCGCCAGGGTCGGGCTGGACGGCCCATGCGGCGGTGAAGGGGTGGGCGCCGAGGGCTTCGGCGGCGGCCCGCTCGGGGCGGCCCGGTGCGACGACGGCTGCGGTGTGGGGGTCGGTTTCGAGCAGGGTAAGGCAGTGCTGGAGCTGGCTGCGGGGATCGTAGGTGCCATGGGCGGGCGGGGCGGCGAGGAGGAGGAGGAAGCGATCGAGCCCGGTTGATTCGACCTGTTTGCGGGCGAGTGGCAGGGGGAGGCGGGTGATGGCGGCCATGTCGATCTGTTCGGCGCGGAGGGCATCGAGGGCCATGCCGACGCCGTCGAAGACGAGGAGGCGCTTGAGGGCGCTGCGAGCGGCGTAGGAGTGGCAGAGGGCTTCGCAGGCGTCGCGCTCGGCGGGGTCGTCGAGGAGGATGCGGAGGGCATCGCGCCAGGGGCGGGTGTGGTACTCATCGGCGAGCTCGCGACAGCTGATGCGGCGGCCGGTGACGGCTGCGATGGCTTCTTCGAGGGTGTAGGTGAAGGCCGGGCGGGAGTCGATGAGGGCGCGGTCGAGGTCGAAGATGACGAGCCGGGGGTGTGGGCGGCCGCTGCCGACGCGGGGCATCAGGGGACGGCGGCGAAGAAGCGGGCGCGCGCGGCCTCGTACTCCTCGGGGGTGTTGAAGGTGAGGTCGAGGAGGTCGCCGAGGTCGACTTCGCCGATGTGTTCGCGGTGGGCCTGGATGATGCCGCGGAGGCCGAGGGTGGCGTCGTCGGCGTGCATGAGTTCTTCGCGGAGGCGGCCGGCGACGAGGACGGGGTGGCCGCGGTGGCCGGCGTGGACGGGGACGACGATATCGTGGTGGGGCTGGTGGGCTTCGTAGAGGCCACGGAGGAAGGATGCGGGCCGGGGCTGGTCGACGTCGATGATGATGATGCGATCGGCGTCGCGGTTGGCGGCCTTGGCGCCGATGCGGAGGGAGCCGGCGCGGCCGAGCTGGTAGCGGGGGTTGAACATGATGCGGCAGCGGACGCCGCGGAGGTGACGGGAGATGTCGTCGGCGCGATGGCCGAGGACGACGATGACTTCATCGGCGCCGGCCTGGTGGAGCTGTTCGACGTGGTAGACGACGAGGGGACGGCCACCCCAATCGAGGAGTGGTTTGGGGCTGCCCATGCGGGTGGAGATGCCGGCGGCGAGGAGGATGGCGGAGTTCATGGTGAGTTCTCAGTGTAGGACGGCTGGAGCTGGGGGGCGATTGGCTCAGGCGCGGGCGGGTGCTGTTGCCTGGAGGGTGTTTTCGACGCCGAATTCGGCGGTGATGATGCGGAGGAGCTCGTGGATGGGCGGGGCGAGGATGCGGTTGCGGAGGATGTGGACGCCGACTTCGCGCTGGGCGGGCTGTTCCATTTCGCGGATTTCGACGCGGGCGAGGGTGCCGTTCTGGCGTTCGCGTTCGAAGGAGACGACGGGGAGGATGGCGACGCCGAGGCCGGCTTCGACCATGTGCTTGGTGGTCTCCATGTCGTCGAGTTCCATGACGGATTCTGGGACGACGCCGGCGCGGAGGAACATGGAGTAGACGAGGCTGTGGTAGCTGGAACCGCGTTCGAAGAAAAGGAAGGGCTGGCGGGCTGCTTCGGCGATGGAGACGCGGCCGCGGTCGGCGAAGGGGTGGTTGGCGGGGACGACGAGAGCGAGGTCGTCGTTGTAGAGGTGGAGGGATTGGACTTCTGGGTGCTGGGCGAGGCGGGTGACGGCGAGGTGGAATTCGCCGGCGAGGAGGGCATCGATGATGTCTTCGGTTTGGCCGGTGGCGAGGTGGATGTGGACGCGGGGGCGTGCTTCGCGGAATTTGCGCAGGATGCGGGGGAGGACGTAGGTGGCGATGGAGGTGGAGGCGCCGATGCGGACGGTGCCGATTTCGCCGTGGCGGACGGCTTCGATGGCATCGGTTCCTTCCTGGACGGCGGTGAGGGCGCGCTGGGCGTGGGGCATGAAGGCGCGGCCGGCATCGGTGAGGGTGACGCTGCGGCCGGTGCGCTCGAAGAGGCGTTCGCCGAGTTCGCGTTCGAGGGACTGGATGCGGGCGGTGACGGAGGGTTGGGTGAGGAAGAGGGCTTCGGCGGCACGGCTGAAGGAGCGGTGGTGAGCGACCTGGATGAAGGCTTCAAGCTGTGCGAGTTCCACGGTGGCGTTCCTCGGCGGCGGGATGCCGCTCTGCTCTAGGGTAGCGTTCAGGAGCGATAGAAGTTCGCGTTGATCTCGATGAAGCGGCGCATGTCGCCTTCGAGTGCGGCGTCGTGGGCGATGGCCTGGACGGGGCAGGCGAGTTCGCAGGCGGCGCAGTCGATGCACTGGTCGGGGTTGATGTAGTACTGGGGGGCGTCGTCGGTGGTGTGGATGCAATCGACGGGGCAGACATCGACGCAGGAGGCGTCTTTGACGCCGATGCAGGGTTCGGTGATGACGTAGGGCATGTCAGGGCTCCTTGGCGAAGGGGTCGGGGAAGACGCCAGGCTTGTGGACGATGATGTCGCCGAGGATGCGGGCCTGGCAGGCGAGTCGGAGGCGTGGGTCTTCGATGGAGCGTGGGCCACGCTGGCGGATGAGGTTGGCGCGTTCGAAGCGGCCCATGGGGGTGAGGCGGCCGAGGCCGGAGATGATGTGCATGGCGCAGTTGGTGCATTCGCCGTTGCGGTTGCAGCCAACGGGCCAGTAGTAGCCGGCGGCGTTGGCGGCATCGAGGACGGTGTCGTTGGGGGAGGCGTTGAATTCGAAGCCGCCGGGTTCGACGCGGACGCGGTGCACGGTGGGGGTATTGTGCGGGCGTGGGCGGGAGGTGTCGATGGGTGGGGGTGGTGGAGACGAGGGGACTCGAACCCCTTACCTCAGCAATGCGAATGCTGCGCTCTCCCAGATGAGCTACGTCCCCACACGGAGCGAGCCGCTTCCATCGTAGGAAGCGGCTCGCGGGTCGGTCAACTGCGCTGCGGGCTCAGGAGCGGTGGGAGGAGCCGCGGCCGATGCGGTAGGAGGTTTCGCCGGTGAATTCGCGTTCTTTGCCGCACTTTTTACAGCGTCCAGGCGTCAGCTCTCCGCGGGGAGGTTCGAGGATCCAGTGGTGGACGCAATCGGCGACCACCTGGAGTGCTTCAGCCTTGGACATGCAACTACCCCCTGGGACCATTCAGGTTGTGGTGTTTGGCCAGAGGCTAACGACCCCGCCACCGGCCGGGGTCAGTGTAGTGGGGGCTATAGACGGATTCAATCGGTTATGGCGATTCGTCCAGCATGCCGGGCAAAGGTGTAATGACCATGCGCTGGGCGGGGAGGTCGATGGCCTGGACGACCTGGGCGATGGCGGGGATGAGGAGTTCGCCGCGGGGGCCGTGAACGACGTAGACGTCGTTGGCACCGGGCTGGAGGACTTCGACGAGGGTGCCGAGCTCTTCGCCTTCGGCGGTGAGGACGGTGAGGCCGATGAGTTCGTGGACGAAGTAGGATTCGTTATCGTCGCGGAGGACGTCGGCGTCGAGGGCTTCGACGAGTTCGCCGTGGAAGTCTTCGACGTCGGTGCGGGTATCGAGGCCGGAGAGTTTGATGATCCAGTGGTCGCGATCGGGGCGTGCGCGCTGGACGATGCGGCGGATGCCGCGGATGTAGACGGGGCGGCCGCGCTGGATGTTGCGTGCGGTTGGGGAGAAGACTTCGACGCGGAGTTCGCCGGTGAGGGCGTGGGGACGGAGGACGCGTGCGACGGCGGTGTAGCCCGGGCGCGGCTCGACGGGCAGGGTGACGGGGTTGCGGGGGCGCGGTGGGCGGGTGGGGCGATCGGGGCCGACGGGCGGCATGTCGCTCAGTGGCCGATCTCCAGGTTGACGCGGATGTTTTCGCGGACGGCGGCGACTTTGGCGAGGGAGCGGAGGGAGGTGGCGATGCGGCCGCTCTTGCCGATGACCTGGCCGTAGTCGTCTTCGTTGACGGAGAGGTGGATGGTGACGCGGTCGCCGTGGATGTCTTCGGAGACTGCGACATCATCGGGGTGGTCGACGAGGACCCGGGCGAGGTATTCGACGAGTTCGCCGGTCATGGTCTCGGGCATGGTCAGGCGGATGCCTCTTCAGCGGTCCTGGAGGGTGCGGGGGCTTTTGCCTTTGCGGGGGTAGGCTTGCGCTCGATGATGCCGGCGCGGGCGAGGATTTTTTCGGCGGCTTCGGAGGGTTGGGCGCCCTTGCGGATCCATTCGCGGGTTTTTTCGGCGTCGATCTGGATGGCGGGCGGGTCCTGGTGGGGGTCGTAGGAGCCGAGGGTTTCGATGAAGCGGCCGTCGCGGCGATCGGGCTGGTTGGCGACGACGACGCGGTAGAGGGGGTAGCCCTTCTTGCCGGTGCGCCGGAGGCGGATGCGGATCATGGGTACTCCTGGGAGACGCCCGCGGGAGCGGACGGGATTGGCGGTGGGTATCAGGATACGGCATGGGGGCGTTAGGTCCACGCCCCGCGGGTGATTAGCGGAAGAGTGGCATTTTGCCGGTGCTGAGGGACCTGGCGATCTTGCGTGCTTCGAAGAACTGCTTGAGGAGCTGGTTGACCTGGCTGGGGTCGGTGCCGCTGCCGCGGGCGATGCGTTTGCGGCGACGGCCGTCGATTTTTTCGGGGTGGCGGCGCTCCCAGGGGGTCATGGAGAGGACGATGGCTTCGGCCTGGGCGAAGAAGCGGTCGTCGATGTCATCGACCTGGAGCTGCATTTTGATGCGGTTGAAGCCGGGGAGCATGGAGACGAGCTGGCCGAGGGGACCCATTTTGCGGACTTTGCGGAGCTGGTCGATGAAGTCCTGGAGGTCGAAGGTGCCCTTTTTGAGCTTGTCTTTGAAGGCGTCGGTTTCCTCCTCGCCCATGGTTTCTTTGGCTTTTTCGATGAGGGTGAGGAGGTCGCCCATGCCGAGGATGCGGCCGGCGAGGCGGTCGGGGTGGAAGGGTTCGAGGGCATCGGCTTTTTCGCCGAGGCCGATGAATTTGACGGGGACGCCGGTGACGGCGCGGATGCTGAGGGCGGCGCCGCCGCGGGCGTCGCCGTCCATCTTGGTGAGGATGAGGCCGGTGGTGCCGACGCGTTCGTGGAATTCTTTGGCGGCGTTGACGGCATCCTGGCCGGCCATGGCGTCGGCGACGAAGAGGACTTCATCGGGGTTGAGGAGGCGGCGGAGCTCGGCGACCTCGTTCATCATGTCTTCGTCGATGTGGAGGCGGCCGGCGGTATCGACGATGAGGTGGGTGGCGCCCATGCGGCGGGCTTTTTCGAGCGCGTGTTCGGCGATGACGGCTGGCCGGACGGTGGTGCCCTCTTCGTGGATGGGGACGTCGAGGGAGCGGGCGAGTGTGACGAGCTGGTCGACGGCGGCGGGGCGGTAGATGTCGCAGGCGGCGAGGAGGGGGCGCTGGCGCTGCTTTTTGAGGTGGTTGGCGAGTTTGGCGGCGCTGGTGGTTTTGCCGGAGCCCTGGAGGCCGACGAGCATGATGATGGTGGGGGGGCGGGAGCTGGTTGCGAGCTTGGGGGCATCGCCGCCGAGGATATCGACGAGCTCCTGGTGGACGATGTCGATGACCTGCTGGGCGGGGGTGAGGCTGCGGAGGACTTCGGCGCCGAGGGCTTTTTCGCGGACGCGCTGGGTGAATTCGCGGACGACGCGGAAGTTGACGTCGGCCTCGAGCATGGCCATGCGGACTTCGCGGAGGGCCTGGTCGAGGTCTTCTTCGGTGACGATGCCGCGGGAGCCGAATTTTTTGAAGGCGCCCTGGAGGCGTTCGGTGAGGGTTTCGAACATCGTGCTTTTAGTGTAGCGGGGATGGCGCTCCTGGAGCAGGCGGGGAGGGAGACGACGCGGGGGAGGAGGCACAACGCCTCCTCCCCCGGGGTGTGTTGTGGCTGTGGCGGGCGGCTAGGGGTTGGCGCGGTAGAAGGGGACGTCGGTGCGGTTCTTGGTGGCCCAGAAGATGGTGTGGATCTCCTGGATGGCGGCGAGGAGGGCTTCGCCGTTGGCGGGGTTGGACTCGTGCTTGCACTTGGAGGCAGCTTTGGCAGCCTTCCAGAAGATGTCGTGCAGGTTGGGGTATTTTTCGAGGTGTTCGGGCTTGAAGTAGTCGTGCCAGAGGATATCGAGCTCTTTTTTGACGAGCTCGGCCTGCTGTTCTTTGATGGCGATGAAGCGGGTGCGGGTGTTGATGGTTGCGAGGTCCTGGGCATCGCCGAGGGCGGCGATTTTCTTTTCCATGGAGAGGACGGCTTCGGCGGCGATGCGGGCGGCGGCAGGGTCGTAGACGCCACAGGGGCCATCGCAGTGGGCGGAGGCGATGGTCGTGGGGCGGAGGATGCGGAGCAGGTTCATGGGCTGTGGTAACTCCTGTTTGGGTGGTGCGAGTGCCGGTTGTGATTATAGGCAGGGCGGGGGCTGGGCTGCATGGCGGCGGTGGCCGGGGATGGCAGACGGGGCGGGGGCGGAGCCTGTACGATCGGGGGGCGACATCTTCGGAATGGGGGTACCCAGTTGGCTGAGACTGCGACGTTGAAGGTTGGGGACGAGGCGCCGGATTTTGAGCTGCCGATGAGCCCGACGGGTGAGAAGTTCCGCCTTTCGGATTACCGCGGGAAGAACGCGGTGGTGATTAATTTCGTGCCGGCGGCGTTTTCGCCGGTGTGCAGCAACCAGCTGCCGGTGATCGAGCAGAAGCGGAAGGAGTTCGAGACGCAGGGGGCGATCCCGGTGGTGATCTCGTGCGATAACGCGTGGTCGCAGGCTGCGTGGAAGAAGGAGCTGGGCATTGAGTTCCCGGTGCTGAGCGATTTCAACCCGCACGGCGAGGTGGCGCGGAAGTACGGGGTGCTGATCGAGGGGCGCGGGATCGCGAACCGGGTGGTGATTGTGGTGGATAAGGAGGGGAAGGTGGCGTGGATCCAGCCGACGGAGAAGATCACGGACATCCCGGATTACGACCCGGTGATGGCCTGCGCGAAGGGGTAGGCGGCCGAGCCGCACCTGGAGTGGGAATGTGCAGCGGGCGCCCCTGTGGGAGGGGCGCCCGCCTGTTGGTGTGGGCGAGGCCGGTGGCTTAGTTCTCGAAGACGATGACGGAGCGGTTGACTTCGCCTTTCTTGAGGGCGTCGTAGGCCTCGTTGATCTGGTCGAGGGTGTAGCGGCGGCTGATGAGTTCGTCGATCTTGAGGCGCTTCTGGCGGTAGAGCTCCATGAGCCAGGGCATGTCGTAGGTCTGGCGGGTGGAGCCGTAGAAGCTGCCGACGATGCCTTTTTCGCCGAGGAAGGCCATGCCGGCGTTGGGGATGGTGAGCTGTTCGGTGAGGGGGAGCATGCCGACGATGACGGCCTGGCCACCGCGGCGGGCCATTTCGAAGCACTGCTGGGCGGTTTTCATGAGGCCGATGGCTTCGAAGGCGTAATCGACGCCGCCGTTGGTCATGGCGATGACCTGCTGGACGGCGTCGCCCTTGGAGGCATCGACGACATCGGTGGCGCCGAAGTCCCTGGCGGCGGCGAGCTTGGATTCGACGAGGTCGACGGCGATGATGCGGGAGGCGCCGGCGATCTTGGCGCCCTGGATGATGTTGAGGCCGACGCCACCGCAGCCGACGACGGCGACGGTCTGGCCGGCCTGGAGCTTGACGGTATTGGTGACGGCGCCGACGCCGGTCATGACGCTGCAGCCGACGAGGGCGGCGGCTTCCATGGGGACGCCATCGGGGACTTTGACGCAGGCGTGGGCGCTGACGAGCTGGCGCTCGGCGAAGGCGGACATGCCGGCGAACTGCATGATGGGCTGGCCCTTGAGCTTGACGCGGCCCATGCGGTTGAGGGCCTGGGTGTTTTCGCAGAGGTTGGGCCGGCCGGTGACGCAGCGGTTGCAGGTGCCGCAGGACTGGACGAAGGCAACGACGACGCGGTCGCCTTCTTTGACGTTGGTGACGCCGGGGCCGACTTTTTCGACGATGCCGGAGGATTCGTGGCCGAGGACGACGGGCATGGGGTAGAGCCACTTGCCTTCCATGAAGTGGAGGTCGGAGTGGCAGACGCCGGTGACGGCGGTGCGGATGAGGACTTCGCCGGCCTGGGGCTCGTCGAGCTCGATTTCTTCGATGGACAGGGGCTGGTTGGGGGCGTAGAGAACCGCTGCTTTGACGTTCATGGATGTAGGGCTCCTCCTTCTCGAAGCATGGGGATTCTTCCGCCCGGTAGGTTCGGCGTCAAGCGGGGGCGAGGGCTGGAGGGGGGAAGGCGTGGGTGCCGGGCGCGCCGAGCGGGAGGCGAGTGCCGGTGGCCGGGTCGAACCAGTGGAGGGCCTCGGTGTGGGGGGTTGTGAGGCCGATGGGGTCGCCGGGGCGGGCGTGGGTTGCGGGGTCGAGGCGGGCCGTGACGAGCTGGCCGCCGGCATCGATGGTGACGTAGAGGTCGGGGCCGTGGGGTTCGACGAGGGTGACGGTGCCAGAAATGGGGGCGCCGTGGGGGGATGGCTGGCGGTGGAACGCTTCGGGGCGGATGCCGAGGATGAGGGGTGAGGGGAGGGTGGCGGCGGCGGGCGGGACCGGGATGGTGATGCCGGGGGCGATGAATTCGGGGGCTGAGGCGTGGCCGCGGAGTTCGCCGTGGAGGAGATTCATGGAGGGGCTGCCGATGAAGGAGGCGACGAAGGTGTTGGCGGGGGCTTCGTAGATGCGCTGGGGGGTATCGACCTGGTGGAGGATGCCATCCTGCATGACGGCGATGCGGGTGCCCATGGTCATGGCTTCGACCTGGTCGTGGGTGACGTAGATGACGGTGGCCTGGAGTCGGCGATGCAGGTCGCTGAGCTCGGCGCGGGTGCGGAGGCGGAGCTGGGCATAGAGA
>FWPU01007046.1_pt1 | contig 13695 bp, 14 predicted proteins | sample 2228361 | NCBI WGS metagenome assembly FWPU01 (sample SAMEA103939777, study PRJEB20133) | metagenome | reverse complement strand
CTGGCGATCGCGCCCGAGGAGTTCGCCGCTGCCGGGGCTCTGCTCCGCCCCGAGGTGCAGGCGGCCCTGGCCTACGCGGCGGACCGGATCGCGCGGTACCACGCAGCGGCCCTGCCCAAGTCCTGGCGCATCACCGACGAGAACGGCTCGGTGCTCGGCCAGGAGGTGCGCCCGCTCGAGCGGGTGGGCATCTACGTGCCGGGCGGCCGCGCCGCGTATCCCTCGACCGTGCTGATGACCGCCGTCCCGGCCCGGGTGGCGGGCGTGGACGAGATCGTGCTCGTCACCCCGCCGGCCCCCGACGGCGGGGTGGAGCCGAGCGTGCTGGCGGCGGCGCACCTGGCCGGCATCACCGAGGGCTACCGGCTGGGGGGTGCCCAGGCCGTTGCCGCGCTGGCCTTCGGCACCTCCCTGATCCGCAAGGTGGACAAGATCGTCGGCCCGGGCAACATCTACGTGGCGCTGGCGAAGAGCCGGGTGTTCGGCGAGACCGGCATCGACGTCATCGCGGGGCCCAGCGAGGTGGTGGTGGTCGCGGACGCGTCCGCGGACCCCGCCTGGATCGCGGCCGACCTGCTGGCGCAGGCCGAGCACGACCCGATGGCCCGCGCGGTCCTGATCACCGACGCGCCCTCGCTGGTGCCGGCCGTGGCCGCCGCCCTGGACGAGCAGCTGGCCCGGCTGCCGCGGCGCCCGATCGCCGCCGACGCGCTGGCCGCGCACGGGGCCCTGGTGACCGTCGCCTCGCTCGACGTGGCCATCGAGCTGGCCAACCGCCTGGCCCCGGAGCACCTGGAGCTGCTGGTCCGGGCGCCCCAGCCCCTGCTGGCGCGCGTGCGTCATGCCGGCGCCGTCTTCCTCGGCGGGCAGACGCCCGAGGTCGTGGGCGACTACGTCGCGGGGCCCAGCCACGTCCTGCCCACGGCCGGCGCCGCCCGGTTCTCGTCGCCGCTGGGCACCGAGGACTTCATCAAGCGGACGAGCGTCATCGAGTACTCGCCCCAGGGGCTGCTGGCGGCGCTGCCCCACCTCCGGGCGCTGGCCGACGTGGAGGGGCTGGGCGGGCACCGGGCCGCGGCCGAGGTGCGGGTGAGCCGGAGACAGCCAGCGGAGGCGTCATGAGCGGCACGGGGGGGAGCCGGCAGGCGAGGGTCGAGCGCAAGACCAGGGAGACCGAGGTCGCCATCCACCTCAACCTGGACGGCACGGGCGCGGCCAAGGTGCGCACGCCCATCCCGTTCTTCAGCCACATGCTGGAGGCGTGGGCCAAGCACGCCTTCGTGGACCTGACGCTGGAGGCCACGGGCGACGTCGAGGTGGACATCCACCACACCGTCGAGGACGTCGGCATCGTCCTGGGGCAGGCCCTGCGGCGGGCGCTGGGCGACAGGCGCGGCATCGCCCGCTTCGGGACCGCGTTCGTGCCGATGGACGAGGCGCTGGTGCAGGCCTCGGTGGACATCTCCGGCCGGCCCTACCTCGTCTTCTCGGTGCCGGTGGCGCGGACCCGGGTGTCGAGTTTCGACCTGGACATGCTGCCCGAGTTCTTCCGGGCCTTCGCCTTCAACGCCGAGATCACGCTGCACGTCACCATGCACGCCGGCCACAACCTCCACCACATCAGCGAGGCCGTCTTCAAGGCCGTCGCCCGGGCCGTGGCCGAGGCGGCCCGGATCGACCCGCGCGCGGCAGGTCTCGTGCCGTCCACCAAGGGGGCCCTGTGATCGCCGTGATCGACTACGGCCGGGGGAATCTCGGCTCGGTCGAGAAGGCGTTCGGCCGGCTCGGCCTGCCGGCCCTCGTCACGCAGGATGCCGCCGAGGTGGACCGGGCGGCGGCCGTCGTCCTGCCGGGGGACGGCGCCTTTCACGACGCGATGGCCAGCCTCGACCGCCTGGGCCTCACGCCCGCCCTGCGGCGGGCCCTGGACGGCCGGCGGCCGTTCCTCGGCATCTGCCTGGGCTACCAGCTGCTCTTCGCGCGCAGCGACGAGTTCGGCGAGGGCGAGGGCCTGGGGGTGCTGCCCGGGCACGTGCGGCGCTTTCCCCCCGGCCGCAAGGTCCCGCACATGGGGTGGAACCGGGTGGAGCACGGCGGGCGCCTGCGGCTGTTCGACGGCATCCCGGACGGCGCGCACTTCTACTTCGTGCACTCGTACTACCCGGCCAGTGTCGGGGAGGTGCCCGCGGCCTGGTGCGACTACGGGGTCCGCTTCGCGGCGGCCATCGAGCACGGCCGGATCTGCGCCACCCAGTTTCACCCCGAGAAGAGCCAGCGCTGGGGGCTCAGGCTGCTGGAGAACTTCGCCGCGCTGGTGCGGCAGGCCGCGGGCGGCCGGCGTCCGTGCTGCTGATCCCCGCCATCGACCTGCGCGGCGGCCGCTGCGTCCGCCTCCGGCAGGGCCGTGCGGACGAGGAGACCGTCTTCGCCGACGACCCGGTGGCCATGGCCCGGCGCTGGGTGGCCGAGGGGGCGGAGCGCCTGCACGTCGTGGACCTCGACGGCGCGTTCGCCGGCGCCCCGCGGCAGACGGCGCTCGTCGCCGCCATCGCGGCCGCCGTGGCTCCCGTGCCGGTGCAGGCGGGCGGCGGGCTGCGCGACCCCGGGGCGGTGGCGGCCGTCCTCGACGCCGGGGCGCGCTGGGTGGTGGGCGGAACCCGGGCCGCCCTCGACCCGGCATTCCTCGGGGACGTCTGCCGCCGCCATCCCGGCCGGGTGATCGTGGCCGTGGACGCGCGCGGCGAGCGGGTGGCGGTGAAGGGCTGGACCGAGGTCGCCGGCCTGTCGGCGACCGCGCTGGGCCTGCAGGCCCGCCAGGCCGGGGCGGCGGCGCTGCTCTACACGGACGTCAGCCGTGACGGCACCGGCCTGGGGCCCAACCTGGCGTCGACGGCTGCCGTGGCGGCGGCGACGGGGATGCCGGTCCTGGCCTCGGGCGGCGTCGGCAGCCTGGACGACGTGCGCCGGCTGGCCGAGATCCCCGGCGTGGCCGGGGCCATCATCGGCACCGCGCTGTACACCGGCGCCATCGATCTCGGTACGGCGCGACGGCTGATGAGCGCGGGGGCGGGCTCGGCTCGCGCCCTCCCGGGGGGCAGGCGCCGGAGCGGGAGATCATGCTAGCCAAGCGCGTGATCCCGTGCCTGGACGTCAAGGAGGGCCGGGTCGTCAAGGGCGTCCGGTTCGCCGACCTCCGGGACGCCGGCGACCCGGTGGAGGCCGCCCTGGCCTACGATGCGCAGGGCGCCGACGAGCTGGTGTTCCTGGACATCACGGCCTCCCACGAGAACCGCCGGATCATGCTGGACGTCGTGCGGCGCACGGCCGAGGGCATCTACATGCCGCTCACGGTCGGCGGCGGCGTGCGGGGCGTGGACGACGTGCGCCAGCTGCTGCGGGCCGGCGCCGACAAGGTGTCGCTGAACACCGCCGCCCTGGAGCGGCCGGCGGTGATCCGCGAGGCCGCCGAGCGGTTCGGCAGCCAGTGCATCGTGGTCGCCATCGACGCCCGGCGGGAGCCGGGGCCGGGGCCGGCCCGGTGGCGCGTGTACACGCACGGCGGGCGGCGGCCCACCGAGCGTGACGCGGTCGCGTGGGCGCAGGAAGCCGCGCGCCTGGGCGCGGGGGAGATCCTGCTGACCAGCATGGACCGTGACGGCACCAAGGACGGCTACGACCTGGAGCTGACGGCCGCCGTCTCCCGGGCCGTGGAGGTGCCCGTGATCGCGTCCGGGGGCGCCGGCAGCCTCGAGCACCTCCGGGAGGGGCTGGTGGAGGGGCAGGCCGACGCGGTCCTGGCCGCCTCGATCTTCCACTTCGGCCTGCACACCATCGCCGAGGCCAAGCGATACCTCGGCGCGCGCGGGGTCGAGGTCCGGCTCGAGCCATGACGCCGGACGGTCTCGTCTTCGACGAGCGCGGGCTGATCCCGGCGGTGGTGCAGGAGGCCGACACCGGCGAGGTGCTGATGGTGGCCTGGATGGACCGGGCGGCGCTGGAGGCCACCCTGGAGACCGGGCTCGCCCACTTCTGGTCGCGCTCGCGCCAGCGGCTCTGGCGCAAGGGGGAGACCTCGGGTCACACCCAGCACGTGCAGGGGCTGTGGGTGGACTGCGACGCCGACACGCTCCTGCTCCGGGTCCACCAGGAGGGGGTGGCCTGTCACACCGGTCAGCGCACCTGCTTCTTCACGGCCCTCCGCGACGGCGCCGCCGGGGCCACCATGCTCGAGCGCCTGGAGCGCGTCGTGCACGCCCGCAAGAGCGCGCCGCCCGGGGCCGCCTCCTACGTGGCCTCGCTGCTGGCGCGCGGCGAGCCGGCCATCGCCCGCAAGATCGGCGAGGAGGCGAGCGAGGTGATCACCGCCGCCCTGGGCGGCGAGGGTGACCGCCGCGTGGTCGAGGAGGTCGCCGACCTCTGGTTCCACACCATCGTGCTCCTCGGCGCCCGCGGGATCGCGGTCCGTGACGTCCTGGAGGAACTGGCGCGCCGGCACCGGGCCCGCACGACGCCGGGCGCGTGACGCCGTGGGCCCGGCCGGGTGGATGGCCGTCACCCTGGCGGTGGTCAGCCTCGTGGCCGGCTGCGCCGGCCGGCGGATCCAGCACGGCGTCTTCCGCTCCGAGAAGGGCTACCGGGTGACGATTCCCGGCCCCGCCTGGCGCGTCGTGGACGCCAGCCGGGCGGACCTGGAGCTCGAGCACGCCGCCGGCGGGGCCGGCATCGTCGTCAACGCCACCTGCGATGCGACCGCGCGGCATCCCCTCCCCGTGCTGCGGAATCGCCTGCTGCTGGGGCTGCGGGACCGGCGCGTGCTGGCCGCCGGCCAGGTCTCCGTCGACGGCGCCCGCGGCCTGCGCACCGAGCTGGAAGCCCGCCTGCCCGGCGGCCGGGCCCCGCGTCGCATCGAGGCCCTCGTCCTGGCCGACGACCGCTGCGTGTACGACCTGATCCACGCGGCGGTGCCGGAGGCCTTCGAGGCCACCCGCCCGGACTTCGCCCGGCTGGTGGGCAGCTTCCGGCGCGGCGAGTGATGGGCGCCTACGTGCGGCGCACGGTCATGTGGTACGGCGGCCTGGGGCTGCTGGGAGGCCGGGTCCTGCGCAACCTGGCGCTGCCGCCGGCCTACCTCCGGCACGTCGTCCGCGAGGTCGAGGTGATGGGCGTGCGCTCGCTCGGGGTGGCGCTGATCGCCGCGGTGTTCACCGGGATGGTCTTCGCGCTGCAGAGCGCGGTCAACATGGCGCGCTTCGGGGCCGAGACGTACGTGGGACCGGTGACGGCGCTGGCCATCCTGCGCGAGCTGGGGCCGGTCCTCACGGCCATCCTGGTCGGCGGCAAGGTGGCCTCCGGCATCACGGCCGAGCTGGGCTCGATGAAGGTGACCGAGCAGATCGACGCGCTCCGGACGCTCGGCGTCAACTACGTCAAGCGTCTCATCGTGCCCCGCCTGCTGGCCGCGCTGATCGTCTTCCCGCTCCTCACCGTGCTGGCCGACTCGGTCGGCGTGCTGGGCGGGATGGTGATCATGTACCTCGAGCGCGGAGCCGACATGTACGCGTACTGGAACGTGACCGCATACTGGGTGCTGCCCCGCGACTTCCTGATGGGCGTGGGCAAGAGCCTCGTCTTCGGCGGCCTGGTGACCCTGATCGGCTGCTACAACGGGCTCTCCACGGAGGGGGGCACCGAGGGGCTGGGCCGGGCCACGACGGCGACGGTGGTCCACGTCACGATGGGCGTGATCGTCTCGGATTTCTTCCTGACCAAGCTGTTCCTGATCCTGTGGTGGCCGTGACGGCCCTGGTCGAGGTCATCGAGGTCTCCAAGCGCTTCGACGGCAACGAGGTGCTCCGGGGTGTGTCCTTCACGGCCCGCAAGGGGGAGACCCTCGTCGTCATGGGAGGCAGCGGCTCGGGCAAGACCGTGCTGCTGCGCCTGATCGCCGGCCTGATCCGCCCCGACGCCGGCCAGATCCGCGTGTTCGGCCGCCGCATCGACCACCTCCGCGAGGAGGAGCTCCTCGGCATCCGCCGCCGGATGGGGTTCGTCTTCCAGGGCGCGGCCCTCTTCGACTCCCTGACGGTGCTGGAGAACGTGGCGTACCCTCTCCGGGAGCACGAGCGGCTGCCGGAGCGGGAGGTGCGGCGCCGGGTGACCGAGGCCCTGAGCCGGGTGGGGCTCGAGCCGGACGTGCTCCCGCTGCTCCCGGCCGAGCTGTCGGGAGGGATGCGGAAGCGGGTCGGCATCGCCCGGGCCCTGATGCTGGAGCCCGAGATCATGCTGTTCGACGAGCCCACGGCGGGGCTGGACCCGACCAACGCGCGGCTGGTGGGCGAGCTGATCCGCGAGGTGCAGGCCGGCCTGTGCGACACTTCGATCGTGGTCACGCACGATCTGGAGCTGACCCGGACGGTGGCCGACCGGGTGGCCGTGCTGATCGAGGGACGGTTCGCGGCCCTCGGCGCCCGGGACGAGGTGCTGGGGAGCGAGCAGCCGGCGGTGCGGGCCTTCCTGGCCGGCGAGGCGAGGTGAGACGTGAACGACGAGTGGCGCGAGCGAGGGATGAAGCTGCGGGTCGGGATCTTCATCCTGGCCGCGGTGGTCGCCTTCCTGGGGATGATCTACGCCCTGGGCGCGCGGGCCCGGCTGTTCGAGCCGCGGTACACGATTCACGCCGAGTTCACCGAGGTCGGCGGCCTGACCGAGGGCGCCACCGTGCGGCTGGCCGGGGTGCAGATCGGGCGGGTGACGGGGGTGCACCTGCCCGGCCAGCCCGGCGGCAAGGTCCGCGTGGACCTCACCATCGCCCGGCGGTTCCACGACCGCATCCGTGCCGACTCGGTGGCCCGGATCGAGACGCAGGGGCTGCTGGGGGACAAGATCGTGGAGGTCACGGTGGGCAGCGCCCGGGCGCCCGCCATCGACGCCGGCGGCACCATCGCCGCCCGGGACCCGGTGGACATCGCGCAGGTCTTCGACCAGGGCGCGGAGAGCGTGAAGAACGTCGCCGCGCTCACCGAGAACCTGGGCCGGCTGGCCGCCAGCCTCACCGAGTCCGGGATCGTGGAGGACGCCGGCGCCGCCACCGCCTCGGCCCGCCGGGCCGCCGAGCGCCTGGAGCGGATCGTGGACCGGATCGAGCAGGGCCGGGGATGGGCCCGCGCCCTCCTGTACGAGGAGCCGGTGGCCCTGCGCCGGCTCACCGCCGTGATCGAGAGCACCCAGAAGGTCCTCGACCGGGTCGAGCGGGGCGAGGGCGCGCTCGGCGTGCTCAGCTCGCGGGAGTCCGGAGAGGCGGCCCGGAGGTTCCTGGCCGCCATGGAGCGCCTGGGCGGCGCGATGGAGGGCCCCCCCGGGGACGAGGGGCTGCTGCCCGCCCTGCTGCTGGACCCGAAGTACCGGACCGTGCTGGATGACCTCCGCGTGGCCGCCGGCAACCTCCGCCAGATCTCGGAGCGCGTCGCCGGCGGCCGGGGCACGCTCGGCAGCCTCGTCAAGGACGAGGCCGACGGCGGGCTGCGCCTGGCCGTGCAGGATCTGCGCGCGGCCATCGCCAACCTGAAGGAGATCACCGAGCGGATCAACGAGGGCGAGGGCACCCTCGGCGCCCTGATCGCGGATCCCACGGTCTACGAGCGCCTGGTCACGATCCTGGAGGGCGCTCAGCGCAGCCGCGTGCTCCGGTTCCTGCTCCGCCGCCTCGGCGAGGACGGCGCGGCCGCCGGCAAGGACGAGTAGGTGGGGCGCGAGCGGGCGCCGGTCTATCGCTGCCAGCAGTGCGGCTTCGCCAGCCCGAAGCCCGGGACCTGCCCGGACTGCCGCCGGGCCGGGCAGTGGGTCACCCTGGTCGAGGAGCGCCCCGCCGCGCCCCCGGGCGGCCGGCGCGCCGGGCTGCCGTCGAGCCGGCCGCGCCGGCTGGCGGAGGTCGCCGCCGAGCGGGTCGAGCGGATCCGCACCGGCATCGGGGAGCTGGACCGCGTCCTGGGCGGCGGCGTCGTGCCCGGGTCGCTGGTGCTGATCGGCGGCGAGCCGGGGGCGGGGAAGTCCACCCTGCTCACCCAGACGGCCCACGCCCTGGCGGCCGGGGCGGGCCCGGTGCTCTACGTCTCGGCCGAGGAGTCCGCGGCCCAGGTCAAGCTGCGGGCGGACCGGCTGGGGGCCTCGAGCGACGGGCTCCTGCTCTGGACCGAGACCGATCTGGGCGCCGTGCAGGCCGAGCTGGACGCGGTGAAGCCGGGGGTGCTGATCGTGGACTCGATCCAGACGGTCTTCCTGCCCGAGCTCGAGTCGGCGCCCGGGAGCGTGGCCCAGGTCCGCGAGTGCGGGGCCCGTCTCATGACGATCGCCAAGGGCCGTGGCATCGCCACGTTCCTGGTCGGGCACGTCACCAAGGATGGGTCGCTGGCCGGCCCGCGGGTGCTCGAGCACCTGGTGGACACGGTCCTCTACTTCGAGGGCGAGCAGCACCACGCCTACCGGGTCCTGAGAGCGGTGAAGAACCGCTTCGGGTCCACGAACGAGATCGGGGTGTTCCAGATGGCCGAGCGGGGACTGGTGGAGGTCAAGAACCCCTCCGGGTTCTTCCTGGCCGAGCGCCCGCAGGACGCGCCCGGCTCGGTCGTCGTGGCGGGGCTGGAGGGCAGCCGCCCGCTCCTGCTCGAGCTGCAGGCCCTGGTGGCGCCCGCCTCCTACGGCACGCCCCGCCGGACCGTGCTGGGCGCCGACTACAACCGGGTCTGCCTGCTGCTGGCCGTGCTCGAGAAGCGGGCGGGCGTGCCCCTGGCCGGCCAGGACGTGTTCGTGAACGTGGCCGGCGGCGGCCGGCTGGTCGAGCCGGCGGCGGACCTGGGCGTGGTCGTCGCCGTGGCGTCGAGCTATCTCGACCGCCCCGTCCGGGGCGACGTCGTGGTCGTCGGCGAGGTCGGGCTCACGGGCGAGGTGCGCGCGGTCGCCGGGCTGGAGGCGCGCCTGCGCGAGGCGGCCCAGCTCGGCTTCACCCGGGCGGTGGTGCCGCGCCGCAGCCTGCTCGACGGGCCGCCGCCGGCCGTCGAGTGCCGTGGCGTCGGCACCGTGCCCGAGGCGCTGGAGGCGCTGCTCGGATGAGGCTGGCCACCGTCATCCCCGCGGGCGGCGCCGGCCGGCGCCTGGGCCGGCGGACGCCCAAGCAGCTGCTCCGGCTGGGCGGCGTGCCGATCCTGGCCATGACCGCGCGTCACTTCCTGGGCCATCCCGCCGTCCGCGCCGTCGTCGTGGCGGCGCCCGCCCGGCACCTGGCGCGGGTGCGGAGGCTCCTCCGGCCGCACCCCCGGGCCACCGTGGTGGTGGGCGGGCCCACGCGGCAGGAGTCCGTCCGGCGCGGGCTGGCGGCGGTGCCGGCGGATGCGGAGATCGTCGTCGTGCACGACGCCGTCCGCCCGTTCATCACGCGGGCGCTGATCGACCGGGTGGTCGCGGCGGCCGCCGCCGGCGGAGCTGCGATCTGCGCCATGCCCATCGCCGAGACCGTCAAGCGCGTGCACGACGGGGTGGTGGCGGCCACCCTCGACCGGGCGGCGCTGGTGGCCGTCCAGACCCCGCAGGCCTTCCGGGCAGACCTGCTGCGGGAAGCGCACGAGAAGGCCCGCCGGGACGGATTCGTGGGGACCGACGACGCGGCCCTCGTCGAGCGCCTGGGACATCCCGTGCGGGTGGTGCCGGGGCTGCCCGACAACCTGAAGATCACGACGCCCGCCGATCTGCGCCGGGCGCGGGCGGCCCTGCGGCGATGACCCGGGTGGGCTTCGGCTTCGACCTGCACCCCCTGCGCCGGGGCCGGCCGCTGGTCCTCGGCGGCGTCACCATCCCGGCGGAGGCGGGGCTCGACGGCCACTCGGACGCCGACGTGCTGGCGCACGCCGTCGGCGAGGCCATGCTCGGAGCCCTCGCGCTGGGCGACCTCGGGCGCCACTTCCCGGACACGGACCCGCGCTGGCGGGGCGTCTCCAGCCTGACCCTGCTGGCCCGGGTGGCGGACCTGATCGGGACCCGCGGCGGCCGGCTGGTCAACGTGGATGCCACCGTGCTCGCCCAGGCGCCGCGCCTGGCGCCGCACCTGGCCGAGATGGCCAAGCGCCTGGCCGACGCGCTCGGCCTGGCCGTGGAGGCGGTGAGCGTCAAGGCCAAGAGCCCCGAGGGGCTGGGCCTGGTGGGCCGCGGCGAGGGGATCGCGGCCATGGCCGTGGTGGCGGTGGAGGTGCCGGGCTGACGCCGATGAGGATCTACAACACCCTCACCCGCACCAAGGACGAGTTCGTGCCCCTGACCCCGGGCGAGGTCCGGATGTACGTCTGCGGCGTCACGGTGTACGACCGGGCGCACGTCGGGCACGCGCGCAGCGCGATCGTCTTCGACGTGATCCGCCGCTTCCTGGCCTTCCTCGGCTACCGGGTGAGGTTCGTGAAGAACTACACGGACGTGGACGACAAGATCATCCGCCGCGCCCGCGAGGAGGGCGTGCCGCCGGCGGTCATCTCCGAGCGCTACATCGAGGCCTACCGCGAGGACATGGCGGCGCTCGATGTCCTGCCGCCCGACGTCGAGCCGAAGGCGACCGAGCACGTGCCGGAGATGATCGCCCTGATCGAGCGCCTGGTCGCCGGCGGCTTCGCCTACGTGGTCGGCGGCGGCGACGTGTACTTCGAGGTGGCGCGCTTCCCCGCCTACGGCCGCCTGAGCGGCAAGAACCTGGACGAGCTGATGGCGGGCGCGCGGGTGGACGTGGACGAGCGCAAGCGCGACCCGCGGGACTTCGCGCTGTGGAAGGCGGCCAGGCCCGGGGAGCCGTCGTGGCCCAGCCCGTGGGGGCCGGGCCGGCCGGGCTGGCACATCGAGTGCTCGGCCATGTCCATGCGCTATCTCGGCGAGACCTTCGACATCCACGGCGGGGGGGAGGACCTGATCTTCCCCCACCACGAGTGCGAGATGGCCCAGTCCGAGGCGGCGACCGGGCGCCCCTTCGCGCGGTACTGGATTCACAACGGCTTCGTGAACCTGGGCGCCGAGAAGATGTCCAAGTCCCTGGGCAACGTCCTGACCGTCGCCGAGCTGGTCAAGCGCCATCGCCCGGACGCCCTGCGGCTCTGGCTGCTGGGTACGCACTACCGCCACCCGGTCGAGTGGGCCGAGGGGCGCGTGGAGGAAAGCGCCCGGGCGCTGGAGCGCTTCGGGCGGCTGCTCCACGACGCCCAGGCGTTCTGGGGCGGCCCCGCCGCCGGCGGCGGCGCGCCGGACGAGCTGCGCGAGTTCACCGCCCGCTTCCGGGCGGCCATGGAGGACGACTTCAACACCCCGCAGGCGCTGGGAGCGCTCTTCGACCTCGCCAGCGCCCTCTACGAGCGGCTCGACCAGGCGGCCCGTTCCCCGGCCGCCCGGCACGTGCTGGTGGCGGGGGCGGCGGAGCTGCGCCGCCTGGGCGGGGTGCTCGGCCTGTTCCAGCGTGGCTGGGAGCCGGCCGGCCCACCGGCCGAGGTGGAGCGGCTCGTGGCGGAGCGGACCGAGGCGCGTCGGCGCCGCGACTGGCGGCGGGCGGACGAGCTGCGCGAGCAGATCCACGGCCTGGGGTGGAGCGTCGAGGACACGGCCGCGGGGCCCCGCCTGACGCCCCGCCGCTGAGCCCCGGCCGCCATGGGCAGCGCCGAGGTGGTCTACGGCCGCAACCCGGTGCTCGCGTTGCTGCGTCACCGGAGCCGCCGCCTGGACGAGATCGCCGTCCTGCCCGGCGCCGCCGGCCCGCTGGCGGAGATCGTCGGGCTGGCGCGGCGTGCGGGCGTCAAGGTCTCGTTCCGGACCCGGGACCAGCTGACCGCCATGGCCGGGGCGCCCCACCACCAGGGGGTCGTGGCGCGGGTGGCGGCGGCGGAGTACGTCGCCCTCGCGGACCTGCTCCGGGTGCCGGCCGAGCGGGGGGAGGCCGCCTTCCTGCTGGCCCTGGACCAGGTCCAGGACCCGCGGAACCTGGGGGCCCTGATCAGGACCGCCGAGGGCCTCGGGGTCCACGGCGTGATCCTGCCCAGGCACCACCAGGTCGGCCTCACGGCGGCAGCCGCCCGGGCGGCGATGGGGGCGTTCGAGACGGTCCGGGTGGCCAGGGAAACCAACCTGGTCGCTGCCATGGAAGCCATGAAGAAATCAGGCATCTGGATTTATGGGGCGACCCCCGAGGGAGGGACGCCGCCATGGGAGGTCGACCTCACCGGCCCGCTCTGCCTCGTCCTGGGCGGGGAGGGGGCGGGGCTGCGCCCCCTGGTGGCGAGGACTTGCGACGCCTTGCTGACCGTGCCTATGCTTGGGCGGGTCGAATCCCTCAGCGTGTCCGCCGCCGGCGCTGTTCTCTGCTACGAGGTGACCCGCCAGAGGCTCGCGAGACGGAAAAGCTCTTGACTTCACAAGGACTCGAAACTAAAGTGAAGTTTTGTCTGTGCTGGCGTAGCTCAGTGGAAGAGCAACTGCCTTGTAAGCAGTGGGTCGGGGGTTCAAATCCTCCCGCCAGCGCCACGGCCCTGCGCCACGCCGCCGCAGGGACGTCGAGCGATTAGGCGCTGCGTTCCGGGGAGTTCCGAGACAACATGCCGGCAGGTCCGGGGAGGTACCCAAGTGGCCAAAGGGGGCAGACTGTAAATCTGCTGGCGCACGCCTTCGGGGGTTCAAATCCTCCCCTCCCCACCACTTGTCGCGAGGTTCGTCATCCGAACGCGGGCGGGAATAGCTCAGCGGTAGAGCGCCAGCCTTCCAAGCTGGGGGTCGCGGGTTCGAATCCCGTTTCCCGCTCCACGGGTTCGAGGCGCGCTCGGCGGTTGCGGGGGCGCCGTGCCGTCAATCACGCCCATGTAGCTCAGTCGGCAGAGCACGTCCTTGGTAAGGACGGGGTCACCGGTTCAAGTCCGGTCATGGGCTCCACGTCTTTCGCGGTCACCGGCCAGGGCCCGGGTCGACGGAGGTAAGCGAGGATGGCCAAGGCGAAGTACGAGCGGACGAAGCCGCACGTGAACGTGGGGACGATCGGGCACATCGACCACGGCAAGACGACGCTGACGGCCGCGATCACGAAGGTGCTGCACACGAGGTATCCGACGGTGGCGGTGCGGGAGTACGGGTCGATCGACAACGCGCCGGAGGAGCGGGAGCGGGGGATCACGATTGCGGTGGCGCACGTGGAGTACGAGACGGAGAAGCGGCACTACGCGCACATCGACTGTCCGGGGCACGCGGACTACATCAAGAACATGATCACGGGGGCGGCGCAGATGGACGGGGCCATCCTGGTGGTGGCGGCCAACGACGGGCCGATGCCGCAGACGCGGGAGCACGTGCTGCTGGCGCGGCAGGTGAACGTGCCGTACCTGGTGGTGTTCATGAACAAGGTGGACATGGTGGACGACCCGGAGATTTTGGACTTGGTGGAGCTGGAGGTGCGGGAGCTGTTGAAGAAGTACGGGTTTCCGGGGGACGAGGTGCCGGTGATTCGGGGGTCGGCGCTGGCGGCGAACGAGAACCCGGGGGACCCGAAGGCGGCGGAGTGCATTTGGAAGCTGATGGAGGCGGTGGACAGCTACATTCCGACGCCGCCGCGGCCGGTGGACAAGCCGTTTTTGATGCCGATCGAGGACATTTTTTCGATCACGGGGCGGGGGACGGTGGTGACGGGGCGGGTGGAGC
>FWPU01010511.1_pt1 | contig 13696 bp, 10 predicted proteins | sample 2228361 | NCBI WGS metagenome assembly FWPU01 (sample SAMEA103939777, study PRJEB20133) | metagenome | reverse complement strand
ATTTTCCAGCGAATTGCCCGTTTGGGCGCAATTCACCCCGTTTTACGAACGGTTTCTAGCCAGTAATTGGCGAAGGTATTGATTGTGTAAAGATTTTCATTAAATTTTAACGCAAGAGAAAGACTTGTATGCTTGAAATGGGGTTAAGAATTATGTAAAATGTTCTCAACTTTGCTGAACGAGAGCCAAATGGAGAGACGCCAAGTTCCCCCTCTTTTACCGCCTCCGAACTGGACAAGGCCGAACGGGAAGCTAGAACAGCGCAAGCGCCGTTTATACCTCATCGCTTCTTTGGTCGCCTTCCCTTCGATTTACTATGTTTGGCAAAGCTACGGAGACACGCAACCCTTTATTCACTACGTTTACCCTTTCTTTATGGCGGCGGCACTTTTGTGGATAGTGGGCTTGATCTGGCGGCGCATCCCGCTGATCTGGACCGAACGCTTTGTGCTCATTACCATAGCCCTGCTTTTGCTTGTTAGGTTCGTTTATTATTTTTACGTCGAAAACCCCGCTCGTGCATGGAAAGAGATCGAATCCATTGCCGGCGCGATAGTCATTCTAATCATCATCAGTTATCTCGTGTTGTCTCATCAGCTTGCCATTCGTCTGACGTTAATCTACGTGGCTCTGACCGTTGTTCTAGGCGTAGCGAGATTATCTGGCAGCCAAAGGGAACTGCTGCCAGATTTTATCCGCTTGGAAACACGCCTGATTGTGACTGCCCTGTTGACCTTTATCCTCGCCAAAGTGAAAGATGATTTACTGGTCGCCCAACAAGAGGCCGATTACTGGGAAAGACAAGCCAATGTCGATCACCTGACCCAATTGCCCAATCGCAGGATGATCTCGTCATTGATCGAGCAATACATCCACGCCAAAAAACCTTTTGCTATTTTGCTGATTGATGTGGATGATTTCAAATGCTTCAACGACACCTACGGACACGATGTCGGTGACCTGCTCCTGCGCCGCATAGCCTATGCCTTGAAGACAAATCTGCGAGCGACCGACTTTGCCGCCCGCTGGGGTGGAGAGGAATTCTTGGTGTTAGCGAGCGAAACCAACGCCAGTCATGCCTCAGAGCTTGCTGAACGTCTGCGCAGCGAGGTGCAGAAAGTTGAGCTCGACGAAAATCTGATCTCGATTTCGATCGGCGGGACGTTGTTTACCCCCCAAGATGACCTAGAGAGCTTGCTAAAACGCGCCGATAATGCCCTTTACCAAGCCAAAAACCAAGGGCGCAACTGTGTGTGCTGGGAATATGGCTAACTGTTCAATTCATCCTTGACCAGCAACTAAAGTTTCGATATACTTATCATTAGAAAAAGCCGAAGTGGCGGAACTGGCAGACGCGCGCGACTCAAAATCGCGTTCCCTCGGGAGTGTGGGTTCGACTCCCACCTTCGGCACCTCTCTCAAAATTATACCTTGCCCTCCTTCCGCTTTCCGGAGGGCGTCTTTTTTCCTCAAGGGAGGTTGTCATGGTATCGATGCGCAATGTCCTAGCTGTCATCTTGGGCGGGGGCGTCGGTAAACGATTGTACCCTCTCACCAAGCAGCGCGCCAAACCAGCCGTACCCATCGCCGGCAAATATCGCTTGATCGATGTCCCAATCTCAAACTGCATCAACTCAGGCATCCAACATATTGCCGTCCTCACCCAATTCAATTCGGTTTCGCTGCACCGCCACATCACCCAAACCTACACCTTTGACGAGTTTCATGAAGGCTGGGTGCAGATTCTAGCCGCCGAACAAACCCTGCGCAGCACCGATTGGTATCAGGGGACGGCCGATGCCGTACGCAAACAATTGGTTGAAATTCGCTCGGCGCAAGCCGACTACACCCTGATTCTCGCCGGTGACCATCTTTACCGTATGGACTACGGCGAGATGTTCAAGTATCATCTCGAAAAAAAAGCTCAAATTACCGTCGGGGTTCAGCCGGTCTCGGCTGCGGATGCTCATCGCTTTGGTTTGCTCCATCGCAATGGCGAAGGGCGCATCGTTGCGTTTGTCGAAAAACCGCGTGACCCTGAGGTGCTGAAGCGATTTATCTGCCGCGAAGACCCCGAACGCCCCTTCATCGGTTCAATGGGCATTTACCTGTTCAACACGGAAGTGCTCGAGGAACTTTTAGAAAACACGACCTATGACGACTTTGGCTCGCAGATCATCCCCAACTCATTGGAGAGTTATGCGGTTTATGGTTTCGATTTTGACGGCTACTGGGAAGATATCGGAACGATCCGCTCGTTCTACGACACCAACCTGTCGCTTGCCCGCCCCAATCCGCCGTTCAGTTTTCACGACCCCGAACGCCCAATCTATACGCGGGCACGCAATCTGCCCGGCACAATCATTGACGGCGCGACACTGCGCAATGCCCTGATCTCCGAAGGGTGTATCATCCATCAGGCAGAGATCAACAACGCCATCATCGGTTTGCGCAGCGTGATAGGCAACCAAGTGACCATTCGCGACACGGTCATGATGGGAGCGGATTATTATGAAAAAGAATTTTCATCTGTCGCCGCCAGCATCCCGCTTGGCATTGGAGACCGCTCGTACATCGAGGGTGCTATTGTGGATAAAAATGCCCGCATTGGCGAAGGGGTAACCATCAAACCCTTCCCACGTGGCTATCGTGAAGAGACGGAAAACTGGGTCATTGAGGATGGCATTGTGGTCATCCCCAAAAACACCATCCTCCATCCAGGCACGACCATCGCGCCAGATTAGGTTATGTTTTTCTACTGCTAAGGTGGCTAATTTTACGCGCTTATCTAGGTAAGGATTCTCAGCATGGACAAATCGCAAAGCAAGAGAATCCTTACCCAAGCAGCTTAAGTCCTATCCTTTCTTACAGATTTTTATCCTTCCTCTTGTTGATCATCCCGCAAGGGATAGCGGCCTCCACTTAAGGCGGAGAAAACAAAGAAGAAAGCAAGCCAAAGAACGCCAACTGCCAATAAGAGAACCCTCCACTCTTGACGAATCAGCTCAGACCAATTCAGTTGGCTAGAAGGCTCGGCTTGTTGATCAATCCGTTCGCTGTTCATAGAGCCGCTTTCTATTATTGGTGTGTTGGGGGAAGGATTTGACGGATTTGTCTGTTGAGCAGATGAAAGCCATGGCGGGCCACCCCCCATCATCCTCACTGGTGAAGACACTTCAGGAGCATCCGCTTCCCAATTGCGGAGAAAGGCTACCAATGCAAGGATTTCGGTTTCCGATAGGCGGTCAGCCCAACCAAGCATGGCTGTGCCCGGAACACCATTTTGAATGATTTGCTGAATAGCACCATCAGAGGTCGTGTTGAGAAATGATTTGATGTTTAGGGCCGGTCCGCGTTGGGTTCCTTGTCCTTGCGGGCCATGACAGCGAGAGCAATTTTGAGTATAGAGCCCTTCCCCTTCAGCGATCGCTGAGGCAGAAAGTTCTACTTTTACTTCATTCATGGGTAAAACCCCTGCCGGCACCTGATCCCACTCTTGAATCAGTAGCACAAGCGAATTGATCTCGCTCTCACTCAAGACGCGTTGCCAACCTGCCATTAAGGTACCCGGTATACCTAACGTAATGGCGCGGTATAATTCTTGAAGGTCTTTTTCTCTCACGACGGCGGAATTAAGAGCAGGCGCAATGCTCGTTCCCAAGCCATCTGCCCCATGACAGGAGATACAATAGTCAGCATAGAGAGAGATGGCTTGCGTAAGTAGCTCACCATCAGGCAAGTTCGCCACCTGTGCCATTTTTGCTGCATCGGGTTCGACGGTAAGTGGCTGTCTCGGAGACAATCCCAAACTTTCCACCCGTTGTTGGGTAGCATTCCAATCACCAGCTTTTAACAGAGCCACTAATTCAGAAATTTGATACTCATTCAAACTTCCTCCTTGTGCCTCACCCCAAGCCGGCATAGCCGTGTTATATCGACCAACTGTAATGATTTTTGTCAATTCTTCGTAGGGTATCTGGCGTACAACTTCACCATCCAAGGGCGGATAAGCACCAATCCCTTCTCCCTTTGCACCATGACAAATGGCACAATTTTCAGCATAAAGGGTCATCGCTTCATCAAGCTGGATAGCAAGGATGTTTTCTTGAGCAACTGCTATGCGCCGAGGTTCATTATAGATTGAAAACCCTAAACCGATCACGATAAACCCTAAGGCAATTAAGCCGACAATAGACTCTAGGTTAGACTTAATGACTTTGAGCATCGCTTTCTCCTATGGATAAACAATTTGGCTAAGGTCAAAAGAAGACCTTTTTATAGGCTTGCTGGTATCGACCCACACCTCCCCTTGAGTGATCTCGACGGGGAAAAGGTCCAAAGCCTGCGAAGCTGGTGGATTTTCGACATCCCCTTGCAAATCAAATTGAGAGCTATGGCAAGGGCAAGAAAATTTTCGATTAGTCGCATCATAAGTAACGGTACAACCCAAATGAGTACACCGTTGATGCAAAGCTAGGAAACCACCATCTTCAAGCCGCACCAAGTAAAAACGACCATTTAGGATGAGCGTGACGCTATTGCGCTCAAAGTCCTCAACCATGCCAGCTTTGATTTTGGTTCCGAAATCCCCTTCTCCTAAGCGAGGTTGAAAGTATTGAAAGAAGATCGCGCCTCCTTCCAAGATCGCTATGCTTCCCAAAAAAGCATAAGCAAGGTGAAGAAACGATCTGCGGCTAAGCGATTCGTGTGATGGATTTTCCATTTTTTACCTCCAACCAATGATCTTGGGTATATTGTGCGAGCTTAATGAGTGGGCGTGCTTTGCCAGGGGAACAGAAGCGCCATCCCTTCACCGCGGAAAACGATACCGATCACCGTCAAGATCAAAAAGGTAATCAATAAGAAAGTACCCAGAAAGAGAACCCGCTCTTCAACAGTGGCATTAAGCAATTTCTGAACGCTAAAATCTAAAAGCAAAAAGAACCACAACAAAGACACCAATGGCAAGAGCCCCATGGTGATCCAACTTGGCAAAAAGGGCAACCAATCTCTCCAAGTAAACAGGTACTCATCACTGATAACCCATACAGGCGTTAGGATAAGGGAAAGCCCAACCGCCAATTGAAACAAACGACGCCCGTTCCATGTGCGAAAATAAACGCCGACATTTGAAGGGTTATGATCCCAGTAGGGCAGAAGGAACATGATGACGATCAACAACACCGCGACAACCAACATTAAGAAGACGGGGTGAAAGTGGAGCAACAGCTCTTGAAAGCCCATAAAGTACCACGGGGCTTTAGCAGGATTAGGCGATTGATTTGGGTTGGCGATCCCTTCTAGTGGCGCAGGCAGCCAACCTGCAATCAAAACCAGCACCGCTATCCAAACCAACGCAAAAACCACTTCTTTTTGTACCAGATGGGGAATGGTTGTCACTCGTTCCACACGCTCAACTTGCTGGTCAGATTGTGACTTTGGCAATGACAAACCTCCATCCTTTCTTACCCTCCAAAAGTGATAGGACATGAGCGCAAAAATCGCTAGGGGGATAAACGAAATATGCAAGGAATAAAAGTTTTGTAAAGTGTTGCTGCCTACCTCGTTGCCTCCTAACAACAAACGAGACAATCCATCGCCGATAAAAGGGAGATAAGCGATCAAGCTGCTTCCGACCGTGATTGCCCAATAAGCTAACTGATCCCACGGCAAGAGATACCCTGTAAAATTCGCTGCCGCAACCAAGAGCAGCATCAACCAACCGATTGCCCAATTCAGATGGCGTGGGGGACGGTACGCCCCAGTGAGAAAGACTCGAATGAGGTGCAATACAGCAACCACGATCAATAGGTTAGCACTCCAATGATGTAGATTCCTAACCCATTCTCCAAACCATACATTTGCCCTCAATTCAAGAATATCAAAGTATGCCTGAGGAGCAGAAGGGGTGTAGTTGTTCAACAGAATCATCCCAGTGATGCCTAAGATCAACATCAACAAGGTTGAGAGCCCCCCTAAACCCCAAGTATATGTCCACTTAAGCGTAGTAACAGGAACTTTTGAAGGGTGAATATGTAAGATCAAGCTGTCTACCACCATTCGGATACGGCTTCGATCGTCGGCGGGTAAACCCCAGCCTTGAATAAAGGATAGAGTCTTTTGAAAGAAGGTCTTCCTCGGCTTTGTTTTTGACAGGATAACTTCATTTTCTGACATAACAGTCTCCTCACAATCAATCTCCCCTATATTCTGCTATTGCCCTATGAATAATTTGTGAACAGGCTGTGAAAGACTAATTGGAATTTAAGTCAAAACCAAAGCTCAGGGTGGATTTCAAGAGCATGGTGTGATGCCCTGAAATAAATTTTCATTGCCCTTTCAAAACTTCTTCATAACAACTTCAAAACCTTCATGTATCCTGTGCAGCATCAATTGACAAGCAATTTGCCAAAACAGATTCTTACATAAGGAGTTTAGATATGTTCAAAACTATTTTCATCAGCCTTCTCAGCACAATCTTGCTGGTAGCTCTAGGAGTGGGAGCTTATTCCACGCTTTCTAGCACCAACGGCGCTACATTTACTGCAGAAACTCAGGATCAGACAGCAGTAGCACAAGCTGCTGAAAATAACCCCGCTTCAGGCAGCGATTCATCGGCTGTACCTTCTATCGACCATTTTGCCGATGGGTCTACCCCATTTGCCGCTCAAGGGAACACAGTCGGTCGGGGTTATCGAGGGGGAAGAAATGCCTCGCCGAGCGGTAATCAACCCGCCGCTCTAAACAATCCAAGTCCCCAAGCTGATCTCAGTCAGATGGTTACGCTTGAAGGCTCTGTCGTCAAATACGAATACGGGACATTAACGCTAAGCACGGAAAACGGCGAAGTGGTTGCAATCCAGTTAGGAAATCAAAATTACCTTCGTTCTCTCAATTTCGTGCCCGTCGAGGGAGAAAATTTGACTGTGATCGCATTTCCTGGCGAACAAGGTTTGTTGACCGCCGTTTCGATCACGCGAATGAGTGATGGTAGCGTTTACAACTTACGCGACAATACAATCGGGCGTCCCCTTTGGGCAGGGGGGCAGGCAATGGATCTACTCGTGGACGGAGTTGGGGTAGAACTAACCCATAAAAACAAATTGATTCCAACATGGTAAAGTAGGCTCATGGATGAAAGTTAGCCTACTTGACCATGTTTAAGGTCTTCGATAAGCTTTTCAAGCTTGTCCCAATTTTTATTCTCTATAAGATATTTTCATCGATACCGCCGTAAGTTTAGAAATAGAAAGTATAATGCACATATCCTTGCTGTGTTTGAAGAGGAGAAGGAGAACCGATGAAACCAAAAGGACTTCCTTTTATCTCCCTTCTAGCCTTATTTTTATTAGGATTCAGTGCATTCGCCTGCCGTGCCGAGCTGGGAATCTCACCTAGCCCTACCCCCACGCCGCTACCCCTGACCGACACACCTATACCCAGCTCCACACCGACTCTTACGCCCTCCCCAACAGCCTCTCCAACCATCGAGAGTCCAACCCCAACCGAGGCGGTTCAATCAGCCTCCCCTACCGAGGGGTGGTACACCTACCGCAACTATAATTATGGTTTCGAACTGCGCTATCCCCCAGGCAGCAGTTTTTCAGTCAACTTACCCGACACCGCCCGCTTGGACTTGCCTTTCGAAAGCGGCACCAATCTGGTGGAAAAATATCTGGAGATCAACGCTCAAGAATATCTGGGTCGCTGTCTCAGCCCCCTAATGGAGAGCCTCCCCTCGGAAGCCCTGAATCTCGAGACGCTGGTGGTCGATCCGCTGACGTTTCAGGTAGCCTCGTTCAGCGAGGGTGCGGCTGGCAGCCGCTATGACTGGGTTGCTTATGCCGTGCATAACGAGGCGACCTGTGTCACGCTCGATTTTGTCCTCCATTCCAGCAACCCAGACAATTTCGACTCACCACCCCCGACCTTCGACGCGGAATTGGAACAACGCGTTTTCGGGCAAATCGTCCAAACCTTTGTTTGGCTCGTTCCATGAGGAAAAAACTATGCAGAAGAAAACCCTCATTATTTTGCTAATCATCGTCGCCGTTGTATTTGGGCTCTGCATTTGCACCATCCTGCTTGGATTAGGCGGGGTGCTGCTCTATCGGCGGACAGCGACGGTCTCGAGCACCGAAGTTTGGACAGCGGTGGTAACCGCCGCTATCCAAGAAACAGATCAAGTTTCTGTTCCATCCCCATCCCCCACCGTCCCCAGCCAATCCCTGACTCCTTCTCCTGTTCCTACCCTTCCCACCCCTGAGCCAACCCCAAATGTCGATTTCAACGGCATCCGCTTCTATCTTGACACCAACCTTGCCCAAGGTGTTCTTCCCGAATTAGTCCCTGAAGCCAAGGGAGATGCATCCAACTCCCTGCCAGGCTCCGTACATCCTGAATACACCCAATTTACCCTACAAGGCTACAGCATCAAAGATTCTGACCATGCGCCGCGCTTGTATGTCTACCCCTTGAGCACCTATCGCTCCATGGATCGTTCCGCCGGCGAAATGGCTGACCTGCTTGACCGCTTACTTCGGGAACGTCCTCTCACCGCCGATCAGCTTCCCTTTCTGCCCTTTTGGAACGCCGCATCTTTGTTCCGCTCCAATCTAAACTATATTGATTTCAAGAACGGTTCGGGGTTACGCTATCTGACCCAATTTGCACAGGATGTCTCCCCGATTTACAACACGGCGTTGTTCTACACTTTCCAAGGAATAACTACTGACCAAGAATGGTATATATCAGCCGTCCTTCCCGTTCATCACCCTTCTCTGCCGGACAATGCAGAGGAAGCTGAGTGGGAGATCGATGATCCACCTCTTTATTACGCAAAAATCCAAGACCAGCTCTCAGCCGAAGCAGATGAGTCTTTTATGCCGAGCCTTTCCTTATTGGATGCGCTCATTGCCTCATTACGAGTCCGGTAAGGGTTTTCACCTCGGCGGTTGTGGATAACTTGCCCCATTTCTGTGGAAAACGTTTAGCAAATGGGGAAAAACAAGATCGCTTGTGCTTGCATCGTCCCTATATCTGCCCCTGCGAACATTCGTCCTCCAAGATATATCCCCTGTGAATAACCTGTGGATAAGGGGGATTCTTTCTGCTTTCTTTTCCCCATGCGAGCTGTGGATAATCTAACGGCTGTTTTACCGTATATCTAGGGGAACCTGTAGCTTTGACCCGCATATCTCTACCCAAAAGCTTGTTCAAACAGACTTATCCACTTATTCACAGCCCCTACTACGACGAATTAATCATAAATAGGAAAAGTTAGTTATTTCCGTTTATCAAGAGAGAGGCTTTTTTCAAAAAAAGGGAAAGGATTGTTTGGGGTGACACCCTTCCTTGTCATATCAAACACTGTCTTGTGTCATACCGTATGCTCTCCAGTGTCGTTTCGAACGAAGTGAGAAACCTTAGACCCCTCACTTCGCTTCGGGGTGATACGGGGGTGGGGCTTCGCTCTGGGGTGACACCTTTCCTGTCATATCGAACCCAGTGAGATATCTAAGCCCCCTCGCTTCGTCCGGTGTGACACGGGGGAAGGGGCTTCGCTCGGGGTGACACGGGAACGTGGGTATGTTGGGGGTTACGCAGACTCGCAGGTTGAGTGCGAGCGTCAGCGAGCGTACCGAAACCCTTGGGTTGAGCCTGTCGAAACCCGCAATGGCTGGGTCTCGATACGGGCTGAAGCCCTACTCGACCCGCGTTGCCGCCGCGGATTGAATAGTTGAACGGATTTCTTTGGATTGCGAAAGCCTGACTTTCGCATACCCTGAATTTATGGGTAAGGATAAGCCCTCCGGGAGATGGGCTGGAACGCCGCACTGAGCTTGTCGAAGGGTGAGATCCATGGTTTGAGTGGCAAAGCTCAAGGGGGGTATTTCCATCCCCTGCCTTTTTGGATACACTGTACGAGATGAGAGGCTGCTTTTTGAAAGATCGCAATAACGACCCCAATAATCGTTTCAAGAGATTTTTTATCTCACTTATCACAACTGAAAGTCGTTTTTAACAAAAATCAGAAGCGATGGCGGTTATAATGAAAGTGCAACTTGTGTTGCGACATCATCAACTGTACAGCACCCCAAGATGTCCAAGGTTTCGGCGACCTCTGTTATTCGTTTAACCAGCTCTCCTTTGTTGGGCTTGAGTATAGGATTTATTATGTTTATCTTGCTCATCGCGGGTTGTATGCCTCAAAGAACCTTCAACCCGCGCGGCTTTACTTCGCTGCGCGTTGTGATGGACAACAATTATCCCCCATTTGCTTTTTTGGATGCAAACGGCCATCTACAAGGGATCGTGGTCGATCAGTGGCGCTTGTGGGAGAAGAAAACCGGCATTCAGGTGCAAATCGATGGGCTGGATTGGGGGGAAGCTTTGAAACGCATGGCTGCAGGGGAATATGATGTCATCGACACGATTTTCTACAACGAGGAACGGGCAAAGCTTTATGACTTCAGTAAGCCGTATACGGATATCGAAGTGCCGGTGTATTTCCGCAACAACATCAGCGGCATCAATGGCATTGAAGCAATCCGAGGCTTTCCTGTTGCCGTGAAAGCCGGCGATAACGCCATCGATTTCCTCCAAAAACACGGCATCCATCAACTGATCGAATACCCTAGTTACGAAGCGATCATCCAAGCTGCTCAACAGCGTGAAGTGGTCTTATTTATGATGGATCGTCCGCCAGCCGAGTATTTTCTGTTGAAGTATGACCTGTATAACGATTTTCGCTCCTCTGCACCTTTCTATGTCGGGCAATTACACCGTGCGGTGCAAAAGGGCAATCTCGATTTGCTGGCGACTGTGGAAGAAGGCTTTCGACTTATTACACCATCCGAATATCGCATCATCGATAACCATTGGTACGGACGACCTGTCCTTAGCCCGCAATTTCAGCGCACTGTGCTGATTGGCGGTGGCACAATTGTCTTTCTCGTCCTGTTGTTGACCTTGTGGAGTGTGACCTTGCGCCGCCAAGTACAGCGCCGCACCGCCGAGCTGCGGGCGCTCTTCTCGGCAATGCCGGATGCGGTGATTGTCTTTGACCGAGAAGAACGCTATCTTGAAATCCCTTCTTCGCCCAGAGAGTTGCTGGTATCCGAGCCGCGTCAACTCATCGGCAAAAAGATTGATGCTTTTCTTGAACCCCAAACGGCTGCCCTGCACCATCAAGCGATTCAACAAGCCTTACAAGAAAAGAAACCATCCATAATAGAGTATGAATTGCCCTTACAAGGGCGTAGAATTTGGTTTTCTGGTGCCTTCTCGGCAGTAGATGATCAGCGTGTGATGTTGGTCGCACGTGACTTGAGTGAGCGGAAGGAAAAGGAAGAAGCCTTGCAGAAAAGCGAAGCCGAGCTGCGCCGCGTGAATCGACTGCTGCGCACCCTAAGTGAATGCAACCAAGCCTTGGTGCGCGCTCGGGACGAGACTCAGCTCCTGCAAGCCATGTGTAATATCCTGGCATCAATTGGTGGCTATCCCTTGGTGTGGATTGGATTGGTCGATGCGCAGCGCCAAGGACTGCGCCCGGTTGCCGTTCAGGGTGAATTGAGCGGTTTGGTGAATGAATTAGCGGAACTGGCATGGAGTGAGGGATGGGATGAGAAGAAAATCCCTCTGGGGATCGAGATTCACGCGTCAGCTTTAGGACTTCGCTTTGATGCGGATGTCGAGGAAATTGAAAATGCGATCTCCAAGCTGAAATCATATCTGGTATTTCCTCTCTCGTTGGATGACGAGATTTTTGGTTCCTTGTTTGTATACACCAGCGATGAAGCTTCTTTCTATCCAGAAGAAATCAATCTGTTGCACGAATTGACCGATGATATTTCGTTTGGACTGCGCGCTTTGCGTCAACAAGAGCGTCAAAGGCAGACCGAAGCTATGCTGGCAGATGCAAACGTAAACTTAGCGGTTGCTTATGAAGCCACCATTCAAGGGTGGGCGCGGGCTTTGGAATTTCACGAGCAGGAAACCGCAGGACACAGCCATCGGGTGGTCGAGCTGATGTTGCGCTTTGCCCGTCAATTGGGCTTCAAGGAGGAAGAATTACAACCCCTGCGTTACGGCGCTTTGTTGCACGATATCGGCAAAATGGTCATCCCCAGTTCAATCATCAATAAGCCAGGGCCGCTGGATGAGCAGGAGTGGACGATTATGCGTCGTCATCCGCTCATTGCCTATGAATTATTGAAGGACATCGATTATCTCAAAGAGTCGCTAGATATCCCTTATCTGCATCATGAGTGGTGGGATGGGTCGGGTTATCCGCTGGGGATGAACGGTGAAAATATTCCATTGGCGGCGCGCATGTTTGCCCTTGTCGATGTCTATGACGCTTTGACTTCCGATCGCCCCTATCGTGCGGCCTATTCGAAAGCAGAGGCAATTGCCATTATTCAATCCTTATCAGGAACACAATTTGATCCCCATCTGACCGAACAATTCTTGCTTCTGGTTGGAACGGATGACCATCGCGACCCAGAAGAGCAATAAAGGAAAAGGGGAGGCCGATTAGGGTGGGGCTTTCATCAACTTCAGGCGGATGAAAAGCAATGGCGCAGCGGCGGAGATCCAGAAACCGGTCAGGGCGTAACGCAGATAACGCAAGAGAAAAACCAGCAATTCATTGAAGGCAAGCAATCCGAAAACAAGGCTCAAACCGCGCCATAAAAGGATGACGCCGATCAATCCGATGACATATCGGGCAAGGCGTTGGGTCCACGCACCGCTTACATCGATTCCCCCACGCTGATTCAACCAGATAAAACCGGCCATCAAGCCAAAGAAAGCACCGGCATTGCTCCATGCCCCATCTAAAGTGATTGGACTGGGCAGATGATCCGCGGCGCCGGCTGCCGTCGCCAGCTCAAGCCAGCTTTGGGGCAGGACGAAATTCACCCGTAACCACAGGTAGGGCACCAGTTCGATCAAGATCATCACCAAGGAACCCCCGAGTGCAATTAAGAAGCGATTGCCCAAACTTTGCTGGGCAATCAAGTTCGTCACCGGTTTCCAAAGCAGGAGGGCAATGCCTAACGTGATGACTCCGAACAGCCAGCCGAAGATCACATCATGGGGAAAATGGACACCCAAAAAGAGGCGTGAGAAGCCGATGAGAAAGATCAAGCTCAGACAAAGGATCCAAACCCAGCTACGACGCACGGATACGGCGACCATTCCCCACACGCTGGTGGCGATTTGCGCATGGCCAGAGGGTGCTCCGAAGGAAGTTTCGGCGGCGAAAGCTTTGACCTCTGTGCTCACCCAGTAGGGTCGTGGGGCATGAAAGGCGAGTTTTAGCATCCCGTTCAGGGAGTTGCTGACGAGCAAAATCAGAGCAATGCGAAATCCAAGCGGAGCGTCAAGACACCAATATAAAGCCGGGAGGATGAGCAGAAAAAACTCCTCGCTGCCCAAGAAAGTGATCGCTTGCATCGGAAGGACAAGCCCTTGCCCCAAGGCTTGGATGCTGCGTAGAAAGGCAATGCCGCTCTCAAAAAAGACGTCCATTGTCCCTGTCCTCCAGAAGAAACTTGGCATAATTGTAAACCAAAAGTGGCAAAAAGATTGAAGTTAAAAGGACGCAACTTTGCGTCATTTTGAGAGTTCTATCCTGTCGTGACAGACATCCCTTGCTGTCAGGTCAAACGCTGTCTTTTGTCATGCCGTA
>FWPU01010510.1_pt1 | contig 13700 bp, 16 predicted proteins | sample 2228361 | NCBI WGS metagenome assembly FWPU01 (sample SAMEA103939777, study PRJEB20133) | metagenome | reverse complement strand
AAAGAGGCGGAGTGTTTTTGAAAGAATTCGGGCAGTTCACTACCATTCCCGGCGTAGCCGCTGCTCAAGCAGGCGGTGTAATCGGAGAGTGGAAAGATTTTTTGAACGTTGTCAGAGAGGATGTATTGAGCCGAGAGGAGGCGCGAATCGGCAACAAACAGGAAACCTTGTGGAGTGTGAACGAGTAAATTGGCGGTCATTGGTTTGAAGTCCTTTCTGCATCGGTTGTGCATTTGAGAAGATTGTATCCGAGGAGGTGAAACCGTGAACTTGCGAGACTGGCGCTGGTATGCGGCGTATGGACTGGTGATTGCTCTTGTGGTGTGGGGTGTGTTTCGACTGGTAGCGGCATGGCTGTGGGACGAGGGCTATGTCCTGCGGGTGCTGGTTGTGCAGGGTTTGGCGGTGCTGGTGGGATTTGTCCTGCACGAGGGACTTCACCTGTGGGCGGCCTTGCGGGAGGGGGTCAGCATGGGGAGCGTGAAAGCGACTCTGCTGCGTTTTTGGGTGTTGGAGCCGGTAGAGGTGAGGATATACCGGCGGATCGTGGTTGCGCCGCTGGTGCTGCCGGTGATCATGGGTGCGCTGGTCATGCCCTTTGCGGATGTGCGCTGGGGGCTGGTGGTGGCTTTGGTGTGGCTGTTGGGCAGTGCCGATGACCTGGCGGACTGGGTGCGGCTGGTGGGCGTGAGGGGAATGGTGACGAACCGCCCTGGAGAGGCTGATTCAGTCCACCACAAACAGCCCTTCTTCGATGTCGCGCACAGTGTTGCCCGGGGAGCGGTAGACGAGGATGATGTTGACAAAATCCTTGGATGACCAGACGAGCATGGTGAAGGCAATAAACGTTGCGGCATGGAGGTCTAAAAGAGCGACGAGCAGGAAAGTTGCGAGAGGAAGGGCAAGTGGGAACAGGGAAATGAGTAACCAGTTTTTCTTAGGGACATCATCTACGTAGACATGAATGCCTTTGGCGCGGATTTTCTCGGAAACGCCAAAATACCAGTGAGCGGCGACAAGGAGAATTGCTATGGAAAGTACGAATGACCAAAAGTCACGCAATTTTGTGCGCAGATTTTTGTTATCGGTGGGCGTGGGGTTTTTGGGTTTTGTCATCTCTCTGGTACTGATTCCTGTGGCATATTGGTTGATGGTGTGGTTGGAATTCGCCTCAGATGTGGCCTTGATCAGCGCTGTTTTTGGGTGGTTTGTTGCAGTTACGATGGGTTTTCTCTGGTCTGAAAAAGAGCCTCTCAAGCAATATCTTTGGGGCAAGGCGATCGCCTACCCCTTGGCCGGGATCATTTTCGGGCTGGCCTGGACGTTGAAAGAGAATTGGGAATGGCAGTACCTGATTGGAATACCGTTGAGTGTGTTGGTCCATTTCCCTGGGATATTTTTGCAAGAATTATCCGAAGTAATTATCTGTTACAAGTTGTATTTGAAAACCCATGCAGGAGGTGAATCGTGAGGGATTTGGAACGCTTCGAGCAGTGGCTGCTGGAGCAGGATCGCAGTGCTGTGACGGTGCGAGGGTGTCTGACGGATTTGCGGCAGTTTGCGGCGTGGTTCGAAGGGAGCAACGGCAGGGCGTTAAGCGTCGAGGAGATCACCCCTGCGGATGTGCGTGAGTACCGGGGGTACTTGCAGGCGGTGCGCAAATCCAGTGCGGCAACGGTGCGCCGTCACCTGATGGCCATCCGCGCCTACTGCCGCTGGGGAATAGCGGGGGGGCGCATTGAGCGCGACCCGACGGTGCGCATAAAAGCGCCGAGGGAAGCGAATCTCTCCCCGGGCTGGCTGACAAAGCAGGAGCAGTACCGGCTGGTGCGGGAGGCGGAGCGTGGAGTGGCTGGTGCGGATACGCACCAGCGGCGCCGGCTGGCGGTGCGGGATTGGGCGCTGGTGGTGTTCCTGCTGAACACGGGGCTGCGGATTGCCGAAGCCTGCGCACTGACCTGGGCGGATGTGCAGTTGGGAGAGCGCTCCGGCTGGGTCGTGGTGCGCGGCGGCAAAGGGAACAAGACCCGTCGTGTGCCGCTGAATGCCGAAGCACGCAGAGCCTTGAAAGCCTGGCAGGACGAAGGCGGTGATTCGGGGAGCGTGTTCGGGCTGACCCCCTCCGGCGCCTACCGGCGGCTGGCAGAGATGGGACGGCGGGCGGGGGTGGAGGTGCACCCGCACACCCTGCGCCACACGCTGGCAAAGAACCTGGTGGATGCCGGGGTGGGCTTGCACGAGGTGGCGGCGCTCTTGGGACACAGCAGTTTGAACACCACGCGGGTGTATGTCACCCCTGGGGAGCGGGATTTAGAACGGGCGATGGGGGTGCTGGAGGGGTGACGATAAGGGTTTTCCCGTAAAACGTTTGTTCGAGAGGAGCGAGGTCGGGAATGACTGCTGAAGAAAAAGTGACAGGTATCAGCCTTGCGTTGATTGTCACCCTTGTCGGCGGGCAGTTTATTGCCCGCCAGTTGGGGTTTCACCCGCCACAGGTCAGTGAAACTGCCGTGCAAATTGTGCGGTATGTTGGTTATGGTCTGCTCGGTCTGTTTGTATTGTTTGCGTTGGGTCTGATGTTTTTTCTTACCAAGGATGCGCCCAAGGATGTGCGCGATGTGCACCCTTGGAGACGACGGGATGGGTAGGTATCCTTGTGACCAGGTGATTTTCATGGCGATTGAAACGTTTTGGGAGGCAAAAAATGAGTTTCGCATTCAGCAAACACGATTACAACCTGAAGGATTTCGAGCGCTGTCCGGAGCATGGCTGTGTGATGATGCAGGTGCAGGATTCGCCGCCGGTGTGTTTGGTGGAGTGGGTGGACAGGAACGCTTCCGGGCGCAGGGTGCGGGATGTTATCCCGCGGGACAAGGGGGAGTACGATCTGCCGGCGGTGATTCTGGACAACGGATTTATGCTTCCGGTGAGCAAGGCGCTGGACGTGGCCACGGCGAACCCAAACGGCGAGGTGAACGAAAGCGTCATCGGCTGGCGAGTGAGCGATATACTCTACCTGCGGGGGGAGAATCAGGAGGGGCTGGCAGTGGAACTGCTGCCGGAGGGGGCAGTGGTGGACAAGGAACCGGGCTTTCTGCTGTACCTGGATATGCAAATCCTGCTCTACCTGCTGTTCGACGAGGAAATCCGCAAGGTTGAGCCGTGAAAGAGCAGGAACTCCAAAGACGCCGGAGCGGCAGGTTTTGAATCCGCTTGCTTCACGGAATAGAAATTTGGAGCAACAGCAGGAAAGATAAACCATGAGGGGGCAAAACGCCCACCCCGCCGACATAGAGACGCGCAGGGTCAGCACTGCCGCCTGCCCCCGAGGCAAAAGCGGGGGGAGAGAGAGGGAAAAGGGAGAGGGGGCTGGCCTGTGGTGGTATTACGAAGGGGGTGGCCGGTTAGGGTATTATGAACTACTGTTATAGAGGTGTTTATCAATTGGTTTATAAGGTATTTGTAAGTTGGCGGTAAAGGTTCTTTGAGATAAATTGAGAGCATGAACGAACTAGAAATTCCCGATCAACTTCCGCAAGGATTCCGCCGTTTGGAGTGGGCGTATCGCCGACCGCGCTGGAAGCGCATGGTAACAGTGTGTTTGCTGATGGCACGCGAAGGTGTCTCTTCCGCCCAGGAACTGACCCGCTTGATGGAGATTGACAGCAAGTCCGTCCACGTCGTGCTTGACTCGATGCTGGACTTGCTTGACCCGCTGATTGAATCGCGCCTGCTATTTGCAGGCGGTAAGGGACGATTGCGCGTGGTCACCCTGACCGACTACGGCAAAGAGTTGTGCCGGGCACTAGGCGTGGAGCCGGCGGAGAGCGATTGGGAAAAAATCGTCCGCCTGCACAATGGCGAGGTACAGAACTACCATGCCGCACTGGTACTTAAGGCGGCTTATCAGGCGCGCATGCGGGGCTGGAAAGCCGAGGTCATGCCCTTCAACCCGCAGGAAACGCCCTGGTTTCAGCCCGACCTGAAACTGACCGACCCCGAAGGCTGGTTCTACTACTGCGAAGTGGAGACCCGATCACGGGTCAAGCCGCGGAAGTGGGCGCGCATGCGGCAGGTCAATCTCATCGTCTCGACCCCGGTCACACGATACTGGATGGTGGAGCGCCTGAAAGCCATGGGCATTCCCGGCAGAGCCACCGACTTGCGCACCCTGGCACAGCAAGCCAAACAGGGGGATTTGAGCCATTTCTGGCTGGAGAAGTGGTGAGACCCTCTTGACAAATTCTGTATTACAGATATACTGAATTACAGAAAAACTGTAATTCGGAGGACGATATGAACTTGTACCGTGTTCAAATCGCAAAGCGTGGAGTAATCACCCTCCCCGCTGAAGTCCGCAAAGGAAGTAACCTTCAAGAGGGACGGATGATGACCCTTCTAGACCTTGGAGGAGTGTTTGTGTTAGCCCCCCAGGAACTTGAAACGGATCTCCTGGCAAATCGGTTGGCGGAAAAGTGGCAACAACAAGGTGAAAGCCTTGAAACTATGTTGAAAACGCTCCGTGAGGTCAGGGAGGAATATGCTTCCGGTCGCTAAGGTGTTTCTGGATACCAGCGTGATTTTTGCTGCGATTCTCTCTCCAGGCGGAGGAGCACGTATGGTGTTTCGACTGGGAGAAATCGGTTATCTGCAGTTGATGGCAGGTAAGCGGGTGTTGAATGAGTGTGAGGCTGTCATTCGACGCAAAGCCCCTCACACGTTGCCTGAACTGGCGATTCTACTGGACGTGGTCAAATTAACGGTAACTCCTGAAGCAAGCAATGAAAATCTAGAACGAGCCAGATTGCTGGTTTCTTATCCTCCAGACGCCTTGATCCTTGCAGAGGCGATTCAAGCCAACCCGGATTGGTTTTTGAGTCATGACCATCAGCATTTGTTAAAAGTACCCCCTGATGCGCTTCCTTTTCAATTGGGAACGCCGGGAGATTTGTTGAATTGGTTGAAAAGTCGAACAATACGGTGATCACCTATGAAGTCCCTTCACTATCCTCATCCCCACTTCATCCTGTTGATTGCCTTTATGTTCGGCTTCTTGCTGACCGCCTGCGCTCCGCAAATGCCCACGGCACAGGCGGAGGCTGCGTCTACCGCAACCCCGACCGCAACCGCGACAGCTACTGCCACACCGACCGTCACCCCAACGGTGACACTCACGCCGACCGCGAAGGCAACCCCTACGCCAACCCCGATCACCCTGCCGGTGACCAACGGCACGCCCATTCCCGATCTGCCCTACGAGGTGATCACGGCGGAGAACGTCAGTCGCCTGCGGCAGATCGCCCGCTATGGCTACGCCAGACTGCTGAATGAGAACCCTTACCGCCTGACGGCGGACGGCAGGACGATTGCCGTGGGCACAACTGCCGGCGTCGAGTTTTACGACGCCCACACCCAGGAGAAGACCGGTGCGCTGGCGGTGGACTTCCTGCGCGCTTTCGACATCACCCCCGATGGAAAATACCTGCTCACTTCTGCCGGGGAGAGCCTGACGGTGTGGACATGGGACGGGCAGAAAGTGCGGGAGTTTGACGTGGAAGCCGGAGACGCCTGGGCTTTGAACGCTGTGGCGCTTTCTCCCGATGGGGCTTTGCTGGCGGTGCAGCGCAAGAAGACGGACTGGCAGGAAGCCGACAAGATTGACGTGTACCGCGTGTCGGATGGCAGCCTGCTGGACACGGTGCGGGGGAATGGGGTGGTGTTCTCCCCCGACGGGCAGTACCTGGCGACCGTGTTCGACGGCTCGGTGCGGCTGTACCCGATGGCGGAACTGGGCGAGGGCTGGGAGAAGCGCCTGCCCAAACAGGCCCTGCCATGGTGCGGGATCAACGAGACCTGCGGGCTGACCTTCTCCCCGGATGGCACGCTGGCGGCGGTGGTGCGCTCATCACGGGTGGATGTGTATCAGGTTGCGGACAGAAAACTGGTGCGTCAGGTGAGCGGGTGGGAGGCAGATAGATACAATCCACCAACGGTGCAGTTTGCGGATGGGCAGGTGTTGATCACCACCCCGCCGATTTATGACGGTCAGGGGGAGGTGAAGGTCAAGCCCAAGGCGATTGCGGTGGACGTGGCCAGTGGGGAGTGGGTGAGCCAGGACGAGGTTGAGGACAGTTTTGCTTACCTGGACAACGAGCAGGTGCGGGTGTTCCGGTGGAAGGCGGAGGGGGAGATCGGGGAGCTTCTCGATATTCGAAACGACGGGACTCTGGTATTGCGCCCGAAGGATTGCGATGCGGTGTATCAATCGCAGTGCTACTCGGTCCGAAAAGTCTCTGGAAACAAATGGGCTATGCTTAAAGATAGCGGGACTTTGTTTGAGTTTAGTGTTCCAGATGGATACACAATTGGCGAATATTCGAATGATGTTCTTGTGTTCAAACACATAGCAGTTATCTCGTGGACACGCACAATGCGTTTCATCCAAGGTGGCTTTGTTATTTTTGATCTTGACAAGAAGCAAAAAATATTCTCTGCTTCTCCAGGTTATGTAGCATCATTTACGGCTACAGATGATCTGGTTAGCATTGGGTATCTTGATTCTGGGTTGCACGTGTTATTAATACGTGGCCCAAAAATCCAGGCGGTCTTAAAGTATCCAGGATTTTCATACCACACAATGGACGCGAAGGGCGAAAAATTGTTTTTATTCGGCGTTGATACCACGAAGGTTGTGGACTTGAATACAAAGCAATCGACAGATGTGAAAAGCGATTTTAGAGCGTTTGATATTTATTCTTGGGCCACAATGTCCAACCACTTTTTGGTGAATAGTTTTGCTTATCTACACAGAGAGATCAGGTTTTTTGATTTGAGAGACCTAAAGTTAGTGTTTAGCATTAAGACTTTAGTTCGAAAATTTGTTTTTTCGCACAATGAACGTCTCTTTTGTACGCAAGGGGACGACGGCTTCATCCGTGTCTGGGCGGTTGTACCGGAGGATGCGCCTGTAAAGTAACTGTAAGGTTCTTGTGCGGTAGCGTAACGCCAGGTCAATTTGCGCCCGGCGTTATTTTTTGGTATGCTTTTGGTTAGACGTGAACCCATAGCCCGCATTTGGGCTGGCCAACGCTTTACAAAGCGCCCAGACCCCGCGGGGTGTGGGTTTTTTTCGTTAACGCCAAAGCATACGGAGGTGAAGATGCGCAAACTGCTTTTTCTGTTCGTTCTCATGCTGACCGGATGCGGGCTGATGGCAACCCCCACACCAACCCGCACCCCCCGACCAACGGCTACGCCAACGGAGACGCCACGATACTACCCGACCGTAGAGCCAGACCTGAGAGATTATTTGCTCAAGCAATTGACAAAAGATTCTTTTCCCCACCGTTATTACGAAGAATCTGAAGGAAACTACTTTGTTGCAAGAACGGTATCCACTGGCAAAACAGAAACCATTCAAATTGGCAATTGGACACTGGATGTTTTGTGGGTGTACGAGCGGAATGCCAGTGTGGTTCTGTATCCCCTCGTGGTTGGCGTCTCTGATGGCAAAAGATACACACCCTACATGCTGGATTATGACGGCTCCAGCCTTGATGAGCGCTTTGCTGACCGTGATAAGTACTTTGAGTACCTGACGGACAACAATATCTTTGAAAGGGGGAGAAAATTTTTTCCTCGTGTCCAGGGTGATTTTGTCAGCCGTACTGGCATTGATTGGGAAAAGTGCGGGGACAATACTTTTTGCCAGCTAGGCAAGTACATGCAGGACACGTACAAACTGGATGAAAGCGTCACTTCTGGAATCGTTGGCATCAACTACCCCATCCCCGAAGGATGGGTGTTGGCGTGGCGGTGGATACCGGCAACAGATGTGAATTCCGCGCCTGGTTTCCAAAAGGTTGATCTTCCATAGGAGGTGAGAAATGTCAATCAACTGGCGATTTGTACTTGGAAAATTCTGGCAGATTACCCTCATAGGGTTGCTCATTGCGATTGGAATTATCTTTTTCCCGCAGGCGCAGTGTGCTGTGGCGCAGACGTGCAATGAACCAGCAGACTTATGGTGTGGAAAAACCAAGTGCTGTAGCTCTACTGGAGGGATGAAATATGTAACCAATTGCTCTGGAGAATATTCGAACTCTCCTTATCGCTGTAATTCGTCCTCTGGAAATTGTAACGTCTCAGATTGGATGGGATGGCAATGGGAAACAAGAACTTACAACAGTCGTACCCAAGCTCACATGCCGGATTGTGTGAACGGTGTGTGGAAACCTAATCAGGTTTGGGCGTATGTTGATTGTTGTGGTGGCTCCTCCAGCAGCGGTGGCGGTTGCACGCCCTCATACGCTCCTCCCACGATTGACGACACCTACATGGTAGATCCACCCAACCCCATCGTATGGGGGCAGGAACAGCCGCCATATGGGCTGGCGCTGGGGATGACGGTCAACGACATCAAGGCGCACGGGGGGCAGGATACCGCCTGCGGCACGGGGCAGGCGAAGATCACCAGCGTGACCATCAACCTCACCCTGACCCAGGACTCCATTGACTGGATCCTCGGGGAATTGTCCCAACGATACATCAACGTCCACATCAAGGACACCTACCCCAAGTACCCGGAAATTGCAGACGTCGGTCATGCCTACGCTTCCTGCTCCTCAACCTCCGGCCTGACAGGGTACAACACCCCGAACGCCGAACTGGACTGCCGCTTCTTCCGCCCGCTGGACCCGGGCAAGTACGCCGTCAACGTCACGGCCTGCCAGTCGGACGGGAAATGCACCGCCAAGACTCTGCCGGAGCCGATCCGCGTCTGGCTGCTGGAAAGCCGTTTGCTGGCGCCTGAACCGTGAGGGATGCTCCATGGAATGGCACACACCGTTTCTGTGGATGGCCAACGGCTTTCTGGCATTGCTCTGGTTGCTGGTGGATCACCTGTGGGCGGCGCTGCTGGTTCCGGTACTGGGGTACGCCGTGCTGCAGGCACCGGGCAATCAGCGTTCCTGGACGCTGGGGGTAGCCCTGCTGGCTCTGGTGGCGGGTGCGCTCTCTCCCTTCCCGGTTGCGCTTCTGCTGGCAGTGATGACCCTTTCAGGACTGCTGGCAGTGCGGCTGGAGAAGATCAACCCGCAGAACACCCACTGGACGCTGGTGCGCGGTCTGGGGCTGTACAGTTTGGTGGGGCTGGGCTTCACCGCCTACCGGGCATGGCTGGTGCCGGCCATGAATGATCCGGCACTCCAGCAGGGGCAGGCCTACCTCTCGGCGATTGCCAGCATTGCCCTGTACCTGCTCCCGCTGGGGTATCTGGCACTGCTGGCGCAGGGATTGTTCGTTCATCCGCCGGTGCAGGGCGAGGCGGATGACATCATCTATCACTTCCGTTCACGGGGGAAGCCATGATTCGGGTACTGGACAACGGCCTGCACATCGAAGAAGGCGTGTTGCGCTACGCCTGGTTTCGGCTGGAGACGCCAGATGGCGAGAAGTACCGCTGTGTAGCCTTTCGGGAACTGTCCAGCGTGCCGTATGACGTAGCCAAAGAAACGGACACGCTGGGCAGGCAGTGGGCGGCACTGCGCGGAGTGTACAACGCCGGCGTGGACTACGTGTACACGGCGCTGGGGATTTTCCACCCGGAGCATGTGGGCATTGTGCAACTGTACGGTGCGGCGGGCGAAGGGGCGAGCCGCGAGACTGCCGCAACCATGGCGCTGGAAGGGGTTGCCGCAGTGCAGGCGGCGCTGGCGAACTTCCCGCAATCCCAAACCCGACCGCCGGATTTGCGCTGGATCGAGTGGTATCTGGAGTTTGTCAGCAAACGGGCGAAGAACATTCTGGCTTTGCTGGGACATCCTGACCCGCGTGCCAGTAAGCGCGGGCTGGGGGCGGAGGGCAACCTGCCGGACTACGGCGAGGACGACCTGGCGGAGGAGCAGAACGAAATCCTGTTTCGTGGGCTAGCCAAATTGCGCCAGGATTTTGTCTTCCAGATCACCGCCGAACACATTGACCGAAAGCGCCTCAGCCGGACGCTGGTAGAGGTGGCAAGGGTGGCGAGTACCTTTGCCAGCCGCAGGCGCGGGAGCATGAACATCGGCTTTTCGCTGGGTATCCCGCTCATGGCAGCGTTGGGACAGGCGGTTTCTGGCGGGCAGGCTGGGACACAGGCAGTGGCACACAGCACGGCGCAGGGAGTGACGCACGGCTGGGGGCAGGCACACTCGGACAGCCACGCCACAGGGGTGAGCGAAGCCTGGACGAACGGCGGGAGCGAAACGCACTCGGTTGGCACTTCCTGGGCGCACAGCGAGAGCCACGGGGTGACCGATTCGACCTCCACCAGCCACAGCGAGGGGAGCGGATCATCCTGGATGAGCGGCATGTCCATCTCCAGCGGGGTATCTGGCGGACACACCGAAAGCACCAGCGGCGGAACGACGGTCTCGGCAGGTACCAGCCAGAGCACTGCCAACGGGACGAGCGAGAGTATCTCTCACGGCGCCAGCATGAACACGGGCTACTCGGCAGACGCCAAAGTGCTGGGGGTGGGGGCTGGATGGAGCAGCGGGGTGTCCGAGAGTTACACCGGCACCAGTGGGACGAGCGAGAGCCAGAGCGCGGGCACGTCCAGCGGAATTGCAGTGAGCAGTTCCCACGGCACGGCAGATACCTCCGGCTGGAGCCAGGGAGTGGCGTTCACCTCGGCCAGCGGCGGATCCTCGTTCTCATCGGACACGACCACGACCGGACACGCCGAAAGCCACACCACGACGGATACCGTTGGGGGAAGCGAAGGCTGGGCGTGGAGCAAAATGTGGGCGCACACCACAGGAAAGAGCGAATCGTGGGGAACGACCGACACCAGGAGCGAGCAGTACGGGCGCAGTTACGCCGAAGGCGAGAGCGTGGGGCAGGGTGTGGCGCGCAGTACCATGCAGGGCTTCACCGGCGGCTTCTCCACCGGACTGGTGCCCGGGGTGAACATCGGGCGCTCGTGGCAGACCGAGGATGACGTAGCCGACCGGCTCACGGAGATTTTGCGCCAATTCGAGGGTCTGGTCAACCAGGCGGCAGCGGAAGGCGGCTTCATGACGGATGCCCTGCTGCTGGTGGATACGGATGAGGGCGCCCGGGCAGGTGAGACGCTGGCCAGTCAGGCGTTTCACGGGACGAGCGTGCCCACGCCAGTGCTGACCTTGCGGGTGGACGACCCGCAGGTCAGGGAGTATGCGCTGGCGTTCACGCCCTGCAACGAGAGCAACGGGGATTGGTTCGGCGGGGTGCTGTGGACGAAATACGGCACGCTTCTCACCGCAGGGCAGTTGGCGGCATACACTGCACCGGGGTTGGTGGAGGAGAGCACCGCCGTGGTGACGATTGCCCCCACGCCCAAAGGGCTGGCGTTCTACCCGGACATGCCGGGGGACGTGGTGCTGGGGCACCAGTACAGTCCGCTGACGCGCGACCTGACACGGGCGCAGGTGCGGCTGGATGCGGACAGATTGTTCCACACCATGTTTGCGGCGGATACCGGCTACGGGAAGAGCGTAGCGGCAATGCGTCTGGCGTATGAGACGACGCTCAAATGGCGTCTGCGCACGGTAGTGCTGGACTTTGGCGCCGGCTGGCGCTCGCTGCTCAATGCGCCGGGGCTGGAAGGGCACGTGGACATCCGCCAGTTGTGGCCGACGGCCGCGCGGCCACTGCGCTGGAACCCCTTGCAGATTGGGCGGAACATCAACCCGGAGACGCAGTGGCGCGCCTTTGCCGACATCTTTGGCTCGGTGGCGCGACTGGGTGTGCGCCGCCAGAAGCAGGAACTGCTGGACGCGCTGCGGGCGGTGTACCTGCAAGCGGGCGTGCTGGTGGATGACCGCGAGGTGCGCGGCGATCCCGTGTGGGGCAGGGTGCAGGCGGAGGAGGCGGACATCGTCGAGGCACTGCCCGGCACACCCCTGGGGGATTTGACCATCCCGCAGCGGCAGCGCCTGGCCGTGTACCGCTCCAGCAAGGTGGATTTGTCCACGCTGTACCATCAGGTGGAGGACAAGTTATCGCGCGTCAACCCGCGCGATACCATGCTGACGAGCGTCCTGGAAGGCATCCTGTACCGCATGAATGCCCTGGTGCAGGGCGCGGCAGCGGCGCAGTTTGCCGCCGGGACGGATTGCGTCCCCATGGAAGACCTGGCCAAGCCGTGGGGGATTGCCATCATCGAGGGCGGCATGTTCCTGGACGACTTCGGCAAGGCGTTCCTGCTGGGCTGGGCAGGCTGGCACCTGTACACGGACATGGTGGCGCGGCGGGTGCATGAGGTCAACAACGACGAGCCGATCTTGCAGATTTTCTTCGAGGAAGCCAACAAGATTTTCGCCGGGGTGGACGCCGGAAGCGGGGATGACGAGAGCGGGGGCGTGAGTTTGAGCCAGCGCTTTGGCGACATGTTCCGCGATGCGCGCAAGTACAAAGCCAGACTGCACGTCATCACCCAGGCGCCGAGCCTGATTCCGCAGGACATCATCTCGTCCTGCAACAACCTGGTGGTGGGCTTCCTGAAGAACCCCAAGGACAAGGACATTGTGCTATCGGGGATTGCACGCAGTGAGAAGGGCTTCGTGGATGAACCCTGGCGGCGGTTTCTGGCGGATTTGCAGATCGGCATGTTCCTGGGGCGTTTCCCGTATGCCTTCCAGCGGGAACTGCAGCAGCCGTTCCTGTTTCGCCCGCTGGCGGTGGTGGCGCCTGAACCTACAGACGAGGAAATTGCGCAGAAGTTGGGGAGGATAACGCTATGAGACGCTGGAGCGTGTTTGTGATTCTGGCTGTGGCAGCCGTAACTTTGCTGGTTGCCGGTGAACTGCTGGCGGACGAACCACCGGTGGAGCGGGAGACAGTGATCCGTCTGGCGACCCACACCCCGACCGTGACGCGCACGGCGGGCTGGTGGACGGAGGTAGCCACCTGGACACCGACGGCCACGGGTGCAGCGGCAGGTGCAACGGAGACGCCGGTCATTGATTCCACGCCTACGCCGCAACTCGACCTGCCGCCGGTGCGGACGCTGGAACCGCCCACCCCCAAACCCACCTGGACAAGGAGGCCGTGATGACCGAGGCAGAACTGGAGCAGATACTGGAGCGTTTGCGCTCCCGGCGATTGTTCGATGAAATCTTTGTCTTGATTCTGGAACGCACGAACGGAGAACTGAAATTGCTGGACTATGGCATGAAAGACGTTGGCGAGCTGGCGGCCTGGATTGCCGTGCAGAAACAAAAACAACAGACAGAAGGAGAAAAAGCATGAAGAAGTTTTTACCGATTGTGTTAGCGATTGTCGTCTTTGGCGTGGCGCTGGCGATGAACCAGCCCGAACCGCAGGTGACCGTGGTGGTGGCGGCAGCCGACCTGCCCGAAGGGCGGGTGCTGGCGGAGGCGGATCTTGCCGCCAGAGAACTGCCGCAGAGTCTGGCCCCCGAGGGGGCGGTGAGCGATCTGCAGAGCCTGGTGGGACAGCGTCTGCGGGTAGCGCGCAGCGCCGGTGACCCGATCCTGCCCGCGCACCTGGGAGGGGAGGCAATCGAGTTGCAGCCGACCGAACGGGCGGTGGCCTTGCAGGTCACTGCTGCGCAGGGACTGGCGGGCTTTCTCAAACCCGGCGACCGCGTGGGGCTGACGGTCATCGTCACGACCAACCAGACCACGTTTGCCAAGTACCTGGCGGGAGGCTTGCGG
>FWPU01010509.1_pt1 | contig 13702 bp, 10 predicted proteins | sample 2228361 | NCBI WGS metagenome assembly FWPU01 (sample SAMEA103939777, study PRJEB20133) | metagenome | reverse complement strand
CGGCACCCGGGCGGCCACGCCACACGCCTCCTTGAAGCCGAAGAGGAACGGGGCCATCGCCAAGCCGGCCCGAAAGCCGAAGCCTGACGCCGACGACGATGCGGCTTTGCCGGCTCCGAGCGAGCCGAAGGAGACGCCGCCGCCTCCGCCCCGACCGCCGCCCGACGACGGCGAGCTGACCGACAGCGAGATCCAGCAGGTCATCGCGTCGGGCCGGCCGGAGATTCTCCAGTGCTTCCAGACCTTCAAGGGTCAGCTCCAGCGCGAGGAGGGCCGCGTCACGGTGCGGCTGACCATCCTGGAGGACGGCTCGGTGCGCGACGCCACGGTCAAGGGCGAGCTCAGCGGCACCGCGGCCGGCCGCTGCATCGAGTACCGCGTGAAGGCGCTCAGCTTCCCGCGGAGCAAGGAGCGCATCACGCTCGAGACCGCCTTCGCCTACCGCGCGCGCAAGTAGCGGCCGCGCTTCGAACGCGATTCCCACCGCCTGCCTGGCGGCACCGGACGCGGCGAGCAGCACCGAGCGCTTTTGCGCCGAGCGTCACGCCGCCGGGTGGTTGGCGGCGAGCTCGATGAAGCCGCGAATCCAGATCAGGTTGACGGCGTGGCAGGCGGCCATCGGCGTGCGCGTGGTGGTCTCGAGCGCGGCGCAGTACGGCGTGCCGCGGCGCATGAAGTAGTCGGTGACGCTCCCGTCGTGGAACCAGATGAGCCCGCAGCGGTCGGTGCGGTTGTGGTCGTCGACGGCCACTCGCACCGCCAGCTTGATGTGCCGGGCCGCCGCTCGCGACAGCGGCGCGTAGTGGCGGCGGTCGCCGAAGACGTACGCGTACGTCACGTTCCGGGGCGTGTAGTTGTCCTGGTGGATGTCGAGCGCCGCCACCGGGCAGGGCAGCGCCTCGAGCGCCTGGAGCAGCGCGCGCGTCTCCTTGGGCCCCTCGGCGAACGGCTTCCACCTAAGGAACGACTCGCCCGATTTGAGCTCGCCGCGCCACTTTCCGGGCGCCACCTCGTACCGGAGGAAGTCGTTGTTGGGCTTCTCGCCGCTGGCGTTGTACCGCGTGCCGGCCTCGAAGCCAGACGGGTTGATGCACGGGAAGACCACCAGGCCGACCTTGCGCGAGCGCGCGTACGCGGCGATCTCGGCGAAGTGCTCGGCCAGCGTCAGCGGCCCGGCCGGCTCCTCGCCGTGAAACCCCGCGGTGAGGACGAGCATCCGCTCGCCGGGGACGGTGAGGCGCACCAGCGGATAACGGCGGCCGCCCTCGACGACCGAGCCGTACTCGGAGACGTCGGCCACGTTGGCGTAGCGTCGAAGCCGCTCGAGGTAGGCGCCATGGTCCACGCCGCAAAGCTTACGGCACCGGGCGGGCCGGCGGGCGCCTCACGCCACCAGCCTGATGGCGCCGGGCAGAATCGTCATTCGGCACGGCAGCTTGCCCGGCTGCTCGCCGTCCACGTCGAGCAGCACCTCTTCTTTGCTCTCCGCCAATAGCTCGCGGCAGCGGAGGAGGCGCGTGCCCTTCCAGCTCACGTGGCTGCCGTCGTAGATGGACTTCTGACGCAGCGCAAAATCGGCCAGGCCGTAGCCGCTCCAGATGGTGACGTCGAACCACCCGTCGGAGGGGTCGGCGTTCGGCGCGACCATCATGCCCCCGCCGAAGTAGCGGCCGTTGGCCACGGCCACCGCGGTGATGCGCAGCTCTTCGAACGGCGAGCCGTCGCACGAGAGCCGCACGGCGCGGTCCGAGTACTTCATCAGCGCCTTCACCGAGCCGAGCATGAAGCTGAGCTTGCCACCCAACGCCTTGCTGCTCCGGTTCACCTCGGCGTCGACCTGCCCGCTGACCCCGAAAGACGCGATGTTGGCGAAGTAGCGGGTGCGCTTCTTTTCGTCGTGGCCGACGAACTCGACCTGCCCGACGTCGAAGGGACGCGTCCGCTCGGAGCGCAGGCGGTCGATGGCTGCGTCCAACGACTCGTCCCAGTCGAAGGTCCGCCGGAAGTCGCCGCCGGTGCCGCGGGGCAGCACCGCGAGCGCCGCTTCGGAATCGATGGGCCGCCCGTCCTGGAAGAAGCCGTTCACCACCTCGTTCAGCGTGCCGTCGCCGCCCACCGCCACGATGCAGCGGTAGCCCTCGCGCAGGGCGGCCCGCGCCAGGTCGGCACCGTGCATCGGCCGCTCGGTGAGGCCGTAGCCGAACTCGCCCAGGCCGTTCCGAAGCCGCGCGGAGATCTCCAGCCACCTCCGGCCGGTGGCGCCGTTCGCGCTCTGGGGATTCACCACGAAGTACGTCTTCACCTGGCCCCCTTCGAATGTGGGCCGACTTAGTTCAGGCGCGGGGCTTCAGCCAACGGCGAAGGACGGACAGAAGGTCCTCCGCGGCGCGCCCGGCCCGCTCGAACATGCGCTTGGACGTCGGGCAGGCGGTCACGACGGTTTCGCCCGACGGAGCGACCGAGAGCGCCTCGCGCCGGGCCACGTCCACCGACACCTCGGGGAGCGTCCGGGGCAACAGCCCTCCGCCGCCCGAACAGCCGGCCTGTTCGCGGCCATCGCGCGCTTTTGAGGATTCGCCCACCGCCGCCGCCAGCAGCGCCCGGGGCTCGTCGTACTGTCCCAGCCCACGGCCGAGGTGACACGCGTCGTGGTAGGCCGCGCGGAGCTGTACTTTCGGCCGGTCGGGAGCGTTCCCCAGGTGCGACGCGAGCACCTCGTAGACGGTGCGGATGCGCGAGGGCAGCTCGACTCCCGCGCGCGGATAGACCACCAACAGGGTGTACGCACAACCCGGATCGAGCACCACCAGCTCGGGGTGGGCCTTGAGCTGCTCGGCGAAGCGGAGCGCGTGGGCCAGAAAGCCGGCCTGGTCTCCCGCCGCGTACAGAGGGTAGCCGCAGCAGCGCGCCGAGATGCGGGCCACGCCCAGCGGCGCCGACAGCCCATCGGCGGCTTCGAGGGCGTCTTCGATGAGGCCGGGGCGCTTCACCAGGCTCGAACAGCCCGGGAAGAACGCGTAGCGCACCGGGGCCTCGGCCCGCCACGCAGCGACCAATTCCGCGAGGTCCCGGCCGAAGACGTTCTGGTGCTCATTCCACGTCTTTCGCGTGCTCTTCGCGCCCGCGGGCTCGAGATGGGCGTCGAGGGCCATTTCCCGGGCGTCGAAGAGCGCCCAGCCGACCTCGTTCTCGTGCTTGCAGAAGGTGCGGCAGCGCATGCAGCCGGTGCACGCATAGAGGCTCGCTGCGGACTGCTCGTCGAGAGGCCTCCGCGCGCCGCTCGCCAAAAAGGCGGTCGACATCTTCCCCCAGGTGCTGGTGGCCTCGTTCTTCGTCGAGGCCGAGACCGGGCACGCGAAGCGGCACACCTTGGGGCAATAGGCGCAGTACGCGTACGCCTGGCGGTGACGTTCGGTCGCGCTCACGGTGCTCCCCCGAGAACCGCCTCCGGATCCGCCTCGGACAACAACGCGCGCCAGGTCGGCTCGAGCGGCCAGCCCGACGGCTCGTCGAGCCGCCGCCCCAGCTCGGCCCCGACGACGACGACGCTCGAGAGGGCCGCACGGTAGAGCGCCAGCGGAGCGCCGGACTCCAGTGCGCCGAGAACCTCGGCCCAACCCGCCTCGCGCTCGGCCGTCACCTGCGGCGAGGCCACCGTCTGGCCCGACGAGCGGCCGCCGCGGGCGAACACGTGGTGCGACATCGACGCGAGGTCGGTCTCGACCGCATCGGGCTCACCCAGGAGCGCCGCCTCGAGCAGGTACCTCTCGCCCTTCTTCTGCACCACGGCCTTCTCCAGCCAGCAGCCGTCGGAGAGCGCTCCGTGGAGCGCGGCCAACAGCGACGGGGCCGACGCGAAGCTGTACGTGGCGCTGCGCGAGGCGCGCGGGCGGACGTGGCAGCGCAGCGTCGCCCCCAGGACGAGCCCGAACCGTCCGTCGCCGCCGAAAAAGAGCGCGTCGAGATCCGGCCCGGCGGCCCTGCGGGGGCTCTCGTGCGTGGTGAAGGTCAGCCCGTCCGCGAGCATCGCGCTCACCGAGAGCGCCAAAGGCTCGAGGCGGCCGCCCCGCACCGCGCGCAGCCCCGCGTACGGGCCCTCGAGGAACGCCGCCAGCTCGAGCGCCATCGCTCGCGGCGAGAGCGGACCCAGGCCGAGCCCCTTGGACGCGAGCTGGAGGTCGAGCGCATCCATGCGGACGCCCGCCCCCACGCGCGCGGTGGCGCTCTTCTCGTCGATGGGCCCGATGCCGTCGAAGCGGGCGCGGCTCAGCACCACGTCGCGGTGGAGCTGCCCGCCGCGCTCGCGAAGAATGCGCAGCACTCCCGCGAGCTCGCGCTCGTTCGCCGGCGTCGCCACCACGCGGCCGCCGCGCTCGGCATAGCGCTCGCCCAGATAGTCCATCAGCGCCTGACGCGTGCCCTCGTTGAACGCCTTCGGCGCCGCGCTCTGACGCACGGCCGACCGCTCGCGCTCCCAGACCGACAGCGGCACCAGCTTGCCCGGATTCATGATGCCGTCGGGGTCGAGGCCGCGGCCGAGCGCGAACAAAAGCCGGCGGGCGTTGCCCATTTCGTCGACGAGCTTTTGCGCCTTCAGCGCTCCGATGCCGTGGTGGTGGCTCACGTTCGCCCCGGCGGAGGTGGCCGCACCGAGCGCCGCGCGCCACAGCTCGTCGTAGCGGCGCTCCATGGCGTCCTCCGAGACGTCGGAGGCGGCGAACGAGAAGTACAGCGAGCAGCCCTCGAGGTACGCGTGCGAGAAATGGCACATCACGAAGGCCAGCGGGCTGACCGCGGCCCGCACGCGCTCGTAGACGTCGAGCACCTTGTCCCAGGTGGTGGCGACCTCCATCGTGTCGGCGAACGCGCCGGCGTCGAGGACGCCCGACATCTTGTACGAGACGTCGTAGCGGTGCTGATACCAGGTGCGGCCCGGCGATTCGCCCTGATCCACCCCGCGGTGCCGCTCGCAGATGGCCAGCGCCAGCTCGTCCTCGCTCCTGGCCCGCTTCGCCTCGCCTTCGAACATGAGGATGAGCAGGCACTGCCTCAAAAGGTCGGCGGCGCGGTTGAAGAGCGCGGGCCGGGACAGCGTCCGCGGCAGAAGCTGCCTCGCGAGCAGCGGCCACACCTCGCCCTTCCACAGCCCGCGGAGCGACGGCGGCAGCCGCTCCCTGCGCCCGCCGTGCTTGCCCACGATGGCCGTGTCGAACGGGTCGTACAGCCGCACCACCGCCGGACGGAGCCCCGCGCGGAAGATCTGCCGAATCGCCTCGAGCCCGTCGGCCACGGTGCGGAACCGCACGCCGCGGAAGACCTTCGCCTCGGGCGCGGGCGTGACGCGCAGCCTGGCGCCGGTGACGAAGCCGAACGTGCCCTCGGCGCCGACGAAGAGCTGGGCCAGATCCGGTCCGGCGAACGGGCGCTCGGGCGTCACCACCAGCGCGCCGGCACCGGTGACCGCGCGCAGCTCGAGCACCATGTCCTCGATCTTCCCGTAGCGGCTCGAGAGCTGGCCCGCGCTGCGCGCCGACAGCCACCCGCCCAGCGTCGACATGTAGATGGACGAGGGGAAGTGGCCCAGCGTCCAACCCTGGGCGAACAGATCGCGCTCGAGCACCTCGCCGATGACGCCGGCCTGCGCCTCGACCGCCCGCCGATCGGCGTCGACCCGGCCCACCCGGTCGAACCGCTTGAGATCGACCGCGATGCCGCCCTTGAGCGCCCAGGTGCCGCCGCAGACGCCCGAGCCGGCGCCGTACGGAATGAGCGCCACCTTGCGCGCGCGGCACTGGCGGACGATCTCGACGAGCTGCTCCTCGGACTCGGGCCAGACGACGGCGTCGGGCGGCGGAGGAATGCGGCCGCGGCGAATCCACAACATCGCCTTGGGCCACATGTCGCGCGCGTAGCCGACCCGATCGGCGTCCGCGAGCGACACCTTCAGCTCGAGCGCCTCGAGCGCACGGCAGAGCTCGACCGCCGCGTCGCTCGGCGGCGGCACGGCCGAGGCGGGGATCGGCGCGGGCACGTCCACGTGCGGGTGAATAGTCCGCTCCCGACCGCCTGGCCAGAAGGTTTGGGGCCGGCAGGTTCAACCGCCGGGAGTGGGAGCGGGAGCGTTCGCGGGTCGCCTTCGGCTCAGGTCTTCTGGACGGTCGACTTGATGGACAGGTCCTTGAGCTGCCGCTCGTCGACCTCGCCGGGCGCTCCGGTCATCAGGTCCGTGCCCTTCTGCGTCTTGGGGAACGGGATGACGTCGCGCAGCGACTCGGCTCCGGTGAGCAGCATCGCCAGCCGGTCCATGCCGAGCGCGATGCCCCCGTGCGGCGGAGCGCCGTACTTCAGCGCGTCGAGCAAAAAGCCGAACTTGCTCCTCGCCTCCTCGTCCGAGATGCCCAGGGCCTTGAAGACCTCGGCCTGCACCTTCGGGTCGTGGAGGCGAATCGAGCCCCCGCCGATCTCGAAGCCGTTCAGCACCACGTCGTAGCGGTGGCACAGCACCTTGCCCGGGTCGGTGCTCAAGTACTTCAGGCAGTCGTCGTGCGGCCGGGTGAACGCGTGGTGCGCGGCGACCCACGTCTTCGACTCCTCGTCGAGCTCGAAGAGCGGCGGGTTCACCACCCAGAGGAACTCCCACCGGCCGCCCGAGCCGTACTCGGGAATCAGCTTGAGCTTCTTGGCCACGTGCACGCGCAGATTCGCCATCACCGTGTGCACCATGGCCTCGCGGCCGAACTGGAAGAGAATGAGGTCGCCGCTCTTCGCTCCGCACCAGCGGTTGATGGCCTGCCTCAGCTCGGCGGAGATGCTCTTGGCGAAGGGCGACTGCGTCCACTCGCCGTTCTCGCCCACCTTGGCCCGCGCCAGGCCCTTGGCGCCCATGCCCTTGACGTACTCCTCGAGCTTGTCGGTCTCCGCGCGCGAGAGCGCCTTGTCGGCCGGGAGCACCATCGCCTTGACGATGCCGCCCTGCGCCACCGCGTCGCTCATCATCGGCACGCCGCCCCCTTCTCCGTGCCGACGCACCAGGTCCGTCAGCACCACGTGCTCGAGCCCGAACCTCAAGTCCGGCTTGTCGTTGCCGTACTTCGCCATCGACTCGGCCCAGTCCATGCGCCGGAACGGCGTCTTCACCTGCACGCCGAGCAACTCGCCCCAGAGCTTCTGGAGCAGCCCCTCGATGACCTCGAACACGTCGTCCTGCGCGACGAAGCTCATCTCGAGGTCGATCTGGGTGAACTCGGGCTGCCGGTCGAGACGAAGATCCTCGTCGCGGAAGCACTTGACGATCTGGAAGTAGCGGTCGAAGCCCGCCACCATGAAGAGCTGCTTGTACAGCTGCGGGCTCTCGGCCAGCGCGTAGAACTTCCCGGGGTTGAGCCGCGACGGCACGAGGAAGTTGCGCGCGCCGCCGGGCGTGTACTTGCCCATGAACGGCGTCTCGAGCTCGAGGAAGCCGCGCTCGACCAGGTAGCTGCGCGTGATGGCGTTCATCCGCGAGCGGGTGATGAGCGTCTTCTGCAGCGGCGCGCGGCGCAGGTCGAGGTAGCGGTACTGCAGGCGCTTCTCCTCGCCGGTGTCGATCTCGTCCTCGATGTGGAAGGGCGGCGTCTCCGAGCGGTTGAAGATGGTCAGCTCGGTGGCCTTGACCTCGATCTCCCCGGTCTTCAGCTTGGGGTTCACGTTGGCCCCGCGCGAGTAGACCTTGCCCTTGATGCCGATGCAGTACTCGAGCCTGAGCTGCCCGGCCAGCTCGTGCGCCTCTCGGGCGATGTCGGGCTCGAACACGACCTGGGTCAGCCCCTCGCGGTCGCGCAGGTCGATGAACACCGCGCCGCCGTGGTCGCGCCGGTTCTGGACCCAACCGAAGAGGACGACCTCCTTGCCCACGTCGGCCCCGGTGAGCTGGCCGCAGGAGTGGGTGCGCTTGACCTGGGTGATGAACTGGACAGCCATGGAGCTCCCTCGAAGAAGGCGGGCGCGGAACCTACCATTTCTGACGCGGCCGGCCATCGCGCGCTGACGTGTGGAAAGATGGCCCGCAACGAGAGCCCGCCCGCCCGTGTTCCCCTCGATGGTGAGGTCGTTCCTCGTCGCCGCCCTGCTCGCCAGCCCTCCGGCGCTCTCGGCCGCTCTGTCCGCCGAGCTGACCGTGGGCAAAGGCTCGCTGGCGGTGAATCTCTTCGGCGAGCTCGAGCTTTCGCCCGACGAGACGTACCTCACCGCCTGCTACGGGCTGACGCGGAGCCCGCCCATCGAGGGGTACGTCGACCCGTCCGACCCGTCGCTGGCCGTGCCGCCGCTGACGCCCGCGCCCAACCACCAGCTCTGCCTGGGGCTGGATCACGCGTTCTCGCGACACTGGCTCGTCTCGTCGGCCGCTTCCTTCAGCCCGGCCACGGTCGATCGCATCACGCTGCGGGCTCCCGACGGACGGCAGGCGGTGCTCGCGACCGGCCGGCAGAGCATGGGGCTGTCGCTCGCCGCTGCGTACGAATCGGCCGGCCTCTCTTCGCTCGAGTGGGGCGTCGACGGCTCGCTGAACGGCACGCTGCACCGACTCACCCGGGGCGTCGACCTGCCGCTTCTGGCACCCGTCTTCCGCACCGAGCCGCTGGTCGTCGTGCGCCCGTCCCTCGGCGTGGTGCTCGTCATTCGCGACGACACCGAGGTCTCGCTGCGCGGCACGTACTTCTGGTACTCGAGCGATCCAGTCACCGCCGGCCGGTTCAGCGATGAGCAGCTCGAGGCGATCGGCGCACGGCTCGCCCCGCTCGTCACCCGCGTTGCCGATCCCTTGAGGGCCATCGACCTGGTGGCCACGCGGCTGTACCAGGCGGACGCCGTGAGCGGCTTCACGTCCGCGCCGATCCAGGTCGAATCGCGGCTGACGCTTTCGCACCGCTTCGGCTCCAGGTTGCGCGGCCAGCTCGCGTACACCTTCGATCGCCACGTGCCGGGCGAGGGCTTTTCGCACGTGCTCTCGACGAAGTGGACGGTCCGCCTCACCGACGCGCTCAGGGCCTGGGCGGCGCTGGCGGTGCAGCACGACGAGCCTCTGGACCAGCCCGAGCTGCGCCAGATGGACGACCCGCGGCCATCTCGCTCGGGGCTTCTGACCGTCGGAGCAGAGGTCAGCCTCTGACGAAGCTGTAGTAAAACGCTCCCATGTCTCGAGCCGGCCTCTGGGGGTTCGCCCTCGCCCTTCTGGCGTGCGCTCCGGCCACCCAGCCGCCGGTGAAGGTGATGGCGCTGGTGCTCTCGAAGGAAGGCACCTACGAGACGCGCCAGGTCGAGCTGCAGACGGTGATGGACATCGTCGCCATGAAGGGCAGCGTGGCCACGCTCATCGGCGGCGCGCGCATCGTCGTCGATCCGAACGACCCGCTCTTGGCCACGCCCGGACTCACCGACGAGCAGCTCGCCGAGGTCTTCCTCAAGGGCAAGGGGGGCGAGCCAAAGGCCAGCTACATCGACAAGAACGGCGTGCTGTGGCCAGCCGACTTCCATACCTGGAACATGGTGTCGGCCTACCACGCGTTCGAACGGTCGTTCGAATACTTCCAGGCCATCTACGACGGCAAGAGCACCGACGAGCTGAAGAACGCGAAGGTCTACTACTTCCCCACCTTCATCCTGCTCGAGGCCGGCCCGACGCCGCAGCAGGACAACGCGCTCTTCTTCTCGCCCATCCAGGGCTTCGCGGTGCTGCCCTTCGACAAGCTGCAGAAGGTGCCGCTGTCGTTGAACCAGGGCGTCATCGGGCACGAGTACGCGCACCTGGTGTTCAACCGCCGCGTCTACAACGGCAAGGCCGTGCCCGACCCGCTGGTGCGGTGGCTGGGGCTCGGCGCGTCGACCTCGGCCTTGAACCTGCTCAAGTCCGTCGACGAAGGGCTGGCCGACTTCCACGCGTACGGCATCACCTGCCTTTCCGAGCTGGGCTGCAACCCCCGCTTCCTCTCGCACTCGTTCAGCGACGGCATCGCCGACGCGCGCGATTTCTCCAAGCCCGACAAGTGCCTCTCGCAGGGCGACTACAGCGCGCTGGCGAGCCTCAACATTCGCGACTTCCAGGCGCAGGGCCTCGAGTACCGGGTGGGCACGGTGCTGGCCGCGTCGCTCTACCAGGCGGGCAACAAGGCGGGAGGCCAGACGAGCATGGCGGTGCTGCAGAAGGCGGTGCTCGCCGCCTACAACGACCCGTCGCCGGGCAAGCCCGGGCTGTCGCAGCTCATCTCCACCAACATCGAGCGGCCGCAGGAGTTCAAGCTGGCCGCGGTCGCCGACGCCATCCTCGCGCACATCACCGACGAGAACCTGCGCAAGCTGACCTGCAACGAGCTCCTCGATCGGATGCAGCTCCACGTCGAGTGCCCGGCGCTGCCCTGCGCCGCGCTGCCGCACTGCCCCGCCAACTCGAGCCCCGGCACCGCGTGTCCGGACGTCACGCCATGAACACCCGCTGGCTGCTCCTCGTCGCGACGCTCGCTCTGCCCGCGTACGCCCAGCGCGTGCAGGACGACGACGCGCCCATCCCCTACCCCGAAGACGACGTCGAGGAGGAGCGCACCACCCGGAAGCTCCCCCGCCGCAGCGACCCCACCGTCATCCTCCGCGAGGAGAGCGACTGGGAGCAGCAAGAGCGCGAGGAGGTGCTGGCCGTCCTCGACGACCCGAACATCGGGCTCTCGGGCGAGCTCGTCACCGGGCTCTTGCTGCTCGACAGCGCGCGCGGCGCCGGCGTCGAGAGTGGCTTCTGCTGGGGGCTGCGCTTCACCTGGGAGTGGAGCCGCCTCTTCTCGGACGAGTGGCTGCGCGAATCGTTCTTCGCCGACGCCCTCTGGTCGTACACGGGCTACCGCGCCGGCACGTCCGAAGTGTTCGCCGACACCAACTACCACTATTTCACGGTGGCTCCGGCCTGGGCCTTCCCCTTCGGGCAGAAGTCGGCCTTCGCCGGCTACCTGCAGGCGGGCGTGGGGCTTTCGTACCAGTACTCGGCGGTGCACGTGGCGAAGGTCGAGACGAACATCGGCGGCACGAAGCTCTTGCTGCAGTACGGCGCGGGCATCCGCGGCCGGCCGGCGCTGCTCCCCGACGAGTCCATTCGCCTCTCGTTCCGCATCGAGCTGACGCGCTTCCGACGCGGTTACATGGACGACACTTTCCTCGGCGGTGGCGTCGGCCTCACGTTCTGACGCCGGGCGGCGCTCCGAGGAGCCGCCCTGTTTCCCAGATCAGGAAGGCCTCTTCCCCGCCTCCCCCCGCGCGCGTCGGAGAATTTTTCCGGAGTGTCGCCTCGATGCGGCGAGCCCGGGTCGTCCGCGGCTGGCATGCGGGGTGCTAATCGCTGCGCACGGTGGAGGAGGCCCAGATGGCGAAGACCGCTGCGGGCGAGCGTCAGTTCGATCCGATCTGCGGCCGGGAGGTCGCTTCGGCGACCGCTCCGTTCAGCGCCGAGTACAAGCGGCGCACGTATTTCTTCTGCTCCGAGCGGTGTCGGAGGGCGTTCGAACGGCACGCCGAACGCCTTCGCATCGACGAGCTGGCGCGCGCGGGGGCGCTCTTGTCGCCGGGAAAGGTGACGTGGGGCATCGCCTGAAGCGCGCGCCGCCCCGAGGAGGGGGCTGAGATGGCTGCCGCGTGCACCGGGGCCTTCAGGGGGCGGTCCCGAGAACGCCGCGGCGGCAATGGGTGAGCGGAGTCGGGGGCCTCCGCTCGCCGGAGCCGACCCGCTCGGTCCATTTCCGGCCGAGCGGGTCGCTCTTGTTTTCTCGCGGTCAGCCCGCGGCCCGCACGTCCCTCAGCCGCAGTGACACGCGGCGGAGCCCGTTCCACTCGTCGAGCGAGACCTGATAGGCGAGATCGACCGGGCCCTCGGTGAGGGAGAGCCTGTCGGCCAGCCCGAACCCGATGGCATCGAGGTGCGGCGCCGATTCGATGGCCAGCTTCAGGTGGTCGGGCCTTCCCTCGCGCTTGCTCTGCACCACCTTCGGCCGGCCCACGACGCGCCGGGTGACGAAGGTGGGCTCGGGGTTCCCCTGACCGAACGGAGCCAGCCCGTGAACCGCCTCGACCCCCGCCTCGTCCAGCTCGGAGGGCGTCACTACCGCGTCGACGCGGCAGCAGGGCACCAGGTCCTCGTCCGAGAGCCGCTGTGCCGCCACCCGCTCGAAGGCGTCGACGAACGAGGGTAGCCGGTCGGCCTCCACCGACAGCCCCGCGGCGTGCTTGTGGCCACCGTACTTCGACAGGTGATCGGCACAGGCGGTGAGCGCTTCGAAGAGGTGGAAGGACTCGATGCTGCGCGCCGAGCCGCGCCCCACCCCGTCGCGCACGGCGATCATCACCGTCGGCCGGTGGAAGCGCTCGACGATGCGCGAGGCGACGATGCCGATGACCCCGGGGTGCCACTCCTCCGAGTGGAGCACCAGCCCCCTCGCCTCCTGCCGCGACTCGGCCTGCCTCACCGCCTGCTCGAGAATGTTCCGTTCGATGGCCTGCCGCTCGGCGTTGGCGGCGTCGAGCTTCTGGGCGAGTGGACGAGCCTCGTCGAGCGTCTGCGCGCAAAGCAGCCTCAGCCCGACCGAGGCGTCATCGAGCCGGCCGGCGGCGTTGATGCGCGGCCCCAGCCGGAAGCCGACGTGCGTCGCCGTGACGCGAGATTCGGGCGACAGGCCCGCGACCTCCTTGAGCGCGCGCACGCCCGGACGATGCGCGGTGGTCAGCTCGGCGAGCCCGTGCTTCACCAGGATTCGGTTGGCCCCGGTGAGCGGCACCACGTCGGCCACGGTGGCCAGGGCTACCAGATCCATCATCGACTTGAGGTTCGGCTCGGGGAGCTTCTTCTCGGCGAAGAAGCCGCCCTCGCGCAGCCTGCGCCGGAGCCCGATGCAGAGGTTGAACGTCACGCCGGCGGCGCACAAATGCCGCGTCGGGTAGCCGCAACCCGGCTGCATCGGGTTGAGCACCGCCAGGGCAGGCGGCATCGTCTCGGGCACGGCGTGGTGGTCGGCGACGATGACCTCGAGCCCGAGCCGGTTCGCGAGCGAGATCTCGGCGTGCGAGGTGATGCCGCAGTCGAGCGTCAAGAGCAGCCGGGTGCCGTCGCGGGCGATGCGCTCGATGGCGGCGCCGTTGAGGCCGTAGCCCTCGCCCAGCCGGTGGGGAATGTACGTGGCGACGTTTGCGCCGAGAGAGCGGAGAAACGTCGAGAGCAGCGCCGTCGAGCACACTCCATCGACGTCGTAGTCGCCGTACAACGTCACCTTGTGCCGCTCGCGCACGGCGACGTAGAGCCGGTCGACGGCCTCGGCCAGGCCCTTCATCGAGAACGGGTCGGGCAGCGCCGACAGCGCGTCGGTGAGGAACGCATTGGCCGCCTCGGCCGTGCGGTAGCCGCGGCCGTACAGGACTCTCGCGGCGAGCGGGTGTACCGAGAGCTCGGCGGCCAGCCGCGACGCCGCCTCGGGCGAACCGTCAGGCAACACCCATCGGATACGACTCCCTCCGTTGCTCCCCACGTCGATCCGCCCCTCTGCGTTGCATCAGCGGCAGAGCCACGCCGCATCGAGGGTCGGCAAGGTAACAAGGCCGTCTGACATGCGACGTCGGGGGGCGCAGGCTCAAAGTGAATACTCACACCGCCTGAAGGCGGTGGCTTCGGCCGGGCTTCGCCCGGCCTTGTACGACTGGA
>FWPU01004716.1_pt1 | contig 13703 bp, 12 predicted proteins | sample 2228361 | NCBI WGS metagenome assembly FWPU01 (sample SAMEA103939777, study PRJEB20133) | metagenome | reverse complement strand
CGCCGAACAGGGTGTGTCCGTGTTCCTTACGACACACGACCTGAGCGAAGCGGAGACCCTGTGCAGTCGCGTGGCTGTGATTCTCCGCGGTCAGCAATTCCTCATCATTCGTCGCGCCGCTGATGTCATCGCACCGGGGATGCTGTGCTTTCCCGGAGGCGGCATTGAACCTGGAGAAACCGAGGAAAAGGCCCTTGTCCGCGAGCTTTTGGAGGAATTGGGGGTGAGCGGCTCGCCTCGGCGCCGAATCTGGCGGCGAGCCACTCCCTGGGGCGTGGATCTCGCCTGGTGGCTGGTGGAGCTGGAAGCGAGTCAGCAGGTCGCTCCTAATCCGGACGAAGTCGCCGAGTGCCTCTGGCTCACGGCAGCCGAGTTGGAGCATCGTGAGGACTTACTGGAAAGCAATCGCCAATTTCTTGCTGCCTGGAAAAACGGCGAGATCAAGCTCCCATAGCTTCACCTCGCCGGCGTTTCCGGTAAATCCTTAGCGGAGCGCGTGTGCCGCGCGGCTGCGGCCGAGGAATCCAGAAAGCAGCCGCGGACAACGGGCGACCGGAGCTCATGCTCGCGAAGCGTAGCGGGCACGCATTTCTCACAGCCGAATCGCCCGAAGCAAGGGCTATCTCAGCTTACGGAGCCGCTTGCGGTTGTCCGCGGGCCTGTCGGCACGGTCTACGGCAATCTTGATCACGGCATGGGCACGGACTCATTGCCGTTGGTGCTTCCGAGGGCTCCCCAAACCCCATAGAGCGAGGGACCTGAATAGTCTTGCGGTCGGCTCGGATTAACTAAGGGGGGGAATCCCGGGGGCGGCGCCGTGGCGGTCCGTGTGGGATCTCCGGCGTCGATCGTCTCACTGATAAATTTCACCGCCCCGTCAAGGAACAAGACATTCACTCCACCGGGGTGACGGCTGCTAGCGGTTACTAGGCCTCAATGCTCCGATGTCCACGGTTGCCCATTGTTGCCACTACAACTTGGGCCGTTCGGGGGGAGCATCGGATAGAATAGGGTGTATGGGTTAATGGCGTCCGTCCATCTCCAACCGGTCAACCACTCCCGCTGAGCCAGGGGATCCGTGAGTTGCCGGTTCGGTCCGAGTCGTTCCAGACACAACGACGGCGGAGCGCTGTTGTACGTACCGACATGCACGGCAATCGCGTCTCCCACGCGACGGCTGCCTGGCACGCCGATAATAGCTTCCGAAACAGCCATGGTGTTGCTGGTACCGTCGGTGACCGTTGCTATACTGACCTCCACTTTGTCGCCGCGACCGAACGCGCCTCGGCTTTCCCACCAATCCCAATTGAGCCACTGGTCCCCTCGGTTGCCCTTGTAGCTGATGGGCGTACGGCCACCCTGCAAAGGCGGCACTGCTTTCGCACCGCCGGCGTCGGACGGGCAGATGTAGACATTCAGCCAAGCCCGATTCGTGGGGCTTCCACCGTCCCATGGTACACGAACCCCAAGGTAGTTCTGCACGAAGTCATCATAAATCGCCTTTTGCTCGACGTAAGGCAGGAGAGGCACGGGCCATGCGTATCGCTCCCACGATCCACCCCGTCGGCCCGTTTGACGAGTCATTTGATCGAAAAGGGGTTCGTGGCTGCTTGCAGGGAAACGACCGTACACGTCGTGAAAATTGTGCATCGCCAACCCGATTTGCTTGAGGTTATTGGTGCATTGCGAGCGGCGTGCGGCCTCACGGGCGGCCTGTACGGCGGGCAACAATAGGGCGATCAAGATACCGATGATCGCAATCACCACGAGGAGTTCCACTAGGGTGAATCCACGGCGTGAACATAACATTACATTTCTTGACATGAACGATATCCTCCACTCTGGATTCGCGGCTTACCCCCTCGACATCCAAGACCAGTTACGGATCCAGCAAATCTCAAGTCGTCCTGCTTTGGAACCAATGGCCGTCCAATCTCGCCATATTTTACAATGCGGAAGATTCATGTCAATATTTCTGAGAACTTAATTTGTCGTTTGTTTTTGTTCGGTTGGTTCCGTGTGATTTTTGAATGATGATTGGCTTGCAAAACTTGCGGTCAGCGACACGGCCTTGGGGGCTGCTTTCACTCCGGGGGTTCACGCACGTTACGCGGGAGTGGCGACGCTGTTACCGAGCGGTATTTGCCAAGGAAACAGCGGGTGGGCATCCCACCAGTGCAGACGACTCGTGGCACGTAAGGCAAATCGCTTCAGCAATGAACCGTTCGCGGATGGCAGCGAGGAACGAACGTTCGTCGCCTCGACGAGAGAGGAGCGTGTACATCTTTGTGGGGGCATACCCGGTGCTTAGCGGAGGTCATCGGGTTGGGAGAGGGGCGTCTCACCGCGTTCAACGCCGGGACGGCGCCGGGGGAGTCGTGTCCCGCGGGAGCCGGCCGGGACGACATAACTTCTCTGCGGGGGGATTGGGGAGCGTGCCGGGCCAATGAGGCTCAAACACCCTGGTTGCTCTTGCCCCGCACGTCGGTCCCGTTTCGCTAACGGTAGAAGAGCTCGTTCTGCGGAGGGAGTGTATCTCCAAAAGGCAAAACCTGGGGGGGATGCCGGTCGCCCGCCGCTCGGGCTCCCGATTCCTCGGTCACGACACGCGGCCTGATGCGATCTCCGGTGAACGGGTCGTCCATCGGCCTGATTGTCCGAGCCACGGGGGCTATTGGTGCATGCGTCAAGGGCGACTCTTCTTCCGGGAGCCGACGCAGGGGAATCGGAAGGATCGCCGACGCCTTGCCTTCGTCGATGGCATGGGTGTCGTTTTCGGGGAAGCCTGGAAGGATTCGGCCACTTTCTAGAGTGAGGGAAGGTCTGTGCTCACCGTGCTCAGTATACCATTCGGGAAAAAACCTCTGTTTCCCTTCTGCTGACGGAAGCAGGGGCGATCCCTCCTCAGCCTCCCAGGCAACGGCGGGCAGAACGGCGGACGGCCCTTCCAGCGCCGAGGCCGGGACGACGGGGCCGGGAGTCTCGGTTCCGAACACGGGAGATGTCGCTTGCTGTAATTCCGGAGGAATGCCGCCGGGCATACCCATGCCCATGTCGTCGGGCGAATGCTGTGAATTCTCGCCACCATCCTTCCGCGTCACGGCAAATACCCAGTCCACTAACTCCCGATATTGGCGTGCCGAGGTGCCGGAAAAAATCGGCGCAGCACCCCCGCCGTGCGCACGGGTAGGTACTGCAAGCAAGGGACTGGCACCGGGATTATCGAAGTCGATCCAGCCAAGCACGACTTCGAGGTTGTGGGCGGTTTCGGAACGAGTTGCGGGACGCCCATACGGAATACGTAACAAACGGCGTTCGTCCGGGGAGTTCGCTCCGTGGCAGCCCGCCGTGGCGCACTGATTGCTCAGAATCGGCTGAATTACCCGAACAAAATCCGGACCTGTTTTTGCCGGCAGCCCGCGAAGGAGAACGGACGGATCGCTCCGTCGAACAGGCGCGGCGGGGCGGCTCGGGACCTCGGTAATCCTGATGGAGAGCGGAGCCGTCTCGCGGTTCCAATCTTGGCCGGCCGCCGTCGGTTGAGGGTTTGCGGCGGGTTGAACCGTGCCGGACAACCAGGAGGGTAAAGGGAGCGGATCGGCGGCGGAAGCCGCATGATCCAGTCCTCCGGCATTCCGTGGCGAGGGCTCTTGTTGTTTATGAGAGGAAGTAGAGCGAGCGGAATTGGACAATTCGATCCGGCGTTCCGCCAGCCCGAGCATCGGGTGGTCCGGGCGCAGGGATCGAGCAAGCTGCACTTCCCGCCGGGCCTCTTGCGGGAGGCCGTGCTCGATGCACCAGACGGCGAGTTCCAGGTGTGCATCCGCCTCGCCCGGCGGCAGGCGATCACGCTGCCGGGCATACAATTCCAAAATATTGCCGCCGATTTCCTTGACTTCTCTCTTCGGGATCAGGATTTCCCCGTGACTCACGGTGACGCGGACCTTTTCGCCGTCATCCTGGACGCGACCCACGATAACGGCTCCGCTGCGAAGTAGGACGGCCCGTTCGGTGGACGCCGACGGCTCAACGACAGTTAGCAATGGTTCGTCGACGGCATGAGCGAAGTCATGGAAAAACGAAGCACAAACGACCAGGCCGGCGCAGACAGCGAAAACCCGCCGCAACCAAGAAACACCTTGGGGCCACGGAAGCCCGAAGTTCGGAGCCCGTTGAAAGTTCCACGGTATCTGGTATTGCTTGAGGATCGTGCTCATGATGGAGGTAACGGTACAAAATCTTGGGCAGAGGCGGCAAGAGCGATCGCGCAACGAGGGCGTTTCCGGGGTGCGACCCCGAGCTTGGGGCGAATTGGAGGGATGACCGTGACTTTGCTCATCGCAAAGCCCCGGAATGATGCTTGCGGGAATGGCGAGAGCGAATCGAGGTGAGCCGGCGGATGGAACGGTGGGAAATCTACTACTCCGGTAGGGTACAAGGCGTGGGCTTCCGGTATACCACGCTGCAAATCGCGGGGGGGTTCCCGGTCACCGGATACGTGGAAAACCTGGCTGACGGCCGAGTTCACCTCGTGGTTGAAGGCCCGCCCGAAGAGCTGGATCGATTCACCTGCGCTATTTCGGCGCGATTGCGGCAGCATATTCGAACGACAGAGGAGTCGCGCGGCCCGGCGACGGGAAGTTTCAACAGATTTACGATTCGTGGTTGAAGATCGAACAGGTTTCTGCCGCTGCGGAGGGGATTGCTGGGTTTCGAGTAGAGTCTCCGCACTGTTTGAACCAAAATGGCGAGTGAGTCGTATTGGCCCAGTCGGCGGGTTGCACGGCCGGTCGCTTCTTGCGTGAGATTGCCGGATTTGCGGACGGATGGACCGCCGGATGAAAGCTGCACTCGGAGCTATGGCTTGGTATGAATACGTTGCAGACTGCTTCCGAATTGGCGCAGCCGGTTCTGGCCAGTTGGCTGGGGCGGCTGGATACGCTTGTTGCGATGCTTCCCGTTTGGATGAAGCCGCTCTGGATCGTGGTCTTGGGTTTGCCTGCCGCTTTGGTGCTGATAGCCCTGGGCCTGCAGGCCCTTAGCCTGGTGGCTCCGCGCGTCACCGCGATCGCTCGGACCACGTCGAAGGAGGCCACGTCGCAACCGCTGTTTTACGTACTTTTGGCGTTCGGCGTTGTGGCCCTGCTGTTGTTTCCCGTTCTCCCGTTCAATACCTTCGGCGAGGATATCAAGCTCGTCAAGGCCGACGGTCTGACGCTGATCAAGGTTTTGGCCGTGATCTTGGCCGTCTGGACCGCCAGCGTATCCATTGCCGAGGAGATCGAGGGGAGAACCGCGTTGACGTTGCTATCCAAGCCGATTGCCCGTTGGCAGATGGTCGTCGGCAAGTTCCTCGGCGTAATGCTGCCGGTAATTCTGCTTTTCCTCCTATTGGGATCCGTCTTCCTGTGCAGCGTCTCTTTTAAGGTGAGTTACGATTCGCGGGAGACGGCCCGGCCGGATCCGACCGTACAAGAGTGCCGGAACGAGATGCTGCAAACCACGCCGGGCTTGGTGTTGGCATTTTTGGAGACCATGATCTTGGCCTCCGTGGCAACCGCAATCTCAACACGCCTTCCGCTTTTGCCCAACCTGGTGATTTGCGCCACGATCTACGCCTTGGGCCACCTTTTGCAGACGGTCGTCCAGCAAACCGCGGATCGACTGGAATTCGTGGCCTTTGCGGCTAAACTGTTGGCCGTGGTCCTGCCCGGGCTGGACTACTTCAGTATCGAAACGCCCATCGCCACGGGCCAACCGGTGCCGCTTGAGTACCTCGGTTTGAGCTTGTTGTACAGCGGCATTTATATCGGCATGGCCTTGTTGCTGGCCCTGCTGCTTTTCGAGGAACGCGATTTGGCGTAAGAAGCCCCGCTCAGATCCGGGCCGAATCCGCAAGCCGGCCGAAATCAAACTCGGAAACTCTGCTTCCGCTATTCCCGGATTGCTTCCACGGCGATCTCTTGGAATATCTTCCGTATGGAGGACTCGTCGGCATTCGGCAGGCCCGCCCGTTGGATCAATAAGATGAAGATCATCTCTCGCTCGGGATCGATCCAACCTTGCGTCCCGAAGGCTCCGCCGTGACCGCAGGTTCCTGGAGAGAGCATTTGGGTAACGCCTTGAGGCCGGCGGACGATGCACCAGCCGAGACCCCAGGCATTTCCCGGAGTGAACCCGACGGTGAATTCGCCGGTCTGCACGCGTAACATTTCGCCGACAGCCTCCGGCGACAGAATTCTTGTTCCGCATAGCTCGCCGCCGTTCAAAATCATTTGATAGAAGCGGGCGAGATCGCGTGCCGTGGAGAACAGCCCGGCCGAGGGATTCGGTGCCCTGGTTCCGGCGTCATCCACAATCCAGGAGGCAAAAGGCTCAAGGGTGTTCCCGTCGTCGGCTCTCTTATACAGCCGGGCCGTTCGCTTCCGTTGCTCTTGAGTCGGCAGGAACGTCGTGTCTTTCATGTGCAAAGGTTCGAAGATGTTTTCTTCCAGGAACCGATCGAACGGCCGACCGCTTACGATCTCCACAATGCGGCCGCAAACCGTCATGCCGGGGCTGTATGACCAACGGGTGCCCGGTTCAAAACTCAAGCCGCCGCCGACGATGGCCGAGACCGTTTTCTCCAAGGTAGCTTCCGTTCGCTGGCTGCCGCTGAAGCCCGATGTGTGCGATAGCAAGTGACGCACCGTGATCTGCCGTTCAGGTTGGTTATCGCCAATCTTGAGATTTGCAAACTCGGGGAGATATTTCGCGACGGGATCGTCGAGCGCCACCTTGCCCTGATCGACCAAGATCATCAGGGCGGTGGCCGAGATCGGCTTCGTCATGGACGCGATCCCGAACAGGGTATCCTCGGTCATGGGAATTTGCCGTTCCAGGTCCGCCCGGCCGACCGCCGCATGATGGATGATCTGCCCCTTTCTTACCACCATGGTTACGGCTCCGCTGATTTCCTTCGCTTCAACAAAAGTCTCCATAGCCGGCCGTATCTTGGCGAGGATGGCCGGGTCCGCGCCCACGGTTTGCGGGTTTCCCTCGCGGAGGCAGGAATTGCCTTCCTTGGCGTACGAGGCGGAGGCGAGGGCCATAGCCAACATCAAGCCGAAGCACAGCGTTAGGCGGCCGAGACTTTTATCTGAGGGTTTCATGAGTTCATACTCCCGAGTGACCAGGACGGTTACCAGCCTTTTCCTAACGAAGCGACGACACCATCCTAACCGGCGGCGCGAGCTTGGCAAAGAGCGCGGCTCGGCACCGGGGTAAACGAGACCGATGAGGTGAAGGGGGGGCGGCTTGCAAAAAACAGGGCGTGCCGTGCGGCACGCCCGATAAGTCGATCAACGGTTGTGCGAGATCAATCAGCGCCGAAACAGAGGCGATGCGACCGTTCACCGCGAGGGTTTGTCGCCCTCACTCGCGGCCGGAACGACCCACACTTTGAGGTCGGCGAATACCTCTCCGCCCAAATGCACTTGGACGGTGTAAAGCCCCAATTCCTTCAGCGGCCCTTGGAGCCGTACCTGGTCCGGAACGACGTTGATGTTTTCTCGTTTCAAAGCCTTGGAAATCTCGACCGGTCCGACCGATCCATAAAGATGCCCCTCTTCGTTGGCGTTGGCCTCGATGGAGATGCTGACCTGCGAGATATTTTCGGCCAACTGACGGAGATTAGCCAGTTTTGCCCGTTCCAGCTCCAATAACTTGGCCTTGTGTTTTTCGACCATCCTGCGGTGATGATCGGTCGCCACGGTGGCCAAGCCTTGGGGCAACAGATAATTGACGGCATAGCCGCGTTTCACCTCGACCACGTCGCCGGGCTTACCGAGGTGTTCGACGGTGCCCACCAGCAAAAGCTGCACTCCGCCGTGCGGGCCGCGCGGAAGACCGCGTGAAGGGTGTTTCCGTTTTTTCGGTTGGGAAGCTGCCATGAGTCCGCCTCAGTCCTAATTCTCTTGTTAGCCTCGCCGGCCTTCGTGATAATCCTTCGTTCGTCCCCAAGAATTTGGTCTGACACCTCGATGTTGCCGAGAGCCGCGTCAATCTGCCTGATCCATTCCCGAGAGAGTCAGAACGGTACATCATCGTCCGGCGGGATATCCGAGGGCGGGATTTCGTCCGCCCCGGCACTGCTCCCAGCGGATGCCGCCGGGCGTCGTTGTCGGGCACCGCCGCCGGCATTCTCGCCCCGCGCGCCCAGCATTTGCATGCGTTCGCCCACCACGCGTAACCGGGACCGCTTTTGCCCTTCCTGCGACTCCCAGGTATCGAGCCGCAACCGCCCTTCGATCAGAATGGGCGACCCTTTGGTGAGATATTCGCCGGCGACTTCCGCAGTCCTGCCCCAAAGGGTCACATCGACGTACACGACCTCGTCGATCCACTCTCCGGCGGCGTTTTTCCGGCGTTCGTTCACGGCTAGCCCCACATCACATACCGCCGTTCCCTGGGGCGTGTATCGAACTTCGGGATCGCGGGTCAGGTTTCCCAACAAGATAACACGATTGTAACTTGCCATGGATCCTCCCCGTATCCCGGATTCGCGAGTTCTGTCTCGATCCAAATTGGTGGTGATGCTCGGGCAGCGTTGGGCTGCCGGTGCGGATGCCGGACGCCTACGATCCGTTTTGCCGAGCCCGGGCCGCAGGCATTAACGCTCGGCATCGGAATCGACCACCGCCTCCGCGTCCATGTCATCAAGGACGCCCTCGGCGACATCCCCGTCCTCCGTGACCGAACGCGGAGATGCCGGCCCGCCTCGGGCGTGCTCGACCAGCATGTCGATGATCCGCGGATCGATTCGCACGTGCATGTAACGAAGGATGTAATCCGCGTGTTGGAATCGAGCACGGACCTCGTCCAAGCGAGTGCCGTCCAGTTTGAAGTACACCAGCCAATAGGTTCCCTTCCGCTGCTTTTTGATGGGATAAGCGAGCCTTCGCTCCTCCCACATGCGGCTGACCAGAACTTCGCCGCCGGCATCGGTGATGGCGCTGGTGATCTGTCGAACCGTACCATCCGGATCCCGAGCGAAACGGCCGGAATCCAAAATGTAAAGCCCTTCGTAGTAATTCAAAATGGCACTCCTTAAACCACCGGATGCCCTGGGCCGAGTTCCTTGGCATCCGCCCAATTTGATCGACTTCGGCAGGGTGGACGGTCGAACCTCAATTATAACGGTTCATGCACGCGTCGATACCCTGCTGAACCCACACGGCCACCGCATCGCATGCCTTGATGACGGCCTCACGAATGACTGCTCGTTCTTCCGCCGAAAATCGCGCCAGCACATAATCCGCGGCGTCTACGCCCTGCGGCGGCGAACCTATTCCCACCCGCAATCGGGGAAAGTTTTCCGTACCCAAACTACGAATAATATCTTCCAAGCCTTTATGGCCGCCGGAAGACCCCTTGCCGCGGATCCGAAGCTTCCCCAACGGAAGGCTCAGATCATCGCAGATCACCATCACGTCTTCCGGGGCAAGCTTGAAAAAACCGCGTGCTTCAGCCACGCTCCTGCCGCTGCGGTTCATGTACGTCGTCGGGCTAAGCAGCAGGACCCGTACCCCGTTCATCACCACATCGACGGTTTCGCCAGCGAAGCGGTTTCGGGGTTTTCCCGCTTCGTAGCGCCGCGCCAGTTCGGCCAGGACATCGTAGCCGACATTGTGGCGGGTCCCGTGGTATTTCTCGCCGGGATTGCCGAGACCGACGACCAGCTTCACCGGCGGTTCGCTTTCGGGTTCCCCTACGGTACCGCCGAGCCGTTCGATCAGCCTTGACCACCATGCCCGCAGCACCGAGTATTCCTCAATTCACGTCCGCGTAACCGACTTTTTCCGATTGCGGAGAGGGACTCGAGCCGTTATTCACTCTCCTCCTCGTCCTCCTTCTTGCGTCGAATGACCTCGGGCTCCACTTCCGTGGATGCAGCACCCCCCGCGGCCGGTTCCTCCTGTTCCACCGCCGTGCGGCATTCGACGACGACCATGTGAGGATCAAGATCGGTGCAGGCACCCTCCGGCAACTTGAGATCGGCCACAGTCAGGTGCCGGTTCAACCCCAAGTCGGCGATGCTCACGTAAACGACCTCGGGGAGCTTATCAACATCGCATTCGATTTTCAACGTGTGGAGGTGCTGTACCACGACGCCGCCTTCTTTGACGCCCGGCGCTTCGCCGCGAAGCTCCAACGCCACTTCGGCCTCGACCCGTTCATGGGCCGAAACGCGGGTCAGGTCGATGTGGAGGATATGCTTTCCCCAGGTATCGCGCTGCAATTCTTTGATGAACGCATCTTGTTGAACCGCCCCGGTCAAACGAATCACTCGTGTGCCGTGACGCACGGCATTCGCAACCGCGTCCGAGGGCAAGAGGAGGCAGACGGTCTCTTGTTTGTGGCCGTAGAGCACCGCGGGCAACTTGCCCGCCGCTCGCAAACGGCGATTACTGCGCTTCCCGCCCGGCTGCCTGAGTTCCGCAATAATTTCTTCCATATCTGCAAGGCCCTTCCACAGTAAATCGCAGGCGACGCCCACCTTCGCGTCTGTTTTCGGATCAGATCGGGAATCCTTGATTTTCGACAAAACGGCGAAAATTTCAAGGGTGGGTGAAGCGGCGGCCTCCACCCCCGCGCCGCGACGAGCATGCTCCCACGGCGACGTTCGACGGACGGCGAAGGCGTGCGTCGCCCCACGCCGGAGCTTCCGCTGCCGATCCGCGTCGGGGAAGCCCGAACGTGCCTGCCATGTTTAGCGGTACATGCCGAACAGACGACTTACGGACTCATTGCGATGGATGCGTTTGACGGCCTCCCCTAAGAGTTCCGAGACGGTAAGCACGCAAATATTCGGGAGTTGACGTCCGGAGGACAGGGGGATGGTATCCGTTACGACGATCCGCTCGGCCGGGGCCGTGCTCAATCGTTCCAGGCACGGCCCGCAAAAGACGGCATGCGTCGCCGCTAAGTAGACCGCTTTGGCGCCCGCCTGTTTCACCATCCTCGCGGCACCGGTAATGGACCCTCCTGTGCTGATCATGTCGTCGAACAAAAGCGCCGTCTTCCCCTGCACCGATTCCCCGATCAGATGGGCCTGAGTAGTTGCCGCCCCCTCGCGTCGCTTATCCACAATGGCAAGCTTACCCCCAAAGACGGGGAGATGGATCAAGGTGCGCTTGATACTCCCCTCGTCCGGGCTGACGACGACGATATCGTCCAACGGTATGTCCAGATTGAGAAAATAATTGTCCAGGACGGGCGCGGCGTAAAGGTGGTCCACGGGGATATCGAAAAAGCCCTGAATTTGGGGGGCGTGCAGATCCATGGTCAGAATCCTGTCGGCACCCGCCCGAGTTATTAGGTTCGCCACGAGTTTTGCCGTGATGGGGACGCGGCCCTCATCCTTGCGATCCTGCCGGGCATAACCAAAATAGGGAATGACGGCGGTGATTCGCCCGGCGCTGGCCCGCTTGAAGCTGTCGATCATGATCAACAGCTCCATCAGGTTATCGTTGACCGGAGGGCAGGTCGATTGAACGATGAAAATGTCACGACCGCGGACGTCTTCCTCGATCTTGACGGATATTTCTCCATCGGCGAAATTGCCGAGAGCAATTCGTCCGAGGGGTAATCCGAGATATTGGGCCACCTTCTCGGCCAGCTCGCGATTGGAACGTCCGCTGAATACCTTGATCTCGTGCATGGCTCACGTCTCACCGCTGCGGCGGAATCAACCCGGGTGGGCGACAACACGTCTATCTTCGTATCGCTTTTCCCGACTCGCCAGGGGGATTGTCCCGATTCGCCGCTCGAACCGACGGGCACTTCCCATGCTTCAGCCGGTGAAAACGAGGCATGCTAAACTGAGTGGGAGAGCTTTCGGACGGGTGAGCTGCCGTTTGAGTCTTCCTTCTGTGGCGGTGATTTGCAAAGGCCGATTCATGGATTTTCTTCGGTTGTTCGCGGTATCGACGGGCATTGCGTTCACGGTCGCGCTTGCGTCGGCAACGTGGACGCTCCTCGGCGGCGGGGCGGCCGGAGAATCTCGCCAGATCTCCGAAGCCGCCGGCTTCGGCGCGGAATCACCGCCGGAGCGGCAGCCGGACTCGGGCCGGTTCCCGATGCCCGGGGAGGAGGACCGCTCGCCGACGTCTCAACAAATCACGGCGCAGCAACTTCTGGATTTGCTCGTGCCCGAGGAAAGGCCGATCGCCGAATTCCTTCAAAGTAAGGCGGCGGTACTGGGGGTCGATAAGCCGACCAAACCGGCTCGGCTGGAAGTCGTCGATCTGTCGGGCTGCCGCATTACCGATGCCGACGTTGCCGAAGTGCGTCGCTTGAAAAACGTCAAGTTCCTCCTGCTGGACGACACGCCCGTGACGGATGTCGGTTTGGCGTATGCGGCGGGGATGCTGAGCCTGGAACGTATCAGCGTCAACGGCACTGCGGTGACCGGCGCCGGCTTGGCTGTGCTCGGCGACTTGCCGCAATTGAAAGGCATTTCCGCGGCGGGCACGCGCGTGACCGACGCCGCCATGCCCATGATTGCCGCCATGCCGCATTTGGAGGAGTTGACGCTTGCGGGTACCGCCGTCACTGATCGGGGATTGAACGAGTTATCGGCCGCCAAATCCCTACGCTACTTGGACGTCAAGTTTACCCGCATCGGTGACGTGGGCCTCGAAGGCCTGAGCGACTTGGCCGCGCTCCGCTATCTCAACCTGCTGGGAACTCGTGTGACGGACAAAGGTATTGCAGCCCTGGAAAAACTCGCTGCTCTGGAGGAACTTTACCTGCCGGAAAAGATCACCGATGCCGGGCTGGTGTACGTCGGCCGGATGCCGTCCCTCCGTTATCTGGGGCTTCCCGGTGCTGCGATCTCCGACGCGGGTTTGGCGTCGCTACGATCGCTGGAAAAGCTGCAAGGCCTGAACCTGGCGCAAACCCAGATCACGGATTCCGGCATACAGTCGCTGGCGGGCTTGACGGAGATTCGGTACCTCGATCTGAGCGGGACCTTGATTACCGACGCCGCCGCGGCCGCGCTTCGACAGTATGCCAAATTGAGTTTTCTCAACTTGAGTGGAACGAAAATAGGGGATACGACCCTTCGGGAAGTGCGAACTTTGCGGGACTTGCAGAATCTGGGATTGGAGGACACCTTGGTGACCGACGAGGGGTTGGACGCGATGATGGAGATGGCGGGACTGCGCTTGGTGGGCTTGACGCGTAGTCGCGTTACGGAAGAGGGTGTGAAACGGCTGCGGTCGGAAAAGCCGGATTTGAAAGTGATCTACTGAGCGATCACCCGCCGATGCAGGAAATCGCTACGAGTAGTGCTTGGTTTAGCCATTATGGGGCGAGGCTGCCGGCAAGTCGGTTACACGATCGACGTAGCTGTCGGCCGCGGCGATGTAGTCGGGCACCGGGAAAACGGCGGACCGGCGTCCGTCGAAGTGGAGTTTCCTGATCGGAGTTTTACCCCACTATTGGGGAAGATCGAATAAGCCTCCCGGAAGTGCACGATTGGGGAAGCCCACAAAGGCCGTTTTCGACTCGCCAAGGCGCAATTCCGTTGACAGACGATTTGTAGGAAGTAAGATAAGTTGGAGTCTCTCAAAGGGGGGATAGTGGGCCTTGGTAAGGGAATACCTGGGCGAAAGGGGCTTGTCGTTTGCGTTCTGTGCCTGTGAGGGACACAGTGT
>FWPU01010508.1_pt1 | contig 13706 bp, 4 predicted proteins | sample 2228361 | NCBI WGS metagenome assembly FWPU01 (sample SAMEA103939777, study PRJEB20133) | metagenome | reverse complement strand
ACCCTGGTGGGGTGGACTTCGACCTCTACGCCTACAACTCCGCCGACTACTACAACTACATCTACTCAAGGACCACGGACCAGTGGGAAGCGATCATAATGGTCCAGACCTCCAGCTCCACGGCAACTATCGTCATTGCCGTTTACAAGAGCTACTACAAATCGAGCGCCCCCGGCAACTACACAATAAGCGCCTCCTACAGCGACCCAGTTGTCGTCGGGCCGGGCTCCATAGACGGCTACCTGAACAGGTCGAGCCCGAGCATTGGGGTGCTGTACAAGCTCGACCAGACGATACCCGACGATGGACACCTTTTCGCCAAGCTGACGTGCCCCGAAGGAGGCGACTTCGATTTACTGGGCTACACCGTTTGGAAATACGACGGCACTTGGTGGCTTCAGAACGCCTCGAAGAAGAACGGCACTGGCAATATCGAGGAGATTCGGATGACGGGCTGCGATGGCACGTCCTATATAATGGTCCAGGCGAAAGGGGGCTCAGGGTGCTACACCCTGAGCCTCGAGATATACGATTTCTCGCCCGACAGGAACAACGTCCCCTCCAAGGCCGTTCTTATCAACGACAACGAGCCCAGGAGCGAGTCGATTGACCAGGGGCTCGACCCCGTGGACTGGTTCCGTGTCAACGCCCGCGCCAATCGCACAATACAGAACGTGCTCTTCTCTCTCGTCGGCCCGGGCAGGGGCAACACCTACTACTTCTCAGCCAGAGACAAGGACTTCAACATCCTCAAGAACGGCTCCACATACTACGGCTACTACACGTCAATCAATCTGGGTGACGTCAGCGTGCAGTACGATGGACCGATTTACTTCGTCGTGAAAGCCGTCTCGCACTGGACACAGACGGGCGAGGACTCCTCCCAGCACTACCCGGCCCACCACGACTACAGCGTGAGCATGAATCTGCCCAATGTCCCCCCATTCGTCAACGGCACAATCCCAGAGGTCCGAATGCTCGAGGACAGCACCTACGATGGTCTGGTGCTCTCCGACTTCTTCGTGGACCCGGAGGAGCGAGACATGACCTACAAGTTGTACGGATCCGGGTACAAGAGCAGGCCGGCGGTCAATCAGACCACGGGGAGGGTCATATTCAGGCCCCTGGAGAACTGGTTTGGTGCGGAGACGGTGCGCTTCCAGGCGACGGACAGCGGACCGGGCAACCCCGTCTGCATCACGGCGGTCAACGTCGTCGTCGAGCCTGTGAACGACCCGCCGTATGTGGCCTCCCCCCTCACCGACATCACTATTACAGAGGGAGCTGTGGAGTACACTCCCGACCTGAGCTCCATTTTCAAAGACGCCGACGACCCATTCGACAACCTGACCATCAGCTACAAAGTCCTAAGCGCCGAAACGAGGCCCTCCAACGCCACCCTCCCCATAATATACGAGCGGACGGGCCATCGCTACAAGCTCGGCCCCGCGCCCTACCTATTCGGAAGCGTGCTCCTCGAGGTCTCCTGCACGGACGGCCGCGAGGGGACCGCGCCCGCTGTGGCGGAGTTCTTCGTCAACATCACCCACGTGAACCACCAACCTTCCTTGAGCCCCTCGATTCCAGACCCTTTCCCGGTCATTCTGCGCGAGGGCGGCCGGGACGACCACCTCAACGCCAATGACCTCTTCACGGACCCGGACACGCCGGAGGACTATGCCGCCGACACACTGACCTACAGCCTAACGGTCCCATCCGGGAACAAAGTCAAGGTCAGCCTCGCCCGCGACGGCCGAATAACGTTCGACGCCGGTGAGGAGGAGTACATCCCCGGCAAGACCTACGAAGAGAGGGCACTCATCACCGCCAAAGACGACGCGGGCCTGATAGCGATGCTCAACATCACCATCAGCATCGAGCCCGAGAACGACCCGCCCTACTTCACCAAGGTGACTCCAGAGGAGCCTGATGTCGTGATGAGCGAGAACCAGAAGAAGAGCTTCAGCGTAGCGGCCGCCGACATCGACACATCAGAGCTGGCCTACTCCTGGTACCTGGACGGCGCCAAGGACAAGACCGCCAAGGGCTTCACATACACATTCAGCACCGACTACAACATGGGCGGCAAGACCTACCTCCTGCGGGTCGACGTGTCCGATGCGCTGACGACGATAAGCTTCGGCTGGAACATCACCGTCACAGAAGCGAATCGTCTCCCCCTGGCCTTCATCAAGGCCCCAACGAACATGTCGACTTTCAAAAAGGGCGCCTATGTGAGCTTCAGCGCAGAAGCCACGGACGACGACGGTGACACCCTGACGTTCGTCTGGAGGGACGCCTCCGGGGCGGAGCTCGGGAGGGGACCGAGCTTCTCGACCAATAGAATTCCCAAAGGGACACAGATAGTCACCCTCGAGGTCAGCGACGGAAAGGGGAGCGTGACGCAGACGGTCACGATTGTCATCAAGGACTCCGGAGTTGGGGGCGGCGGCGGCCTCCCCGGCTTCGGGGGGCTCGCTGCGCTTGCGGCGGCCGCCTCGTGCGCCGCTCTGCTGAGTCGCCTCAGGAAGCGTTAGCGAGCCCCGCCGGGAGGCCCCGAGCCCCGGACCGAACCAACTATTATATAGGCCCCGCCTCATGTATCGCTGGTGAGCCCGGCCTCCGGGCGAGAGGTGAGAGACATGAGCGGGAGTGCATCACGGAAGCTGCCCATCCCGATTCTGGGCCTTCTAATGCTCAGCGCCCTGGCGCCCGTTTCTGCATCTATCGCGGGCGCTCGCTTGAGCGAGAGGGCTACCGACCTGGAGCCGAACAACAGCAGGGACGAGGCGGTGCCGATATCCGACGGCGAGGTTGTTGAGGGCACACTGCTCACGAACCCCCAGGTGGACCGCGAGGACTGGTACTCGATATCCGTGCCCTATGGAAGAGTGCTCAACGCGAGCCTCTACTTGGTGGACTATAATGAGACGGACAAGGGGAGGCACAACTTCCACCTCACGCTATATGGCCTCGACTCTTCCGCGACCACCAACCGATGGGAGAGTGTCATCGGCATCCAGACCTGGAACCCGAGCGGGGCCGGCACTATGTACATTCAGGTCGTCGCCAACATGACGAGCGACACCCCGCCCCAGCCAGCCACCCAGCCCGGGAGCTATCTCTTGAGCGCGTCCATAAGCGACCCTAGGGTCTACTCGGGCGGCTCCGCCACCGGCAATATTACCATTGACGGCCCGCCGGGGCGCGAGCTATGGAGGATAGACACACCACCCGGAGACGACCAGCTGATGCAGGTAAAGCTCAAGTGCCCGCGGACGGGCGTCGTTGGGCTGAGGGTCTACCATGTGTGGCCAATCGACCGCGGCCTCTACCTGCGCAACGGCTCCTGGAGCGCGGGGGCCGACGGGGAGCAGATAGTGTTGTGCAGTGGGTTGGGCGGAAGTTGGTACGCCATAGTCCACGCGGTCTCGGGACACGGATGTTACACTCTCTCCACCCAGTACGGGGGCCAGGCGATGGACCGCGACAACTTCCCCTCCGGCGCGACGCTGGTCGAGGACCTCTATCCCCACCCAGGCTTCGCGGACCAGGGAGTCGACTGGGTCGATTGGTGGGTGGTCGACGCCCGCGCTGGAAAAACGATAGCTGAGGCCTACCTCACCTTTACGGCCGGGGCCTTCGAGGCCGGGAGCTACTTCCACCTCTCGGCCTGGGACAAAGACCTGACCTACATGGAAGGGGACTACATGCCCCAGCAGGGGGGTGGCGCCTATGCCCAGCTCAAGGACATCACCGTCGGCTACAACGGCCCCGTATACTTCGCCGTCCGAGCGGTCGCCTGCTACGGCTCCTCGGGCGGCTTCGTCCCCGCCCGCGGGTGGTACAAGCTCACATTCACCCTGCCCAATGACCCTCCGATATATATAGGCGGAATTCCGGAGGTGCACGTCCAGGAGGACAGCACGGACGACTCTCTGGTGCTCTCGGACTACTTCGAGGACCCGGACGGGGACAATATTTCCTACTCCCTCTTTGGCACCATGTACAAGACCAGGCCCTCGGTGAACAGGACAACGGGCCGCGTGGCCTTCTCGCCCCAGCCCGACTGGTCGGGAGCGGAGGATGTGCGCTTCAGGGCCACCGACGACGGACCGGGAAACAAGAGCACCGACGTCACCGTGAGGGTCGTCGTGGAGCCGGTGAACGACCCGCCTGTCGCCACGGGCTACCTAGAGGACGCCTACATACAGGAGGAGCAGCCCTGGAAGACCCCAGACCTCCGCGCGATTTTCTATGACGCGGACGACCCCTCGGAGAACCTCACTTTTTCCATAAGGGTGGTGAGCCAGGATACGCGCCCTCCGAGCGCGCAGCTCCCGACCAAGTACGAGGACGCGACCCGCGCCTTCAGAATCGGCCCCGCCCAGTATCTATTCGGCACATTCGAGCTGGAGATAGGCTGCACAGATGGCCACCCAGGGACGGTGCCAGCGACGGCTCGTTTCAATTTCACCGTGACACACAAGAACCATCCGCCCACGCTTAAAGAGGGCGTGGAGGACCCCATTTATCTGACGCTGACCGAGGGCGGGAGCGACTCCAGCCTCCTCCTCCCAGAGCTCTTCAGCGACCCCGACCTGCCGCAGGACTACGCCAACGACACCCTCCTCTTCTCCATTGCGCCCAGCGGCGAGAGCCGCCTGACGTTCAGCGTCAGCGAGGAGTCGAGGCTCCTGGTCGACACAGGCAGCGAGGAGTACATTCCAGGGGCGGACCATCAGGAGTTCATCAAAGTCACCGCAACGGATCGCTTCGGCCTCAAGGCCACCCTGAACGTGTCCATTGCTGTCAAAGCCGTGAACGACCCCCCCTACTTCCCCAACCCGCCTGAAGAGACGGATGTTGTGATGAGCGAGGGTCAAAGGAGGGCCTTCAGTATCACCGCTTCTGACGTCGACACCCCGACATTGAACTATACCTGGTACATGAACGGCGTCAAGGAGCCGGGCGTGAAGGGCTTCTCCTACATATTCGCCCCAGACTTCGAGATGGGCGGGGATGCGTACGCGCTCAGAGTGGAGGTCACAGACGGCCAGACGACAATCAGCGCGGCATGGAACATCACCGTTCTGGACGTCAACCGGCCCCCCTCAGCCCTGATCAAGCTACCTATGAATATGTCAGTATATAAAAAAGGGGGGGCCGTGGCGTTTATTGGGGAGGGGGGAGACCCCGACGGCGACGCCCTGACCTTCATATGGAGAACGGAGGGCGGGGCGGAGATGGGGCGCGGGCCGAGCATCACCTACAGCCTGCTGCCGAAAGGCACCCACACTATCACCCTCGAGGTCAACGACACCAAGGAGAGCGCTTTCGCCACAGTGACCATCGTCGTCAGGGACGCAGGGGGTGGGGGCGGTGGAGGGAAGGGGTTGCCGGGATTGGGTGCTCCGGCGGCCGCTCTGGCCCTGGCCGCCTGTCTCCTCCTGGCCGGGCGCCTGAGAGTTGCTCGTGAGCTCCCAAGCGCGCGCCGGCGCTCTGATAACTAGAAATCCCGCGCCCGCCCAATCCCTCGGCGCTCCTCCGAGCGGAGTTCGTCCCATGCTAAAAATATTTAAGTCCTATACTCTATACCTTGTCGGAAGTGGTGTGGATGCCGGAGGACCTCTTCGCCCAGCTGGACGCCGAGTTGAACGAGCTCACGGAGGACATAACGGACGATATGGGCAAGCTGAGCGAGAAGAAAGCGGCGATTAACAAGAGCATCATTGAGAACTTCTGGAAGATATGGCTCCGCTTCGACAAGAGGAAGATACACTTCACGATGGAGCCCAGCCCCAGCGCCTTCGCCACATTCGACGAGTTCCCGGACAAGTGGAGCTTCAGGGAGAACTTCCGCTTCGCTGACGTCACATCGATATCCCTGACCGACAAGACCCAGGACCAGGGCAGGACGGGCGACTGCCTGAAGGCGTGGTACCACCCTGTAGGCAAGGAGATTCACTTCGGCCTCCTCTTCGAGTACTGCGAGGGCGAGCACTACTACAAGTACTCCGGTTGGAAGAGAATATTCGCCCAGCAGATTCTCTACGAATCCCCGCTGGACAAGGTGAACCTGAACAAGGTCTGGGAGCTTGTGACGGCCCTGATAAAGGTCTGGTTCGAGTCCCACCTGCGCAAGAACAGGGAGCTCCTCCTGAAGTACGTCAGGGAGAACTTCGAGAGGGGTGAGACGTTCACCCAGTGAGGCCCCGGATTGTTGATTAGCTCGGCTCCGCGAGGCCTCCGGCCTGAGTAGGGGCCACTAGAAGATCGCGCCGGCTCTGTGACAGCCCCGCCGCAACAAGATTTATACAGAGGAACGCTTTCCCTCGCGACAAGGAGAGTTGTTGGATGAATCGCACGCCTCTCTACGAGGAGCACATCGCGCTCAAGGCCCGAATGGTGGACTTCAACGGCTGGGAGATGCCTCTGCACTACGAGCCCGGAATCATAGAGGAGCACCTCGCCGTACGCAGGGCCGCCGGCCTCTTCGACGTCTCTCACATGGGCCGATTCTTTGTTACGGGGAGAGACGCTTTGGCCTTTCTCCAGTACACCCTGACCAACAACGCCGCGGCTCTGGAGCCCGAGAGGGCCCAATACACTTTGATTCCCAACGACACGGGTGGAGCCGTGGACGACGCCTATTTGTACAGGCTTACGAGGGACGAGTACATGCTCGTTGTCAACGCCGCCAACACCAAGAAGGACTGGGAGTGGCTCCAAAAGTACCTCCTGCGCTTCCCGGGTGCGAGGATGGAGGACAGGACACCCGACGTCGCCATGCTCGCTCTCCAGGGGCCAGAGTCGAGGGCGATACTGGAGAACCTCCTAGACGAGGGCCACACCCTCCCGGACCCGGTGCGGAACTACCTGAGGAAGGCTCGCATCGGAGGTGTGGAGGTCTTCATCTCCAGAACGGGCTACACGGGCGAGCCCCTCTGCTTCGAGCTTTTCATACCGAAGGCGGCCGCGAGCGATGTTTGGAGGAGAATTCTCGAGGCCGGCCGGGGCAGGGGGCTGCTGCCCGTGGGCCTCGGCGCCCGCGACACCCTCAGGCTGGAGGCTGGGCTCCCCCTCTACGGCCATGAGCTGGGTCTCGACCCGGAGGGAAAGGAGATTCCAATATTCGCCCTTAGTCAGGGCAGGATGGCGGTCTCTTTCTCACATGAGAAGGGCGACTTCGTTGGCAAGCGGGCTCTCGGCGAGCAGCTCGAGGAGCTCAAGCAGAGGGAGGCGGGGACGCTGCGCAAGGCGAGAGAGAAGCAGCTCGTCCCAAGAAGAATCTACCCGATAGCTGTCCTGGGTCAGGGGATATGCAGGGCCGGAGACGAGGTGCGCGTGGGGAATCTGAAGGTGGGACACGTCACGAGCGGAACAATGACCGCCTACTGCAGGTTCGAGGGCAAAGGGGTCATGTCCAGAATAACCTGTGACGTCGAGAAGAGGGCCCTGGGCCTCGCCCTCCTCGACGCGGACATAAGGGACGGCCAGGTCATTCACATCAGAACCAAGACTAGGGTCATAGACGCGAGGGTGGTCAAGAGGAACCTGGGGGCAGAGGCCCCTCCCCACTCAAGGCCGATTCTGTTCGAGGAGGTCGAGAGGAAGAGGGTGACGGAGGAGAGAGAGCTGTTCTCTGTTCGAGCCAGGGCGCTCGTGGAGCGCGCGGCCGAGAACACCAGATGGCGCAGAGCCCAGTGCATCAACCTGATTCCCTCTGAGCAGACCCCCTCGGCCCTCGTCCGGGCCCTGACAATCATGGACCCCGAGGGGCGCTATGCTGAGCACAGGCTGGTCAAAGCGCTGGGGAACGTGGAGGTGTACTACTATCAGGGCACGGGCTTCATCACCTGGGTTGAGGAGACCCTCCTCGATGAGCTGAGGAAGTTCCTCGGGTGCTCCGAGGTCGAGGCGCGGGTGGTCTCGGGCCAGATGGCCAACGCGGCCACATTCAGCGGAATCATGGACTGGCTGAATAGGATGGACCGGAAGAGCGAGCCCAGGAGAATTCGCAAGGTGATGAACCACCACATTGGGCGGGGCGGGCACCTGTCGTCCCAGCCGATGGGGGCGCTTAGGGACTACGTCGCCCACGACCCTATGTCCGACAGGCACGCGGTGGTCAACTTCCCCGTTCAGAAAGACAACCCCTACAAGATAGACCTCGACGAGACCGCGCGGCTGATGGAGGAGCACAGGCCTCAGCTAATTATCCTAGGGAAGAGCATGGTTCTCCACCCGGAGCCGGTGGTCAAGATAAGGAGGCTCGTGGACAAGCTGCCCGAGAGACCGATTCTGATGTACGACATGGCACACGTCCTCGGCCTCGTCGGCCCCTACTTCCAGATGCCCTTCCAGGAGGGCGCGGACATCGTGACCGGCTCGACGCACAAGACCTTCTTCGGCACACAAAGGGGCATCATATCGAGCAACATGGCTCCCGGGACGCAGTACGAGGAGCTTTGGGAGACCATAGTGAGGCGCGTCTTCCCCGGCTCCGTAAGCAACCACCACCTCGGGACCCTCCTGGGCAACCTTATGGCTGCCTACGAGCTCAACACGTATGGGAGGGAGTATCAGAAGCAGACACTCGACAACTCCAAGGCGTTCGCCCGGGCGCTGCACGAAGAGGGCGTCCAGGTCGAGGGCGACCCCGCGGTGGGCTTCAGCGAGACGCACCAGGTTCTGATAAGAGTGGGGTACGCGAAGGGGGTTGAGGTCGCCCACAGACTGGAGCGGAGCAACATCATCGCCAACTACCAGGCCCTCCCGGACGACGAGGGCTTCACCTCCGCCTCGGGGATAAGGATGGGCGTTCAGGAGATGACGCGCTTCGGAATGAGGGAGGGCGACTTCGAGGAGCTAGCGGGGCTCGTGGCGGACGTCGTGCTCCGGGGAGAGGACGTGAGGGAGAGGGCGGTGGCGCTGAGGCAGAGGTTCTTAGACATGAAGTTCTGCCTGCCGGAGAGTGAGGGGGGGCCGCTGCTCGAGGAGATTCTAAGGGAGTTCAGGTAGGAGTGGCCCGAGGGCTGGAGGAAGGCCCCAGCGGCTCTCGCGGATTGAGCCACACACCCAGCCCGGGCAATTGAGCTGGCCTCTTTGGTCCCAATGGCTCAGTTTTGGACCATCACCGTTATGGTCTGGACGCCGACGTTGTCCAGCGCGTCGCGCATCTCTGCCTTGAGCCAGTAGGAGCCGTTGGGGACGGCGTAGGTTGACCAAGAGATGGACCAGCCGTTGGAGCCGTCGCTGTCGACCGATATCAGCTGCCAGTTGATGCCCTCGACAGAGTAGTAGAAAGTGCAGTTCCTCAGGTCTCTCGCGCCCGAGCCCTCGCTGACGACGATGTCCACGAAACCGGATATAACGTCGTTCTGCTGGGGCGTGACGAAGGCCGGCGATGGAGCGGTGTTGTCCAGCACAACAACAATCGTAGTGCCGCTCTCGTTGTTCCCGCACTTGTCCTGGCTTCCGTAGATTATGGTGTGGCGCCCGTCGGGGAGGTCCCTCAGGAAGAGCTCCGGGCCCTCGAAATACACTCCATCCACAGTGAACCATGAGAAATCAACGCCGGATGTGGCGTCCGTCGCGTATATAGTGAAGTTGGTCCTGGAGCTCACGTTCCACTCGTCCGACCCTGCGGCCCTGTGCTTGGGGCTGCCTATCGTCAGGGTCGCGGATGGCGGGGTGTTGTCCGTGAGGACAGAGACGAAGAGGGACCCGACTTTGCCCAGCCCGTCCGAGGCGCGCACCTCGATGCTGTGGGAGCCGTCGCTCTCCAGCGCTGTGTCCCAGAGCCACTCGAAGGGGGCGCTGCGGGCCTCGAACCTCAGTGCCCCGTCCACAAGAAAGCTCACCGACGCCACTCCGCTCCTGTCCTCCGCGACCGCCCGGACGGTCCTCACGCCGTGCGGCACAGCGCCGGTCTCCAGGTCCGCTGAGAGCACGGGTGGGCTGAGGTCTAGGAAGACCATAAACATCTCCGACCCCTGGTTGCCCAGATGGTCGGTCGCCTGGGCGGCGATGATGTGCTGGCCCTCGAGCAGCCCCGATAGGGTGATCGGGGAGGTGTAGGGGGTCCATGGGGCGCCATCGACCCTGTAGCTCAGCTCCGCCACACCGGAGAGGGCGTCTATCGCGACGAGAGACAGTGGCGTTTGGTCGGATACATTGGTGATGTCCTCCGGCGATGCGGAGGCGTTGGGCGCCCCGACCTCGAGCGTCACCTGCGGCGGACTGTTGTCGAGCTGAAGGAGGAGCGTCTCGAGAGGCTGGGTGTTGTCCGCGGCGTCCTCGGACCAGTATTGTATGCTCCTGACTCCATCGGGGCCCGATAGCGTGAACTCGCCCGCGTGCCTCTGCCAGTCCTCAGAGTCGGAGAGGCGGAAGTAGACGGTCTCGGGCGCGAGGGCGCCATCGCCCGAGGCGAAAGTTATGCGCGTCACTGAGGAGATGTTCCACAGATGCTCGGGCGCGGCCCTGTGCTTCGGGTCGCTGATGACCGGCGAGACGAGTGGGGGAACAGTGTCGACAACGAGCTCATTGGCGGCGGACCAGTCGGTCGGTGCGCCCATCGCTGTCAGACCCCGGACCCTCCAGTACCGCCTCCCGTCCTGGAGGGGCTGGGCCGGGGAGTAGGGGGGAGCGCGCGTCGCATCAGAGAGCTCGAGATCGGAGAAGGACGGGTCCGGAGAGAGCTGGAGCTCGTAGGAGGCCACACCCTCGACCGCGGACCAGTTGAATGCCGGCATAGGGTCACTGGTGTATGTTCCGTCGGGAGGTGATAGGTCGGTGGGCGGCGAGGGAAGGTAGCTCGCGCTGACGACGGCCCCTCCGTAGTGCTCCGCGCTGGCCACCACGAAGACCAGCTCGTCGTAGACCCTGAGGTCCAGCGCCGCGAAGCTCTCGGAGCCGCCTGGCTGGAGGGCTCCGCTGTAGACTGTCTCGCCCGTTCGCGTCGCGGTGACGATAAAGTTGAGGGGGCCGCCGGAGACCGGGTCGCTGGAGAGCTCTATCTCGACGTTGCCGGGCAGGGTCGAGTTGACGCGAGCGACCCAGGCGGTCCAGGGCTGGAGGGCAGCCAAGAGCTCCACGCCCCCGCGTCCGAGGTCGAGGCTCGACTGGAGCTGGGGCGCGGCGTACCTGAACCCGGGACTGGTCCGCTGGACGATGTGGTCCCAGAAGAGCGAGGCGAGGCTCCGGCCCATCAGGCCTGTCAGCGAGTTCTGGGGCTCCTTGCCGGAGAGGAGCATGGACTGGGAGAGCGAGGCCCCCAGCCCGCTGTCCCTGAAGCGCTGCCCAAGATAGTCGTAGAAAAGCCATGAGCAGACCATGTGGTGGTCGTCGTAGGACCAGGGGGCCACGAAGCTCTGCGTGAGGTCCCGGCCATCGTCGTAGGGGTTGTAGAGTCCGGCGACGCGCATGTCGGACCATATGCTGTCCACGCTCGGCGAGGAGGGGTAGAGCTCCGCGGCTGCGGCGCTGAGGGCCTCCGCGGTCGCCAATCCCTCCCTCAGGAAAGCCGCCGCCTCTGTGGGCGCGCCCCATCTGGCGAGCTCGATGAGGAGAGCCATCTGCCGGGCGCAAAGATAGGCGTTGATGCCACGGCTCGGGCCGAGGTCGAGCGAGACCCTTCCACCGCTCTCTGTGATTCCGCCATAGCTCGAGCGGTTGGTTATCCAGAACTCCAGAGCTGGTGAGCCCTTGCTAGTGTTCTTCGCGGCGTAGGGCTCGCCCAGGCCCCTCAGCTGCTTGAGAGAGTGCTCGATGTGGCCGGCGACCTCGGTCAGGAGGGCGCGTGGCACAGGCCTGCCGGATGGAAGGCTCAGGGAGCCGTTGCCAAGCGCGTGGGAGGCCTCGAACCCTCTCCCGCTCCTAAGCCAGAGCACCTGCCTGGCCCCCGAGAGCCCCAGCTCGAGGATGTTGGGCTCGCGCGGGCTCGGCGGGGAGGCGTTCCAAGCGATTGGGTCGTATCTCGTGAGGCCCAGCCTGGAGACGGACTGCCCTAGGCTCAGATAGGGGCCGGGGGAAGCCTGAGCCCAGCCCCCCCTCACCGGGTCCCCCCCTCCTCCAGCCCACCGGACGAAGTCCACAAGGCGCCCCTCTGCGTCATACAAGCCCAGCTCGTCCCGCGGCTCTAGTGTGAGCCCCGTGCCCGAAGGGAACTCGAGGAGAATATAGCGGAAGCCGCTTCCGGGCTGCATCGACAGCTTGTAGTCGTCGCCGTCGTAGGTCGTCAGCCTCCAGCCAGTGAGGTCCAGTACACCCTCCCCGACCTGAATCTCAACGAAAGGGAGGTGAGAGCTCCCGTTCTCCTCGGGCCGGACCTCCGAGAGGAGGACGTCGGGGCCCGCGAGGGTCTCGTTGGCGCTCGGCGCGGGCTTCTCAGGCGGCAGGCTCACGGTCCCGGGCCTGCTCGCGAGGAGCGCGGCCAGGCTCGCGATGGCGACCACGAGCGCGACCGCCACAGCGGCGAGCTTCTTGGAGCCGCTCGAGGCGCGCCTGGGCCGCGCGGCACCGGAGGGCGCGCGGCCCGCTGGCACCGTCGCCTCCTCCACCATCAGGACCTCCTCCGTCTCTTCTCCACCCTCCTCGTCCCACGAGACCGGCGCTGGCGTCACTCGATCCCCAATAAAACCATAGCCCAACAGATATATATTGAATTCGGGTGGAGGAGTCATTATTATCTGCGGGGAGCGGGGCTGGCCCCCCTCAGCGACCCCGGCTCTCGCAGTAGCTTGGGTTCGCCCACTCGCCGTGCAGCTCTCCCTCGATGTGCGCGGTGTCCGCCACAACGTGCGATGTGTCGAACTGCCTCTCGGCCAAGACCCTCTGGGCGGGGCCGGTCCCCTCCCTCAGCGCGACAAACAGGGCCGCCCTCTTGACCACGTCGTAGCCGCTCCTCTCGGGGACTTCAGACTGCACGGCCATGTGCCAGGCCTCCTCCGAGACCTCCCAGCCGAGATACCCGAAGAGAGAGCCGAGATTGTAGTATCTGTAGACCTCATGAAAGTCGATTAGGTTGGTCACGAAGACCCTCTCCGCCTCCCGAGCCCTCTCCCCGAGCCCCAGCCTCTCGCACGCCTCGGCCAGGTCGAGGAGAGCGTGGGCCATCAGGGCCGCGGATTGGAATGTGACCCTCGTGTCGATGTTGTTCCAAAACCGAGGGCAGGAGCGGTTCGCCATCAGCGCCTCATAGTAGGCGCGGGCCGCCAGTGCCGCCTCATCCTCCTGCGTGCAGTCCGGGAGGTGGTGGTCCACAGCCGCCCGGAAATCTAGCTGGAGGCGCCGGCCTCCGGCGGCCAGATAGAGTGGAGCGAGAATCACACCGGCATAGGCGAGGAGGAAGCCCTCGGTCTCCTCAGGCCCCACGCGCGCGCCCGGTGGCGCGCACGCCGCCAGCGCCTCCTCTGTCCCCCTGCCAACCAAACGGGTCACGCGCTCCTGCACTTTCGACAGCCCCTGCTTCCAAATCTGCGAGACCCTGCGGCCCCTGTGCACCCTCGAGACCACCAGGCCGTCCCAGCGCCTCAGGCCCGTCCACCGTGTGTCCGAAGAGTAGTCCACGCCCTGGTCCATGTAGTCCGACCAGGAAGAGAAGTCGCGCAGCTCCACCCTGAACTCCTCCGCCTCCCCCTCCCCCCCCCACCTCCCGTACTCGCCCCTTGACTTTCGCTCGAGGAAGACAGAGTGGGCCC
>FWPU01010507.1_pt1 | contig 13707 bp, 13 predicted proteins | sample 2228361 | NCBI WGS metagenome assembly FWPU01 (sample SAMEA103939777, study PRJEB20133) | metagenome | reverse complement strand
CCGTAACTACTCAGGCCCTCTGTCCCCCTTGCCCCTTTTCCCCGCCTGCCGGGGGAAAGGGGGTGTGAAGGGTGGGGGGTGGCGGACGGCAAAGCCGTCCGCCACCCCGTTTCACATTTCACGTTTCACGGCTTCCGTCCCGCCTTCAGCCCGGCCAGCAGCGCGTGGTACTGCGCCCGATCCACGGGCAGACGCACCTCCGTGCGCGTCTTGCTGGAGAGGATGATCGCGTTCGCTAGCTCCAGCGACATGGCCGCGGATTCGCCGTCCGCGCCGAGCGCCGCGCCTTCGGTGATCGCGGCGTAGAAATTGCGGTAGACGGCCGGGTGATCGCCTTTGCCTGCTTCCAATTCGATCTCGACCGGGCGGCTGGTGGGCTTGGCCCAGATCTCCGGGGTCGTGGCGAGATATTCGGCGACGTCGGCGTCGTACTCGTCGAAGGTCAGCGCGCCCATGCCGATCTTCAGGATGCCGCGCGTGCCGACGATCTCGATGTCCTCGCGCGGGCCGGCCTCGGCGGTGCTGACGTGGAGGTAGCCGGTGGCGCCGTTGTCCCAACCGAGCAGGGCAGTGGCGGTGTCTTCCACCTCGACTTTGTGCAGGATCGTGCGCGTCCAGGCGACGACGACGTCGGGCCGGCCCATCAGGTGGCAGACCAGGTCGAGATCGTGCGGAGCCTGGTTCATCAGGACGCCGCCGCCTTCGCCGTGCCAGGTGGCGCGCCAGGAGGCCTGGCCATAGTAGGCCGCCGAGCGCGGCCAGGGCGTCACCATGTTCAGGCGCTGGAGCTTGCCCAGCCGGCCCTCCTGGATCAGCCGCCGCGCGGCGCGCACTTCGGGGCGCTGGCGATGCTGGAAGTTGACCGCCAGCAGCTTGCCGCTCTGCCGGGCGGCTTCGATCATGGCGTCGGCCTCGGCCACTTCGAGCGCCATCGGCTTCTCGACCAGCACGTGGCAGCCGGCGCGCAGGCAGTGAATCGCGATCTCGGCGTGATTGTAGTGGGGCGTGATGATCACGGCCACGTCGGGCTGCAGCTCGCCGATCATCTGCCGGTAGTCGGCATAGAAGGGCGCGCCGAGCATCTCGGCGCGCTGGCGGCCGGGCTCCTCGCGGATGTCGCACACGCCGACCAGATCTACGAACGGCTGTTTGATGGCGGGAAGGTGCATGCTGAAAACACTGGCGCCGACGCCGATGACGGCAAAGCGCAGTTTCACGGGTTCTGAGCCTTCCATGTGGCAACCTCGTCGGAAAAGTTGTGGACGCACCACGTTGTGATCGCCCGTCCGCGATCTCGTGCTGGTGCCGGATAACGAAAACGAGCGATCGTGCCGCCGCAGTCGCGGCGAGGCGCGTCCGCTCGTTTATTCTACCACTATTGTGCCGAATCGGGTATTTTGGACGCGGCCCGGCCGGCATCGGCCTGCCTGCTTAAGCGATGGCCAGGCTTCTTCCCAGCTCGAATGCCCGCCGGTTCAGCTCTCGGAATCTGGGCGGCACGCGTTCGGCGATGGCGTTTAGCCAGACCTCGGCCGGGATGTCCACGAAGCGGGAGAGCGCGGCCAACAGGATGACGTTGGCGATGCGAGGATGGCCGAGTTCGGCGGCCAGCCGGCCGGCCGGCACGATCTGCACCTGACCGGCGTGCTGCCGCAGCAGGGAGACGATTTCGTCGTCGGCGGGATAGGGCAGCTTTGACTCCATGGCCAGCGTCGGGATCGCTTCGTCGCTGACTACAGCCACGCCATCACGGCGGAGATAGTGCGTCCACCGACACGCCTCCAGCTTCTCGAACGCCAGCAGATAGTGGGCGGAGCCCACAGGAACCATGGGCGAAAAGACCTGATCGGCCAGCCGCACATGGCTGATCACGCTGCCGCCGCGCTGCGCCATGCCGTGCACGTCGGTCTTTTTCACATCATAGCCGGCCGCCATGCCTACCAGGCACAGGATGTCGCTCGCCAGCACGATGCCCTGTCCGCCCACACCGGTCAAGACGAAATTGAGTGGCTTCATGCGATCACCGGATCAGCAAGAGAAAGTCTGGTTGTAACGTTGAACGTTGCAACGTTTAACGTTATAACGTTCAACGCTCGACCCTCAAAATCGCGTCGTGGGGACAGATGCGGGCACACACCTGGCAATCCGTGCAGCGGTCGGTCAGCACGGCCACTTTGCCGTCCTTGCGCACCAGGGCGGGGCAGGCCGTGACCAGGCATGCCCAGCACGCGACGCACTTTTCCGGCTCCACCCAGACCGTGAAAGTGCTGTCGGCCTTGAATTGCAGCACGCACGGCTCGCGAATGATCAGCACCGACGGCTCATCCGACTGGATGGCACGCGCGAGTTCGCGCCGGATGGCATCGGTGTCGAAGCCGCCGATCACTGTCACGTCCTCGATCCCCAGGCCGCGGCAGAGACTTTCCAGCTCGATTCGTCGGGCCGGCCGGCCGTCCACCGTCTTGCCGGTGCCCGGATTGACGTTGCCGCCTGTCATTGCGGTCGTGAAATTGTCCAGGATGATCACCGTCGTCGCCGCACCCGAGGTGATCACATCCACCAGGCCGGTGATCCCCGAGTGATAAAAAGTCGAGTCGCCGATCACGGCTACGATTTTGTTCTTGAGGCCGGCCTTTTCCAGGCCGATCGCCTGGCCGATGCTGGCACCCATGCACGCGCACGTGTCCATCGCGTTCAGCGGCTGGAGCGCGCCCAGCGTATAGCAGCCGATGTCGCCCGTGATCACCAGACCATATCGTCGCCGTCGCTCGAGGTTGCTGCGACGATACGGGCTGCCCGGCGACGTCCCTCGGCCTTCCTGTCGTTTTTCCGCTGGCTTCTCTTCCTCCGCTCCCTGCTCCTCGAACATCAGCTGGCGCAAGACGTAGAACGTGCCGCGATGCCCGCACCCTGGGCAGAGCAGCGGCGGCCGGGCCGGGATGCGGGTGATCGGCGTCGCCGCGGTCACCTCGCGCAGGTGTTCTGCGATCATCTCGGCAGGCAGGCCGGCGGCCAGGCTGCGCTCGGCCACCAGTTCGGGCGTGAACTCGCCGATGGTGGGGAAAATGTCCTTGCCATGCACGCGCTCGCGCGCGATGTCGGGAAGAGCTCGAATCTGCTCCTCCAGGAACGGGTCGAGCTCCTCAACGACGATCAGGGTTTCTATCTGGCGGGCAAATTCCTGAATCAGCCGCCTGGGCAGAGGATAGGCCATGCCGAGCTTCAGGAAGGAAGCGGTAGGAAAAGCCTCGCGGGCATGGACATACGCGATGCTGCTGGCGACGATCCCCAGCCGGCGGTCGCCCCAGAGGGCGAAATTCAGGGGAGTCGTCTCGACGTATTCTTGCAGCCGGCCCAGCCTGGCTTCCAGCATCACCCGCTGCTGGCGGGCATGCGACGGCAACATCACGTATTTGACCGGATCGCGTCGAAAGGCACGCGGTGCCGCGGCCGCCGGTTTCCCGACCTGGCCGCGCTGTACCTGTTCTGCCGCTACCTCGACCAGCGATTGCGCGTGCGACACGCGCGTCGTCGTGCGCAGCAACACGGGCGTGTCGAACTGTTCGCTGATCTCCAGCCCCACGCGCATCATCTCGAAGCATTCCTGACTGTCCGAAGGCTCCAAGAGGGGCACCTTGGCGAATCTGGCGTAGTTCCGGTTATCCTGCTCGCCCTGCGACGAGTGCATCCCGGGGTCATCGGCCGAGATGACCACCAACCCCGCCTCGACGCCGGTATAGGCGACCGCGAAAAAGGGGTCGGCGGCCACGTTCAACCCGACGTGCTTCATCGTCACGATGGTGCGCGCCCCGGCCATTGCCGCACCCATGCCCACCTCCAGCGCTACCTTTTCGTTCGGCGACCACTCCGCGTAGACGCCGGGATAGCGGGCGAAGTACTCCAGGATCTCGGTGCTGGGCGTGCCGGGATAGCCCGTGGCGACCGTCACGCCGGCCGCATAGGCGCCGAGCGCCAGCGCCTCATTGCCGAGGAGCATGCGCTTCATGGCCGCTCCCTCAGCGCGCCACGCATTTCCGGCAGGATGCCGGAGCGAACTACCTCGCGGCGGCGACGCGCGGCCATCTCGGCCGGTGTGGTGAGCGCCAGCGCGTTGTGGACACAGACCTCCACGCAACGCGGCCGGCCCCCGCGATCCTCGCACAGGTTGCACATCGAGACGATCCGTTCGCCGTGATTGATCGTCACCGCGCCGAACTCGCACGCCTCGACGCACCAGCCGCAACCGTTGCAGACGTCCTTGTCCACCAGCATGATGCCCGACGTCGCGCTGACGCTGATGCACTGTCGCGGGCACGCCTCCAGGCAGGTCGGCTCGTCGCACAGCCGACAGGCAATGGACATGATGTGGGCCGGCCCCGTGCGCTCGGCGATGCGCACCAGCCGGATGTGCGAAGCCAACGGGTTATAGCCGCCGAAGCGGGCCGAGCAGGCGAACTCGCACATCTGGCAGCCGGTGCATTTGTCGGGATCACACACAATGAACGGTTTTTGCATCACGCCTCCTCATCGTCATGGCTGATCAACACCCACATCCGCAGCCACATCTTCCAGTCCCAGTGCGATGAGCTGGCGTTTGGGGATCATGCCGTCGGCCGTCCAGCCGCGGGCGGCATAGTATCCCGCAATCATCGCGCGCAATTCCGCCTCTGTCACCACCAATGGCTCGCGGTTCGGTCCGGCCGGTACCGGATCGGCCAGCGCCCGCGGCGGCAGCCAGTCGTCGGCTGCCACCCAGCCCTCGCGCAGGTTGAACGCCCTTTTCAGGTTACAGATGCGCGCGCCGGCCTGTTCCAGCATCTCCGGCGTCATCTCCAGGCCCGTGACCGCGCGATAGAGCCGGCCGACCTCCGCGTAGAAGTCGCCGAACACGGCCCGAATGAACTTGCACAGGCCCAATGCATCGAACAGCGCGGCTCTGTCCTCCAGCGCTACCAGGGCCGTGCCGTGATCCGGGCCGCCGATGAAGCGATCCACGCGGCCCTGGATGTCCGCGTTGTAGCCGGGCGCCCGGTTGTGACATGCACCGCGCGTGCCGACGGCGTAGCCCAGCGCCATCGTCTTCAGCCCGCGCGGATCGTAACCGGCCATCTCCAGCCCTTTGACGTGCATGGCAAACGCCTCACTCCCGCGGCCTACCTGGGCGGCCGCCCGCCGCGTGCCTTCGGCCAGCAGGTCGCCGATCCCCTCGCGGCGCACGATCTTCTCGAGCAACGCGATCCCCGCCTCCGCATTGCCGAAGTATGGCTCCAGGCCGTCGCAGTCGGCCCGTGTCAGGATGCCGTTCTCGAAGCACTCCATGGCCCAGGCGACCACCGTGCCTGCGCTGATAGCGTCCATGCCGGCCAGGCCGGCCAGTTCGACCGCGCGGATGGCCGGCCGCAGATCATCCACGCCCCACAGCGACGTCACCGCGTAGAGTGGCTCATAGTCCATGCGCGAGCGCGCGCCGGCGAAGGGCCCCTCGCGCACCACGGCCACATGCTCGCACGCGACCGGACAGCCGGCACAGGCGACCACGCGCTCGACATAACGGCGATTGAGCGCCTCGCCGCTGACCTTTTCGGCTCCTTCGAAGGTGGTCTGCCGATAGTTACGGGTGGGCAGTGTGCGCAGATAGTCGAAGACGAGCACATTGCTGGGTGTGCCCAGGCCGCGATATTTCTCGGTCATCGGCCCCTGGCAGCGCCGGGCCAGATCCATGGCCAATGGCTCGAGGGTCGCCATGTCCGCGATGCGGATCGTCTTGCTGCCGCGCACGGCGATGGCCTTGAGGTTTTTCGCGCCCATGACCGCGCCCAGGCCGGTGCGTCCGGCTATGCGGGTGCGATCGTTGGCGATGAGCGCAAAGCGCACCAGGCGCTCGCCGGCCGGGCCGATGGCGGCGATGCTGAATTCGTCCGAGCCGAGCTCACCGCGCAGCGCATCCTCGGTGGCCCAGGTGTCCAGGCCGGCGAGGCGGGAGGCCGGGCAGAGGCGCACCTGGTCGTCGTGGATGATCAGATATGACAGCTCGGCGGCCCGGCCGGTGATCACGAGCGCATCGTAGCCCGCGCGGCGCAGCGTGTGCGACCAGAAGCTGCCCGACAGGCTGTCGCCGATCATGCCGGTCAGGGGTGATTTGGCCACGACCGCGTGTTTATTGCCGGTGGCTACAAGGGTGCCGGCGAACGGCCCCGCCGCGAAGACGAGCACGTTTTCCGGACTGAGCGGATCGGCGCCCGGCCGCAGATGATCGTAGAGCAGGCGGGTGCCAAGACCGACGCCGCCCAGGTAGGGCTGGATCCGGCGGGCGTCCCAACCTTCCACCCGGCTCTTGCCCTGGCTGAGATCCACATGCAAGATGCGCTCGAAGTACATGGCGCTACGCCCCGTTGGCCAGTCCTTTGAGTACCTGCTCGGCTTTGCCGAGCTGGTCTACCTTCATGATCACTTCGGCTTTGGCCGTCGGCCGCTCGCTGTGTGCATAGAGGTACTCGATGTTGATGTCGGCCTGAGCCAGAGGCACGGCGATGGCATGTTCGAGTGCGCCCGGCACATCCGGTACCTCGACGCGCAGCACCTCGGTGGTGGCAGCGGTCAGTCCGGCGCGGCGGATCGCCGCCATCGCCGCCGCTGTGTCGTCCACGATAATGCGGGCGATGCCGAAGTCGGCCGTGTCGGCCAGAGACAGGGCGCGCAGGTTGATGTGGGCGGCGGAGAGCACCTGCAGCAGATTGGCCAATCGGCCGGGTCGGTTTTCGAGAAAGACGGAGATTTGGGTGACGCGCATGACAGCCTTCCTTTTTCTATACACAACAGCTATGCTCGTTGCGTCTTTATGAGTTGTACACTTCGCGGCGGTCCACGACCCGCTTCGCCTTCCCCTCGCTGCGTTGGATGGAGCGCGGCTCTACTAGGCGCACGCGCGCCGAGATGCCCAGGCCGTTGTGCAGCTCATCGCGGATCTTCCGTTCCAACGTCTCCAGGCCCCGGATTTCGTCGGCGAATACCGCCTCGGACACCTCGACCCATACCTCCAGGTCGTCCAGGGAACGCTGGCGGTCCACGACGATCTGGTAGTGCGGCTGGACTCCCTCGATCTGCAGCAGGATGGTCTCGATTTGCGAGGGGAAGACGTTGATGCCGCGCACGATCAGCATGTCGTCGGTGCGGCCGCTCGGCTTGGCCATGCGCGCCAGCGTGCGGCCACAGGCGCACGGGGCCGGGTCCAGCGCTGTGATGTCGCCGGTGCGATAGCGGATCACCGGCAGCCCCTCTTTGGTCAGCGTGGTCAACACCAGCTCCCCGCGCTGGCCGTAGGGCAACGGTTGTCCCGTGGCCGGATCCACGATTTCGGCCAGGAAATGGTCCTCGAAGATGTGCAGGCCACACTGATGTTCGCACTCGACCGAGACCCCCGGTCCGATCACCTCGCTCAGGCCGTAGATGTCGAGTGCCAGCAGGCCGAGCTTGGCCTCGATCTCCTTGCGCATCCGTTCGGACCACGGTTCGGCGCCGAAGATGCCCACCCGCAGCGCAGTCTCGCGCAGGTCAACGCCCATCTCCAGCGCGGTTTCGGCCAGATAGAGCGCATAGGAAGGAGTGCAGCAGAGGACGGTGCTGCCCAGGTCCTGGATCAGCATGATCTGGCGTTTGGTGACGCCGCCGGATACCGGGATGACGGTGGCGCCGATGCGCTCTGCGCCGTAGTGAAAGCCCAGGCCGCCGGTGAAGAGGCCGTAGCCATAGGCGTTGTGCAGCACATCGTGTTTGGTAACGCCGCCTGCGGTGATCGTGCGGGCCATGACTTCGGTCCAGGTCTCGATGTCGCCAGCGGTGTAGGCCACGACGGTCGGCTTGCCCGTGGTGCCGCTCGAGGCATGAATGCGCACGATCTGCTCTTTCGGCACGGCCACCAGCCCCAACGGATAGTTGTCGCGAAAGTCGCGCTTGTAGGTGAAGGGCAGGCGGGTCAGATCGTCCAGCGTGCGGACACTCTGCGGCGTGATGCCGTGTTCCAGGAAACGCCGGCGATAGAAAGGCACCTTCTCGTAGACATTGGCGACCTGGGCCTGCAAGCGTTCCAGTTGCAGGGCCTGCAGATCGCTTCGATTCATCGTTTCATGTTTGCGGTCCCAGATCATGCGATTCCTCCCAGATAGGCGCGTTGGATGCGGTCGGATCGGAGCAGTTCCTGTGCCGGTCCCGCCGCGACGATGCGGCCGGTTTCCAGGATGTAACCTCGGTCGGCGATCCGAAGCGCGGCGCGAGCATCTTGTTCCACCAGCAAGATCGTCAGGCCGAGATCGCGCAGCCGGCTCAAAAGGTCGAACAATCGCGCGACCAGTGTCGGCGCCAGGCCCATCGAAAGTTCATCCACCAGGAGCAGCCGCGGGTCCGACATGAGGGCGCGGCCGATGGCCAGCATCTGCTGCTCGCCGCCGCTCAGGCTGCCGGCGGCCTGGTGCTGGCGTTCCTCCAGGATGGGGAAAAGGCGAAAGACGTCGCGCAGGCGGCGCTGCATCGCCTCCTGGCGCAGGAGGCGGCCCATCCCGCCGAGCAGGTCGCGCCGGCGTCGCGCATACAGGGCATAGCTGCCCAGCACCAGATTGTCCAGCACCGACAGCGCACCGAACACCTGGCGACCCTCTGGTACCAGGCTGATGCCCAGCCGCGCCATTTGATCGGGGGATACCCCGTGCAGGGTGCATCCCTGAAAGACGATGCGGCCGGCAACTGGTGTCAACGTGCCGGCGATCGTGTAAAGCAAGGTGGACTTGCCGGCGCCGTTGGCTCCCACCAGACAGACGATCTCCCCCTCGGCCACGGTCAGGCTTACCTCGCGCAGCGCCTGGATGGCACCACGACGGACGCTGAGTCCTTCGATCTCCAGCATCAGGCCACCTCCACGCCCAGGTAGGCCGCGATCACCTGGCGGTTCTTTCGTATCTGCTCGCCCGTGCCCTCGGCCAGCTTGCGACCGTGATCGAGGACGATCACCCACTCGGCCAGCTGCATCACCAATTGCATGTCATGTTCCACCAGGAGTACGGTAATGCCCATCTCGCGGATGGTCCGGATCAGATCGGCCAGGGCCTGTCGTTCCAGAGTATTCAGCCCGGCGGCCGGCTCGTCCATCAGCAGCAGGGTGGGTTCGGCGGCAAGCGCGCGTGCGATGGCCGCCAGCCGTTGCTGGCCGAAAGGCAGATTGCCCGCCATCTCATCGCCGCGCATGCCCAGGCCGACCAGGTTCAGATAGCGCATTGCTTCCAGGAAGATGCGCTCTTCCTCGCGGCGCATGACGGGCAGGCGCAATGCCGAGGCGATCATCCCGTAGCTGCTGCGACTGTGCCGGCCAACCATGACGTTCTCGAGTACCGTCATGTTCTCGAAGAGCAACGCATTCTGAAACGTGCGGCCGATGCCCAGACGCACGCGGGCGTGAGCGGGCAGGCCATTGAGCGAGCGGCCTGCCAGGCGCACTGTGCCTGAGGTGGCCGCCATGGTGCCCGCTACGATGTTGAACAGGGTTGTCTTGCCGGCACCGTTTGGGCCGACCAGCGCGGTGATGCTGTGCGGGGCGACCGCGAAGCTCACGTTGTCGAGCGCCACGACACCGCCGAAAACTTTGGTCACACCTTCAACTGCGAGCATGTTGCCGCAAAGCTCCGATCACGCCGCGAGTCAGCCCCTCGGGCATGAAGATCATGATGAGAATTAACACCAGGCCGTAGACGATCGTGATGTGCTCGCCCGAGGCGTTGGGGATTACCAATGGCAGCGTTTCGCGCAGCAGCACGGTGACGAGCGTCACGGCGGCCGCGCCGAAGGGCGCGCCCCATACGCTGGCCAGGCCACCCACGGCGGCCATCACCACCAGCCGCACCGACACGCCGAAGTCGAATGCCTGTGGGCTGACGAATTGCATGTAGTGCACGTAGAGGCTGCCGGCCAGGCTGGCGTAGGCCGCGCTGAGCACGAGCACCTGGAGCTTGTAGCGACCGGCATCTACGCCGACGCTCTCGGCGGCCGTTTCGCTGCCATGCACGGCGCGCAGCGCTCGACCGACACGCGAGTTGACGATGTTGAGCGATAGGCCGATCAGTACGAGCACGACCGCCCACACCAGATAGTAGTATTCGAGATCACCCGCGAAGACGAACGTGCCCACGCTGAGTCGGGGCACGCCGGGCAGTCCCGACGGGCCGCCGGTGATCTCGCGGAACTCGCCGAAGGCCAGACTGGCGATAATCCCCAGGCCCAGGGTTGCCATCGCCAGATAGTGCTCGCGCAGCCGGAAGATGGGAATGGCGATCAAATAGGCGACACCCGCGGTCACCAGGATGCCCGCCAACATCGCCAGCCAGGGCGAGAGGTCAAGGCGCACGGTGAGGATGGCCGAGGTGTAGGCGCCGATGCCCCAGAACGCGGCGTGTCCCAGCGACACCTGGCCGGCATAGCCCATCAGCAGGCACAGGCCGAGGGTAACGATGGCGGAGATGCCGATGAAAATAGCCGTGCTCAGCAGATACGGGCTGCGCACCCAGAGCGGAAGCATGGCGATGAGCACGGTAAAGGCCAGCAGGGCTATGGCGTTGCGCGTGAGAGCCCGTGCCAGAAGGCTGCGACGCCAGGGTCGTCTCTGGATCATGGACGCACCTCGATGGTGGGAGGGGAGATGCGGCAGCGCATCCGGTGCCACGGCGGGAAAAAGCGGCCGGAACGCCCCAAAATCACCAATAAGAGGACCAGAAAGGCAATGGCGTCTTTGAAGCCCGATGAAATCAGTCCCGCGCCCAACGACTCGATCACTCCCAGTAGCAGCCCTCCGATCACCGCACCGGGCAGGCTGGTCAGGCCGCCGATTACCGCGGCCACGAAGCCTTTGAGTCCGAGCATGAGGCCCATATCGTAGGTGGCGAGCATGAGGGGCGCGATAACGATGCCCCCAATCGCGCCCAGCGCGGCGCTGAGCGCAAAGACGAGGGCAGACATCTGGCTGGCGCTGATGCCCATCAGCCCGGCAGCCTGGCGGTTGATGGCACAGGCGCGCACAGCTTTGCCGAGCAAGGTGCGCTCCAGGAGGAGATAGAGGAGCAGCAGCGAGACCAGAGCCGTGCCCATGATCCAGAGCCGTTGGAGGCTGACCGCCGCGCCCAGGATCTCCAGCGGTGGCCCCTTAGTGAAAGCGGGCAGGGAAAGTGGCGTCGTGCCCCAGGCCAGCAGCGCGCTGCCGCGCACGACGATGGAGACGCCTACCGTGATCATGATGAGGGTGATGGGCGCGGCCGAGCGGGCCGGCTGAACGGTCAACCGTTCGATCAAGAGGCCGATGGCCGTCACGCTGACGATCGCGGCTATGGCTGCTGCTGCCAACGGCAGGCCCCAGCGCATGTAGGTGACTGCCAGCATCGCGCCGAGCATGCAGTATTCGCCTTGCGCCAGGTTCACGATGCCGGTGACGCTGTAGATCGTGACCACGCCCAGCGCCACCAGCACGTAGATGCTGCCCGTGCTGAGTCCGGACAGAACAAACTGAAGATAGTTGCCAAGGTCGTAATTGAGCACGCTGTACCCTGCTCGCTTGATCGGTGCTGTCACTGTGCTGTGGCTGTGACTGTCGGCCGCGGGGTCTCGTTCACCACTTGTCGCGCGGCAGGTAGACCCAGTTGCCGTCCACGATCTTCACCAGCACCACATCGTTGGCGCTCAGGCCCACGTGATCTTGCGGTGAAAAGTTGAAGATGCCGCCCGTGCCGGGGAAACCGCGCGTGTTCTCGATGGCGTCGCGCACTCTGGCCCGCTGTTCTTCGAGCTTGAGGCCAGCCGGCAGGGCTTGCAGGGCCTTCAGCGTGAGCTGAAGTCCATCCCAAACGTGGCCGGCGAACGTGCTGGTGGGGTTTTTGGTGAATGCCTCGTAATCTTTGATGAACTGGACGAGCACCGGCTTCTGTGGATCTTGGTCGGCCAGTGCCTGCGCGGCCACCAGCTTGCCCATGGGGAAGAGGATGCCTTCGGCATTTTCGGGGCCGGCCTGGGCGATGAACGATTTCATGCCGATGCCGTGGTTGTGGATCAACGGCATCTTCAGGCCCATCTCGCGGTATTGCTTGGTCAGGATCGAAGCGGCGGGCGGGATCGCCGTCACCAGCACCGCCTGCGCGATGCTGGCTTTGACTTTGGTCAGCTGCGCCATCATGTTGGTATCGGCCGCCTCGAAGGTCTCCTCGATGACGATCTCGACTCCGGCTGCCTTGGCCGCGTCGCGAATGGCGTTACGGCCGTCTTCGCCGTAGGAGTTGTTGACGTAGAGGTTGGCGATGCGGGTCAGTCCTTTGGCTTTGGCGTACTCAACCTGTTGGGGCGCAGTGTGGCGGTTGTTTTGGGCGGTTTTGAAGACCCAGAACCGCTCGGTCACCGGCTCGACGATCTGGCTGCTGGAGGCCGCGGAGATGAAGGGGATTTTGGCCTCCTGCACGATGGGAACCAGCGCCAGGCTTTCAGGGCTGGTCGTGCCGCCCACGATGGCCACGACCTTGTCGTCGTTGATCAGCTTCTTGGCCAGCGTGATCGCCACGTCGGCCGAGCTCTGCGTGTCGTAGATTACGATTTTGACCGGATGGCGCAGGCCGTCGGTGCCGATGATGCCGCCCTGGGCCTCGAGCTGGCTCTGTACCAGTCGTGCTGCGTCTCGTTCCGGTTCACCGAGCGCAGCTGCGCCGCCCGTGCTGGCGGCCAGCACACCGATAGCGAACGGCTCACCCGTCCTGGCTTCCGCCGGCGCAGCGGCCGGCGAGGCCGTCGTGGGAAGGACCGTCGAAGGCGCTGCCGCCGGCGCGCAGGCGGTCAGCAGCAGCAACCCGAGACACAAGACAATGCGCGCGATCCATGCACCCTGGTTTTCTGGTGAAGCCATAGTAGGTTCTCCCTCCTTGCATGTGGGTGGAAGAAAGTTAAATTGATCGGCTATCAGGAGCGAGCTGCGCGTCGTTTGAGCGGCGCCGAGCCGCAGAGAGAAGCACACCATCCATACTCTGCATCATCGTCTGCAGCACGCCGGTGTGCCCGATTGGGTTTCTGAGGGGAAGATGTGCGTGTCCAGGAAGCAGTTTGGAATATACCATACATTTTATGTGTCGTCAACCCGGCGGTTGAGGACATTGACGCTCAGCGCGGTGGGGGGCTTCCATGTCGCGTGAGGCGATTTGACAGGGACAGCCGGCGCCCTCTATACTCTCGGCAAACGCTGCGAGGAGGTCATGCATGATCATTCGTAGTGCTGCCGTTCCGGAGACGAACGGTCGCCAGGGCTATCCCATAGCAGGCCACCAGCATCTGTTGCATCACTTGGCCGTGCGTGTTACCACGCCCGACAATCCGTTCCGGCCGCATCGCCACGAGGCCGAGGAGATCTGGTACATCATCGAGGGCCAGGGGCTGGTCAGCCTCGACGGCGAGGAGCAGGCCGTCGAGGCCGGCGATGTGATCCTCCTGAAGCCGTGGGTCGAGCATGGGCTGCGCACGGCGGGGCAGGTCAGGTGGATGTGTTTGGGCTGAGATGGGGCTGCATGCAATGAGTCCGTGTCTGCGTGTCAGGCATCCTCTCGGGCCGATCCAGCCCGGTTCACCAGGTGCTGCTCAGTAGTGCTCCGTCAGGTTGGATTTTGCTCTTTGCGATTGGACCCCTCTCACCCCCGGCCCCGCTCT
>FWPU01010503.1_pt1 | contig 13711 bp, 9 predicted proteins | sample 2228361 | NCBI WGS metagenome assembly FWPU01 (sample SAMEA103939777, study PRJEB20133) | metagenome | reverse complement strand
CGGCTCCTATATGTGCTATACTGCAAATTTCCATGCGCCTACTCGAGGACCTGAACGAGGAGCAGCGGCTGGCTGTCACCGAGACCGAAGGCCCAATGCTTATTCTTGCAGGGGCAGGAAGCGGCAAGACGCGTGTCATCACCTATCGCATAGCCTACCTGATCGCCGCCGGGCTGGCGCAGCCCGAACAGATTCTGGCCGTAACCTTCACTAATAAGGCCGCCGATGAAATGCGCGGCCGCATACTCGCCCTGCTCGATCGCGAGGGGCTGGCCATTGCAGGCCGGAGCCCCTGGATCTCGACCTTCCACTCGCTCTGCGTGCGCATCCTGCGCCAGCACATCGAACTGCTCGGCGATGCTGCCCGCGGGCCGGTGCGCACGCGCGACTTCTCGATCTATGACACTGAGGACCAGCGGCGCCTGATTCGCGCCTGCCTGGCGCGCCTGGGCTTCGGCGAGAACTCGGTCTCGATCACCTATATCGCCGCTCTGATCAGCCTGGCCAAGAATCGCCTGGCCCGTTCGGATGAGCTGCGCTTCGGCTCGGCGTCAGCGGTGGCCGACGACGTGCGGCAAGTTTACGAAGCGGAGCTACGGCGGGCCAATGCGCTCGATTTCGACGACCTGATACTCTACGCCGTCAGGCTGCTGTTGCAGGTCGAAGAGGCGCGCAGCTATTATCGGCGCAAATTCCGTTACCTGCTGGTGGATGAATACCAGGACACCAATCGCCCGCAATACGAGCTGATCAGGCTGCTCGCCGGAGAGCGCGGCAATCTCTGTGTCGTCGGAGATGAGGACCAATCGATCTATCGGTTCCGCGGTGCCGACATCCAGAATATTTTGGAGTTCGAGAGCGACTTTCCGGATGCCCGCCTGGTCAAGCTCGAACGAAATTACCGCTCGACCAAGACCATACTGCGGGCGGCCGGCTCGCTGGTCAGTTTCAATCAGATGCGCAAAAGGAAGACGCTCTGGACTGAGAACCCTTCGGGGGAAAAGATCGAGTATCTGGAGGCCGAGTCGGCGCGCGACGAGGCCGAATTCGTCGCGCGGCGCATCGCGGAGGAGATGAGGTGCGGCTCTTCACACGGCACGGCCGTGCTTTATCGCGCCAACTTCCAGTCCCGTCAATTCGAAGAGGTTTTTCGCCGCCACGGCATCAGTTACCGGATCGTGGGCGAGGTCAGCTTCTACAGCCGCGCCGAGATCAAGGACGTCGTGGCCTATTTGCGGGCGGCCCTGAACCCGCACGATTCGGCGGCGCTGTTCAGGATCATCGGGACGCCGCCGCGCGGCATCGGCGATGCCACCATAGAGATGCTGGCGGAAATCGCCAGCGGGGGCGAGCTTTCGCTCTGGCGGGCGATCGAGGTAGCGCTGGCCCGCGATGAGACGCCGAAGCGGGTGCGCGTAGCCCTCCTCGAATTTTATCAACTGATAAAAAGGCTGGGCGAGGCGGCGCGCAGCTTGCCTCCTTCGCAGCTGATCCCGCATGTGGTACAAGAGACACGTTACATGGAAATGCTTCAGGGACGGCCCGACTCGGAGGCGCGCATCGCCAACATCGAGGAGCTGATTTCGGCCGGGGCCGAGGGCGAACAGCGGGGCGAAAGCATTATGCAGCTGCTCGACCGCGCTTCCCTGGCCTCAGAGACCGATGAACTCGACCCCGGCGCGCGGGTACAGCTCATGACGCTGCACAGCGCCAAGGGGCTGGAGTTCGACACGGTATTCTTGGTGGGCATGGAGGAGGGCCTGCTCCCGCACAGCCAGTCGCTGGCCGACGAATCGCAGCTCGAAGAGGAGCGCCGGCTCTGCTACGTCGGCATGACGAGAGCGCGAAAGCGGCTCTATTTAACCTGGGCCAGATTCCGGCGCCAGTTCGGCATCAACGAATCGCGCTCACCGGGCGCAAACCGCCGGTCGCGTTTCCTCGACGAGATACCGGCTGAGCTTCTCGAACCGGTTAGCCCGATTAGCGCCGCGCGTCCCTCTCCGGCCCCTTTTGCCGGCCAGACCTACAATACAGTGGAAGGGGTGCGCGCGTTTTTGGAACAGAAGGGGGCGCGTTTTCTTCCAGGAACGCTCGTCCGCCATCCCGACTTCGGCGAGGGCCAGGTCCTATCCAGGGAGAAGCAGGGGGACGACTTCAAGCTGACCGTGCGCTTCTTCGACCACGGGGTCAAGCGGCTGGTCGAGCGATACGCCAAGCTGGAAAGGATTTGATTTTTTGAGGAATGTAGGGGCAGGGCTTGCCCTGCCCAAATAGGGCGCACCGGGCAGCGCCCGGGGCGCAGCAAGCAGCGCCCCTACTCTGCGGCGAAGCATATTTAATGTTAAAAGAAATACTAAAAACCAAGCGGGTCGAAGAGATCATCGGCGAGGCGGAGCGCCCCGAGCACCGTTTGAAGCGGGCGCTCGGCTCTCTCGACCTGGTGGCCCTGGGGATCGGCGCGATCATCGGGGCAGGGATATTTGCCGTAACCGGCACTGCGGCGGCGGGCGGCTCGGAACATCCTGGTGCCGGGCCGGCGCTCATGGTCTCCTTTATCATCACCTCGATAGCCTGCGGCTTCGCCGCCCTGAGCTATGCGGAGCTGGCCTCGATGATCCCCATCTCGGGCAGCGCTTACACCTACACCTATGCCACGCTCGGCGAGGTCGTTGCATGGATCATCGGATGGGACCTGATCATCGAGTATGCCGTCGGCAACGTGGCGGTAGCGATAAGCTGGTCGGGCTACTTTTCAGAACTCATGCGCGGCTTCGGCCTCGAGCTTCCGGCCTGGCTCCGCACCGACCTGCGCAGCGCGCTGGCGCAGCCGGACCTGGTGGCCTCGGCCCCCAGGCTCTTGAACGTTCCGATAATATTCAACCTGCCGGCCGTGGTTATCGTGGCGGCCATCACTGCCGTTTTGGTAAAGGGGATCAAGGAGAGTTCGCGCTTCAACTCGGCGATGGTGGCGATCAAGCTGGCCGTGCTCTTTTTCTTCATTGCCGTCGGAGCTTTCTATATCAGGCCCGAGAACTGGCACCCCTTCGCCCCGAACGGCTGGCGCGGCATTCAGAGCGCCGCCGCCCTGGTATTCTTCGCCTACATCGGGTTCGATGCGGTCTCGACGGCTGCCGAGGAGACGCGCAACCCCGGCCGCGATTTGCCGATCGGCATGATCGGTTCGTTGCTCATATGCACGGTCATTTACATCGCGGTGACCGCTGTCCTGACCGGGATTGTCCCTTACCATGAGCTTGCCGGCGCAGAGCCGCTGGCGGTTGCCCTTAACAATATCGAACTGAACTGGGCGGCAGGCATCGTGTCGTTCGGCGCGGTGGTGGCCACGACCGCCGTGCTGCTGGTTTTTCAGCTCGGCCAGCCGCGCATATTTTTCGCCATGGCCCGCGACCGCCTGCTGCCGCAGAGCTTCGCCTCGGTTCATCCCAGGTTTCGCACGCCGCATGTCACGACCATCCTGACCGGTGTGGCAGTCGCGGCAACAGCCGCCTTCGCCAACATCGACGAGATGGTCGAGCTTACCAACATCGGCACGCTATTCGCATTTGTGCTGGTCTGCGCAGGCGTGATCGTTTTACGCTACAAGGACCCGCAAAGGCCCCGCCCCTTCCGCTGCCCCTGGGTGCCGGTCGTGCCGGCCCTGGGGATCGTCTCCTGTTTCCTGTTGATGCTCGGGCTGCCGGCGCGCACCTGGTGGCGCTTCGGCCTCTGGCTCGCGGCCGGCCTTTTGATTTACTTCCTCTACGGATACCGCCGCAGCCGCCTGCGAACCGTGCAGGCAGGTGAGCCGACCGGATGATCCGGCATCATAGCGGTTCTAAATTGAATGAAAGGGTTGAACATCCGGCGCCCCCTCGGGGCCGGTCTTTCCCTTACGTTCAATCTAAAAGCGCTATAGAAGCTTTATAATGACGGGATAGTGCTCTACGACCGCGGCGGCTGGCGTAAGTTAAAAGAGCAGTTCGACCGGCTGCTGCGCGACGGTGTGGTCCGGCGCAGCGATATCGGCTGGAAAATCAATAGAAAACAGCAAGCAGATTGACGCGGATGAACGCTCCCTTTGATCCGGTTCCCATCGATATCAGTCCATGAAGCGGTATTTCAGGATGCAGTAGATGGCGGCCACGCCGTCCTTCCAGTTTATCTTCTTCCCCTGGCTGTAGTCGCGCCCGTGATACGAAATGGGCACCTCGTAGACGCGGCACCCCATCCTGGCGATCTTCGCCGTAACCTCCGGCTCGAATCCGAACCGATTCTCGCGCAGCCTGATCCTCTTGATCACATCGGCGCGAAACGCCTTGTAGCAGGTCTCCATGTCCGAGAGGTTCAGGTCGGTGAGCATGTTCGAGAGCGTGGTCAGGATCTTATTGCCGACATAATGCCAGAAGAAAAGCACCCGATGCGGCCCGCTTAAAAAGCGCGATCCGTACACGACATCGGCTTTCCCTTCGATGATCGGAGCAATAAGCTGCGGATATTCGCGCGGGTCGTATTCCAGGTCGGCATCCTGCACGATAATGATGTCGCCGGTGGCATGCTTAAAGCCTTCGCGCAGGGCCGCCCCCTTGCCCTGATTCTGCGGCTGGTAGATGACTTTTACCTGGTTTTTCCCGTCAAGTTCCTTCAACACGTCGCGCGTGCCATCGGTCGAACAGTCGTCCACGACTATAATTTCCTTCTCGATCGCCACCCCCTCGACCCGGCGTATTATCTCTTCTATGGTTCGCCGCTCGTTGTAAACCGGTATAACCACCGACAGTTTCATAGTTCCGCCTGTAACGAGAAAAATAAATAACATAAATCCCCCGGCCAGGCAAAATCGGACCGAGGACTGGCGGCTGCCCCGAGTCCTGGGCTAAAATCGCCCTGTGATCTCGGCCATCATCCCCAACTACAACGGGCGCGCGCTTCTCGATGCCTGCCTCGGCTCGATCTTTTCTCAGGGGGAGCGGGAGCTGGAGGTGCTGTTGGTTGACAACGGCTCCTCGGACGATTCGGTCCGCTTCGTTCGCGAAAATTACCCGCAGGTTAAGGTCATCCGGCTGGAGCGGAACCGCGGTTTCGCCGCGGCGGTGAACCGCGGCATAGCCGAGAGCCGGGGCGAGGTGATCGCGATCATCAACAACGACGCCCGCCTCCTGCCAGGGTGGTTTGAGGCGGTAGCGCGGGCGCTCGCCGCTGACGCGGAAGCCTGGTATTGCGCCTCGAAGATCTACGACTCGTCCGGCCGCCTGGAGAGCGCGGGCGACCTGCCGCTGCGCGCCGGCATCGGCTACCGGATCGGGCATGGCGCGGGCGACGGCTATTCCGAGCCGCGCGCGGTTCTGGGGGCCAGCGCGGCGGCAGCGGCCTACCGGCGATCGCTATTCGACCGTGTCGGTCTGTTCGACGATGACCTTTTCGCCTATTACGAAGACCTGGACCTATCGCTGCGCGCCGCCCTGTGCGGGCTGCGCGGCAGCTATGCGCCGGAGGCGGTTGCCTATCACCTGGGCAGCGCGACCTCGGGCGGCGAGTTCAGCGATCTCGGCGTTTATCTGAAGACGCGCAATGTGCCCCTGCTTTTAACCAAAAATATCCCCCTCGGCTGTCTGGTCCGCTGGTCGCCCATGATCCTCTGCTATCAAATCGCCTGGCTCTGGCGGGTGGCGGCGCGGGGGAAGATCATGCCATACCTTAAAGGATGGGCCGGCGCGCTGCGCCTCCTGCCCAGGATGCTGGCCAGGCGCCGCGCGATAATGAGAGAGAGGCGACTCTCCTCGCGCGAATTCGCCCGGCTGATCGCGGAGGCGGAGCGGGAGGCGGCGCGCGACTTCGCGCGGCTACGCGATTCCAACCGCTCGCTTTTCCTCAAAATTTACTTCCGCCTGTTTTTGCCAAAGCGGTTTAAGGGATAAACAACCGGCGCAGCGCGTAATTTTTCCCAGGCTTGATCTGTTCCGGAGTTTGTATTACACTGATGGCGTAGTGGTATGACGAAGTAACCGACATGAAAACTATATCTTTAAGATTGCCCGATGCCCTGCATGCCAGGCTGGAGGCGGCGGCCGATCGACAGGGAAGGAGCAAGTCCGCTCTGGTACGCGAGGCGCTGGAGAGGTATATATCCCGAGGCAAGGGACCGGCGCGGGCTTCGGTCCTCGCGCGAGCGAAGGACCTGGCAGGATGCGTAGAGGGGCCGGCTGATTTATCGACAAACAAGGAATATCTGACCGGGTATGGCCATTGAGGCTTAAGGTCCTTTTAGATACTGGCCCTCTGGTCGCTTTCCTGAATCGCCACGATCGTTATCACGCGTGGGCGATCGAGCAGATGGCATTGATCGAGCCGCCCCTGGCCACCTGTGAGGCGGTGCTGTCGGAGGCCTGCTTTCTCCTGCGTCAACTACCTGGGGGAAGCGAAGCAGTGCTGAAGCTGGTTCAGCGCGAATTGTTGGCACTGCCGTTCCGGCTCGAAAATGAGATCGCCCAGGTAAGTAAGCTCCTGGCGCGATATGCCGATGTCCCCATGTCGCTTGCCGACGCCTGCCTGGTTCGCATGGCCGAACTCCACGCGCAGAGCGTGGTCCTGACTCTCGATCGCGATTTCAAGGTCTACCGGAAAAGCAGTCGCCAGGTGATCCCTACGATCATGCCGTAAAAACTGTAACCGGCGTGGCTGCGAGCTATCGGGCACGGGCCGAGAGGGCCTTTCACGATCGATTCCCTTCCGCCCGCGACCACGCTATTATCTCTTGATCACATAAAGCGATTTGGTCAGGAAGAGCAGGCGCTCGCGCCGGATTTCCGCCTCGGGGAAGAGGCGTCGCAGCTCGCGCGCCGTCGGGTACCTTATCGGCATATACTGGCCCCGCTCGAGGTAACCGACGGAAAAGTAGCGACAGATGAGGCGCTGCAGCCTTTCCGGCAGGAGCTGAAAATAAGGTATGGTGAAGTAGTGCGGATCGACCGGGAAATACCTGTAGGGGACCTGAACGAAGTAGCGTCGCGCCACGCGGCGTATTTCCGAAGCCAGCCGCGCCTGGTCTTCCGCTCCGCCGATATGCTCTATGACCGAATTGCAGATAACCAGGTCGAAGCAGCCGTCCCCGAAGGGGAGCGCACGCCCGTCCCCGACTACGAACTTCACCCTCGCATTTCCCGCCAGCGCTTCGCGCCGCTCGCGGTCGAGCGCGACCAGCATATCGGGATAAGGCCAGCCGCTCTCGACGAACGAGCCCCAGGTGCCGAGGTCGAGCACGAGATGGTCGGGCTGCGGGCGAAACAGCTCGATGATCAAAGCGAGCCTGCGCATCCTGAAGCGATGGGCAAAGCTCGATGAATCGCTGCTATCCAGGAATTTTTTGAAGAGCGTCCGCCTGATCCACTTCACGGCCCCGATTTTAAGGCTGCGGCGCGTCCTTTGCAACAGGCAGCCGTATGCTATAATTTCACAGTCCTTAACTGAGCCGAGATGCCCGATATATCTGCGGTAATCGTCAACTGGAACGGAGGCGAAGCCCTCTCGCGCTGCGTCGCCTCGCTCGTCGAACAAAAAGGAATCGACGTCGAGATCGTGATCATCGACAATGCCTCTCGAGATCAGAGCGCGCGCCAGGCCGCCCAGCGTTACCCTTCGGTCCGCCTGATCGAGGCGCCGCGCAATCTCGGCTTCGCGGGGGGCGCCAACCTGGGGATACGCAGCAGCTCGGCCCGCTTCGTTTTGCTTCTCAACCCCGACGTCGAGGCGAGGTCGGGGGCCGCACGATCGCTGCTCGAAACGCTCCTGGCATACCGCGATGCCGCCGCCGCAGCCGGCAAGCTGCTGGGCGCGAACGGCCAGCCTCAGATCGGCTTCAACCTGCGCTCCTTCCCCACCCTGCGCGCCATGCTCTTCGAGCTTTTGCTCGTCAACCGCCTTTTTCCGCGCAATCGTATAAATATCAAATACAGGATGCTCGACTTCGATTACCGCGCGCTCCAGCCGGTAGAGCAGCCGGCTGCCGCCTGCCTGCTGCTCAGGCGCGAGGCGCTCGAGTCGGTCGGCCTGTTCGACGAAACGTTCCATCCCGCCTGGTTCGAAGATGTCGATTTGTGCCTCAGGCTGCGGCGGGCGGGCTGGCGCATATATTACAACCCCGAGGCCGAGTTCGAGCATGCCGGCGGGCAGAGCCTGGAGCGTCTCGCCTACCGGGATTTTCAACTCGCCTACTACCGGAACATGCTCAGGTACTTTTCCAAGCACCATGGCGCCGCGCCGACCCTTATCCTCAGGGGAGCGCTGGCCGCCGGCATGCTGCTCAGGCTCGCCGCCCTTCCCCTCTCGGCTGCCGGCGGACGAAACCGAGCGGCGGCATATCTGGCCGTGCTCGGAGCGGCACTTTTCGGCGGGTCCAGGACATGGCGCGCGTTTTGATCAGCATCATTACCTACAATTCAGCCGCGATGATCGAGCGCTGTCTGGAAAGCGTCTTCGGCCAGACCTTCACCGATTACCTGGTGGCCATCGCCGACAACGCCTCGAGCGATGCTACCCTGGACAGGATCGAGCGGCTACGGGCGGATAAATTAAGGCTGCTTAAACTCGACCGCAACACCGGCTATTCGGCCGCGCAAAACCTTTTGATCAGGAATTGGGACAGCGAGTATGTTTTGACGCTGAATCCCGACGCTTATCTCAAGCCCGATTATCTGGCGCGCCTGCTCGACGGCCTGGCGCTCGATAGCCGGGCCGGCTCGGCCACCGGCAAGCTGCTGCGCGCGCCGCTTTCGTTCTTCACCGGCGCGCTGAGCGAGCCGCCCGAGCCGGCGGCTATCGACTCGACAGGGATTTACTTCACCCCCACGCTGCGCCATCTCGATCGAGGCTCGGGCGAAATGGATGCCGGACAGTATGATCGGACCGAATATGTCTTCGGCGCGAGCGGGGCTGCCGCGCTCTATCGCCGGAACATGTTGCAGGACGCGGCGGTCGATGGAGAGTATTTCGACGAGGCTTTTTTCGCTTATCGAGAGGATGCCGACCTGGCCTGGCGCGCTCAACTCCTCGGCTGGCGCTGTCTCTATATTCCCGGCGCGGTCGCCTATCACCTCAGGCGCGTCGTCCCGGAAAAGCGCAACCTGCTCCCTGCAGAGATAAACATGCACTCGGTCAAAAACCGCTTTCTCATGCGGGCCAAGAATATTACCATCCGGACCTACTTGAAATTTTTCCTCCCCATCACCGCGCGCGACCTGATGGTGCTCGGCTACGTTCTCCTGAAGGAGCGAAGTTCGATCGAGGGGCTCAAGCTCGCCGCAGCCGGGCTGCCGCGCGCTCTGCGGGCGCGGCGCGCGATTCTCGGCAGGAAGCGCGTTTCGGACCGCTATATCGAGGGCTGGTTCTCTTTCACCCCGCGCGCCCTGCCGCTAAATTGCAAGCCTTCAGCCGTCAGCAAAATAAGAAAAACAACCGGTCGTATCTAAACTTGGCAATTGTGGGCTGTTCCTCCTATCTCTTGTCTTTGCTGAAAGCTGAAGGCTGATAGCTGAAGGCTCGATTACTTAACGATGGCGAGCGAAAGGTTTTTCGGCCCAGCTATTGCAGCCGCGGCTCCGCGCAGGGTCTCGATTCGCATCTCCGCCAGCTCGGTTTCCAGCCTGGCGACTTCGACCCCGGAGAGCGCCGCGCCGCCGGCGATTTCGATTCGGCTCGCCAGCAGCTCGGTCGCCTTTCCTTTCGCCCGATCGAGTTCAGCTTGAGAAATCGGCGCCTGAGCGAGCAGAGCGAGCTGGCCTTTCAATTCAATTTCTACAGCGCCCGAATCGTCGCGCCGGGCTGCCAGGGCTATCAGCAGTTCCGGCGCCGTGTTGCGGAAGCCGGCATATACGGAGACATCTGAGGCCAGCTCGCCTTCGTAGACCAGCGCCTCGCGCAACCTGCTTTCGAGCAACGGGCCGAGGACAAGCAGCGCGGCCCCATCTGACGGTTTTTCGCTGCGCAGCGCCGCCAGCACCAGAGCAAAATTATCGGTCCCACAGCAGCCGGCCGTGACCTCGGCGCGGGGCCGAGATCGAATCTCTCTCCTCGCTGCCGGTTTGCCTGCATGCTCGTGCGCGTAGCGGCCGTAGCTCTTGAAGCGCATGGCGAGGGCGCGCGCTGCCTCCACCCCGTCGATATCGCCGGAAATTACCAGCGCGGTGTTTTGCGGAAGATAGTTGCTTTCGAAGAAACTCACCATCTCGTCGCGCGCGATTATCTCCTGCGCTTTCGGCTTGCGGCCGTCGAGAACGCGGAGGGCGAGTCCAAGCGGCGCATCGCGCGCCATGGCCTCCTCGACGCGGGCCGTTGCCGCAGCCGGGGCCAGGAATTCCGGCTCGAAACTGGGATTGGAGAGAAGATCGCCGAGCAGGTCCAGCGCCGCGGTCAAATCGAAGCGCTCGCGCTTGAGCTGATCGAGCCGCGACGGCTCGGCATCATGCCCGAAGAGCGCGGCCGCCAGCTCTTTATTGACCGAAAGATTATGTGATGGGAAGACCATATAGAACGAGGCGATTTCGCTTCCGACCGAGACTTCGAAATTCGCCCCGAGCCGCTCAAGCTCCGTGGCGATTTGTTTAAAGCTCCGCCGTTTAGTCCCATAGAACAGGCTCTCGGCGGTCGCGCGCGCCAGCCCCTGCTTATTGCCCTCGCGCCGCTCTCCGGCGCGCACGAACACGCCTATCTCAACGAACGGTTTCGTTCGATCTTCTTTGATCAGGACCGTCATGCCGAGCGGGAGCGAGACGTTCTGGTATAGCGGCTTGCGCGGCGGGGGCGGCTTCGGCCGCTCTTCGGGTTTGGGTCCGATCATCACCTCGGTGGTCAACTGCGGCACGGTGCCGTAGGGGGTTCTGACCTCGCGCCTGTATGTCTCCGCATCGAAAAGGCCGCGGCGCTGCGGCGCTGGACTTTTCAGGAGAGAGAGCGAGCTGACCAGCGCGCGATCGGTCCTGGGATGAGCGCGCGCCGCGAAATCGACCCTCATCGCTTCTCTACTTTCGAGCGCTTCGAGCTGATCGGAAAAGATCGCGGCAAGGTCGGCGGACGGGCGATACGATGGGGGCGCGAGCAGGACATGTGCCAGGTTATCCAGCCTCAGGTAGGACCGCGCAGCACGCTCCACATCGCTCTTTTTCATCGCAGCAGCCGCAGCCGGAAAGCCGCGCGCGTATTCCCAGTTTCCCGCCGTCTCAGCGGCGCCCAGCATCCAGGCAAAGCGGAGGGCATCCTGCTCGGCGGCCAGCCGATCCAGGATCGCCGCGCCGCGCGCGCGGTGCCACTCTTCCTCTGTTACGCCGTTCTCTCTCAGATTAGCCAATTCCCTAATGATCTCGATTTTAGTTCGCTCTACAGACTGCAACTCCGCCGGTGCTGCCCATATCAGCAGCAGCCCCTGGTCTTCCATAAATATGGCCTCAGCCTCGACCGCGCCTGCCGTTTTCGCGTGCCGTTCGAGCAGGGCGCGCAAGCGCGAGTTCAGCCCGCCCGCTAAGACTCGAGCCAGCAGTAGCAGCGCAGCTTCGTCCGGATGCCCGAGCCCCGGCAGCCTGAAGCCGAAGGCCACGACCGGCTGCGCCAGGTCAAGGTCTATTCTCTTCTCCCGGTATTCCCCGCGCCGCGTATCGATGCGGGCCGGTTCCCTCGGTCTCCCCGCCGCGCCCGCCTCGATTCGTTCCAGCTTTTCCAGGGCATCCGCCGTTTTAAAATTGCCGGCGAGCGAAAGGACGGCGTTTTGCGGGTGATAGTATCTGTTGTAGAGCGCCGCCAGCTCATCCGGGCCGAGCTTAGCCGCCTCGAATGCGCCCGAGACCAGGTATCGGCCATAGGGATGATCGGGAAAGAGCAGCCGCATGATTTCATCTCGCGCCCTCTGCACTGCGTTTTCGTAGGGCGAGCGCATCTCCAGTTCAGCCAGCTTTTTCCACTTCAGCCAGCGCGCCTTTTCCAGCTTCGACCGATCGAACAGGCGGCCGATACGTTCGATCAGACCATCGAGCTGGCGCGGCGATACGATCGTGTAAAAAGCAGTCCAGTCGGGAGAGACGCGCCACGATAATTCGATCTCGTCGCCGGCCTTTTCAGTCTCTTTCACCGCCGCGCGCGCGAGCAGCCGGGCCAGGCCGGGCTGAGCATCCTTGTCGCCGCAGTTGACGAAGAGCACGGCGGCAACTTCCTCTCCGCTCTTCGTCTCATGCGCCAGCACCGCCAGCCCGTGCGGCAGGACGAAGCGCGCTTCGGCCAGGGCGCGCGGCATAAAAAGGAGGGAAACTGCGCAGGCGGCAACGATCGTTCTCGCCAGCTTCATCAGGCCCTCTACCACTGTTACGTTATACCACATGCCGGCATCCCTTTACCCCCTCAACGAAAAACTGTAATAATTAAGCCCGTCCGGCGTACATAATATTATTGACGGATAGCTTGTACCTGGAGGCGACGATGTTTGAAAAGTTGTTTTCGAGATACAGCGATCATGCCCTGGCGCTGATGCGAATCGTCTTCGGCTTTCTCTTCTGGATGCATGGCGCGCAAAAACTATTCGGCATGTTCGGCGGCAGGACGGCCGATCTCATGAGCTTACGAGGAGCAGCGGGCATTATCGAGTTCTTCGGAGGTCTAGCCATAGCCCTGGGGCTGTTTACCCGGCCCGTTGCTTTCATATGCTCTGGAGAGATGGCCGTGGCCTACTTTATCTCACATTTTCCCAGAGCCTTTTGGCCCATCCAGAATAATGGCGAGCGGGCAGTCCTTTTCTGTTTTGCCTTTCTCATGATGGTGACGGTAGGGGCAAGAAAGTGGGGCCTGGACGCTCTACTCGAGAAAGCCAGGAGGAGGCGGCAGGGGGCGGGACAGAGCGTCCGCGCGCGATAGGATCGGGCAGGAAAATTTGCAAAGCGCTAATTTTTCTTTGCGCCTCCGTTTCGCAGCTTAGGCAGCGAGCCTTCGGCCATTGACCCAAAATCACAAGTTATGTAGAATCAATATGAAGCGCCTGTGCCGAAGTGGCGGAATTGGCAGACGCACGGGACTCAAAATCCCGCGGGCCGCAAGGCCCATGGGGGTTCGACTCCCCCCTTCGGCATTGAAAACTAATAACTTAGCGGCCCGCACCTCTCGATCCCCCCATCCCGAAGGCTCCTACTGTAACCGTTTTGTAACCATCAGCAGTAGACTGCTGGTTTTGAGCGTAAGCCTCAACCCTTTCGGCAGCCTCGCGCAGATCGGTTTCGCTTACCACGTTGTAGCGGTCGAACACAAGGTGGCGATCGAAAGTGATGTGCGGTTGAGTATCCTTTGGGCAGCAGCTATGGTGGCTTATGTGCTTGGCATGGCGGCTGGAGCTTGTCTTCTGGAGCAAGACAGCCAGGCCCTTTTCAATTGGACTCGTAAGGGGCCAAGGCGCAGTCTGCTTCGAGCCGGACAGAGCGTCGTGACAAGCGGTTTACTTAAGCCGGAGAAGCTTCTTGCTCAACTGCCGCGCCTGGCTTTACGGTTGAAGAGACTCCCATCCACTCTCCCTGAAGCTGCTTAGTAAAGGGGGGCGGTGAGTACACAATCATCTTGACACCACCGTTGGCGCACCTCATATTTGACATTCCCTTTAAACTGGACTTTGGCCAAAAAAGAGTTGGCAGGGGGCCTGGATTTTCCTTACGATAGAGTCGCAAAAGCGAGATTGACTCTTTCGAAGGAGGTA
>FWPU01010502.1_pt1 | contig 13712 bp, 8 predicted proteins | sample 2228361 | NCBI WGS metagenome assembly FWPU01 (sample SAMEA103939777, study PRJEB20133) | metagenome | reverse complement strand
GTGGACGAGGCCCACCGCACCACCGGCGGCGACCTGGGCAACTACCTGATGGGCGCCCTGCCCAACGCCACCTACATCGGCTTCACCGGCACGCCGATTGACAAGACCGCCTACGGCCGCGGCACGTTCAAGACCTTCGGCAGCGACGACAAGCGCGGCTACCTGGACAAGTACTCCATTCGCGAGTCCATTGAAGACGGCACTACCGTCCCCCTGCACTACCAACTGGCCTCCAACGACCTGATGGCGGACCGTGAGGCTATGGAACGCGAGTTTTGGCAAGCCGCTGCGCTGGAGGGCGTGAGCGACATCGAGGAACTCAACCGCGTCCTCGACCGCGCTGTGACGCTGACCAACATGCTCAAGAATCCGGCGCGCGTGCAAAAGGTGGCGGCGTTCGTCGCCGATCACTTCCAAAAGTACGTCCAGCCGATGGGCTACAAGGCCTTCCTGGTGGCGGTGGATCGCGAGGCCTGTTGCCTGTACAAAGAAGCCCTCGACCAATTCCTGCCGGAAGAATGGAGCGCGGTGGTCATCAGCGCCGGTCACAACGACCCGAAGCCTTTGCGCAAATGTCACCTTTCCGAGGACGAAGAGACGCGCCTGCGCCGCGCCTTCCGAAAGCCAGGAGAAAACCCACAAGTCTTCATTGTCACCGAAAAACTCCTGACCGGCTACGACGCGCCCATTCTCTACTGCATGTACCTGGACAAACCTATGCGCGACCACGTGCTGCTCCAGGCGATTGCCCGCGTCAACCGCCCCTACGAGAGCGCCGACGGCCAGCGTAAGAGGGCCGGCCTGATTCTGGACTTCGTGGCGTGTTCGAGAACCTGGAGCGGGCGCTGGCCTTCGACTCGCGAGACGTGGAGGGCGTGATCACCGGCCTTGAGGTCTTGCAGGAACGCTTCGAGCAACTCATTACCCAGGCGCGGACCGACTACCTCCCCGTGGACACCGGGGACTCGCCTGACAAACAAGCCGAAGCGGTGCTGCTCCACTTTCGCGAGCGAGAGATTCGGGAGGCGTTCTACGCCTTCTACCGTGAAGTGGAAGAAACTTACGAGATTCTTTCGCCCGATCCCTTCCTGCGCCCTTACCTGGACGACTACCAGCGCCTGACCCATATGTACCGCCTGCTGCGAGAGGCCTACGAGCCGCATGTGGCGGTCGATAAATCTTTCCTGCGCAAGACGGCTGAGATCGTCCAGCATCACACGCAGACGACAGTGGTGAAAGAGGCGGACGCGGTCTATGAAATTGGTAGCGGCGCCCTGCAGGCCTTGCTGGCCGCGGATCAACCCGATGCCGTCAAAATCTTCAATCTGCTCAAGGAGTTCTACCGCCTGGTGGACGAAAAGGGCAGGCAGGCCCCGCATCTCATCCCCATTGGCGAACGCGCCGAAGAGATCCGCCGTCGCTTCGAGGAGCGGCTCATCTCGGCGCAGCAGGCGCTGCAGGAACTGGATGAACTTGTTGCCAGCCTCCGCCAGGCCGAGGCGGAGCGGACGGAAAGTCAACTCTCGCCCGAAGCCTTTGCCGTCGAGTGGTGGCTGCGCACCCGGCAGGTCGAACCCCAGCGCGCCCGCAGCATGGCCGAGCAGATGGAATCGGCCTTCCGCGAGTATCCCCACTGGGCCGGCAGCGCCAGCCACGAGCGCGAACTGCGCAAACGGCTGTACAAGGCCATGATAGATCACCAGGTGAAAACAGTGGTCGAATGGACCGAGCAAATCCTGGCCCTCCTGCGGAGGGCGTCCGAATGAGCTACGCGGTCGAAAAAGGGCCCGGCGCCTGGCAGCCTCTCGAAGAGACGGTGCCGGCGGATCTCTTCCGCGCCGAGGTGCGCGCCTGGGCGCAGCGCATCGGCGTCGAGCCGCGCGAGATCCACATACGGCCCATGAAGCGCAAATGGGCCAGCTGCTCCACGCGCGGCCGGTTGACTTTCGATGTTGACCTCTTGCGTCAACCGGCCGAGAAGCGACAAGAAGTGATTGTTCATGAGTTGCTGCATCTTAAGGTTCCTAATCACGGGCCCGTTTTTCGTGCCCTATTGAAAACGTTTATGACCCACTGCAAGAGTGCCCGCTAGAGGAACAACCTATTTTTTATGCTGTCGCACGTGTGTAAAGGACTTCTGCTCAAGATGGGCGAGAAAGACAACGACGTCGGCCAGTCCTTTACCCTGCGTGAGGTCATCTGGGCTATGGTACGGGTCATTGACTCCAAGATCGGCGAGACCGTCTATGATCCCGGCTGCGGCACGGGCGGCTTTTTGGCGCAGGCCTACGAGCACATGGGAGGTGCCAATAACGAAAAAATTGCCTCACCCGACCAGCTCGAAACCCTCAAGATCCGCACCTTCTACAGCCGCAATAAGGATAACACCATCTATCCCATTGCATTGGCCAACCTGATGTTCCACGGTATTGACGATCCGCACATCTGGCACTGCAACACGCTGACCGGCGCGGAGATCTACGACGGTCTGTTTGAAAAGGCCCCCTCTTTTTGATGTTGTGCTGATGAATCCGCCTTTCGGCGGCAAGGAAGGCAAAGACGCGCAGGCTCGCTTTGCCCATAAGACCAGCGCCACTCAGGTGCTCTTTCTCCAGCATGTCATCGGCAGCCTCAAGCCCCCGGCGGCCGCTGCGGCATCGTACTGGATGAGGGCGTCTCTTCCGAACCAACGAAACGGCCTTTGTCCAGACCAAGCGCAAACTGCTCAATGATTGCGACTTTGGTGCATCGTGAGTCTGCCGCTGGGCGCCTTCGTCAACGCCGGTGCGGGCGTCAAGACGAACTTGCTCTTTTTTACCAAAGGCAGGCCGACGGAAAAGATCTGGTATTACAACCTTTCCGACAGCAAGGTCGGAAATAAAACACCGCTCACGCTGGCGCACTTTGAGGGGGGTTCCCGGCCTTTGCCGAACCGCACTATCAGCGAACGGACGGCGGAGGTGGGGAGAATTCTTTCCGCACACGTGTGATTGTTGTCCGGCGATACGGCAATTGTGTTCTGTCTTAAATTTGAGTTTTCGATGCAGAGCGTTCACTGCACTAAACACTTGTCGAGGCTCGGCAGCTCAACACGCAAGGTGATCAGCCCTTGGCTGGTGAGCGACAGCAAGAGGTAGTACCCTTTTGTCCTTCGGCCTAGAAACATGACTGGATGGTAGAGAATTTTAGAGGGCCTCTTTATTTGTTAAGTTGTGGTGAATCGGGACACTCAATCCCTTCGCTATACCTTTGAGGAGGCCTTACTTAGTAATCGACGGGATGCAGCGGTCCTTGCTACGCTCGGCGGGTTAACCCGGCCGTTAAGGCTGGGCAATAACGTGCGGGCCGTTGCAAGCGCTAAAGAGAGAAAGGAGCTAGGCATCAAGATATGCCCTATTGAAACTTGTTAAAAAAGGGGACAGACCTATTTTTCGAGAAAATAGATTTGTCCCCTCTTGTTCCCCCGCTACCCCTTTTTCAGGCTTTTCTCTTTCTAACCTCTACTATTATTTTCGTCGTAACGTTCTCCATACGAGTGCCATTGCTAAGGGAAGGAGGAGCATTGCGACATAGTTGCGAGCCTGCATCGAGGGGCTGGCTTCGACACCTACAAGGGATGCCGTGCCCCACCCTGTATCCTCCTGACCAACACCATAGCGAAGCCTGTTCCCCTGGGCATAGGCGACGACTGGAAGTTGCGATGCGTTTAAAGCTAGGTTGACAGAAACGATCGGACCGTCCTCGGTGATCACGTCTTCAAATCTCCAGCCTGTCGGTTCTGCGCATGCGCGGTCGCAAGAAGCGTACGCAAGATTAGTACCCTCCTTTCTATCGAGCACTGCTACGCGGGGGGTGTCGGACCGCGTCAGAGCTAGGGCTTCGGCATAGCGGTTATTGAACACAGTGTAGGTTTTCTCTGCACAGGTAGCGTCAGCGCACACAATGTACTCGAAACCCTCGCCCGAAGCCACAAACCTGGGAACCCCATTCGCATTGAGCTTCATATCGAGTTTGCCTGCTACGTCTTCTTTCCAACTGATGAACGAGCCTCCCCAATTCTCCTCATTGCTGCAATCGGCCTCGCAATGCAGGTAATTGGTCGCCATCCCAGCGCGAGGATCGCCGTGCTTGTACGTGATCCGCGGCAAACCCTGGGACGAGGGGGAGTTGAAGATCGACACGGCACCAGGGAAGACAAGGTAAATAGGCACATTAACAAGTCTCGCAGCGATATCGAGGTTCCAATGCGCACGATCATGGCAGTCTCCATCGCATGAAGCAAAGTAGAGCAGATAGTCTTCATACATGGCCCTTACTGACACACACGTTGTCCGTGGGTTTCCCGAGGAATTCAGAGCAAGGCCACTTGAAGGAAACGTGAATTGGTCCTCCGGGCATGGGACTGCAACGGGTCTGGTCCAGTCGTCAATGACAGAACAGTCTCCCACGCAATACATGTACGCAGCCGGGGTGCCGTTACCGAGGCCGGGTGCGATCAGCACATGTGGCCTATCATCAGGACCCAAAGCAAGGCTCACTGTAGTACCGGATCCCTCAGGAGCGACTCCAAGGTCCAAAGAACTCCAGTGCGAAGGGTCGGTGCACGAGGCGTCGCATGAAGCATACATGACAGATCCCTGGTTGACATATGCGATACGAGGAGCACCGGTGCTGGTGAGCGCCAGGGAAACCGATTGAATAGTAGAATCTGTGTCTACGTCAATCATCTCCCACGTTAGCGCATGCGTGCTCGGCACTGTGGCACACATCAGTACGAATCCCAAGAAGCACACCACAACTCGTCTCATCCCTTTCATTGTTCTGTCCTCCTTTCCAAGTGAACAATGGCCCTGGAGAAACGATTTTCCCAGGCTGTCCTGTTACTCTAACCCTCCCTGCTGCAAAGTACGATTCAGCATGGCAAGGTGAGAACCCTACGGAATCTGTCATCTTGCTATTCGCAATTATATATGGAGACCACAGTACTTTCTTCTTAAGATTAGATGCTGCCGAATGGCACCACCCTACGCGACCCCTCCTCAGTGCGAAAGGTCTGAGCAAGCTGCATGCCACTTTTTTCGATCTGTAAAGCTCGTTTGCTTGTGCGCGTAGTACCACCCTGCGCGAAGCAAAGCAGGAAATTGCTGTGGTTCGCCTAGTTACCGTTTTCAGGGGGCCCTTTTTTCGCTAGCTACCAAGAGGAGCTGAGGGGCGAGCCGTATCGAGGGAGGGCCCCTATACTCTGATCATGAATTGTAGGGGGAAGTTATGTTTGGGAAAGGTTGATGCAACATTTGTGAAATGTTTTTCCTTTCTTTTTCAAGCTCCTTCGGTTGTCTCCGTATTTTATTTATCGAAGTGGGGCTGCGCTTGTTCCCAGGTCAAGCTCTCGGCCATCTCCTTTATCAGCCTCTGGTCCTCCGGTTGCTCGATAGCGCAAACCGGGAGTCGGGTTTCTGCCGGTCTTTCCACCTATGATGAACTCAATGGGGTGATCCAGAATCTCGAGATATTGAGAAAAGAGCTTCCAATTGAGCTTTTCCTGATCCGGATCCCAGAAGTGAGGAGGACCGTACCAATCCATAAGCATGTGGTAATCCCTCGGGTCCATGGTTTTTACCCGTGAATAGCTGTAATGCATGGCTACTTGTCCGGGATGAAATTCCGGGGGGTCAGGCTTAGTAATGTCATCCATATACGTAACCCAGATCTCCGCCTGGGTGGTATAGAATGGGTCCCAGCACGAGCGAAACCCAATGGTACCGGCAGGTCCTGTGATGAGGCGCCATTCATCTTTGGCAGTATTCCACTTCTTTTCACGGTCCGACATCACTCCGTCCACCACGACCCCATCCCGGTTGTTCGAATTGAAGAAACGAAACCCATTGTCAACCCCTGGTTCGTACCTTCCCGTGTGCCAGTCAGTACCGACATACATGGTATAGTCAGTCAACAACATCCCGGGATTGAAAGGAACGTGAACCTCGATCGGAACGCTCAGCACTGTTTCTGAGGCCACGATGTCAAATCTAAGGATCGGAGATCTCAATCCCAAAGGCAGTTTGACCGCAACCCAACCCCGGCCTATAGCCACTACTTGGCCATCAGTCCAGGCAGACCAATCGCCGATGACGTCATCCTCGGTGATGTTGATTTTCATCATGCCAAACCAGAGGCGGGCACTGATGCGGGCCTTCAACCGATCAACGAGTTCTTCTCCGGTACATCCAAAGTACGGTGCATACTTCCAACCTCTACAAAAAATTTTCCGGTACACCTTATCCTTATGAAAAGAGAACGTACTCTGGTGCCACACGTAATCGGTGAATTGTTGATTGACCGTATCGTTGAGAAAGGTGATGTAATCAAAAGCAGACTTGGCCGGAGGACTTTGAGGGAAATAGGTGAGATATACCCACCCCTTCGCACGCGTGCTGGGTTCGACGAGCTCGATTTCGATCGGAAGCACCTCTTCGCCATACTGCTTGAGGATGTATTTCTTATCGATCTTGTCGCCACTGTCGTGAGCCATGAATACCAACTGATCCGTATGATTGAATGTGCCGTCCGCCATAATGGCGTTGTTCTCTGGTCCATGGGTAAAAATCTTTTCCCCCTCTTTGGTGCCCTCGTGGATATCGAAAGGCACCACGTGAATCCAGCCAAACCGGTAAGACAGCAGACGGAGCTGGTCAATTTTCCGCTCGAGAATTTCAGTGAGCCGTTCTGCACCTATACTGACCCGATCCGGAAAACGGGTCAGGGTTTTTCTCTCTATGACAGGCGCCTGAAATCGCCGGTAGGAAGGCTCGGCCATCAACTCCATTTCCTTCTGATACACATCCCACGTACTGTACATACCTGGGCCGAGGATATCCCTATAATAGGATTCATACTGTTTTCGATGCTCGAGTAGCACTTCTCCCCAGTAGTGCTCTTTTTCGCGTAACTCTCTGAGCAGATCGGGAGGAAACCTCTTTATGTCGTCCTGGGTAATATCTTGATACGGGATGAGAGGGAGTGTTTCTTTTTCCTGGAAAGCCGCTGAGAATTGATCAGCTTTGACGAGGAGGATCAAGACCGATGAAAAGATAAGCCCTGTCCGCTTCCGTATCATACGGGCTATAATTTCTATTGAAAGCTCTCAAACCAACACATGCAAGGACATGAGAAACATGGGATCACCTTCCAAACGCATCTTTCCCTACATAAAGAAGTGTTTTTGTGGGAACTATATATGTGAGGAATGTTGCTCCGGACAGTGGAACAATAGCAGGGAAGCTAATAGTGTGTCAACGAAGAAAAGCGCACAGATAGCACCGAGTCAGTGAAGCATGGTACGTGCCGGTTCATTTTGCAGCTGACTTCAGGCTTGCGTGGACCTCATCATATTGTTGGCATGCTGCACTCGCTCCACTGTAAGCCTTCCCTGCTCTCGGCCGCATTTTTATAAGGTTGGCTCAGAACGAAAAAAAGGCGACAGAACTATTGTTCGAGAAAATAAATAGATCGCCGGAAAAAGAATCTGTCCCCTTTCTCGTCTTAAGACTTCTTCGGTGCCGTACTTTTCCACGACAACGTCATGCTAGGGACCGTCGGAAAGGGTAGCGCCCAGCCAGTTCACGTCAGTCAGGCCCTTGGACACGAGGGGGCGACCGTCAGGGGTGATAACCCACCAGGCACCGTCGAGCTTTGCGACACGGAAGTAGATGCGAGGCTGGGGTTTACCCAGGTTGTGCGGTGCATTGGCCGCACGCCGAAGCGGTCCAATTCAATTGGGGCATGGCGTTCAAGTAGCGCACATCATCAAGGCGGCGGCACTCGGCCTGTGTAGGGTTTTCCGGACCAGTGGCAGCGCAGCGACCCTCTTCACAGATCCTTCCATCAGCAGCGCAATCTGCAAAAGGCACGAAGACCCCATCCTGGCAGACGGTTGTCCGGGTGGCGTCGCAACCCAGTAAACCTTCTGCCCAAGCGCTACTGCCAGCGGCCGGCGCATCATCCCCGCTTTTGCAGGCGCCAAAAAGAAATAGCTGGGGGCGCACAGTAGGCTAAGGAGAATGCGGAGAAATTTCTGTTCATGGTCTGCTCCCTGGTCTGGTGTAACGTCTGCGTGAGCCGACTGACGCTTACTTGCCGAATGGGGCTTCAAGTGTAGTTCGTCAGAATATCAAGCTATTGCGATGATCTCCTAAGAGGCACCCGCTAGCATTTAAGCTACTTTGGTTGCCCGGAACCTAACCTAAGGACGGCCGAACGCGATGCGTGTGAAGTTCTTAAAAGCGAGGCACAGGCTTCACGCATGCCAAAGGGTCGAAGGACGGTTTGCAACGTAGCAGGTTGCCCTCCTCATGCAGCCGCCGGCTCATGGTGTCACTGTCAGGACGAACTCTCGCCATGCCCAGCCCGTCTCGCCTCCTACTGTGACGAGAGCGTAATAGGTTCCTGCATGGGGCGGCAGCCAGTTGATCACGCTGCCGTTTAGGGTGGCGCCTCTTAGACCGTGAACTTGGATTTTTCCGGAAACCCCTGCGTCGTAGACCCAGAGATCGCCGACCCTGACCTGTAACACCTGCGGCTCTGCCAGAGGCAATGGTTCAAAACCCTGCGCGACGATTGTGGCGTGTTCTATTTCGAGCGCGAAGATCAGAAGTTGCAACAAACTTGTGTGATAGCGGTCATGCAGCAGGCTGTCGACGATGATTTGTTTGGCCGCCTGCAGTGGCACCGGGTCGTCCCTACCGGCCAGCCGCTTGCTGAGCCAGTCCAAAAGGTGCAGGATCGCGCGGCCCTCATCCACCAGGCGCTCTGCTGGATACCAGAGATCGTCGACCAGGTCAGTGCGGAAGCCAGAATGGTGCAGGTCGTTCTGTGTTGAGACCATTTGCGCCGCCACCGAGAGCAGGCGTGCGGCAGCTCGGACAATGGACTGAAGGTCTGGGCCTTTGTACACGTCGCGCAGCGCCCGCATAGCCTCATCCATCGGTCGGTTACGCGTAACCGAGCTGCCTGGTGGCCCTAGGATGCCGAGCCCCCAATAATTCTCTGACAGGCGCAGCGCCAAGGCTCGGTCCGTCTCCTCCACTACTTCCAGGCCAATGCTCTCCGGCATGGCTCGATTGGGATCGTACTGCGCCGGATCGGCGAAGTACTGTGCATAGCTGCCGTAGACCAGGCGGTTAGCTGCACCTAGGATCAGGGGATTGGTGAGAAAACCCTCTATGGCCTGTGGGAGGTCCACGGCCCGGTTCATGATCGGTGCGAGGTACAGCTTGCCGATGAAGGCGTCACCCGCATCGTTGCAGTGCATATTCTCCCAGATCACTGGCTTTCTGCCGGTGCGGCCAGTCACGTCCGTCAGGTCCGCAGCCCTGATCTCGCGGGCAAAGGTGTCTGGGCCGTTCCACAGGATGTGGGTGCCCTCGTGCAAGTTGACAAGCTGGTCCACATAGGCAGAGCCAGCTGGGAAGGAGTTGTACTGTCGGTCTGTTGAATAGGCAGTGGGCATCATCCACATGCCAACCAGCTCGCCGGCCATCTCACTCAGCCTATCTTGGGTCCAGTTGACCAAGTCCACGTGTTTGGCGGCCATCACAGCGTCGACCGGGTCGCTCACGCTGAACTCGATGTCGTCGAATCCTAGTTCAAAATCGCGAAAGCCTGCCTCGACCAGAGGCGCAAGCTTCTGGAGCAGGATAGCGCGTTCGTTCGGGTCGTCGACCGCCATGTCAAAGGCAGGCGCTAAGCCGAAGATCATGGTAACGCCCAGCCGTTCGCCAAAGCGGCGCAGTGCAGCAAACGCAGCGATCTCTTGGTCGCTGTAGGGGATACGCCACTGCTCACGGTTGAGCGGATCCCACTTCGGCTGGTACAGATAGCTTCCAAAGCCGAGCCGCGCGAGCAGGACCATCATCTGTCGACGCTCGCCGTCGGACCACGGGGTGCCATAGAAACCCTCGATCGTGCCGAGCATAGGGTTCCGTCGGTGCAGATCGCTTCCTTCCGGTGGGGTAAGAAGAACGGTGCGGCCTGGGACGCCAGCAAAGGAGAGCGGTGTGAGGGCAATACGGCCGTTTGTGGAAACAGGCTGGGGACCGTACCAGTTTGCATTGATGGCGGGTACTACTTCAATGCAGGTTTCCTCTGAGAGGCGTTCGCCAGAGTGGTTGAGATAGTCGATGCGGATGAATCCTGCATCTTGGTTTGCTGTCCACGAGACGCGCAGACCATGCCCTGCGGCATGGATTGCAGCCTCGGAGATCGTGGGCGATTCCCCAAGGTTAGCTGCGTAGACCCTCAACTCGCTGAGGGCTGCAGGCCCTGGGTCGGTAAGCTCCAGGCTGAGGCAACCGGCACGCAAGGGCTGCTCAAAAGCGAAGGGCGACACGGGGTCTACCCAGGCCGTATCAAGGGATGCGGGTCCACCGCAATAGGGGCTTACCATTACGCGCACTGCGCCCGCTGGCGGGGTATTCCAGCAGGCCTCGATTGTGGCAAGGTCAGGTGCCGTGTGGAGTAACGGCGCAAAATCGATCTGCAAGGAGTGTGTCCCGGTTGCCGGGATCTTCCACGAAGTCTGTGGTGCACCGTCCCGAACCGTGAAAGCGGCGTCCTCGGTCTCGCGCGGCCACAGTAAGAGGAAGGTGTTGCGGGTTGCCGTCGCGGTGACCCTGGCAAAAGGCGCTAGGTCGATCCTCTGGGTCGGAAGGGGAGCTGGAGAAAACCAGCCTCGGCTGACGTCATCACTGTCGCAGGAAGCCACAGACGATGCTGAGCTGAGAACTAGAATAAGGAAGATCCGCGACGCCCTACTGTTCATCGCCTGTCACTTTTACACTCGGAGGATGCAACAGCCGCCGTCTGCAACTCGAAACTCCTCGGCTGCTACCCAAGTGTTATATTGGCATATCCTCAACCTACACTCGATGCCCGATATGCCTCACGGATGAAAGTACTGCAACCGTGATTCTCGTTCAAGGTCTTTGTCGGCCAGCATCAGCGTCAGGTAAGGCATGACCTAGAGACTCCCCTGTCCTCACTATTGGACAAGGCCTCATAATCGCACCGTTGATAAGTGGGGAACCAAAGAAATATGCCTAAGAGGCTTTACCTGAGAAGTGTCTTTTCCTAAACCGAGGCAGGTGACGCCATAAAACTGGGCGACGTAGATGCGATATACCCAGTTGCCTGGTACGTAGTTACGTAGTATGGTACAATCGTTATGGTTTCAAGGTGTATGTCAGTTCCGACTCTAGTTAGGACCCTTTGGAAAACAGGATACACAGGGAGGAGGATGCTGAACAATGGCTCGGTCTGCGCCTATAGTCATGCCGTGTGTCTTGGTTACTGCCCTGATTTTAACCAACTGCCAAAGAACCCAGTGGATCATGCGATACGATGGGGAGGCCAGCGGTCGCGACGAGGCTGTCGCAGTAGCAGTCGACCATTCAGGCAATGCCTACGTGACCGGCTCGAGTATTGGCCCTTCTGGGACAAGAGACTATCTTACACTTAGCTACGACCCGTGGGGACGGATCCGGTGGGTAGCTCGCTATGATAGTGGGGGAGATGATAGCCCCACAGCACTGGCCGCTAATCCCGTTGGCCATGTGTTTGTCACAGGGAAGAGCGATGGTATGGGTGCAGGATTTGACTACCTAACGGTTGCTTATGATTCCACTGGTACGCTCCGTTGGGCTCGACGGTACAATGGTGCTGGCAATGGGGACGATGAGGCAACTGCATTGTGCCTGGGACCTGATGGGAGTCCTTATGTGACAGGGAGGAGCGTTGTGCTCGATACGGGTTTTGACTACATGACACTTCACTATAACACTGATGGGGATCTTCTCTGGCAGGCTCGATACGATGATCCCATGGGAGGCGGTTTTACCAATGAGGACACGCCCACAGCTATAGCGGTCGATTCTCTCGGTAGAGCCTACGTTACAGGCTACAGCGACCACCATCCTATCTACGTCGATTTCGGGTACGCAACAGTACAATATGACATCGACGGTACAGAACGATGGGTCGCGCGATACGATGGCCAAGGATACGATAAAGCACGAGCGCTGGTTGTGGATTCAACATCACATGTGTACGTTACGGGTAACACCCTCACGCCTCAGAATTACAGCGATATACTTACGATTAGCTACGACGAGGATGGGAACGAGCGCTGGCGTAGTCAATATGATGGGTCAGCGCACCGTACGGATGCAGGAGTTGCAATCACCCTTGACACCTCGCAAGAACATATCATTGTCGCAGGAGTCACCACGAAACAGGATTGGACGCGAGACGTCTGTACAGTACGAATTACACATCTCGGTCAAGAAGTATGGGTCAGAACATATGACGGACCAGCAGGAGGCCAAGACGAGGCCCGTGCAGTTGCTGTAGACGGATTCGAACGTATTTTCATCGCAGGTCAACGTCAGGGGACCGGGACTGCTAATGACTACATGTTGCTTTGCTACGATCCTGGCGGAAATCCCCTTTGGGAGGAGACCTACAATGGCACTGGCAACGGCGATGACGTAGCCATGGCCATTGCTACGGATCAAAGGTGGTCGGTGACAGTCACCGGTGTGAGTCTCGGGAGCGCAAGCGATATGGACTATGCGACAATAAGATACCTGGCCTTGCCTTAAACGCTCCTGGGGATTGCCCTATTAGCCCAATGGCTTGCTTGCCCGAGCGGGGCCGTGCTTGTTCTTCATTATTATTGCCGACTGCTGAAAGCTGCCAGCTTTACTGGGCCGGCGGGTTCCGTTATCTGTGTGTGGGCACGCACAGACAGGATAGCAGCGATCAATTTCAGCGAATCATATTAGGATTCAATCCTCTTGTGTTGGCCATAGCTCACCTAAAACCACTTCCGACAGGGAGGGTAGTCTCTGGCAGTTGCCTTTCCACGCCACGGCGCCAACCACTGTTCACAACAGTTGCCCGAACCGCGAGGCATGGATAACGCAACACATGGTTCATTGGCTTCTCAGTTCAACATCTGCCATGCTCATTCTTAAATTGCATTACGCTATAGACAGAGAATGAAAAAGCCAAAGATCCACCATGTCATCAGGAGAAGATACGTTCCGGGGCCAGTACGTATTTGTATCTTCATTCCAATCTAATACCTTCCTCAGCAGCCGTAGGACGCAATGGCTGAGGTACGCCAATAAAAACCTTCCTGTGTCGCCAGCTGCATAAAGGACTGATGCCGCTTAGCAAATCAATAGATAGTGCTCCGAGCTGTAGATCCATCATAACAAGTGAAAAAAATCACTCTGCCACCTTTTCTTCCCACAGCCCTACCAGTATCACCACTACTAACAAGGCCGCTAGGTCTTCTTCAGACCAAGAAACATCGGCTACTTGTGAGCGGTATGTTAGAAGTCATGTGTCGACGGAAGATCTCCATCTGAACTCTGGTGGTTAAGACACGGTGAACTCAAATTGAATACTGCCGTAGTAACTATCCTTTCCCTACACGCTGCAAGCGTGTCTGAATTGCCTGTCGCCCTTTTGACCAGAACCTATGCAAGAGGTATCGAACGAGAATGGTTTTTTGCATGGTCAATGATGATAGATGATAGGGGAAAATGCTTAATCCCGAAAAATGCAATCGACCTAAAATGAGGAGGCATCGTTTCCCCATTTTCCATGGGATCTCCTATACTTGAAGCTCTGCAAAGACTCAAGAAAGG
>FWPU01010501.1_pt1 | contig 13713 bp, 14 predicted proteins | sample 2228361 | NCBI WGS metagenome assembly FWPU01 (sample SAMEA103939777, study PRJEB20133) | metagenome | reverse complement strand
CTGCCGGCTCCGGGCGGCCAGCGCCACCGCGGCCCCCTCCCGGGCGAGCGCGAGCGCGGCCGCCCGGCCGATGCCGCGGCCGGCGCCGGTGACGAGGGCGACCTGTCCCCCCAGCGTGCTCATATCTCGAGCCCCCCACCCGCCCGGATCAGCGCCATGAACTCCGCGCGCGTCTCGGGGCGGTCGCGGAACGCGCCCAGCATGGCCGAGGTCACGGCCTTCGAGTTCTGCTTCTGGACGCCCCGCATCACCATGCAGAGGTGGATGGCCTCCATCACCACGGCCACCCCGCGGGGCTGCAGCACCTCCTCCAGGGTGCCGGCGATCTGCGTCGTCAACCGCTCCTGCACCTGCAGGCGCCGGCTGTACATCTCGACCAGGCGGGCGATCTTGCTCAGGCCCAGGATCTTCCGGTGCGGCATGTAGGCCACGTGCGCCTTGCCGATGAACGGCAGGAGGTGATGCTCGCAGAGGCTCACGAAGTCGATGTCCTTGACGATCACCATCTCGTCGTAGTCCTCGACGAAGAGGGCGTCGTTGATCACGTCCTGCAGGTTCATGCGGTAGCCGGCGGTCAGGAAGCGCAGCGCCTTCTCCACCCGCTCCGGCGTGCGCTCCAGCCCCTCCCGGTAGACGTCCTCGCCCAGCTCCTTCAGGAGCCGCTGCACCAGCTCGGCGATGGGCGCCCGCGCCTCGCTCATGCGTCCGGGCCCCCGTACTCGAACCGGTTCCTGGCCGTCTCCACCACCGCCACCCGGCGCAGCGCGCCGGGCGGCAGCGCGGCCGCCAGCGGGGCCCAGAAGGCGCGGGCCAGGCCCTCGCCGGTCGTCACCACGCCGGCCAGGCAGGGCGCCTGCTCGAGCGTGCGGTGATCGACCTGGTCGAGGATCTCGCGCTGCACCAGCGCGTCGAGCGCCGCCAGGTCGGCGGCCATGCCGGTCGCCGGATCGGGGATGCCCGCCACCGTCACCTCCAGGTCGTAGTTGTGGCCGTGGGGCCGGGCGCACTGCCCGTACAGCGCGGCGTTCTCGGCCTCGCCGAGCCCGGGCGCCGCCAGCCGGTGGCCGGCGCTGAAGTGGTACACGCGCGTGAGCTCAACGCGCCGCACGGTCGTCGGGCCCCACGTCCACGTAGAGCGTGGGATCCTCCCAGACCCGCACCTGCCACAGCCGCTCGGCGCCCAGCTTGGCGGCCAGCAGGTCCCAGATGGCGAGAGCCAGGTTCTCGGTGGTCGGCACCCGGCCGCGGAAGAGGGGGTCGGCGTTGAGGTCGGCGTGGTCGAAGCGCTCCACCACCGTCTCGGTGACCAGACGCTTCAGCTCGCCGAGGTCGATGACCATGCCCGTGCGCTCGTCGATCGGCCCCCGCACGGTCACGTCCAGCGTGTAGTTGTGGCCGTGGGGCACGGTCAGGCGCCCGAAGGCGCGCTCGTTCTCGGCCGGCGTCCACGCCTCCACCCAGTAGCGGTGGCCGGCGGCGAAGGTGAACCGCCGCGTGCTGCGGGCCCAGGCGGTCACGCCGGCAGCGCCTCCAGGAAGCGCCGGGCCACCGCGACGGGCTCGAACTCCTCCACCCGATGTCTCCCTTCCTCTCCGAGATCCTTCCGCAGTCGCTCGTCGGTGAGCAGCCGCTCGAGCGCCGCCGCGAGCCCGTCCGGATCGCGCGGCGGCACCAGCAGGCCGACCCGCCCGTCGAGGACGATCTCCGGCACGGCGGCGGCGCGGCAGGCCACGATGGGCAGCCCGGCCGCCATGGCCTCGGCGAAGACGATGCCGAAGCCTTCCTGCACGCTGGGCAGGCAGAAGCAGTGCGCTCCCAGATATTCTACGGCCAGCGCCGGCTGTGTCACGTCGCCGAGGAACGCCGCGCAGCCCTCCAGGCCCAGCCCGGCGGCCAGCGCACGGAGCCGGCTGGACTCCGGGCCTTCCCCTACGATGCGCACCTCGAGGCCGGAGATTCGGCGCCGCAGGACGGCCGCAGCGCGCAGCAAGTCCTCGACCCGCTTGCGCGGATAGAGCCGCGCCACGCACAGCACCGTGGGGCGCGCGGCGCGGGGCCGGGCCAGGGCGGCGAAGAGCCGCCGCCAGGCCCGGAGATCGACGGGCTCGGGGACCACCGCCAGCCGGTCGCCGGGCACGCCGTAGACCTGCCGGGCCACGGCCGCCGAGTAGCGGCTGGGCACCGCCACCCGGTCGGCCCGCGCGCAGTTCAGGCGCTCCCAGCGGGCCTGGACGCCGAGCAGCACGCGCACCCAGCCCCGCTCGTGCCTCAGCTCGTCGGCGATGATGCCCTTGAGCGTGACGAGGAAGGGCGGGCGCCGGCGGCGGCGGGCCCACAGGAAGCCGTCCAGGTCCACGCCGACCACGACGTCGGCGGCGGGCGGGACGAGCGCGACCGTGGCGTTGTAGAGCCAGCGGTCGAGCGTGTGGAAGCGCGTGCGCGCCCGGAGCGGCCGCAGGCGCGCCTCGTGGCCCAGGCGGCGGAGCCCCTCGAGCAGGCCGGCGACGGCGACGAACGTCCCGCTGCCCTCGCGCGCGCTGGCCGGGGTGGAGCTGAGGAAGGCCAGCCGCACGGGGCGCTCAGCGCCCCTGGAACCTGGGCGGGCGCTTCTCGAGGAAGGCCCGCGTGCCCTCCTTGTAGTCCTCGCTCTCGAAGGCCTCCAGGGCCAGGGCGTGCAGGCGCCGGCGGTGCTCCTCGGTCAGCCCTTCCAGGCAGCTCTCGACGGTGACCTTGGCGCCCCGGACCGAGAGCGGCGCGTTGGCGGCCACCGTGCGCAGGTAGTCGTAGGTGGCCTTCTCCAGCTCGCCGGCCGGCAGCAGCCGCTGGATGAAGCCCATGGCCAGGGCCTCCCGGTCGCTCACCGTGCGGGCGGAGAAGAGGATGTCCTTGGCGTAGGCGGGGCCGACCAGGTCCACCAGCTGCCCGACGGCGGCCGCGCCGTAGATGATGCTCAGGCGCGCGGCCGGGATGCCGAACTTGGCGCCCTCGGCGGCGAAGCGCAGGTCGCAGGCCATGGCGATGGCCATGGCGCCGCCCATGCAGTAGCCGAAGATCATGGCCACCGTGGGCTTGGGGCAGCGCCGGATGGCGGTGTAGGCGGCCTCGGTCTGCGCGTTGTAGCGGAGCGCGGTCTGGGTGTCCTTGCGGTTCTCCCGGAACTCGGAGATGTCGGCGCCGGAGGCGAAGGCCTCGACGCCGGCGCCCCGGAAGACGATGGCGCGCACGGCCTCGTCCCGGCTCAGCTCGCCGGTGACGCGCGCGATCTCCCCCCACATGGCGAGGCTGATGGCGTTGCGGAGCCGGGGCCGGTTGAAGACGACGGTGGCGATCGCCTCGTCGCGCTCCACCAGGATGTCGCCGGACACGGTCACGCCGGCCAGTGTAGCAGAAAGCCGGGCGCCCGGGCGGGCGCGCTCCGCCGGCGCGGCCCACGGAATTGTTGACTCGGGCGCCCGGGCTCCGGCATCGTCACCGCCGGTGCGTTCCGCACCCGGCCCGCCGGGCGGGCCGACCCGATCCCATGACCGGAGGTGACGATGACGGTGACGTTCAGGCGATCCCTCGTCCTCATCGCGCTGCTCACGCTGCTCCCGTCGCCGGCCGCCGCCCAGGACGACCGCTTCGCGGCCGTTCCCTTCCGTTTCGATCCGGGCGGGACGAGCCTGGTGCAGTCGGGCTGGCTCACCGGCCTCGGGTGCCCGACGGACATCGTCATCGCCGGCGTGACCTACTTCCTCGGCTGCAACTCGCCAGCCGCGCCCGACGTCACGGCCGGCGACGGCTGGCTTCCAGACTCCTAGGCCGCTCCGCTCCAGGCGTTCGGGCCCACGGGGCTGACGAACGTCACGGGCCTGGTCGCGGATCGCATCAGCATCGTGTTCGATGAAGGACAGGACACCGGCCCCGACAATGTCGGGCTGGCCGTCCTCGACAACATCGACGTGAACGGCACGCTGGTGGGCCGCGGGCCCGCCGGCGGCCGCTGAGATCAGCAACCCGCACGGGGGGCGGCGGCCCGGGCGCCCCGCCCCTCGGGCGTCTCGCCGGCTCGCGAAGGAGGAGAAGCGCATGTCCCGCCCGGTCTGGCCGAGAACAGGTGGCTGGTCGGCGACCGGCTGGGCGGGGCCGTCAGTTCATGACGATGAGCGGGCCGTCGCCGAGCAGGCGGGGCGCCAGGGCCGTGGTTCGGGCCGGTCCCTTCGGCCGCCCGGCCGGCACGTCGACGCGATAGACACTGACCGGCTCGTCGATGTTCTTGAAGGTGTGCGCGCCCAGCGGCTCGAAGGTCAAGGCGAGCTTGGCCTTGACGAACTCGTGGACCACGCCCGAGATGCAGATGCCGCCGCCCTCGGCCAGGGACTGCAGCCGGGCCGTGACGTTGATCGCGTTGCCGTAGAGCCGGCCGCCGTCCACGAGGACGTCGCCGACATTGATGCCGATCCGCAGCACGATCCGGTCCTCGCGCGCGCGCCCGGCGTCCTCGGCCGCCAGCTGCCGCTGGATGGCCACGCCGCACTGCACGGCGTCCACCGCGCTGGCGAACTCGGCGAGCAGGTTGTCGCCGACGGCGTCCACGACGCGGCCCTGGTACTGCGCCACCAGCGTCGCGATCAGCCGGCGGCAGGCCGTCAGCCGCCCGACCGTGTCCGCCTCGTCCGCGTGCATCAAGCGGCTGTACCCCTCGATGTCGGCGTTGAGCAGCGCGGCCAGGCGCCGCTGGACGGCGGGCCGTCGAGTCGCGCCGGTCTCCCCCCTGGCCGGCTCGGCGCGAGCCAGCTGCGCGGCCCGCTGGCGGGCCGCCTGGACGGTGTGCACGAGACGATCGAGATCGAGGGGCTTCTCCAGGTACGCGAAGGCGCCCCCCTCGGAGGCGGCCGCGGCGATGTCCCGGGATCCGTACCCGGTGATCAGCACCACCTGGATGTCGGGGCTCCGCAGCTTGGCGGCGGCCAGGATGTCCAGGCCGTTGAGGCCCGGCATCATGACGTCGCTCACCACGACGTCGACGGGCAGCACGTCCAGCACGGCCAGCGCCTGCGCGGCGTGGTGCACCGGAACGGCCACGCACCCGTGCGACTCCAGCAGGTCGACGAGGGCGCTGGCCACCTCCTGGTCGTCGTCCATCACGAGCACGACCGGCGCATGCCACCGGACTCGGCAGCAACGCGTGTGCCGATCGTGAAAACCGCGCCGTTGCGAGCCGGGGACGCGGCGGCCGAGCGGCGCGCAGGGAGGTCTTCCGGGGCGCGGCGGTATGGTGCGCCGGCACCATCGCCGCCGCTCAGGTGGGCGCCCGCGGGAGACCAGGGCAGCGGTGCGCCGCCGGCCGCGGGATGGGTTGAGATCGTGGCGGTGGGAGGAATCGAACCTCCGACACGGGGCTTATGAGACCCCTGCTCTGCCGCTGAGCTACACCGCCGGGGCGGGGACCTCGCGACGCGCGAGCCGTGTGATTCTACCCCAGCCCTCCGGGGGCTGCCAGGGCGCGGCCGGCGGCCCGGGCGCCGCCTTCCGGCCGCGCGGCGCGCGGCGCTCGGGGGGCGTCGAAAGCGCTGGACACGCCAGCCCGTTTGCTATAATCCCCTCCCGAGCATTCCAACAGTAGCGATCCCAGCTACTTGAGTCGGCCGGGCAGCGGCTCGGAGGAACCTTCAGATGCAGTTCCGGACACACCCCTGGCATGACGATCTCCTGCTGCGCCGTTCTCACCCCGACGGGGACGATGACGACCTCGAGGACGACGAGGAGGAGGAGTTCGAGGACGACGAGTTCGACGACGAGGACGACGAGCTGGAGGAGGAGGCCGAGGAGGCCGACCTCGAGGACGACTTCGACGACGACGACGACTTCGACGACGAGGATGAGGACGAGGATCTCGACGAGATCCTCGAGGACGAGGAGTACGAGGACGACGAGGACCTCGACGACGAGGAGGACGCTGACGACGAGTAGTCCATCCTGCCACGAGGAGGAGCCGGACCGATGGCACTGTTGAGCGGAGAAGGCTGGCTGTTCTTCCTGCGTTGGTTTCACTTCCTGGCCGGGATCACCTGGATCGGGATGCTGTACTACTTCAACTTCGTCCAGACCCCCTTCTTCGCCAGCGCCGAGGCTCCCGTCCGCACCGGCATGATCGCCGGGGGCCTTGTCGAGCGCGCGCTCTGGTGGTTCCGCTGGGGGGCGATGATCACCTTCATCACCGGCTGGCTGATCATCCTGCACAAGATCGGCCAGTTCGGGGGGCTCGGGCCCTTCTTCGCGCAGCCCTACGGCCTGGCCATCTTCATCGGCGGCCTGCTGGGCACGCTCATGTGGGCCAACGTCTGGTTCGTCATCTGGCCGGCGCAGCAGGTGGTGATGGCGTCGGCCCGGCAGGTCAAGGGCGGCGGGCAGGCCATCCCGGAGGCCGCGGCCCGCGGTCAGCGCGCCGGCTTCGCCTCCCGGACCAACACGATGCTCTCGATCCCCATGCTGTGGTTCATGGGCGCCGCCTCCCACCTGCCCTGGCGCGGCGCCATCACCGGCGGCACCGTCACCACGATGCTGATCCTGCTGCTGATCGTCCTGGTGGCGGCGGAGGTCAACGCGCTGGTCGGCACCACCGGCCCCGGCAAGAAGATGCTCGGCTCGCTGTCGGGCACCTTCTGGGCCGGCTTCGTCCTGACGGCGATCTTCTGGGTCGTGAGCCTGATCGCCGTCGCGTAGGCCCGGCGGGGCCCAGCATGCCGCTCGGCGGCCGCGGGAGGGGCGCCTCGCCTGTTCCCGATGCCCCGGTGATCCGAGGCGTCAGTTCGAGCTCAGATATGCCGCCAGCTCGTCGAGCTGCCCGGCCACCTGGGGCATGCGGGGCATGACGGACGTCGGGCGCCGGGGCTGGTAGCCCGGCGGATAGGCGCCCCGCAGCAGCTTCGCCTCCAGCAGCTCCCTCGACGATCCGCGGACCGGCGGCCCCACCGGGCCCGCCTGGGCCGGATCGGCCGCGTGGCAGACGGTGCACTGGGCGAGATAGACCTGCCGGCCCTGCTCGGCCTCCGGCGACAGCGGGGGCCCGCCGCAGCCGGCGGCCAGGGTGAGCAGGGCGACCCAGAGGATCGTGGAGAGACGGACGCGGGGGACGGTCATGCCGGGGTTGTACTGTCCGGCCGCCGGGGTGTCAAACCCCGGAACCGGTGAACCGGGCGAGCGTCAGGCCTGCGGGACGGGACGGAGGCGGGCCCGGGCGGCCTCGAAGTCGATCACCTGCGCCGGGCGGCCGCCCCGGCGGGCGCGGGCGCGCACGCGGCCCTCGTCCTCCAGCTCCAGGATGGCGGCGTAGTCGTCCAGCGTGTAGCGCGGGCGCGGCTGCCGGAGGATGGCCCGGATCTCGGTGACGGCCAGGCGGAGCCGCCACCAGGCGTTGCGGAGGCGGCGGACGAGCCGGACCGGTTCCTCGGCCGGCGCGGTGACGGTCTCGGCGGCCGGCGCGGGCAGGTAGTAGACGTTCGTGCTCGACCTCGGCTGTTCGGCGTCGTGGCCGCCCACGGTGGCGCGCTCGGGAGGTGTCATCATCGCCGGCTGGTGATGGCAACTCCAGTGCCATGCCCGGCCGCCTCCAAGCGCACGTCGCCGTTGCGTTTGCAGGAAGGTCAGCCGCGCGCCCCCGGGGAGAACTTCCCGGGGGAGGAGAAGCTTCTCCCGGGCGGATCGGGCCAGCCGCCGGGTCAGCTGGGACGGATCAGGTTGAAGTCGCGGATCTTCTTGTTGAGGGTCTTGATGTCCACCGACAGCACGCGGGCCGCCTGGGCCTTGTTCCAGCCGGTGGCGTGCAGGACCCGCTCGACGTGCCGGCGCTCGACTTCCCGGAGCGTCACCAGCGGCGAGTCGGCGGGCTCGCTCTGGGGCCGCCGGGTGGTGGACAGCTCGGCCGGCAGGTCGTCGGCCTTGACCTCATCGCCCACGTGCAGGATCTGCAGCCGCTCGATGAGGTTGCGAAGCTCGCGGATGTTGCCGGGCCAGTCGTACTGCTGCAGGCGCTCCATGGCGCCCGGGGAGAACTTCAGGGCCTTGCCGCCCGCCTGGCCGGCGAAGTGGGTGACCAGCAGCGGGATGTCGTCGCGCCGCCGGCGCAGCGGCGGCACCGGGATGACGATGGTGGCCACGCGGTAGAAGAGGTCCCAGCGGAAGCGGCCCTCGGAGGCCTCGCGGTTGAGGTCCTTGTTGGTGGCCGCCACGATGCGGACGTCCACGTTGAAGGCCCGCTCCTCGCCCACCCGCCGGACCTCGCCCGAGTCCAGCACCCGCAGCAGGCGGACCTGCATGGCGGGCGACATCTCGCCGATCTCGTCGAGGAACAGGGTGCCGCCGTCGGCCGCCTCGAACAGCCCCACCCGGGAGGCGACGGCCCCGCTGAAGGCGCCCCGCTTGTGGCCGAAGAGCTCGGTCTCCAGCAGGGTGTCGGGCAGGGCGCCGCAGTTGATGGAGACGAAGGGCCGCGAGGCGCGCCGGCTCTTGAGGTGGATGGTCCGGGCCACCAGCTCCTTGCCGGTGCCGCTCTCGCCGTGGATGAGGACCGGGCTCTCGCTGACCGCCACCCGGTCGATCATCGAGAGCACCTCCCGGATCTCCGGCGTGCCGCCCACGATGCGCGGCAGGCCGTCGCGGCGGGTCATGACCTCCTTGAGCGCGGAGTTCTCCCGGCGCAGGGCCTTCTTCTCGGCGGCCTTGCCGATGATCTCCACCAGCTCGGCGTTGCGCCAGGGCTTGCCGATGAAGTCGTAGGCGCCCAGGCGCATGGCCTCCACCGCCGTCTCCACGTCGGCGTTGCCGGTCAGGATGATGAACTCGGTGTCCACGTCCGTCTCCCGGGCCCGCCGCAGCACGTCGAGGCCGGAGGCATCGGGCAGGCGGATGTCGAGCAGGACGACGTCGAACTCCTGGCGGCCGAGGGTGGCCATGGCGTCCGCGCCGGAGGCAGCCTCGGCGGACGTCCAGCCGCTCTTGGTCAGGACGCGCGTGAGAAGGGTACGAACTTCCGCGTCGTCGTCCACGACCAGCACGCGGATCCGGTCGTGCATGCTGGTCCATCATAGCACTTCCGGGTAAGATAACCCCCTCAGGAGGATCGCCCGCATGTCGCGCCCCGTGGGCCTCCGGATCGAAGGGGCCCGCCAGAACAACCTCAAGAACATCTCCCTGGAGATCCCGCACGACCGCCTGACCGTGATCACCGGGGTCTCGGGCTCGGGCAAGTCCTCCCTGGCCTTCGACACCCTGTTCGCCGAGGGGCAGTGGCGCTACATCGAGTCCCTGTCCACCTACGCCCGGATGTTCCTGGAGCGCCTGGACCGGCCGGACGTGGACCGGATCGAGCAGATCCGGCCCGCGGTGGCCCTGGAGCAGAAGAACCCCGTCCGGACGGCCCGCTCCACCGTGGGCACCGCCACCGAGGTCTACGACTATCTCCGGCTGCTCTACGCCAAGATCGGCCGGCTGCACTGCCCGGCCTGCCGGGTGCCGGCCGCGGCGCACTCGCCGGAGAGCCTGGTGGACAGCCTGCTGGCCGAGCACGGCGGCGCCCGGGCCCTGATCGGCTTCCGCATGCCGGTGCCCGCCGGCAGCCGCGGTCCCGAGCTATGGGCCATGCTGACCCGGCGCGGCTTCGCGCGCGTCCGCGTGGAGGGCGCCGTGATGGACCTGACCTCGGCCCCGCCCCCGCTGGACGGGGTCCGCGAGATCAGCGTGGTGCTCGACCGGCTGGTCCTCGAGCCCGGGCAGCGGGCCCGGCTCACCGACTCGGTGGAGACGGCGCTCCGGGAAGGCCGCGGCCGGGTCGAGGTCGAGGTGGCCGGCGCCGGGATCCGCCAGTTCGCCGAGGACCTGCGCTGCCCGGAGTGCGGCCTGGCGCTGGAGCGCCCCCAGCCCCTGCTCTTCTCCTTCAACCACCCGCTGGGCGCCTGTCCGGAGTGCAAGGGCTTCGGCAACATCCTCAGGTACGACGAGTCGCTCGTGGTGCCCGACCCCACCCGGACGCTGGCCGAGGGCGCCGTGGAGCCCTGGACGTACCCCTCCGGCCGCTGGTACCAGCGCCAGCTGGCGAAGGCCGCCCGCCGCCACCGGCTCGACCTCGACAAGCCCTGGCAGGCCCTGACGGACGAGGAGCGCCGGCTGGTCTACGAGGGCGACGGCGCGTTTCCCGGCATCAAGGGCTTCTTCGAGGAGGTCGAGTCCTACCGCTACAAGCTCCACGTGCGGGTGTTCCTCTCCCGCTACCGCAGCCAGTCTCCCTGCCCGGCGTGCGCCGGCGCCCGCCTCAAGCCGGCGGCGCTGGCCGTCCAGGTGGCCGGCCTCACCATCGCGCAGTTCACGGCGCTGACGATCGAGCAGGCGGCCCAGGTGCTGGCCGCCCTGCCGCTCACCGCCTGGGAGCAGGGCGTGAGCGAGGGGATCCTCAAGCCGCTCCAGGCCAAGCTCGGCTTCCTGCTGCGGGTGGGCCTGGGCTACCTCACCCTCGACCGGCAGACGCGCACGCTCTCGGGCGGCGAGGCCCAGCGGATCAACCTGGCCAACCAGCTCGGCTCCCAGCTGGTCGGCACCCTCTACGTGCTGGACGAGCCGTCCATCGGGCTGCACGCGCGCGACACCGCGCGGCTGGCCGACCTCTGCCGGGAGCTGGCCCAGGCCGGCAACACGGTGGTCGTCGTCGAGCACGACCGCGGCTTCATCGAGGCCGCCGACCACATCGTCGAGCTGGGCCCCGGCTCCGGCGACCGCGGCGGGGCGCTGGTGTTCAGCGGCCCCCTGGTCGAGTTCCTCAGGACCAGCCACTCGCTCACGGCCCGCTACCTGACCGGCCGGGAGTCCATCCCGGTGCCGGCCTCCCGGCGCACCCCGCGCCGGCACCTCGTCCTGACCGGCGCCCGCGAGCACAACCTCAAGGACGTGACGGTCCGGATCCCGCTGGGCACGCTCACGGTCGTCAGCGGCGTGTCCGGCTCCGGCAAGTCCTCGCTGGTGCACGACACCCTCTACCGGGCCGCCGCCCGGGCCTTCAAGACGGAGTTCGCGCCGCCCGGCGCCTACCAGTCGCTGCTGGGGCTGGAGCACCTCAAGGCCGTGCGCCTGATCGACCAGGAGCCGATCGGCCGCACCCCGCGCTCGAACCCCGTCACCTACGTCAAGGCCTTCGACGAGATCCGGAAGGTGTTCGCCGGCCTGCCGCGGGCCCGGGCCCTGGGGCTGGGGCCGGGCGCCTTCTCCTTCAACGTGCCGGGCGGCCGCTGCGAGAAGTGCCAGGGCGACGGCTTCGAGAAGCTCGAGATGTACTTCTTCGAGGACGTGTACGTCACCTGCCAGGAGTGCGAGGGTCGCCGCTACCGGCCCGACGTGCTGAGCGTGAAGTACCGGGGCCGGAGCATCGGCGACGTCCTGGCCATGACCGTGGACGAGGCGGTCGAGTTTTTCGGCGCCCAGCCGGCGCTGGCCCGCCGGCTGCGGGTGCTGGGCGACGTGGGCCTGGGCTACCTCCGGCTCGGCCAGCCGGCGACCACGCTGTCGGGCGGCGAGGCCCAGCGCCTCAAGATCGCCGCCGAGCTGGGCGCCCGCGCCACCACCGACGTGCTCTACATCCTCGACGAGCCCACCACCGGGCTGCACCTGGACGACGTCAAGAAGCTGCTGGGCGTGCTGCACCGCCTGGTGGACGCCGGCAACACGGTGCTGGTCGTGGAGCACCACCTGGACGTCATCAAGGCGGCCGACTGGGTCATCGATCTCGGGCCGGAGGGCGGCGAGGCCGGCGGCGAGGTCGTGGCCGAGGGGCCGCCCGAGGTGGTGGCCCAGACGCCGGGCTCCTACACCGGCAAGTTCCTGGCCGAGCTGCTGCCGAAGCTCAACGGCGCCAAGCGCAGCTGACGTGGGCCGGCCGTTCTATGGCTGGGTCGTCGTGGCCGGGGCCTTCTCCGTCCTCTTCGTCGCCTACGGCACCCAGTACTCCTTCGGCGTCTTCTTCGCCGCCCTGCTCGACGAGTTCGGCTGGAGCCGGGCCAGCCTGGCCGGCGCCTTCTCGCTCTACGCGTTCATCTACTGCATCGTCGGCTTCCCGGCCGGCCGCCTGACCGACCGCTGGGGCCCTCGCGCGGTGATCGCCGCCGGCGGCGGGTTCCTGGGGATCGCGCTGACGGGCATGGCGCTGGTCAGCCAGATCTGGCAGCCCTACGTGCTCTACGGGCTGGTCGCCTCCCTGGGCATGGGGACGGCCTACGTGCCCTGCAACGCGACCGTCGTGAAGTGGTTCGCCCGCCGGCGGGGCCTGGCCGTCGGCCTGGCCTCCACCGGCGGCAGCGTGGGCACCTTCGCCCTGCCGCCGCTGGCCCAGATGCTCATCGGCGCCGTCGGCTGGCGCGCCGCCTACGTCGTGTTCGGCCTGGGCCTCCTCGTCCTCCTGAACCTCATCGCGACCGTCATGCGCCGCGACCCCGAGAGCCTGGGGCTCCATCCGGACGGTGACCCGAGTCCGCCCCCGGGCGGGCTGGCGGCCGCCGAGCGGGAGGCCTGGCCGCTGGCGCGGGCCGTCCGGACGCCCGTCTTCTGGCTGCTGTGGGCGGCGTACACGGCCACGTGGGTGCCGGTCTTCATCCCGCTCGTCCACCTCGTGCGCTTCGCACGCGACCTGGGCTTCTCGCCGCTGGTGGCCGCCTCCGTCATGAGCGCGCTCGGGCTGGGCGCCGTCGCCGGCCGGCTCGTCATGGGCGTGCTCTCCGACCGCTTCGGCCGGCGGGCCGTCGTCGCGGCGGCCATGGGGCTGCAGGCGCTGGCCTTCGCGAGCTTCGCCGCCGCCGGCAACCTGGCCCTGCTCTACGGCTCGGCCTTTCTCTTCGGCTACTCCTACGGCGCGGTGTCCACGCTCTTCGCCGCCATCGTGGGCGACTTCTTCGGCCGGGCCCAGGCCGGCACGCTCGTCGGCGTGCTCTTCGCGCTGGCCGGCTCCACGGCCTCCCTGGGCCCGCTCATCGCGGGGGCACTGTACGACGCGACGGGGACTTACACCCCGGCCTTCCTCCTGGCCGCCGGCCTGAACACGGCCGCCGTGGGGCTGCTCCTGCTCTGCCGACCGCCGCGCGCGCCAGTGCTACGCTAGCGGGGTGCCGGAGATCCGCCTGACACGGCTGGCCCTCGCGTGATGCGCCGGGCGCGCGAGCGCGGGCTTTGCCCGGGGCCGTCGACGGCCCCCGCGATCCCCTAGCGATCGCGATGGCCCGTCCCGCCGCCCGGCTGCGGCAGCTGGGAGAGCTCGCCCGGAGCCTCTCCAGCGCGGTCGAGCTGGACGCGGTGCTGCGCCAGGTGGTGGAGGGCCTTCGCGGGCTGCGCCCGGGCGCCGACTGCCGCGTCCAGCTCACGCCCGCGGCCCGCGGCCTGCCGGGGCTGGCGGGGCGGGTCCCGGAGCCGGGCGCCCCGGAGCCCGGCGGCCAGCTCGCATGCCGCGTCCCCATCGCCACCGCCGACGAGGTGTTCGGGCCCGTCGAGGTGCGATGCCCCGACGCCAGCCCCCTCAGCACGGAGGAGCGCGGGATGGTCGAGATCCTGGCCGCCCACGCGGCCGCCGCGCTCCGCCACGCCGTCCTGCTGGGTCGCAGCGAGCGACGGCGGCAAGCCGCCGAGGCCCTGGCCGAGGTCGGCAGCGTGACCTCGCGCGCCGCCGAGGGCGCGGCGGCCGCGCACATCTGCGAGCGGCTCCGG
>FWPU01010500.1_pt1 | contig 13717 bp, 12 predicted proteins | sample 2228361 | NCBI WGS metagenome assembly FWPU01 (sample SAMEA103939777, study PRJEB20133) | metagenome | reverse complement strand
CGGCGACGACCCGGCCGCCGGCGCGGCCGATGCGGCGGGCGGCGGCGGCGCTGCCCACCGCGTGCACGGCCCGCTCGCCGGCGCCCGTCGGCCCCAGCAGCCGCCACAGGAAGTCGTCGTCAGCGATCAGCACGTACCGCATGGAACTCCCCGGACCTCCCGGTCCCAGCTTGCAGTATGGACCCTGGTCCAAGGCTCATCAGGCCAATTATCGGAGGGCCTCCCGGTACGCCCGGTAGGCCGGGGCGGCCTGCAGGCGGCGGCGGAGCGCGACGTCGAGCCGGTGGGGGCCGGTCGTGGCCCGAACGTCCAGCAGGCGGTCCAGCGTCGGCGCGTCCACCAGGCCGCGGCCCAGGACGACGTCGCGCAGCGGCCGGCCCGTGGCCAGGGCCTCCTTGACCAGCTCGGCCACCACCTCGTAGCCGAGGTAGGGCGACAGGGCGGTGGCCTCGATCAGGCTGCCCCGCACCAGCGCGGCCACCCGGCCGCGGTCCACCCGCAGGCCCTCCACGCACCGCTCCCGGAGCAGCCGGACGCCCCGCGTGAGCAGGTCGAAGCTGTGCCCGAGGTCGTGGGCCACCAGCGGCGTCATCACGTTCAGCTCCAGCTCGCCGGCTGTCGCCGCCAGCGCCACCGCGTGGTCCAGGCCCTGGACCTGGTAGCACGCCATCTCGACGGCCTCGGGCACGGACGGGTTCACCTTGCCCGGCATGATGGACGAGCCGGGCTCGACCTCGGGCAGCCGCAGCTCCCCGAGCCCCGTGTGGGGGCCGGAGGCGAGCAGGCGGAGGTCGAAGCAGATCTTGGCCAGGTCCACGGCCAGACCCCGCAGGGCGGCCGAGCAGGCCAGGAGCGGGCGGAGGCTCCAGGTGGTGGTGACGGGGCTGGGCGCCGGCGTGAGGCGCCGCCCCACCAGGCGGGACAGCTCGCGCGCCACCAGCGCCCGGAAGCGCGGGTGCGCGGTGATGCCGGTGCCCACGGCGGTGCCGCCCAGGCCGATCACCCGCAGCTCGTCCCCGGCGGCGGCCAGGGCCCGGGCCGCGTCGCCCAGGGCCTGGGCGTACCCCGCGAAGACCTGCCCGTAGGTGATGGGCACGGCGTCCTGCAGGTGCGTGCGCCCGGGCTTCACCACCCGCGCCTCGCGCCGCGCGTGCCGGCGGAAGGCCGCCGCCAGGGCCTCGAGCTCCCCGGTGAGCCGCGGCGTCAGCTCCAGCGCCATGAGGCGGATGGCGGTCGGCGTGACGTCGTTCGAGGACTGCCCGAGGTTGACATGGTTGTTGGGGTGGATCGGCTCGTAGCGTCCGCGGCGGCCCCCCAGCCGCTCGTTGGCCAGGTTGGCGATCACCTCGTTGACGTTCATGTGCACCGGCGTGCCGGCCCCGGCGTGCAGGGCGTCCAGCACGGCGACGTCGGGCAGGGCGCCGGCGGCGACCTGCGCCGCGGCCGCCTCGATGGCCCGCGCCCACCGGCCTGGCAGGAGCCCCAGCCGGGCGTTGGCGCGCGCGGCCGCTTGCTTGATCCTGGCATAGCCCCGGATGAGCGCCGGGTGGGGCGGCTGACCGGTGAGGTGAAAGGTCTCGCGCGCGCGCTGGGTGAAGAGGCCGTACAGCGCGCGGGCGGGGACCGCGCCGGCGCCGAGGCTGTCACGCTCCCGGCGCATGCGGCCCCGCCCCGCCTACGCTGCGGCCTGCTCCTCGCGGATGCGGAAGCGGTGACGGTCGCCGTTGGTGCCGGCGATCAGGCGCGGCCGCTTGCCGTAGCGACCGAAGTACCAGGCCTCGAAGCACTCGCGGTGGTACGTCCCGGTCGAGGCGACCACCTGGGGGGCATAGCGCGCGACCAGCATGAAGCACCGGCTGCAGGCTGGCGCGCCCTTCATGTCGATGTCCACGACGTTCTGGTCGTCCATGGCTCCGCGTATCCCTTCCCGGTCCGGGCCAACCCCGGTCCGTCAGATGGCGACCAGGGGTGGCAAGGGCGATGCCATGGAGAAGACGCCCAAGTACGGGCCTTTCGGGCCCGGAGAGGGGCGGCGGGTAGAAGTTACTCGTGAAAGATTTACACCAGCCTGTCGCCCGGCGTTCCCTGCCGGTCGGCCACGGGGGTCGGGATGCGCGCCAGCTCGCTGAGGAGCATGCCGGCCCAGCGGTAGATGTTCTGCTCGTGGACCTGGGCGCGCATGCGGGCCATGCGCTCCCGGCGCTCACCCGCGTCCATCTCGATGGCCAGGCGGATGGCATCGGACATGTCCTCGATGTCGTACGGGTTGACGAGCAGGGCGTCCCGCAGCTCGCGGGAGGCGCCGGTGAAGCGGCTGAGGATCAGGACGGCGTCGTCGTCGTCGCGGGCGGCGATGAACTCCTTGGCCACCAGGTTCATGCCGTCGTGCAGCGACGTCACCATGCAGAAGTCGGCGGCGCGGTACCAGGCCCGGATCTCCCGGTGGCTGTGGTGGCGCTCGCGGTAGACGATGGGCTGCCAGCCGCGGTCGCCGATGTCCTCGTTGATGCGCCGCACGATGTCGTGGATCTCCTGCTGCAGCTGCTGGTAGCGCGGGATGCGGCTGCGGCTGGGCGAGGCGATCTGGACGAAGACCACGCGCCGCCGGTACTCGGGCCAGCGCTCGAAGAACCGGCGGATGGCCCGGAAGCGCTCGGGCAGCCCCTTGGTGTAGTCGATCCGCTCCACCCCGACGCCCACGTACTCCACGCTGGCGCTCTGCCCCACCAGCAGCGCGCCGCGGGAGGGCAGGGCCTCGTCCGGCTCGGCCGTGTCGTGGGCCACGCTGATGGGGAAGGGCTTGACGTGGGTCGTGTGCTGGCCGCGGACCACCGCGAAGAGGTCCCACTCCACCCGGCCCTCGATGGTGCGCTCCACCGTCTCCAGGAAGTTGTTGCAGTGGAACTGGGTGTGGAAGCCCACCAGGTCGGCGCCCAGCATGCCGAGCAGGATCTCGTGCTGCCAGGGGCAGATGCCGAAGGCCTCGAAGTTGGGCCAGGGGATGTGCCAGAACAGGGCCACCCGGGCGTCCGGCCGCTCCTGCTTGATCATCCGCGGCACCAGCGCGAAGTGGTAGTCCTGGACGAGGACGATCGGCGACTCGGCCTTCTCCATCTCCTCCAGCAGGGTGGCGGCGAACTTCTGGTTGACGGCCCGGTAGTACTCCCAGTCGTCGGCCCGGAACTGCGGGCGCTCGTGCACGATGTGGCAGAGCGGCCACAGCCCCTCGTTGGCGAAGCCGTAGTAGTACCCGGCCTCCTCCTCGGGCGTCAGCCAGACCCGCCGCAGCGTGTAGGTCGGGTCGTCCTCGGGCAGGCCCACCCGCTCGCCGACGGCCCGGTCGGCGTCGCCGCTGCCGTGCGCCACCCACACCCCGCCGCAGGCCAGCATGATGGGCTCCAGCGCCGTGACCAGGCCGCTGGCGGGCTGCAGGGCCCGGATGGTGCCCCCGTCGCGCACGTGACTGACCGGCTCGCGGTTCGACAGCACGAAGATGGGGCGCGCGCCGAAGCGGATCTGCACGAACTGCTTCAGGCGCTCCTCGGTCCAGACGCTCTCGCCGCGCAGCCGCAGCCGGGCCTCGCGCTCGGCGGCCGCCCGGGCCCGGACCAGCGTGCGGGCCAGGCCGGTCACCTCGCCGGCCAGGGGGCCGAACAGGCTCACGTCGGCGTCGGGCGGGGGCGCCACGGGCTGCCCGGTCTTGAGCTGCTTGGTCCACTCCGCCATGCGGGCGATGGGGCGGGTGACGGTGGAGCGCACCAGGATCCAGGTGATGCCGGTGAGGAGCAGGATCAGGACGCCCAGCCGGACGGCCGTCCGCTGCCACAGGCTGAGCTCGTGCGTCTCCAGCACGTCGGCGTCGAGCAGGATGGCCACGGCGCCGGCCACCTTCTCGTCGCGCTCCACGGGCACCACGTGCACGAGCATGGGCCGGCCGCCCAGGCGCTGCCGCTGCCGCACCGGCGCGTTGGTGCGGATGGCCTCCGAGACCAGCGGCGTGACGGGGCCGACGAGCGAGCGGGCCTCGGGCGTGACGTCCAGGAGGCCGGCCAGCTCGTCGTAGACGGCCACGCCGCGGTCGGGACGGCTGAAGCGCTTGACGACCCGCTCCACGGCCGGCTTGGACACCGGCGCGCGCCCCACCACCCGCTCGCTGGCCTCGCGCACGGCGTCGGCGGCCAGCGCCGCCCGCCGCTGCAGGTCCTGCTCGATGCGGGCCCGCTCCTCCTGGATCTCCAGGTAGGCGAACCCGCCGGTGACCACCAGGGTGGCCAGCCAGATGCCGGCCAGCAGGCGGAGCATCAGCCTCATGCGCCGTACTTGGTCAGGCGCTGCGCGTTGGCGAGCACCAGCGGCATCAGGTGGTGGGCGGGCAGGAGGCCGAGGGAGCCCGCGGCGCAGGCGCGCTCGGTGAAGGCCGTGACGCCGTCGGCGCCGCAGTAGCGGCTCCAGAGCAGGACGGGCACGGGCTGCCAGCCGTGGGCGGCCAGGACGGCCGGCGTGGCGTGGTCGCCGGTGACCACCAGCACGTCGGGGCCCAGGGCCCGGATCTCGGGCACCATGGCGTCGAACCGCTCCAGGGCCTCCACCTTGGCCGCGAAGTCGCCGTCCTCGCCCGCCTTGTCCGTGTCCTTGTAGTGGAGGAAGAAGAAGTCGTGGTCCTCCCAGTGCCGGCGCAGCGTGGCCACCTCGTCGGCGAAGGTGGAGCCCGTCTTGAGCACCTCCATGCCGACCAGGCGGGCCAGGCCGCGGTACATGGGATAGGCGGCGATGGCCGCCGCCCGGAGCCCGAACACCTCGGGGAAGCGGGGCAGCTCGGGCAGCTGGTCGAAGCCCCGCAGCAGCACCATGTTGGCCGGGGCGGCGCCGGCCAGGAGCCTCCGGGCCTCCTCCACGAAGCGGTTGACGGCGTCGGCCGTGCGCTGGGCGGCGGGCTCGAGCGCCCGCACCGGCAGCGGCGCCTGGCCCGGCGTCTGGGGGTCGGTCTCGCTCAGCCGGCCGCTCAGGCCCGGGCCGCGCAGGACGAGCACGAAGCGGTGCTCCTTGACCGGCTCCACGAACACCTCGAGGCCCGGCAGGCGGATCTGCCGGAGCCGCTCGGTCAGCCGGGCGCTCGCCTCGGTGGCGATGCGGCCGGCGCGCCGGTCGGTGATGAGGCCGCGGGCGTCCACGGTGCAGAAGTTGCCCCGGGCGGCCACGTCGCCGGGACGCAGGTCGAACTCGATGCCGAGCGCCTCCAGGACTCCCCGGCCCACCAGGAAGCGCAGCGGGTCGTAGCCGAAGAGGCCGAGGTGCCCGGGGCCGCTGCCCGGCGTGATCCCGGGCCCGACGTGCCGGAGCAGCCCGCAGGCGGAGACGCCGGCCAGCGCGTGCAGGTTGGGCAGGCGGGCCGTCTCCATCTCGGACTTGCCCGTGTCCGGATGCGGGAGGCCCGCCAGCCCGTCCAGCGAGAGCAGCACGATCCGGGTCGTGCCGCGCACGACCAGCGGCGCGATCAGCTCCAGCATGCGGCCTCGAGTGTACTACGGCGTTTTACGGCGCGCGGCGGCAAGGGCTCAGGCGTCCTTGACGGGGTTCTCCAGGGTCCCCAGGCCGGTGATCTCGAGGCGGCAGGTGTCGCCGGGCTGCAGGAAGACGGGCGGCTTGCGGGCGAAGCCGACGCCCGGCGGCGTGCCGGTGGCGATGAGATCCCCGGGCTGCAGCGTCATGAGGTTCGACAGGTAGCTGACCAGGTAGCGCACGTCGAAGATGAACGTCTTCGTGTTGCCGTGCTGCATCTGGGTGCCGTTCACCCAGAGCTTGAGGTCCAGCCCGTGCGGATCGGGCACCTCGCTGCGGTCGGCGATCCAGGGGCCGACGGGCGCCATCGTGTCGCCGATCTTGCCGGCGCCCCACTGGCTGGTGATGAACTGGAAGTCGCGGGCGCTCACGTCGTTGATGATCGTGTAGCCCCACACGTAGTCCAGGGCCTCCTCCCGGGGCACGAAGCGGGCCGTCCGCCCGATCACCACGCCCAGCTCCACCTCCCAGTCGAGCTGCTTCGAGCCGCGAGGCCGGAGGATGGGCTCGCCGGGGTCGAGGATGGCGTTGTTCCACTTGGGGAAGATGGGCGGCTCCTTGGGGATGGGCTGCCCCGCCTCCTCGGCGTGGTCGCGGTAGTTCAGGCCGATGCAGATGAACTTGCCGGGGTCCGCGATGGGCGCGTGCAGGCGCGCGGAGGACCGGGGGACGGTCACCCACTCGGTGATGGAGGCGATGGCCTCCTGGGTGGCCGGGCCGCCCTCGAGGACGGCGCGGGTGGACTCGGGGATCAGCGCGGCCGCGATGGCGCCGGCCCGGACCACGCCCCGGCGGGCGAGCGTGGCGGCCAGGCTGGCCTGCAGGTCGGCGATCCGGTCGCCCTGCAGGGCGCCCACGCGCGGGGGCTGGCCGTTGACGGAGAAGCGCACGAGCTTCATCGGGGGTTCCTCCCGGGAGACTGGTCTGAGGCCGATTATATAGTGCGGAAACTTCGCCCGGGTGGGCCCGGGGGCTGCGCATAATGGAGGGGTCCCCCCGCCATGGGGAGCAAGGAGGAGTGACGATGGGTGCTCGACTCGTCGCCGTGGCTGTCGCCCTGGCCCTGGTGGTCGCCGGCCCGCTCCAGCCCGCGATGGCCCAGGACGCCTACGACGTCGGGGCGGCGGTGGTCACCGTGCTCAAGGCCCCCTTCAACGTGGCGCTGTGCGGCCTGGGCGGCGCCGTGGCCCTCGGCGTGTTCGTCGTCACGTTCGGCAGCGCCTACCGGGCCTCGGCGCGGGTCATCGAGGAGGGCTGTCGCGGTCCATGGCTGGTGACCGGCAACGACCTCCGCCCGGAGACCGCGTACCGGACCCCCTCGGCGGAGAACCTGCACCCGGCCGAGGTGGAGCCGAGGTAGGCTCCCGCCGCACCCGCTGGGTCCTCGCCGGCCTCTTCGCCGGCCTGCTCGCCGCCTTCGCCGTGGGTCTCTGGGGGACGGTCGTCAGCCCCCGGGCCTACGAGGTGCGCGGGGAAGTGGTGGCGCGGGCCGCGCCCGACCTGCTCCTCGTTCGCCACCCCGCGGTGGCGGCGCTCGGCATGGAGGCCATGGAGCTGATGGCCGTGACCGCCGACCCCCCGCTGCTCGACGCCCTGGACCCGCGCCCCGGCGACCGCGTCAAGCTGGCCGTCCGGCCCCAGGGCGACCAGGTGCGCCTGCTCAGGATCGAGCGGCTGCCGTGACGCTCGGCTCCCGGCCCCCGCCAGCCGGCGGACGTGCTCGACCAGCGCCTGGATGTCGGCATCGCCGAGGAAGCCGAAGGCCGGCATGCCCGGGCGCCCGAGGGGATCGCCGCCGCGCTTGATGATGTCGAACAGGTAGGCGTCGGTGTGCCCGGCCATCCGGCCGGCGTCGGTGAGATCGCCGGGCCGGAGCAGGAACAGCGCCGCTCGCCAGGACCCACGGCCGTCCACGCCGTGGCAGGTCACGCAGTAGGCATGGTACAGGCGCGCCCCGCGGCCGGCGCCCGCCGGCGGCCGGGGGGTGTCCAGCAGCCAGGCCAGGCCGCCGGCGAAGATCCCGACCAGGAGCAGGGCCGCGAGGAGGGCGAGCAGGGGCCGGCGCACGCCCGCTGAGGATAGCACCCGCGGCCTTGACAGGTAGTAGCCGCCTGTCTAGACTCACCCCCACTCTTTCGCCGGAATCGGCCCAGCCGCACGGACCCGAACTGATCGGGAGGTGGGTATGCACAGGTTCCGCGTCAACAGGTCCCTCACGTTCCTCGCCCTGGGCGTGCTGATCGGCGCCCTGGCGGCGCTCTGGCTGCAGCCGCCGGCGGCCACCGCCCAGCGGCCCATCACGCTGAAGATGCAGGCAAGCTGGCCGGCATCGCTGACGCTGTTCGAGAACTTCAAGATGTTCGCCGAGGCCGTGGAGAAGATGTCGGCCGGTCGGCTGAAGATCGAGACCCTGCCCGCCGGCGCGGTCGTGGGCGCCTTCGAGGTCATCGACGCCACCAACCGCGGGGTGATCGACGGCGCCCACAGCGCCATGGGCTACTACACCGGCAAGCACCGGGCCGGCATCCCGCTCTCGCACGGCCCGCTGTTCGGCATGGACTTCATCGACTTCTTCGCCTGGTACTACGAGGGCGGCGGCTTCGAGCTGGTCCAGGAGTGGTACCAGAACGTCCTCAAGATGAACCTGGTGTCCTTCCCGATCCTGCCCGCCGGGCCCCAGGCCATGGGATGGTTCAAGCGGCCCATCAAGAGCTTCGCGGACGCCCGGGGCATGAAGTACCGCATCTACGGCTCGGGGGCCGAGGTGTACAGCCGGCTCGGGATCAGCGCCGTCACGCTGCCGGGCGGGGAGATCCTGCCCGCCATGGAGCGGGGCGTGATCGACGGCGCCGACTGGGTCAACTGCGTGGAGGACATGCGGCTCGGCTTCCACAACGTGACCAAGGTCCACTACAGCCCCGGCATGCACGAGCCGGTGACCGTGGGCGACCTGACGATCAACAAGGGCGTCTGGGACAAGCTGCCCCCCGACCTGCAGGAGATCGTGAAGGTGGCCAGCCAGGCGACCTGGTGGCGCTGGTACGCCCGGTTCCAGAAGCAGACGGCCGAGGCCTGCCGGGAGCTGATCAAGCTGGGCGTGCAGGTGTACCGGACGCCCGACGACCTCAACTACAAGTTCCTCGAGGTCTGGGACCAGCTCCAGAAAGAGGACGCGGCCAAGGATCCCTTCTACAAGAAGGTGATCGACTCCCAGCGGGAGTTCGCGAAGCTCATGGTCCCCTACCGGCTGTCGTACTGGCCCACGTACGAGTTCCGCGGCCACTACTACTGGAAGGAGGAGATCTTCCTCAAGGCGCCGCCCAAGTAACGACAGCGACCGGTGTCCGGCCGGGGGCGCCGGCCCCCGGCCGGCCTCGAGACTCGATCCTGCTTGCCTGTTCGAGACTCGGCCCTTGACTCCACGGGAGGGATGCGCGTGGCAAACCACGGTCACGGTGATGCGAGGCGCGGCGACGCGCTGACGTCCGTCGTGACGGCGATCGATGCGGTGTCGGAGTGGTCGGGCCGGGTCTTCGCCTGGTTGATCATCCCGATGGTGGCCGGCCTGACCTACGAGGTCCTGGCGCGCTACCTCTTCGGCGCCCCGACCATCTGGGCGTACGACGTGACGTACATGCTCTACGGGAGCCACTTCATGCTCGGGGCTGCCTACACGCTGCTCAAGGGGGGACACATCCGGACGGACGTGTTCTACTCGAACTGGTCGCGGCGCACGCAGGCCACGGTGGACGCCGTCCTGTACCTCTTCCTCTTCTTCCCCGGCATCATCTTCTTCCTGGTCATGGGCTGGGAGGAGTTCCACCACTCCTGGACCATCCAGGAGAAGTCCGACGCCAGCCCCTGGCGGCCGCCGCTGTACCCGCTGAAGGGGGTCATCCCGCTGGCCGCGCTCCTCCTGCTCGTCCAGGGCGCCTCGGAGTTCATCAAGAGCGCGCGAGCCGCGCTGGAGCGGCGGGCATGAACCCGGAGTTCCTGGGCCTGCTCCTGCTGGCCGCGCTGCTGGGCGGCATCTTCGTCGGCTTCCCCATCGCCTTCACGCTGATCGTCCTCTCGGTCGTCTTCGGCTACATCGGCTTCGGCGACACCGTGTTCTACCTGATGGTGTTCCAGACCATCGGGCTCATGAAGGAGGAGACGCTGGCGGCGGTGCCCCTCTTCATCTTCATGGGGCACATCCTGGAGCAGGCCGGGCTGATGGAGCGGCTGTTCCGGTCGTTCCAGCTGATCCTGGCCCCCGTCCGCGGCTCGCTCTACCTGGGCGTGCTGTTCACGGCCACCATCTTCGCCACCGCCACCGGGATCATCGGCGCCTCGGTCACGGTCATGGGCCTCATGGCCGCGCCGGCCATGATCCGCTCCGGGTACGACCCCAAGCTGTCGGCCGGCGCCATCGCGGCCGGGGGCACGCTCGGCATCCTGATCCCGCCCAGCGTCATGCTGGTGGTGATGGGCCCCGTCATCGGCGTCTCGATCATCCAGCTCTTCGCGGCGGCCATCGTGCCGGGCCTGATCCTGTCCGGCCTCTACATCTCCTACGCCATGACCCGCAGCCTGCTGAACCCGCGCCTGGGCCCGCCGCTGCCCCGCGACCAGTGGGCCACCTCGCTCTGGCAGATCGTCCGGGAGTTCGTGAGCGGGATCGTGCCGCTGGCGGCGATCATCTTCGCCGCCCTGGGCAGCATCATCTTCGGGCTGGCCACGCCCACCGAGGCGGCGGCCATGGGCGCCTTCGGGGCCACCGTCCTCACCGCCTGCTACCGGCGGCTGACCTTCCCGGTCCTGCGCGATGCCGCCTACAAGACGCTGCAGACCTCCAGCCTGGTCCTGTTCCTGGCCGTGGCCTCCAACATCTACGGGGCCGTCTTCACCCGGCTGGGGACCAGCACCATGCTGGCCAACAGCCTGCTGGCGCTGCCGGTGCCGCCCCTGGCCATGCTGGCCCTGCTCATGCTGGTGATCTTCCTGCTGGGCTGGCCGCTGGAGTGGCCGGCCATCATCTTCATCTTCCTGCCGATCTTCATCCCGGTCGTCGAGGAGCTGAAGTTCAACCTGCTGTGGTTCAGCACCCTGGTGGCCGTGAACCTCCAGACGGCCTTCCTGTCCCCGCCGGTGGCCATGGCCGCCTACTATCTGAAGGCGGTGGCGCCGCAATGGGAGCTGAGCGACATCTACCGGGGCATGGTGGACTTCATGATCCTGCAGGTCATCGGCCTGCTGCTGGTCTTCTTCTTCCCCGAGCTGGCGCTCTGGCTGCCCCGCCTGCTGTTCGGGTAGGGGGCGCGGGGGGCGGGGGCCGGCGCGGCGGCCCCCGCCGGGTCAGATGGCCGCTTCGGTCCGGGCGTCGAAGAAGTGCAGGCGCTCGGGGTCCAGGGCCAGGCGCAGCGTCTCGTGCACCTTCACCCGCACGGTCGGCTCCACGCGGGCCACCAGGCTGTGGGTGCCGGCCTTGACGTCGAGGAGGATCTCGGAGCCGAGGGGCTCCACCACCTCCACCACGGCGCTGAAGGTGTGGTCGCCGTTCTCGGCGCCGCCGGCGATGTGGAGGTCCTCCGGGCGCACGCCGAGGGTGACCGTCTGGCCCGCGTAGGCCCGGAGCCGCTGGGCCCGGGCCGCCGGCACCTTCACGCGCAGGCCCGGCGTCTCGGCCCACAGCGCGCCGCCGGCGTCCTTGATCACCACCTCGGCGAAGTTCATGGCCGGCGAGCCGATGAAGCCGGCCACGAAGCGGTTGGCCGGCCGCGAGTAGAGCTCCATGGGCTCGCCCACCTGCTGCACCCAGCCGTCCTTCATGACCACGACCCGGTCGCCCAGCGTCATGGCTTCCACCTGGTCGTGGGTGACGTAGATGGCGGTCGTCTCCAGCCGGTCGTGCAGGCGCTTGAGCTCCACCCGCATCTGCACCCGCAGCTTGGCGTCCAGGTTCGACAGCGGCTCGTCGAACAGGAAGACCTGGGGGTGGCGCACGATGGCCCGGCCCACCGCCACCCGCTGCCGCTGCCCGCCCGAGAGCTGGCGGGGCTTGCGCCGGAGCAGCTCCTGGATGCCCAGGATCTCGGCCGCCTCCCGCACCCGCTTCTCGATCTCGGCCCGGGGGAACTTGCGCATCTTCAGGCCGAAGGCCATGTTGTCGTAGACGGTCATGTGCGGGTAGAGGGCGTAGTTCTGGAAGACCATCGCGATGTCGCGGTCCTTGGGCGGCAGGTCGTTCACGACGCGGTCGCCGATGATGATCTCGCCGGCCGTGATCTCCTCCAGGCCCGCCACCATGCGGAGGGTCGTGGACTTGCCGCACCCCGACGGGCCCACCAGGACGATGAACTCCTTGTCCCGGATGTGCAGGTTGACGTCCTTGACCGCGTGCACCTCGTCGTACTTCTTGTTCAGATCCCTCATCAGCACCTGGGCCATCCCCGGCTCCTTTAGCCCTTCACGGAGCCCGTGAGCCCCGTGACGTAGTACTCCACGAAGAACGAATAGACGAGGGCCACCGGCACCGAGCCCAGCAGGGCCCCGGCCATGAGCTGGCCCCAGAAGTAGATGTCCCCGCGGATCAGCTCGGACACGACGCCGACCGGCACCGTCTTGCGCTCGGGCGAGGACAGGAACACCAGCGCGTAGATGAACTCGTTCCAGGACAGGGTGAAGGCGAAGATGCCGGCCGACAGGATGCCGGGCACGGCGATGGGGAAGATGATGCGCACCATGGCCCCCAGCCGCGTGGCCCCGTCGATGCGGGCGCACTCCTCCAGCTCGCGGGGGATGGTCTTGAAGTAGCCCATGAGCAGCCAGGTGCAGAAGGGCACCAGGAAGGTCGGGTAGGTGAGGATGAGCGCCCAGGGCGTGTTGCCCAGCTGGAAGTTGCGGATGATGTCGGCCAGCGGGATGAACAGCAGCGTGGGCGGCACCAGGTAGGTGACGAAGATGGACGTGCCCAGCAGGCCGGCCAGGGGGAAGCGCAGCCGGGCCAGGGCGTAACCGGCCAGGAGCCCGCAGAAGAGCGAGATGCCGGTGGAGGCCACGGCGATGAAGAAGGTGTTCCAGAGCCAGCGGGGGAACGTCGTCTTCTCCATCAGGTCCCGGAAGTGGGCCAGCGTGGGCTGGAGGGTCCAGAACGGGGCGTTGTTGGCCGCCCGCCAGGAGCGGTACAGCTCCTCGTCGGGGCGGACGGCGGTGACCAGCATCCAGTAGAAGGGGAACAGGGTGCCGATGATGAACAGGGTGAGCGGGAGGTAGAAGTACACCCACGTCTTCCAGCGCCGCTCGATGATCATGGCGGGCTAGGCTCCCTCCAGCCGCCGCAGGTAGCGCAGCTGGACCCAGACCACCAGGAACAGGACGGGGAACATGAACAGCGAGATGGCCGCCCCCTCGCCCAGGAGCCCGGCCAGCACCCCCACCTGGTAGGCGTAGGTGGCCAGCAGGTGCGTGGAGTTGGCGGGGCCGCCGCCGGTCAGCACGTAGATCAGCTGGAAGTCGGCGAAGGTCTGGATGACCGAGAAGACGACCACCACCAGGGTGACCGGCTTGAGCAGCGGCCAGGTGACGTGCCGGAAGCGGCGCCAGCCGTTGGCGCCGTCCAGGGAGGCCGCCTCGTGCAGGTCGGGGTTGATCGTCTGCAGCCCGGCCAGCAGGGTGATGGCGAAGAACGGCATGCCCCGCCAGGTGTTCACCACGATCGCGCACCAGAGGGCATAGTCGCCGTCCGACAGGAACGGCAGCTTGGTGACGATGAGCCCGCTCTGGTAGAGGAGCCAGTTGAGCACGCTGAAGGTCGGATCGAACATCCAGCGCCAGGCGAAGGTGGAGAGCACGGTGGGGACGATGAAGGGCAGGAGCATGGAGGCCCGCACCAGCCGCTTGCCCCGGAAGTGGCGGTTGAGCAGCAGGGCCAGCCACATGCCCAGGCCCAGCTTGAAGATCGTCGCCCAGAACGTGTAGAAGAACGTGTTGGCGAAGGCCGTCCGGAAGATGGAGTCGTTCCAGGCCTTCACGAAGTTGGCCAGCCCCACGAACTGCCCCGGCCGCCCCACGCTCACGCTGGAGAGCGACAGCCAGATGCCCATGACGAACGGATAGGCGATGAACAGCCCCAGCAGGACCAGCGCGGGGGCCAGCAAGGCGGCGGCGAGCAGCCGCT
>FWPU01010493.1_pt1 | contig 13719 bp, 7 predicted proteins | sample 2228361 | NCBI WGS metagenome assembly FWPU01 (sample SAMEA103939777, study PRJEB20133) | metagenome | reverse complement strand
ATCCTTCGTGTCCTTCGTGGTTTTTGGTTCCGGCTTGTCCGGGTTAGGGGCATACCCTAAGAACTTTTGGGAAACGTGCTCTAGCCGGGTGACACGCGCACGTTTTTGGTACGCGAGTACTATTGACAAAAATCCAAATTTGAGGTAATATAAGGGCGATGTTGGGCTAGGGTCCTACCACCCCGAACCCACATCAAGGCTGTTTGTGGTTACCCTCCTTTCGCTGGGCACGGCCTCCCCACCCCGGGGAGGTCGTGCCTTTTTGTGGCCTACATGCGCACGAGGATGCGTTCGCAATTGCTGCAATAGACCAGTTTCCCCTGCCGTAGTTGCCATTCCAGACCTGGAGACAAGGCAACGCCACATGCGCTGCAAGCGCCATCCAGCGCTTTGGCCACGGCCACCCCGCCCTTCCTGCGCCGCAGGGGCTGGTAGACGGCCAAGTCGCCAGGATCGATTGTGGGCAGCAATGCCGCGCGCGCCCGTTCGATCTCATCGAGTCTCCTCTGCAGTGCATCGCGCTCGCTCAACAGGTCGGCCTGCTGGGTTGCCCATTGGGCCTGTATCTCGTCCACATGTTTCTGAGCCCGGGCCCGGGCGGCCTCCGCTTCCTCTCGCTCGATCATTGTCTCAAGCAGCACATCCTCCAATTGTTGCTGCCGTCGCCGCAGAGAAGCAACGTCTTTCTGTAGATCGTCGAGTTCTTTCGGATTCTTGATGGTGCCACTGTAGAGCCGCTGCTCAGAGAGCGCGGCTTTGTCCACAAGCCCCTTGATCTCAAGTTCCAGGTCACGCTGGCGCAGCGCCTGCCTATGTGCCTGCGCCTGGGCGTCTTCCAGCGCGCGGCGTGCCTCTTGCAGCGCCGCGCTTTCCCCCAGCGCGGCCTCTATCTCTTTCAGCCGGCGCTGTTTGATGTCTGCTTCACTATCCAGGCTCTGCAGGCGATAGAGATTGGCTCTCTCGCTCATGGCCATCCTCCTGGGAACAAAAAGAGCCTAATGCCGGTGGCATCAGGCTCTACATCACTATATGGCTGACCGATCACACGAGCCGCATGGCCGTTGCTCTATCATCCCCTTAACTCCCCTGTTCCGACGGCACTGCCGCTTCTGTGGGCTCAACCGCGGCCTCAGTGGTTTCGGCTTTGCCGGCCTTAGCAGTCGGTGAAGGGGGCCTGCCGGTACGGACATGCCGTATGACCAGCAGCGTAACCGCACCGGCTATGCAAACAATGGCGAACCACTGGGCGGCGGCAAGGGGGCCGATCCGCCAGGCATCGGGACGCAGGTACTCGGTGAAGAAGCGGCCTAATGGGTAGCCGATGAGATAGCCCAACATGATGTCCCCATGCAACAGCCGGCCCTTCAGTTTGCGCCTGATCAGCACCAGAGCGACGAACAGCAACAGGCAATACAGCGACTCATACAGGAAGGTCGGATGGAACAGCGTGTCGGGTGGGTAGCGCGTGAGGTTGTCATAGGGCGCGATGCGATGCTCAGGGTCAATGATCAGACCCCAGGGCAACGTGGTGGGCGGGCCGTACAGTTCCTGGTTGATAAAGTTACCCCAACGGCCAATGGCTTGCGCGAGGGCTAGACCCGGCGCGCCGTAATCGAGCCATTGCCACGGGCGCAGTTTGGCACGCCAGGTGTAGAGCAGCACTCCCAGCACTCCCCCGATGATGACGCCGTACATCCCCAAGCCGCCCTGCCAGATGTACAGGATCTCGATGGGATGTTCGCGGTAATAACTCCACCCGACCATCCCGCCGGTGGGTTCAGAGAAGACGTGGTAGAGCCGGGCACCGATGATACCAAAGAGGATAGCGATGACGAGCGCGTTCCACACGTGATCGGGGTTTTCGCCATCCTCTCTGGCCCGGCGGGTCGCGTAGGCAGCAGCCAGGATGATGCCAACGACGATCAAGACGCCATACCAGTGAATGCCATAGCCCGGTGCGATGGGAATGAGAATCGGACCAAACGGTGGTTTCATGGACTCCTCCTGTCCAGAGGTTGCCGTAAATTATACCACAAGGGGGCTGGTTATCCAATTGTCGGGTTTCGTACCGGCCTGTCAAGGTTAGGGAAGCATGATGGGCAGGAGAATGCGGCCATCAGAGACCGGGCCGGCAGGCCCTGTGACCGCCAGCCGCTCTAGCGTATCGGGGCGGTACATGCCTACGGCCAGGGAAAAGCGGTTACCGGCGAGGAGCAGCGGAGGGTCTAGCACGTGCTCGTCGGGCACGACGTCACCCGCGTGCCAGGCCGGGGTAGGGTAGCGGCCGTAGCGCGGTACGCCGTCGTGCTGCGCCAGTGGCTCGCCGCTCTCGCCCAAGAGATGCACGAAGGCAGTATAGTGCCCCTGCGGCGGCGACTCGGCGCGCCAGTAGAGCGTCACGGTGAGGGGAATGCCGCCCCGCAACGGCCCCGACAGGTCATAGCCGATCAACGCGATCTCGCTGCCCAACCGGTAGTCGAGCGGATGCTGCGGTGTTACACCGAGAGGATGTTTGGGGGCAACGCGCACCTGGGTCGGCGTGGGGAACACGACGGTTGCCCCGGCAGGATCGCGGACGGCCAACCGCTCGCCGCTGGACAGGTCGTACAGCCCGATCTCCAATTCGTACAGTTCGGGCACCGGTGCCCACTCTTCTACCCGCAGCCGGTAGACATCGCAGAAGGCGCGCCCCACCGGCCACAGCGAGGTGGGGAAACGGCCCAGGCCAGGATAGGTGTGCCGTTCAGCCACTCGCGCGTTGTCCCGGCCTATCAGATGGACAAAGACGGTATAGTCCTTGTCCATTGGCGCCAGCGCCTCCCAACAGGCCCGCACGGCCAGCACGCCGCCCGGCGCGACGGAGGGATGGTCGAGCGCAACGCCCAGCAGGCGGGCCTGGTCACCGTAGATGAATGCTACATCCCCAACCGTTGCAGCAGCCTCGGCGGGCGCCATCAGCCGGGGCGGGGCAAAGGCGGGGCGGATCACCAGAAATGGGGTGACGAGGCTGAGAAGCGCCAGGCAGAGCGAGAGTGCAGGGTACGGGATATGTGATGCGTGAGACGTGAGGCGTGAGGCGTGAGACGTGAGGCGTGAGGTGCGGAGCGTGAGGCGTGGAAGGGCAAGCCAGCCACCGACGAGAAGCATGGCCCACGCGCCGATGGCCGGGAAGAGCAGCCGGCCGTGCGGGGCCTGGATCTGCCGCATCCACGCCAGCAGCGCGGCGAATACGAGCGCGCACCACACCGCCGCCAACGCGAACACGCGCCCGCGGCCGGGCAGGCGGCGTGTCGTGAGCGCCCCCAGCCATCCGGCTAGGCTAACCGCCACGAGCACCCCCAGCGTCAGATAGACCCACGCCGGGTACTCGACGTGCCCCCAGCCGAACGCACCCCAGAAGGAGCGGTAGACCGCCGGCAGTTCGCGCAACAGCGTGAGGAGAGAAGCAGGCGCCGTGCGCCCCCAGGGTGTGTTGGCGTGCACCCGAAAGCCGAACGGCTCGCCGTAGAGCAGCCCATTACGCAGATACCACCAGCCGCCGACCGCGAAAGCCGCCAAAATGACCAATGCCCAATGCCCAATGCCCAATGCCCAATCGCCAATCGCCAATCGCGAGTTACGGCTTGCACACTTGCATACTTGCACACTTGCAAATGCCATCAGCGCCAGGGGGACCAGCAGCAGGTTGCTCGTTTTCGCCAGTGCCGCCAGGCCGATGAGCAGACCGGCAATGAGGCTGCGGCGGGGGGAGAGCCCGCGGTTGATGATGCGCGCCAGCGCCCAGAGTGCGGCAGTTGCAAGCGCAGCGGCGGCGCTATCGTTGCTCGCTACGCCGCTGATGAACAGGAACTGGGGAGTGAAAGCGACTACCGCCGCCACGCCGAGGGCTGCGGGAGACCCCGGAAACACCTCGCGCCCCAGCCCCCAAGCGGCTAGAACGGTCAACAGGCCCAAGGCGAGCGAGACGAAACGCGCCAGGTGGAGTGCCAGGACGGCCCCGCGCCAGGGGAACGCCTCACGCTCCGTGTGGATGAGCATGTTCTTGTTGTCGTTCACCGTCCCCCCGGCCTGGTAACCAAAGCCGGGATTGCTCCACATCAAGTCTTCCAGGTCGTCATCTTGAATGCCACTGCTGACCAACGCTGCCACGGCGTAGTACAGTGGCGGCTGGGCCACTTCCTGATAGGCCGGGTTATCGGCAGCGTCGAGCGCCGGCAAGGTGTGTTCTTCGGCCAGGTAGCGCACGTAGGCGTAATGCCACACCTCGTCGGGCGCTTCGAACAGTGGGGTGGTCAGGCTATAGACCAGCCCCAGCAGGGTAAAGACGCCTGCCAACGCCAGCAGTTGAGCATGGTTGTGATGTTGCATCGCTCAAGATGGCAGGGGGCGGCCAACAGAGGCCGCCCCTGCCCTCATGCTACTCGCCAACAATGATCGTCAGCGGCCCATAAACCTCCGTTGTACAGGCGTTCGCCTGGGGGCGGCGAGAGAGGAGCACGAACTCGACCCTGACGCCAGGCTCTAGGCCGGAGATGGTGGCCTGGTGGTGCGTGGTGCGATTCGTATCAAGCGGCGTGGCGAAAGCATACTGTCCCGCGAACTTGGACACAAGTGGCAGGTAGACGGTGAACATGCCGGTAGGTGTGATGGGGGCAGTCGGGGTGATGACGTTGTACCAGACCTGTGTGGAAGCCGGCTCCAGCGTATCCCAAGCCACGGTGACCCCGCCTGAGACGGTTGTAGTGACCACATTGTAGATAAACCCCGAAGGTGTCCACGAAGTGGGAGCCGGGAGACGATCGTTGGGGAAGGATACTGCGGTCAGGCTGCCGGCGTCCCAGAAGGTGTCGAAATAGTACGTCAGCCCATCGTTGGGCCGCCAGGGAGAAGCATAGAGGATCGCCGTCAGACGGTCCCCTAGCGGTTCCGCCTCTACCGACAACTGCTCCCAGGTGAAGAGAGCCGTTTGCTCTTGTGACCAGACCGTCAAGGGAGGCAGACCGGCCTTGACGGCGCAATCGGAGTCGTCGGGGGTCAACTGTGTCCCCTGAGGATCCAACCCAATGCGCGCGTGGGGAAGGGCGCTTTCCAACGAGTGGTTGCGGGCCCACATGGTGAGCCGATAAGGGGTACAGGGTGTTAGTCCGCTGACCACCTGGTAAATCCCCGCCGTATACCCATTTCCCCATTTGAAATAGACCTGAGCGTGATCCCCATCATAGCGCCAGGGGCGTGACGGTCGCACGTCGTCGTACTCGGGGAGGACGGTGCCGTGGATCCACCAGCGGATCCACCCACCGGCAATGAAATGGTTGGGATACCGCCAGTAGAATGGGAGTTCCTCCATATTACCGTTGACGAGCAGGTTCGCCGATGGTTGGGTGACCAGTGGTTGATCGGGCGAGTCCGGGGCCTGCGCGATGGCCCCACCGTCTTTCGCCAACCATCCACCGATGATCAGCAGGGCGATCAGTGGAACTACTCTGAGTAAGGTTTTTTTGACCATGTGACCTCCGTCAAGTTTTGTTGTCTCTCTAAACACGCTCACGGGTGCGATGACCACACCGTTACCTCGGCGCCGGGGACGGGCGAGCCTTCGATAGATGCCGGTAGACGTGAGCCATCTACCAGATTATACAGCCCAACGGTGATGTGCTGAAGCGCCGTGCCTTCCTCGCTTGCCAAGTAGTGGGTATCCAGAATCACATCCCCCGGACGCCACAGCGAGGTGGGGAAGGCGCCTTGCATCGGCAGGCCGTCACCGGTGCCGACCAGAGCGCCATCGCCGTCTAGCGCGTGGACGAAGACGGTATAGTCGGCAGGCAAGGGCGCCAGGGCTTTCCAGCACAGCACCACGCGGGTGCCTTCAGGGTCAGACGTAACCCAGGCGTGGGTTAAGGCGGTATAGGATTCAAAGCGCACCTCCGAAGTCAGGTGTCCTTCCTGCGGGCAAGAAGGCAAGCGTCCCGGCACGCGCAGCCGGGCCAATACCAGATGGTCGCCGGCATCCAGGCCGTTCACCCGCACATGCAGCCTCTCCCCCGTCTCTGACCTGAAAAGAAGCGCGTACAGGTCCCAGGCCTGGGTGGCAAAGTCGGACTCCGGCAGGCGGAAGCGGTAGTGGTCGGCGATCACCTCGCCCGGGCGCCAGGCCGAGGTGGGATAGTTCCCGTGCCCCGGCCAGGAGTGATAGTTCCAGCGCAGCGTCGTATCTCCTGGCACCGGCGAGACGAGTTGCAGCGCCAGGGTATAGTCCTCGGTCAACGGGGCAATCGCTTGCCAGTAGAGCGTCACGTCGAGCGTCGGGCCGCGATCCTCTAGCGCCACGTCATAGCCCAGCAGCCGCACATCGTTGCCTAGCGTGGCATTGAGCAGATGCTGAGGTCGGACGGCATTGGCATCTGCATAGCGCGGTGGCGGGGCGAAGAAGCCGGGCAAGATACCCGCTGCCGTCCAAATAGCCATACCAGCCAGCAGAATGACCAATGACCAATGACCAATGGCGAATGGCGAATGGCGATTTGCAGACTTGCAGACTTGCAGACTTGCAGACTCGTAGACTCGCAGACTTGCCAACCCACCGTCAAACCCTAGCGCCATCAACAGTGCGACGGCAGGTAGGGCCGGGAACAGCAATCGCCCACCAGGGGCCGGCGTCAATGCGTCCCAGCGCATCCAACTCACTACAATCAGCAGGAACCAACCCGCCAGAAGAGCCGTCGCCGCTCTTTCCGCGCGCTCCAGTCGTCGCCAGCCCCATGCCAGGCCACCGAGCGCCAATACGGTGAAGGCGGTGTAAAAGACGTAAAAGCCCGCCGGATAGAACGAGCACGGGATCTGCCCCCAGAACGAGCGAAACATCAGCCAGAATGCGGAGAACGGATGGGCCGGCGACGGCTGCCGCCCGACCAACGCCAGCATCGGCGCGAGAGCCGTGGGATCGCCGTAGAGCCGCCAGTTGCGCCAGAACCACCAGGAGCCGACGGCTAAAGCCGGCAGAATGACCAAGGATAAATGACCAATGACCAATCGCCAATCGCCAATCGCCGATCGCGACTTGCAGACTTGCAGACTTGCAGACTTGACTCGCCGACTCGTCAGGAATAGGAAAACGAAACAGACAAGGATTAGCAGAGGCCAGCCGCTCAGTTTGGAGAGGCCCGCCAGCCCGATCAGCAGCCCCAGGCCAAGCGAGCGCCACAATGAAAGGCCATCGCGCCGGGTACGTAGGAGCAGATACAGCGCCACGGTCGCCAGGGGAGTGACCAGGTTGTCGTTGTTGACGCCACTGGCGACCAGCAGGAACTGGGGATTGAAGGCGACCACCGCCATTCCGAGCAGCGCAACCGCCGGGCGCTGGGGGAACGCCAAGCGACCAAGGGCGTATGTCCCGAGCACGGTAACCGCTTGAAGCAATGTAGACCATGCCCGTAGCGCGTGTAGCATCAGCAGCGTGCCATGCCAGGGAAAGGCCTCGCGGTTCGGGTCGTGGTACAGGATCGCCCGGTTGTCGTACAGGCTGGGTGCATCAGGCCCGCAGGCGACCCAGGGGTTGAAGCGCCAGAACGAGGCTATGTCGTCGGCTCGCAGGCCCAGCAGCCGCACCAATCCGGCCGAGAGCAGGTAGTACAACGGCGGCTGCGAGGCTTCCTGGCGATAGTGATATTCCTCTGCCGCCGGTATCCCGTGTGTGGGCAGTTGCCCCGTATCGGCGACGTAACGTATCGCGCCAAAGTGCTCGATCTCGTCCAGGTTCTCGAAAGGCGGGAGCAATACGCCATAAACCAGGCTCAGCGCTAGGTAGCCTAGCGGAATGAATATCACGCCGAGCCGATGTGCCCTGATTCTCACGAAGAACCCTCCGGGGAGGGTAATGTACCACAGGTCGGGCAAACTGACAAGGTCTTGCACCCAATCAACTGGCAAGCCGGCGCGGGCTTTGCCGTCGTCAGCCGGCATAGTATAATTGCGGGCGTGAAGTGCTTACCCGCAGAAAGCCTCTGCCGCGTGCTTGTCTGCTTGCTCATCCTGGCGCTATTTGCCCAGGTCGCCCTGGCTGCCCGCCACACGTCCATCACGCTGGACGAGCCGCTGCACATCACCAGCGGCTACGCCTGCCTGATCACCGGCGATTACCGCCTGGTGGAAGAGCATCCACCGCTGCTCAAGATGCTCCAGGCGCTGCCGCTGCTGCTGGCCCAGCCGCGCCTGCCGGACCCGCGCGACGCGCCGGGGTGGGACGAGGGCGACCTGATCGCCGTGGCGCAGCATGTCGTCGTGCCCTACCGCCCGATCGAGCCGCTGGTATTCGCTGCCCGCGTGCCGACGATGCTGCTTGGCGTGTTGCTGGCAGCATTGGTTTACCGCTGGGCGGCCGATGCGTCCGGCGCAAAGGGGGGCTTGCTGGCGCTGGCGCTGTGCGCATTCGATCCTAACATCCTGGCTCACGCGGGCGTCGCCGCCACCGACCTGGGCGCAGCATGCACACTGTTCGCAGCCACCTACACCTTCTGGCGCTGGCTGCGGCGCACGAGAGGCCCCTCGTGGCAGCGCTTGTGGGTCGCCGGGATCGTGCTGGGGTTGGCCCTGGGCGTCAAGACGACGGCGCTGCTGCTGTTGCCGGTCTTTGTGGCGTTGCTGTTCCTGGCGCGGCCGGCCCGGCCGCCCGTGAGGCCGTATCTCGTGCAGGCGCTGGCCGGCGGGGGAATCGCGTTCGTCGTGTTGTGGGCGCTGTACCGCTTCGAGATCGGCCCAGTACCGGGCCTGCCGATGCCGCTCCCGTCAGCGAGCCACCTGCTACCACTGCTCAGGCTGCGTGAGCACATGCAGTGGGGCCATTCGGCCTTTCTGATGGGACGGAACTACCTCTATGGTGTGTGGTACTATTTTCCCGTCGCCTTTGCGCTCAAGACGCCGCCGCTGACACTGGCGCTCTTGCTGCTGACGCCGTTGGGCCTGGCGCTGCGGCGCTTGCCCTCGCCAGGTTGGCGCCACGAAGCGGCGCTACTGGCGCTACCGGTGGTCTACTTTGCCACGAGCCTGACCAGCCGGCTCAACATCGGCTATCGTCACCTCTTGCCGGTATTGCCGTTTCTATTCGTATTTATCTCCTCCATCGCAAATCTGCAAATCGGCAAATCTGCAAATCGCACATCGCACATCGCAAATCACGCATCACGTCTCACGTTTTACGCTTTACGTTTTACGCTTTACGCTTTACTTTCCGGCTATGCCAGCACGACCCTCGCCCTCTTCCCCTGGCACCTCGCCTACTTCAACCTGTTCGCCGGCGGCCCCGATGGCGGCTACCGCTACCTGGTGGACTCGAATCTGGACTGGGGCCAGACTTGGAAGGCGCTGCGGGAGTACCTGGAAGAACAGGGCATCGCCGAGTTCGGCCTGAGCCAGTACACGATCAACGACCCGCACGCCTACGGGCTGGACTATACGCCGCTCCCGCCGTGGCCGGATGCGCCACCGGTCTTGCCGCGCCGCTTCGATCCGCCGCCGGGCGTCTATGCCATCAGCACGACCACGCTGCAAGGGGTGGTGGTGGCCGATGCGGAAATGTTCGACTATTTCCGCAAGATCGAGCCGCTGGCGCGGGTAGGGCACGCGATGTTCGTCTATCGGGTGGAAGCGCATCCCGAGGCGCATTGGGCGGCGCAATGTACCACGCCGGTCACCCCACTGCCGGCGGATGTGCTGGCGGAGGGACTGGGACAGGATAACCTGCGTTTGGCCCTCTTCGATTGCAGCCAATCCTGGCTCTACCCGGCGGGCAATGGCTGGTACGTGCTTGCGCGCGATTATGATGGCTGGGGATTGGCGCACCTCCAACGGGCGCGCCTGGCCTATGAGCAGACCCGCCCCGGTTCCGTGCCGCCATTCGCCGTCTACGAGTGGTTCGGGCAGTCGCCGCTCGAAGGGTTGACCGCGTCCCACGTGCGCACTGCGCCGGATGAGGTAGAACTGACGCCGCCGGTGTCGTTCAGCGATACACTCGAGTTCCTGGGCTACGTGGCAGAAGCCACCCCAGTGCGCGCCGGGCAGACGGCCGCGATTCAAGCCTACTGGCGCGTGACGCAGACGCCGCCACAGCCGTTTTCGCTGATGGCACACCTGCTGGGAGAGGACGGCATCCCCATCGCGGTCGGCGACGGGTTGGGCGTGCTTTACACCCAATCGCAGCCGGGCGACGTGATCGTGCAGCGTCACATCTTTGCGATCCCACCACAGACGGCACCCGGCGCCTATCGCGTGCAGGTCGGCGCCTACACGCTGCCCGACGTGCAACGGCTGCCCGTCCTGCGGGACGGCATCACGCTCGGCGACCGACTACTGGTGGGGCAGATCGAGGTGACATCGCCATGATGCGTAGTGACGACTGTCCCGCTCGTGGTGACAGCCTTAGCCGTCTGGCGGCACTGCTGCTGTTGGCGGTGCTGTTCGCCCAACTGCTCGGCGCGGCCACGCGGCTCTCGGCCACCATAGACGAGGGTTTTCACATCACCAGCGGCTATGAGTACCTGCGCACTGGACGGATGCGCCTCCTGGACGAGCACACGCCGCTGGTCAAAGCGCTCTTCGCCTGGCCGCTCTTTTTCGTCCCCGACCTGGTCGCACCGGAGCAAGCCGCCGGTTATGCCAACGGCGATCTGATCGGCGTGGCCCAGGAGACAGTGCTGGCCTATCGTCCACTCGATCGGGTCATCGTGGCCTGCCGCATCCCGGTGGCGCTGCTGACCCTGTTGTTGGCGGCGACGGTTTACCGCTGGGCCGCTGATTGGTTCGGCCCGGCGGCCGGGATACTGGCACTCGTGCTCTTGGCGTTCGATCCCAACATGTTGGCGCACGGCAGCCTGGCGACGACCGACCTGGGGGCGGCCGCGTTCATCTTTTGGGCCGTCTGGGCCCTGGCGCGTTATGTGCGCTGCCCGCGCAAGACGCGCTGGTGGATGGCCGCGCTCGCGCTGGGGCTCGCGCAAGGCGCCAAATTGACCGCTGCTTTACTGCTGCCGGTGTTGGGGCTGCTGGTGCTGGCCGACGCCGCGCTGCGAGCACCGCATAACCGGCTGAGGGCCGTCCTGCGGCGGGTGTTCAGTTACGCCGGGATGATGGCCGTCGCCGCGCTGGTGGTCTGGGCGCTGTATCGGTTCGAAGTGCGACCGTTGCCGGATGTGGCGGGCGGCGCGCTGCCTGTGCCGGCGGCGAGCCACCTCGAGCGTTGGCTGCGCCTGCGGGAGAACATCGCCTACGGACGCGAGTCCTTCCTGCTGGGACAGAACCGCATGCACGGCTGGTGGCAGTATTTCCCGGTGGTGTTCCTGGTCAAAACCCCGCTGGCAACCTTGCTGTTGCTGATGGCTTCCATAGTCACAGCAAGTCTGCAAGTGTGCAAGCGTGCACGTCGTCGTTGGTCATTGGTCATTGTTCATTGGTCATTGCTGCTGTTTCCCCTCGTTTATGGCGTCTCCAGCCTAGCCAGCACCATCAACATCGGCTATCGTCACCTCTTGCCCATTTTGCCATTTGCGTTCGTATTCATTGGGCAGATTGCAGATTGCAGATTGCAAATCGCAAATCACGCATCACGCATCACGTTTCACGCATCACGCATCACGCATCACGCATCGCGCATCGCGCCTCACGCCTCACGCCTCACACCTCACGCCTCACGTTTTACGCTTTACGTTTTACTCGCCTGGCTCATCCTCGGTAGCCTGCTCCTCTCCCCCCACTATCTCGCCTTCTTCAACGAACTTGCTGGTGGGCCGGATAACGGGTATCGCTTCCTGGCCGATTCCAACACCGATTGGGGGCAGGGCCTCAAACCGTTGGCCGATTACCAACGGCGCAATGGCCTGGGGCCGGTCAGGCTTTCGCTATTTACCTTCCTCGACCCGGCGGCGTATGGCGTCAGTTACGAGCCGATCGCGCCGATGATGGGTGCGCCGCCTGTGTTGCCCCGGCGCCTGAACCCGCAGCCAGGCCTGTATGCTATCAGCGCGACGACGCTGGACGGCGTGCCGCTGCCGCTTCCTTCGATGTACGACTGGTTCCGCCACCGCGAGCCGCTGGCCCAGATCGCGCACGTGATGTTCATCTACGAGGTTGCGGAGAACCAGGGGAACTGGGTAGCGCAGTGTACGCTGCCGGTCGCGCCGCTGACGCCGGAGGCCGTAGCCGAGGGGTTGGGTTCCCCGACGCTGCGACGCGTCTATTTCGACTGCGAGCAGAGTTGGATCTTTCCCGATGGAGGCGCTACTGTGGGGTGGTATGCGCGGGCCACGCCGGGCATTGACCGGCTGCGCTGGCCGGGCGAGAGCGAGCGCCTGGAGTGGTGGCCGGAGTGGGTGCGGCAGTTGCCGCTCTCTGCGCTTCGCCTCAGTTATGTGCAGCCTACGCCGGGCGAGTTGCCCGCCTTCGCCGTATGGGAGTGGGACGGCGCGCCCGTGACCCCGCCCGTCGCCGCCGAGGTGACGTTGGGCGACACGCTCGTCTTCCTGGGCTACTCCGCCCCGGTCACGGCCAAGCCGGGCGAGACGGCGGACGTCATCACCTACTGGCGCATCCTGGCCCAACCTGCGCGCCCGCTCTCGCTAATGTTGCACCTCAACGGCGCGGACGGTATCCCTATTGCCGTTGGCGACGGGCTTGGTGTGCCGGTTGACCAGTGGCGAGCCGGTGATATAATCGTGCAACGCCATGCACTGACAATCCCCCCCAACACGGCGCCCGGCGATTACTGGTTAGTCGGTGGCGCCTATTGGCTCGATGACATGATACACCTAGACGCGGGCGGTCGTACAGGCATTCCACTCGTATCCGTCGAAATCAGGAGGTGAGGTGACGAGATGACAGAGTTCAAGCCCAGTCTCATGTTCTTGCTCGTGGGAGTCGCACTGTTGGCTACTATGGTATCGGTGATCCTCGTGGCAGAACCGGCCGTGGGGCACGCACGCGGTGCAATAGTAGCCAGCGAGGAGGTGTTCGTGCCGGCGGGCCCGTTCTTGATGGGTTGCGCGCCCGACAATATGTACGCGATCTGCGATGGCGACGCAAGCCCTATCCACGCGGTGTACCTGGATGCCTTCTACATTGACCGGACAGAAGTCACGAACAAGCAGTATGCCGCCTGTGTATCGGCGGGAGCCTGCTCAGCACCACTTTCTGTCGCGTCGTACTTTCGACCGGACTATTACACCAATCCCCTCTACGCTAACTACCCTGTCGTCAACGTGGACCGGGCGCGCGCCAGCGAGTATTGCGCATGGGTGGGGAAGCGGTTGCCCAGTGAGGCCGAATGGGAAAAGGCCGCACGTGGGACAGACATGCGTTGGTTCCCGTGGGGCAACGAGCCACCGAACTGCGAGCGGACGAACTGTCTCTGGTGCACCTACGACACCGTTGCAGTAGGCAGTTACCCGGCCAATGCCAGCCCTTATGGTGTGCTGGATATGGTGGGCAATGTGCGCGAGTGGGTGAACGATTTTTACGACAGGCGCTATTACGATAACTCCCCGTATTACAATCCCCGTGGGCCGGAAGAAGACCTGGGCAAAGGCGGGCTGGTGCGGGGAGGTGCCTGGTCGGACGAGGTGAGAATGGCGAATGTGTACGTGCGGCTGGACGAATCCGAGATATACAAGTACCAGTTGATCGGCTTTCGCTGCGCCAGAACCTCGGAGACGCCTAATCCCCCTACCCCTACCCCAA
>FWPU01007273.1_pt1 | contig 13719 bp, 4 predicted proteins | sample 2228361 | NCBI WGS metagenome assembly FWPU01 (sample SAMEA103939777, study PRJEB20133) | metagenome | reverse complement strand
TCAAGCCTTCTGTTTGGCTCGCGAAGATCCTGGCTTTCTGTCGGGACAATAGGCTCTTTCGCTTTCCAAGGATTCTCAGCAGCGGCTAAATACTTTCGGAGCAGAGATTCATGATGAGGGGCCAACGGCTTTTCAACCGCCAGGTTAATGGCCGCTTGCCTTGTAGACCGCCGCCTTGGTTGTTCGGGCTCCTTTGGGGATCTCTGATACAGTTCTCCTCTTTTGTACTGTTCTATCAATAGCTTCCAATTCGGCTTACCCGTAATGGCAGCTACCAGTTTGCGAAAGAAATTCCTTATCTTCTCTATAATCCGCGCAATAAAGCCAGCCGTGCTGTCTGCAACCAGTTGCTCCTGCACAAAGTTGGCCCTGTCTTCCTCGCCTCCCACATCTTTGGGATTTTTAGTCTGGAATCTACCATCCTTGACTCGCTTCCTGATCTCCGCCTTCAGCGCAGCCCTCTCGAACTCGGTAATCACCCCCAAGTCTTCAAGCCAATGCCATGCCTCATGCGACAGAGTAGCCCAAGGCTGAGAAGCTTGTAGCGAAATAAGGATTCGGTTCTTGCCCTTTCTGTAGGCACCGACTGCTTTATGCTTTTTAATATCAAAATCGTCTGGATAGCCTACAATCACGCCAAGCATGTCAGGTGTAATCATGGCGACTTGCTTGACCAATAGAGTTTTCCCGTTCTTGGTGCGGATCAGTATGTAGCCGTCCTCAGTTCTCTTAAACTCTTGCCCTGGGAATACCTTTTCCAAATCGGCATCCGTCAAAAAGTCAACGGCATTCATGGACAGCTCTCTTATCCGCCCCGTGGCTAACTGTTCCTCAACGGCTAACTGAGTCTCTTCGCTGTCTCTTTTTTCTTCTTCGTAGGCCTCTTTGACCACGTCAATTGTGATCAAATCCGAAGAAACATCATCCGCTTCCTCTTCCTCTTCCGGCATCACAAACTCGCTGATATCTATGTCGTACACAATACGCCCATCTTGGATGACAGGCTGTCTGCCACCCATTGTTTTCCGCCATTCCTCCTCATATTTCTTTTGCTCTTCGAGAAGCTGTAACGTAATCGTTTCCCGTCTTGCCTTGAGATCCTCTAACTTCTGTGTATCAAATTGCTCTGCAAGAGTGCCTTCGGCCTTCTTTCTCTCTTGCTCTAATTTCCAGTAATTCTCGTTGAAACGCTTCAAGTCCGCATGGATACGCTGCTTCCCCTCGTATATCAGTCTAGCCACACTGAAATTCTCAGCTTGCTTTTTGTCACTCAGGTCGTGCCGTATGAAGTAATCTCCTATGCGGATCACAAAGGAATCCATCGGAGCTGAAGCTAACCCTGCAAATAGCTTCATGTCAGGGATTTCTAACGGCTCGAATTCTTTTATCGTTTCCGTTTTTTCTACGTAAACTTCCTCCCCTGCCTCGTTCTTTTCTGGGACTTTGACCTTGATCTCTCTTTCAACCGTACGGCCTAGCTGTCCAAACTCATGAACAAAACGCTTTTGGAAGTCGAGACTTTTGCTGACCCGACCATAGAGATTAAGTATCAAACGGTTCAGCTCTGGCCCTTCTTTTTCGAGATCTATAAAGCCCCGCTCTGCAATTTTCTTCTTCGCTAGAGGCAGGACCTCTATGCCAAGCAGTCGCTCAGGCAATCTTATGGCCGTTATTTGTCCAATAGCCTTCAAAGCTCTGTTAAGGCTTGCTTCGTCTTTTTGCAAGGCCTCTTTCTCAGAGTAATAAGTCGCAGTCAAGAACCGTTCAGCCGATGCGCGTTGGCTAAGATAGTAGACGTATTCCGCCTCCATGCTCCTTATCTTTTTGTCTAGTTCAACTTTCTCCCGCGCCAGAGGATTTCCCGTGAGGGCAGCCACCATTTCCTCAGCAGGTGGACTGTCGGCTGATATATCGTCTATTTCCATCGCCACCACGCCTTTGGACTTGGTAATCTCCCCTAGTGTTCGTTCCTTGGCCGCTACGGTATCCCACATGAATGCGTCTATCGTGCCATGCGTGCCGTAGTTGTAAATAGCAAGCTCTTCTATACGGTTGCCCCACCTCCATCCTCGCCCGTTTCTCTGCTCGTAATTGGCATAGTTCCAGTCAACATCCAGGTGGTGGATAGCCGACACTCTTTCTTGGATGTTGAGGCCCAATCCGCCTTTCCTAGTGCTGCCGATCAGAACTCTAATGCGCCCAGAGTTGACCAGCTTGTAGAGTCTGCGCTTGTCCGCTTGTTTTGGATAATCGTGCACAAAGGCTATCTGATCAGCGGGAACTCCGCCCTTGATGAGCTTTTTCTTTATGTCCTCATAAACGGAAAACCGGGATCCTTTTGGCACGCCTCTGTCGCAAAAGATAAGTTGCACATGTTTATCTTCAAGGTATTTCTCTCCTGTCTCAGGATCCTCGGCTGGCACCTTTTCCTTGTAGAGGGCCAAGACCTTTTCCACGCAGTAATTAGTCTTCGTGTCCTTGTAGTCGCGTTCGTTGGGGAAAAGTAGCCTAGGATCCATTGCTACAAGGCGAGCATGAGTTGCTATGACCAGGATGTTGTCAGGTTTACCGTTATACATCGCGTGCAAAGGATCCGTTCTTACATTGAGGGCGCGTTGGATCAGTATTTGCTGATAGGCCTTGACAGCCGGATTTTGAGGTACCACGACCGGGATCGGGCCTCCATTCTTCAGCGCCGGCCTTTTCAGCTTCTTTCCACTGGCAGAGGTGATATCCGTAAACCTGACAAAATCAACAACGTCACGGACCATCCCCAACAAGACAGGTAAGTTGATGAATTTCTTGAATCGAGTAATCTGTCTGTATCCACCTCCCTCAATTGAGGGCTCAGTGTCATCGGTCACATGACCGAAGGTGTTTGCCCAAGCATCGAAGACCACGACGTTTTTGTCGCGAAGTTCCTGCTCTTGCAAGTACCTGCTCAATGTAAACAGCTCGCCAACCGAATTTGTGAGTGGAGTGCCGGATGCAAGAATAACGTTCCGTCCGTATCTTTGCTCTATAAATTTGATCTTCGAGTAAAGGTCAAAGGCCCTCATGGATCCGGTAGGCCTTATGCCCTTTACCTTTTTTCGGTTCGTGTAAAAAGCTAGATTCTTAAACTGATGAGCTTCGTCTACCACGAGGCAATCAATGCCTTACGTATCAAAATAAAACGCCGTATCATCCTTCGCCATTTCGGTGAGTGATTCTAGTTTCCGTCTGTATGTTCGTAAAACTTTATTTAGCGCTCTAAGAGTCATCGAACTGCGCCTACGCATCCCAATCCCACCAGCTTGCTCCCTCTCGATACCACTCTCAAGCTTTCGTATTTCAGCTTTCACGATCTCTCGTTGGAACTGTGGAGAAAGTGGGATCTTGCCAAATGACTCTGTCGTTACAATGACGGCGTCAAAGTCGGTAGTAACTATTTTTGATAAGATCTTTCTACGTTCCTCGGCCTTGCCCGGAACATCTAGATGCAAAATCCTTGCCGCTGGATAAAGCTCCAAAAACTTGGTCTTCACATCAGTCACATTGTCTTTCGGGACCACCATCATGGCCCGCCTGACCAGTCCAAGGCGCTTTGCTTCCATGATGGAAGCAATCATCGTATAGGTCTTGCCTGTTCCTACCTCATGCGCAAAATACGAAAATCCCTTTGCTATGAACCGCCATACGGCGTTCTTTTGATGCGGTCTCAAAGCAATGATTTCGTCGGGAACCTTCCCCAAGAACGGAAGATGACTACCATCCCACACGCGGTCGCGCCACCTGTTGAACATTTCGTTGAACCGCTCAGCATACCGCTCCCTAACTTCGGCATTGCTTGCCATCCAAGCGGCAAAACGGGACTTGAGCCTCTCTATTGTTTGGGCAACACGTTCGGTGGCCAAGGGATCAAATACCTTTCTCCTCATGCCCCCTTCGCCAACTTCAAATGTATATACAGATATGGACCTTCCTTCGAGTGCGGCACGGAGCATGTCAAAAAGCGTATATTTAACAGTCTCCGTTTCATCTGTCACGGACCACCGGTCTATCAGGTGGTGGGTCAGTATGGTGTCTTCCACAAATTTAGCGTTGCGCCCTACAACTTCGATCCCCCAAGCGTTTACTTCAGGCGCCCATGTTATTCTCACACGATCCTTGAATCCAAGTAGCTCACCTTGGGCCAACTCGTCGAATATAAAATCCCTTATCACCTTCGGGTCAATATAAGCCGCACCTAACTGCCATCTTATTTCAGAGGATGGAATTGCCGGAGGCTTGACAGCCTCAAGAGCCTCCACGTTTCTTTTGTGCTTCGGGTTAAGCTTGGCAGACTCGCGGGCCTGCGCTAACTTTGTAAGGATATCCCCAGACAAATATTCTTCGGCTGAAACCCATCCCTTGACTGGGTCGTCGTAGATCTTGTCACCCAGCATTTCGATGGCGTCTTCAGTTGTCGTGTTGAGGAGTTGGGCGATGTATGGGAGGTCTACCCTGCCACGCCAGCCCAAGGAAATTGCCAAAGCATCGTCAACACTATCGGCTGTCTGAGGCTCGGCTGGCAACCTCACTAACGGCTGAGTAAAGATCGGGGAAAGCTTTAGGACCCGTTGTTTTTCTTCATCCCAAACCTCAAGATTCAGCAAGCTGTACGCAAAGTGGTCCTTGGAGAATACCTTGACGTTTTGACGCGAGTTAAGCGGCCCGAACTCCTTTGTAAAGGCTTGGTAACGTTTGTTAAGCTCTTCGCGTGCCTTAGCTTCCCGTTCTCTAGCGCCGCCTGAGACTGGAACTGAAACTGCTTGCCGACGTGGGCCTTCTGGGTCAGCCCAATGCCGGCAAATCTAGCCTCTTCCGCCGGATCAGCTTCTGCTGCTAAAAGTTTCAGCAAGCTGTCTCTGATGGCAATATGTCCCTTGAGCCTTTTGATTTGCTTTTCAGGAAGTGAGATTTCGACAAGTTTTCCGTCTTCGTTATAATAGATCTTCCCGTCCTTAAGCAAATAGGTATTGCTCACGCTTGCTACCGGTTGGTTGAGCTTGTCAATAATAGCTTGCGCGTCTATGGCGTTTTTCTGCTGTGCCAAGATAGCACCAGGAAGCTTCAACAGAGCAGACCTCAAGAGATCTTCTACGCGATCCAGATCGGCGGTTATGATGACGTTATCCCACCGATCTAGACGGTTCGGATCCCTTTCACCTATGATGTGCTCTGGATGATCAATAAAATACTCATTTACTCGGTGTTCATAAGGTTTTCCTTCTACGGATTTAGACTCTTGCCACTTGAGCTCAGGAAGGGCTGGGAGATTGAGCCCACCCTTTTTTCGGAAAATCAGCAAATCTGCTCCGGCCTCGGCACCCCAAAAAATGCCGTTTGGCAATCTAATTGCGCCCACAAGCTCAGCTTTCTTAGCAAGTATTCCTCTGCCTCTCATACTCATGGCTCTAGATGCGTCTAGTGTCCCCCTAGAAGTGAGGACTGCCATCAGTCCACCGGGTTTGAGCAGGTCAAGTCCCTTCGCAATGAAGTAGTCATGGACACGCATTGAAGTCCCATCGGTATGCCTATCGCCATATATCACCTCGTTCAGAAAGGGTACGTTCCCAACGACTAGGTCGAAGTAGGCTTCGGGTAATGCTGCCTCTTCAAAGGGAGAGTTGATTATCGTTGAGTTTTGATAAAGCTGTTGCGCGATGCGCGATGTGATCGGATCTATTTCTACCCCTACTAGTAGAGAGTTCTTCCTGAGATAATGCGGCATCGTCCCGAAGAAAAAACCGGTGCCCACAGATGGCTCTAGGACCCTTCCTCCAGTGAATCCAAAGTGTTGAATTGCGTCCCACATCGCGGACAGTACCGACAGAGGTGTATAGTAAGCCGTGTCTGAGGCACTAGCTGCTGTTCCTCTCTCTTCGCTGGTCAACAGGCTTTGAAGGGCATTCGCTTTGGCTTGATATTGGGGTTGGGGCCTCAATTCTAGGTAGGGTCCCATTCCGCCCCAGCCTGTGAACTTGGCCAACACGCTCTGCTCTTCTGGAGTAGCCAAGCGGTTTTCAGCTTCTATCTGTTTAAGGGCATGTAGCGCCGCTAAATTGTTATTGAAACGCTCGGCTAGGGACAGTTTGATAGGAATGTCATCTGGCTTGATATTGTAGTCTATTTTTATAACTTCTTCTTTTGTTACTCCCGGAAAAAGTTGTCCAACTCGTCCAGTACCAGCTCCTCCGCGAACTCCGCTGGTACCCCCTGGCGGGACACCAGGTCCGCCAACATCTCTGCCGCCCTCTCCGACATCTCCTCCGCGAACTCCCTCAGTTCCCCCGCCTTTTCCAGCTCTTTTGCCTGTCGAGGGAATCTCGCCTTCCACCGGCGTACTAGTGAGTTTGGTCCGATCATCGAGGGAGCCATCCTTCACCTCCTTAACGACTACAATGTTAGATTCATCTTTGACCTCGACTGCGATCAGATTGTACTCTATGACCTCATTTGCAGTCAATGGTCTGTTATAACCAATCACACCAATCCCTGATATTTCTTGACCTTCGACTTCTACCTTGAGTTCATCATTGTAGGCGTCGTAGCCTTCCGGCTGTAAGTAAGGGCCGCGGTGCGCACTGCGGTACGCATACCAATATAGACCTAAGGCAGAAGGCTTGCCCCTAAAAAGGGCATTGGCTATCTCTTCCAGCCTGTCGTCCAAGGTCTCTACGAGCTTTCTGATGGCATTCCGCTTTTCGATAGCAGGCGGTACATAGTCAGGAGAGAACGTAAAACTACCCGTTTCTTGATCCCACTTCAAGGCCTTAAAAAATTTGTCAAAGTAATCGTTAAATAGGACCCTTTCATCATCTTGAGGGAAGGCACGAGGGAAAATGTAATTTACATAAGCTTTGTCGTTTAAATAGTGATTCTCACCGGCTAACCTGTCCGCAACCCATGCTTGGAAGGCGCGGGCAAAAAGTTCCGTCTTCTCACTCCAATACTTCTTGCCACGTTTCTCATCTAGCTTTTTGGCGTTTACGAAAAACTGTCTTGGAACGCGAGACCCCTGTACTGCTTTATGAATGGTAAATCGTGCTTGTTCCAGCCTCTCAGAAAGCTTCGCGATCTGCCATCCGCCTCTGAGGATCTCCATTGCCTTTTCTATCGCATTAGAGATATCATCGTCATATTGGATAGCATCTATAAAATCATCCAAAGGGCTGGTGTGCAAAAGCTCTGGATACTTCGATTCTTTCAGTTTCACTTTCTCTAGAACTTGGAACAGAGCGTGCGCCCATTCATGTGCAAGAGTGCCATCGCCTCTTGTCTTGGTAAGATTTATCACATGAAAGCCAGGCTCATAGTGCGCAGCAGGTTTGCCGCGGCCCCTGGAACCGAAGGCTATGCCAAGGCTTTTCTGACCTTGAAGGCTGGGGTGCACAAGCCCGCCTATTGCCTCTTTAGGAAGGCCGGTCAACTCTGCCAACATCGCAAAGGAATCGTATGTAAGGTTGACGCTTAGCTGTTTGTGAAGGTTATCCGTCCATTCTCCAAACTCAACTCCTCTGAGACGAAAGGTATTTATGAGATCATCCGGTGTTACATTGGCCCCCTTACGGTAGGTATCGGGCGTCTTGATCTCAGCAAGCGGGTGACTGGTTCTAGCCGGAATGTCCTTGCTCTCTAGTTCGATATGCTCTTCTTCGTACATACGTTGGCTAATCGCATATGCTTCAACATTAGGCGCAAACGTTGTTTCGACTAGAGCCAACCCAAACGAGTTTAGGCGGTCTCTTCGGTCCTTCAAGCTAAATAATTCGCGTGTTGTATAAGGAAGACCGTCCGGCTTTATGTTGTCAACCCCTGGATTCTTTACAATGGCGAGGGCTAACTTCTTGTCAGCATCGGCCAAAGACTGCGCACCACTGAGGGCCTCGGCCAAAAGCTCGCTCAAAGCCAAGTACTGTGAGGCTGTATCGTTGGCTTGATTGATTATTTCTTTGCGTAGGTCCTCATGTATCAATCTGTCCATGTAGGAAAGTTTTAGCTTGGCCGCAGTAGGGGATCGCCTAGGCCATACCCAATCTGGCAAAGCTCTGCTAAAGCTCTTGAATGAAGCTCTAAGCCCATTTATGTATCTTTTCAAGCCTGGGGTGGCATTTGGGGCAAGCTCTGGGTTAAAAATCCTTGTCTTGTTTAACATCGTATTGAGCCAAGCCAGATAATCCGCGATATCCGTCTTGTCTTGACTCCTAGAAAGCTTTTCTCTGATCACTTCGATTCTTTCTCTAGGGTCTTTCGAGGACCTCTTGCCCTCCATCTTCTCACCAGCGTCAATGAGTTTTTTGAACCTTTGACGAGCCGCCTTCATTGCCTCTGACTCTTCTCCCTCTTCTCTTTCCTCCTCCTCTTCCTCTTCCTCCTCACGTCTTTGCCGTCCAACATCAACAACGACAAGCCCCTCCTCTTCTTGAGGCCCAAGCTCTTCTTCCTCTGGAGCCTCTACCTCCTCTAGTCTTTCTTCTTCTTCTGCCGTGGCTTCTACCTCAGCTTCCTCTTCTGCTTCTTCCACCGGCCTGCCCTTTGGCAGTTCCTCCCTCGCAAATTTCTCAAAATATGGCAATCCCTTGGTACCCAACAGTCGGACAGCAAGCCCGACAAATTCTTTCATGGCTAGGCCTGCCTTGACGGCGTGGTCGTACATCAACCAGAGTTTTTCCTTGACAAGCGGCCACTTCTCAGGGTCTATCTCTACATCTGAAATAGAGCCTCTTTCACCACCAATTATGTCGGAAATCTCTCTAGCAAGCTTGCGAATCTCAACCAGATGCCGCTTGGCCTCCGCCTTCTTCTTGGACATCTGGCTGCGGATTTCAAGCTCCCGTTCAATTTTTGTCTTCTTTTCTTGCTCGGCGGCTTGTCTTTTGAATTCTTCTATCAGTTCTTCAGGTGTCACGCCGCCAAAGGCCTCGATAACCGGCGCTTTCCGTTCCGCTTCGCCAGCGGCTTCAACGGGCTTTGAGGTTTCTGATACGGCTTCTCTCTCAGCCTGTTCGGGAGCTGTGGCCTCTAGTGTTCTAGGCCCTTTCCCCTTTGTTTTCTTTCTCGTCACCTCAGCTACAATGGGTTGGTTCAAAGGCGTAAGTCTATCCGCCTCCATTGCTTCTCTGAGTCGTGCGCCGAACTGCTCTGGCCCGATTTGCTTCAGTGACCTTTGCAGTTGCTCTATTGCCTTTCTCTTGCTCATGAGTGGGTTGGTCAGCGCCACGCCGCTTGTGGCTTCGCTGATGACCCATCGTCTTAAATTTAGTGGCGGTGTTTCCGCATGGATAACGAACGTATAATTTTCAAAACCAGGAGGAGATTTGATTATCTTGGCCTCCTCCGCTTGCACAACTACTGGCTTACTGCCTAGCTCTTGGGACTGAATCCTGACCCAAAAGCCCTTTGCACCTGGTGGGATCTCCGTGAATACTTCTTGCTGAACCGGCGCTGTCTCCTCTTCTTCAGCACGCACCTCAGTAGCAGGCGGTTCAGATATATCCGTCTGTGGAGGAACAGGCGCGACCACCTCAGTCGGTGGCTGGGGCCTCGGCCCCGTAATTGGCCCTTCTGGCTCCTGGATTGGAGCGAGTGGAGGTAGAGCTTCAGTGCTCGGTGGTGGCAGCGGCCTTGGCACGGGTTCCGGTGGAAGTGGAGCCACAGCGGTAGGTCTTGGGACTGCTACTTCAGGAGCAGGTCTAGGTGGCGGCTCTTCGACAGGAGGCTGAACCTCTAGCCTTGGTCTAGCTCGTTCTGCAAGGAGGCTTAGGAGCTCTCCCAAGCGACGGCTGACTGTCTGTCTTCGCTCCTCTAAAGTAGGACTTGGCTTTCTCACCACGGCATAGCCGCCTTGGACCGGGACAACGTCTGAGTCTATGCCTTGGGCTGCGAGCTCGGCTCGCCTTCTGTATGCAAGCAATTTGTTGGCGAATGTAGAAGCTGTTGGCGATTCTGCGCCTGACCTGATCGGACGCTCCACAGTCCCGGCAGGCTGGGTATAGCCTAGCGGACCTGTCGCTGCACGTGCTGGCGGGAAACCGACTTGCTCCTCGTCAGGCATCAGCTCGGCGCCTGACCTGATCGGACGCTGACGGGTGCCAGCCCGTTCGGTTTCTCCGAGTGGAAGCGGCGGCCCTAGCTGAAGGGGAGCCGGTTCGGTTATACCTACCCCCCCGCTTCTTACCGAAGCTATGGGCTCGGCACCAGGCCCCAGGTCAAGCTGCGAGGCCCAATGCTCAATGATGAGATCGTTGAGCTGGTCTACAATGCCCAAGCGTTTTATGATGGGATCGTGTCTCAGCCTGAAAAGATCATCAGGAGTGAAGGGTTTCCCATCTATGGTCTTACCTTCTTGAAGACTGCGCCTGGCCTCGTCAACTAGTTGGACACGGTATTTCAATAATTCGTTAAGATTGCGGATGTAATCTGGATCAACTGTTGGAGTCGGCGCTGTGCTGCTTGCCAAAGTTCCTACACCGGCCCCAGCCGCTGCCAACGGCAGGGCAACCAAGCCTGAGTAAAGGGCTTCCTTCGTAGTTTCAGGCAACTTCTGAATGAACTCATTGATAGCTTTTACCGTTGATTTGTCGGCTTGCTTGGCCCATGTTTTCGCAAATTCATCTGGGTACTGCTGCACAAATTCTTCCAGACCTTCTGTGCCCATTGCCACGAGAAAGTCATTTATCTTCTGAGATAAAGGCCTGCCAGGCTTCCAAGCCTTGAAGATCCTGTCGAATCCTATGAATTCAAGAGGAGTTTGCCAGGATGCATTCAGTAAAGAGGCCACGAAGGCTCTGTCCTCATCAACCCCTTGTTTCCTCAGATCCTCGTAAGTGCCGCCTGCTATTTGCGCAAACATCTGACCACCGGCGGCTATCTTGGCTCCTTCTTCAAAGGCCTTCCATGCGCTTTCCTTTGCAAGCTCCTGCCCAGCCTTGGCGGCAAGCCTCTCTGCTCCCTTTCGGAGCAATGCACCGCCCAACAGACCAGTGCCCATTGCGGAAGCGAACTGCGGAGCAGTCCTTAACACGTCCTCCACAAACCCTGAGCTCACGCCTTCATATTCCGGCGCGGTAGCAAGGCGTTCCTCAATTATCGGTCTAAATGGCTTGATGAGCTGACCGGTACGGCTCAAGGCGCGAGCGCCCATGCCCACAATAGGGACCGTCTTGAGGATCTTGGCCGCTATCGGATGTCTTTCCTCTGCCTCCGCAAACATTGCCGGGGCCTCGGCGGTTTCCCGCGCCACGTCTTTTATGCCTTCCCAGAGAGCGCCCTTGGCCCTTTGAAAAGTCAACTCAGGCTTCGGCGGTTGCTCAACGCCCTCTTCCGGCACTACAGGGAATGGCGGTTTCTGTGCATGTCTAGGCCCAGCGGTCTCAAACTGGCCTAGATATGTGCCTAGCACTCTTTTCTGTTCCTCTTCTGGTAAAGCGTAAAATTCATCATCGGCCATTTGTTCAAAGAAATAGTTTGCCCGAATTCTACGCTTTTCCTCTGGCGAAAGACTTGCAAACTCTGGATCCTTTTCCCATTCCCACATCTTGGCTATCTCCTGTAGTAATCTCTCCAAGAAGGGACAGAAGAACGTGGCTCAAGGCCATAGTAGGCCTCGCCCGGCTCCCCAGCTAATCCAAGCTCGTCAACATAAGAAGACCTGATCCTGCGCCAGTACTCTCTTTGCTGTTCAGGAGTAAGTTTCTTCCACTGCTCAGCGAACTTTGGATTCTGCTGTTTCATTGATTCTATGTCTTGTGTTGCAGCTTTACCTGCCTCAATGACAGCCCTGGCCCGTTGGATCCTCGCCTGTTCCTCTCTTGCACCAACCTCTCTGCCATAACGTTCCTTCAGAAAGTCTCTGTAGTCTTTCTCGGCTTCAAGCCTTTCCCTTTCGATGCCGCCTACTCCGTACTCGCCATAGAGTTCCCTCAGCCTTCTTTCTTCAAGCTCGGCCTGCTTATCTCTCCAGCTTTTTTCTATGCCGAGCCTTTGCGTCTCTACACCTTGAGGCCCATATCTGTATTCCAGCTCCCTCGCTCGCAAGGATTGAGGCCCCCATTCAAGCTGGCTCAGCTCACGCCTCAAGCCAAGCTCTTGCTTGAGCCTTTCCATGGCCCCAAGCTCTTGCTCGCGCTGCCGCTGGAGCTCTTGTTCTCCTTGGGCGGCAATCTGCTGAAGCTTGAATTGCTGAAGTTGCTGTCTTCGTGCCTCTCTAGCTTCGGGAGTAGCTTGCCTAGCTGTCATCTCCCTGATTTCCTTGAATCTGTCTGGGTAGAAAGTAGGCATGTCCATCACCTCCTACATCTCATAGTTGTAATTGTAGTTTGTAGATTCGCTGCGGCTTTCCGATTCGCTTTCACTGAAATTGTAATGATAGCCGCCCTGGTACTGGACATGAGCGCCGACGGAAGTACCAGACAAGGCGCTTGCCGTGAGCTGGGCTGCCACGCTAGCCCCCGCCTTTAGCGTCTCAAGCCGCAAAGCATTGGCCTCTAATGCCATGCGCATGTTCACGTCTGCATTTTTGATGATCACGTCCACCTTTGCCTTGAATTTCTCTATTTCCGCCTTCAAGATCTCGATGGAAGCAGTTATCTTGGCCTTGGCTGCCTCAAGAGTCCTGTCTGCATATTTGTTCCAGTACTCGTAGTAATATCTCAGCATTTCTACGGCCCCAGCTCTGGCCTGCTCGCGATTCTTCTGGGCCAAGTTGGCTTGATTGATCATGATCTCGTAATTTAGCTGAGCGTCTGCCCTTGTCTGTTCTGCAAGGGCTTCCTGAAGCCTGCCAGCTAGAGCTCCATTGGGCAAGTTCCAGCCTCTGGCCGCGAAGAAGTTCAAGGCCTCGTTGTATGTCCGCTCATTGGTTAGCTGCTGCCTGGTCCTGCCCCTTTCCCAAATGGCGTTTTCGACTTCTTCGGGAAGGCCGGTGGCACCCTCCTGTAGGTCCTCTGAAAAGGTCGCCAGCAGTAGGTCATATAACTCAGATTGAAAGGTCGGTTCGTCATAGTTGAACGTGTTAGGGATGCTGCTGGGGACATCCCCGAAAGTAATCTCCGTAAAGTCAACTTCATAAAGGGTAGGATCTTGCAATCGGTTCATAAGATCGCTTATCAAGGACCAGGCCGTCCGAGCATAGTTTTGTGCATTTTCGATCCTATTTTCTACGAGCTCAAAGGTTTCTTGTTGGTAGTTTTGCATGGATAGTACCTCCATTAAATAAACAGTGCTGACACTCCTGGGCTCGAAGCGACAGAGGCATACATATCTTCTAGCTTCAGCATGTCTTTGAGAAGCATGTCGAATGTATTAAGTTCCCACTCTTCATTCGTCTTTGATTTTCGTAGAAAACCATTTTCCCACTGACTTTCTGTTATTTTATATTCTTCTAAAACGCGCTTGAAAATTTTGTCACCGAACGGTAATAGCCCAGATGTCAAATATGTAAATGGGTGAGGATCTGCCCAGAATGATGGACGCGTATCAGCAGGTCGAGTGAAGAAAGTGCACTCTTCTTCAATCCACGTTTGTAGATAGTCTCCAGGATCGGAGTCTATTTTTGTTCGCCTTTGAAAGCTAGTTTGCCCTGGTGTGGTAATTGAAAAACCGTCATTACCTACTAAAACTAGTGCATTACCACCTGCTGCAACTGAACCACCCCCCTCACTGAAGAGATGAGGGTAATCCTTATAAGGGTACCCC
>FWPU01010490.1_pt1 | contig 13720 bp, 9 predicted proteins | sample 2228361 | NCBI WGS metagenome assembly FWPU01 (sample SAMEA103939777, study PRJEB20133) | metagenome | reverse complement strand
CCGGCGTTCTCCAGAACAGACTCCGCTTTTGGCAGCAACGGCTCCACCTGGTTTCTTAAGCTCTTGACGGCCCGCGCCAGGAACACCATCACCACCGCCTGACTGAGCAGAGCCAGGGCTGAGACGGCCACAGCCCCGGCCATCACGTACAACAAAAGCTCACTGGGCATTTCTGACAGGGCTCAGCTTCCTCCCTCCGGCTACGAGCCGCTTTCGCCCGACCCACCCGGGGAACCTACAGCCTCCCGGTAGGCCTGCTTGCCGGCCTCGACTGCCGCCGAGATCTGATCCTTCTGGCGGGCAACAGCCTCTTTGCCCTTCTCCACCAGACTGCTCGCCGATGCCCGCACATCCTCCGTGCGCTTCTTGACGTAGCTCCGGCCTTCATCGGCCTTCTCGCGAATGTACTTACGTGTCTCCTCGCCGGACTTCGGCGCAAACAGGATGCCGATCGCCACACCGACACCCAAACCCAGGAAGAAGTACGAGAGCTTGCTGTTTTCCTCCACGGCCTGTGATTTCCTTTCTGTTTTCAGTGTACTCCAGTATTCTGAAGATAACACTTGGCCGGGCTCGAGTGGAGCCCCAGCGCCCTGAGGCCGCCAATGACGAAACGCTCCGGCAAACGCGAGAGCCGAAAATTGGATCAGGCCGCGCTGTGGGAATACGCGCTGCGGAGCTTGGCCTCACGGGCGCATTCCGCCGGCGAACTCCGCCAGAAGTTGCGCCGTCGGGCCGCTTCAGCGGGCGACGTCGGCGCGGTCATCGCTCGGTTGCGCGAGCACGGCATGCTCGATGACAGGCAATACGCCGAGGCTTACGCCGCCTCCCGCCGCGAAAATCAAGGCTTCGGCAAGGCCAGAATCCTCCGCGACCTCCGGCAGAAGCGAGTCTCCTCTGCCGTGGCCGTCTCGGCCGTCGAGCGCGTCTTTCGCGGAACCGACGAAACGGAACTGATCGAGCAGTTCCTCACCCGCAAGTACCGGAAGATTTCCCTGCCCGAATACCTGGCCGAGCCGCGCCACCTCGCCGCCGCATACCGGCGCCTGCGCTCCGCCGGCTTCAGCGCCGGCAGTTCCCTTCGGGTGCTCCAGCGCTACTCGGCCCTGGCCGAGCAGCTCGACCCTGTGGAGGACGACGAGCCGCAGCCCGGCTAGCACCCTCCGGGCAAGGACTTGCGGGCCCGCCCCCAATCGCTACCAGATCAGCTTCAAGCCAAACTGCAGGTTGCGGGGCGTGCCGGCGCTCGTGATCCGCCCAATGGTTGTCGTCCCCACCACGTTACCCGGTTGCCCAAACCGCGGCGTGTTCGAGAAATGGAACCCCTCGAAGCGGAACTGTAGTCGCATCCGCTCATGCAGCCGGAAGTTCTTCAGCGCCGAGAAATCCCAGTTGAAATGCGCGCGGTTGCGCAGAATGTTGCGCCCGGCGTTGCCTATCTCGTACTGGTTGTTCGGTACAAAGGCGTCCACGTTGAAATCGCGCTCCAGCGTCCGCTCGCCCGCCCACGGATCGCCGACCACGTTCGGCCGGTTCACAATCAGCCGGGTGCCGATGTTCGCCGGGTTTCCCGATACCGTCACGCTGTATGGCTGGCCGCTGGCCCACACCACAATGCTGCCCACCGACCAGCCGCCAAAGATCGCGTTCAAGATCCCCGGCGAGTTCGCCCCCCAACGGCGGCCCCGTCCAAAGGGGAGGTCGTAAATGCCGCTGGCAACGAACCGGTGGGGGATGTCCTGGTTGTCCACTGAGCGCTCCAGCCGCAGGTTCCGCACATCCTGGTAGCCGCAGCCGGACGTGTCGCCGGCCGCCGAGTTGCCGCACGTATCCCCGATGTTCTTGGAGAAGCTGTAAGAGGTGAGCAGCGTGAAGCCGTTGGAGAAGCGCTTCTCAAGCTTCGTCACCAGCGCGTGATAGATCGAGTTGGCATTGTTGTGATACCCGTAGACCGGGCCCAGCGGCGAGGTCACAATTCCCGTCCCCGGAATCTCCGCCCTCTGGTAGCGACGCTTCGCATTCAAATCCCCCGGCCCCGGCGGCGAGTAGTTGTCCTCGTACCGCATCAGCAGGTGAGTTCCCTTCGAGCCGGAATAACCGACCTCCCACAGCCAGTCCCGGCCCAGCTCCCGCTGAATGTTGAAATTCCACTGCTGGCTGTAGCCGATGTCCGGGCGCCGTTCGTAGGAGACGAACGTCAGCCCGACGGCGTTTTTCAGCTCGAGCGCGCCCTCCGGCGGCCCGTTCCTCAGCAGCACCGCTTCTTTGGTGGCGCTGGAGGAAAGTTGCACGCCGAAAGCGTTCGGCGGGTTGCCGATCAAGAATTCCGCGTCGCCGAACGGCTCCAGGTACGTGTAGAAGATCCCGTAGCCTGCCCGCACAACAGTCTTGTCCGTCACCTTGTAAGCGAATCCAATCCGGGGCATGATGTTGTTGGTGTCGGTCGCCACCATCGCCCGGTTGAACCGGTCCGAGCCCTCCGCTCCCGCGTAGATCAGGCGCGGGTTTTCCGGATCCGTATAGGTGTCGAAGATCCCCATCCGGTCGCGCTTATCAATGAACGGCAGAACCACTTCATACCGCGCCCCAAGATTCACCGTCAGCCGCGGCGTCACCTTCCAGTCGTCCTGAAGGAAGAAGCCATGGTTCCAACTCCGCAAATCCACCTGGATCCGCGTGTTCCAGCTATAGGCGCTCGCCATGCCGAGCAGGAAGTCGGCCATACCGTCCTTGGTGAACCTGCCATTGAAGGTGTACCCCCCGATCTCGGTCCGGATATTGAAAATGTTGTTCTGCGACCGCAAAATGTTCACCCCTGCTTTCACCGTGTGCTTACCCCGAACCCAGGTCAGGTCGCCGGCCAGCTGGCGGTTCTGCGAGTCGCGGTCGACGGGATTGAAAGCGCCGATGCCCACGGCCCTATAACCCGTGATGCCCATCAGTGAGAAACCGCCCGGAATGGTGCTGTTTCCCCCCTTGATGCCGTACTTCTGGTTCAGCAGCTCGCCGCCGGTCTGCGCCGGGTTGTCCCGCTTGAACAATGCGAAGTTCCAGGCCCCGCGGATCGACATGATCAAGTTCGGCGTCCAGATGTGGTTCCAGCCGGCGCCCGTGTTGTAACCTTCGGTGAGCCAGTCGTAGCCGCCCCCGTAAGCCGGAGGGGGCAGCGCCAGCGCCACCGGATTCATAAGGTCGTGCTTGCTGAGCCGCCAGAAGACGTTATCCGCTGAGCTGGCGTTGACGTCGGCCCGCACGTCCCACTTGTCAATGTCCTGCTTGCTCGGAGCATTGTAAAGGAAGTTCGATGCGACGCCCGGCTTCTGCGGCTCCGGATACAGATTGATCAGCGTCAACGCTACTGGATCCAGACGCTCCCGCGGAATGATGTTGCCCGGGAACGGCTTTTTGGTCAGCGGATCAATGATGGCCTTGTTGGAAGCCGCCAGTAACTCGGAAAAATCGCCCTGCCGCATCTTCAACGTCGGAATCGTGCTGATGGTGGTGGTGCTTTCCCGCACCCGCGTGGCTTCGTAGTCGCCGAACCAAAAGACCTTGTTCCGCCAGTCGAGCTTCTTTCCGAAGTACAGCGGGCCGCCCAGCGAAAAGCCATACTGGTTGCGCTTGAATGGCGGCTTCGGCTTGGTGGGATCGTCGAAGAAGTTCTTGGCGTCAAGCTTCTCGTTGCGGAGGAATTCAAACGCCGTCCCGTGCAACTCGTTGGTGCCGGACTTGGTCGTCACGTTGACCACGCTGCCCATCGCCCGGCCGTACTCGGCGGCGTAGGCGTTGGTCTGCACCTTGAACTCCTGGATGGCGTCGATGGACGGCTGCACCATCTCCGAGCGGCGCTGCGCCCCGGCCAGCTCGATGCCGTTGTTGTCCACCCCGTCCAGCAGGAAGTTGTTCTGCGTCACCCGCATTCCGCCGGAGCTGAACCCGCCATAGCGGCTCCCACTGTTCGGTTGCACTGTGCCCGCCGACAACAGCGCCAGGTCGTTATAGTTGCGCCCGTTGAGCGGCAACTCGACGATGCGCTGATTCTCGATGACCTGCCCCCGGCTGGCCTCGACGGTGTTTAACTGCATCACGTCGGCCGTCACCTCGATCTGCTCGGTCAGGGCGCCGACCTCGAGGGTGAAATTGAGTTCCGCCCGCTGGTCCACCTCGAGGATGATCCCCGACCGGGTGATGGGCTTGAAGCCCTCCTGCTCGATGTGGATGCGGTAGGCGCCCGGGGGCAGCAGCGGCACGGTGTAATAGCCGACCTCATTCGTCGTTACCTTGCGCTCCGCTCCCGTCGCGACGTTGGTGACGGTGATTGACGTGCCGGGAATGACAGCTCCGGTGCTGTCGGTCACCCGGCCGGTAATCTGTGCCGTCTGCGCCAGACACCACGGCGCCACCACCGTGGCCAACAGCGCACACAGAGCCGGACGCAATACGAGTGTTCTTGTGACTGACATGCTTATGAGCCTCCGGAAGAAACGAGACCGCCAGGACGGACACAAGGCAGTGACGCGCAGCTCCCCTTTCGCTCACAGTTTGTGGCCCTGCCGGGCCGGTTGCACGTCCTCACTCTTGTCCCCGCCTCCCGGCGGTTGGCAATTTCCCTGTTTCGGCGGCCTGCGTCAGGCCGCCGGATTCCGCCAAGATTATAACCGACGGCCAGCAAGAAGGCAATTTCATGTCAAGGCCAGGGCCCACCTTCCCCGCTGCCTTCACTTGACCCCCTTCATCCACACGTTTTATGAGTAGAAGACAGTCGCCCGATGCACGAGGCCTCGCTGATCGCCGACCTCATCGCCAAGGTTGAGCAGGCGGCGCGCGACCACGGCGCCCACCGCGTCATCACGGTCGCAATTTCCGTCGGCGCGCTCGACCCGGCGGCTCCTGAGCACCTTCGCGGGCACTTCGAGGCGGCTGCGGCCGGCACGATGCTCGAGGGCGCGGAACTTCGGATCACCAGGAATCCCGATCCCCTCTCCAGCGGCCTCCTGCTCGAATCCGTCGAACTTGAGCGCTAGGCCCGCGCCGTCTACTCCTCGGCCGGCTCGTAGAAGCTTAGGGCATTGTCGCCCTGTCGGAGCACACGCACCCGGCGAAGACGGCCGTATTGATCCCTCAGCAGGTGCTTCCGAGCGTGCTGTGCGACGACCAGCCGGGGCGGCTTCGCTCCCAGGAGCGCCAGGGCGATCTCGTACTCGCCCTCCCGATCATAGGGCGGATCTAGAAAGACAATGTCGGCGGCCAGCCGCGGCAGCACCGCCGACACCTTGCCGCAGTGCACCTCAGCCCCGCTCGCAATCCCCAGCAGGCGGAGATTCTCGCGGATGATCTGCGCCGCGGCCCGCTTGCGCTCGATGAAAACGACCCGACCCGCTCCCCGGCTCAGCGCCTCGATGCCGACTGCGCCAATGCCCGCATACGCATCGACGAACGTGCAGCCGGCTAGGCGCGGCGTCAGCACATTAAACAGCGCCTCCCGCAGGCGGTCCGGCGTAGGGCGGACATCGAGGCCGCGCAGGGTCTTCAAACGCCGGCTCCGAAACCGGCCCGCGATCACCCGCATGCTTAGCCTACCTGGACCAACCCATAGCGCCGCTGCCAGTGGTCGCGGATGAAGGCCACGCACCGCCGCAGCTCCGCTTGCGACGGCGGATTCTCAATGAAGGCCAGGGCTTCGTTCCGGGCGATCTCCAGGATCTCCCGGTCGCGGACGATGTTGCCGATCCGAAATGCCGGCAGCCCCGATTGCCGCGTGCCGCAGAATTCCCCGGGCCCGCGCAGCCGCAGATCCATCTCCGCGATCTGGAAGCCGTCGGTGGACTCCACCATCGTGCGGATGCGCTCGCGGGCCGCCTCGTTGAGCTTGCCCGTCACCAGGATGCAATAGCTCTGCTCGGCCCCCCGGCCCACCCGCCCGCGAAGCTGGTGAAGCTGCGCCAGCCCGAACCGCTCGGCCTGCTCGATCACCATCACCGTGGCGTTCGGCACATCCACGCCCACCTCGATGACCGTCGTCGACACCAGGATCCGGATCCGGCCTTCCTTGAACTGCGTCATCACGGCTTCCTTCTCCTCGGCGTTCAGACGCCCGTGCAGCAGGCCCACCTCAATGTTCGGGAAGACGACCTGGGATAGGTGGAGGTACATCTTCTCGGCGGCCTTCAGCGCCTTCGCCTCTGACTCCTCAATCACCGGATAGACAACGTAGGCCTGGCGGCCTTTGCTCGTTTCCTGCTGGAGAAAGCTGTAGACCCGCTCGATGTGAGACTCCGGCACGTGGATCGTCTTTACCGGCTTGCGCCCGGGAGGCAGCTCGTCCAGCACCGAGGTGTCCAGATCCCCGTAGATCGTCAGCGCCAGCGTGCGCGGAATGGGGGTGGCCGTCATCACCAGCACGTGAGGAGCGACGCCCTTTTCCATCAGCCGCAGCCGCTGCATGACTCCGAAGCGATGCTGCTCGTCGATGATCACCAGCCCGAGCCGGCGGAAGGCCACATCCTCCTCGATGAGCGCGTGCGTGCCGATGATGATCGGTATCCGCCCTTCGGCCAGCCGTTCCTTCATCCGCCGCTTCGCGCGCTGCGTCAGCGAACCCACCAGGATCCCCACCTCGTAGCCCAGCCGCGCGAATAGATTCTTGAAGTAGTAATGGTGCTGGCCGGCCAGGATCTCCGTCGGCGCCAGCACCGCCACCTGGCAGCCGTTCTCGATGGCGATGATCGCCGCCTCGGCGGCCACCAGCGTCTTGCCGCTGCCGACGTCGCCTTCGAGCAGGCGGCTCATCGGATGCTCCGACGCCATGTCGCGCGCGATCTCGCCCAGCACCCGCTTCTGCGCGGCCGTGGGCTTGAATGGCAGCATCATCTTGACCTTTTCTCGAATCCGCTCGTTCAGCTCGAAGCGGATGCCTCGTCGCGAGCGCGCCCGCGCCTTCTTCAGCGCCAGGCCGCACTCCAGCCAGAAGAACTCCTCGAAGATCAGCCGCCAGTGCGCGGGCGAGCGAAAAGCATTCAGCGCCCGCAAGTCCGCTCCGTCCGGCGGAAAGTGCAGCGCCCGCGTCGCCTCCCAGCGGTCCGGCAGCCCCAGGCGCCGGCGGATATGCTCCGGCAGCGGGTCCTCCAACGGGGGCAGCGTCTCCAGCAGCCGGTGGATCAAGTTCCGGAATACCCGCGTCGTAATCTTGCCCGCTGCCTCGTAAATCGGCACCACCCGGCCCACGTGGAGCGCCGATTCGGCCTCGTCCTCCGCCGTTAGGATCTCGAACTCCGGATGTAGCATCACCAGCCCGCCGGAGTAGGGGTCGAACTCGACCTTTCCATACAGCGCCATCAGTTGCCCCGGCTCGATCACGTGGGCCAGATAGCCCCCGTGGAACCATTTGCACAGCAGCGTGCCCCCGCGCCCGTCGCTGAAGGTGGCTTCAAACAAACCCAGCCGCCGCCGCTGAAAGGCCGACAGGCGCGCGGAGCGCACTGCGGCGACCACGGTGGCGGTCTCGCCGGGCGCCAGCTCCCCGATCCCCTTCACGTTTGAGCGGTCTTCATATCGGAACGGGGCGTAGGCCAACAGATCCTCGACCGTGCGAATCCCCTTCGACTCCAGAGCCGCCGCCCTCGGCGGCCCGACGCCCTTGACGTACATGACCGGCGTCGACAGGTCCATCGGGAAACCCTAGTGTACAATGCCGGTCATGACGAAACCGGTTCTTTTGCTCTGTCTGCTCCTATCTCTGCCCGCGCTGCCGGCCCCGGGGGGCGCCGCCCAGGAATTGCGGCTCGGCATCATCGGCACCGACACCTCGCATGCGATCGCCTTCACCCGCGCCTTCAACGGCCCGCCCGGACCCGACCACGTCGATGGCGCCCGCGTCGTCGCCGCCTACAAGGGGGGCAGCCCGGACGTTGAGAGCAGCCGAACCCGCGTGGATAAGTTCGCCGAGCAGCTCCGGTCGGAATGGAACATCGAGTTTGTCGAGGACATCCCGACCCTTTGTGCGAAGGTCGATGCCGTGCTGCTCGAAAGCGTCGATGGCAGGGTCCATCTCGAACAGGTCCGACCCGTGTTCGCGGCCAAGAAGCCGGTCTTCATCGACAAGCCCCTCGCCGCCACGCTGGAGGACGCGCGCCAGATCGCCCGGCTCGCCAACGAGGCGGGCGTCCCCTGGTTCAGTTCCTCCTCGCTGCGGTGGAGCGACATTGTCACGATGACCGACACCCGGAACGCCCGGGCCATCACCGTCTGGGGTCCGGGACCGTTCGAGGAACACCACTACCTCGAGCTGGCCTGGTACGCCATCCACCCCATCGAAATGCTGTTTGCGATGATGGGCCCCGGTTGCGTCGAGGTGACGCGCACCGCCGGCGAAAGCGTCGACGTCATCACCGGGCGCTGGCAAGACGGCCGCCTCGGCACGGTGATCGCCCTCCGCCCCTACGGCGCCTACGGAGCAGCCGTCTTTCTCCCCAAACAAGTCATCCAAAGCCCGCCCAAAGTCTCGCACAGCTATACCCCTTTGCTTCGGGAGATCGTGAAGTTCTTCCGCACCGGCGTGCCTCCGGTGCCGAACGAGGAAACGCTCGAGATCTTCGCCTTTATGGACGCCGCCCAGAAGAGCAAAGAGCGGCAGGGAAGGCCGGTGAAACTGCGGTAGAATCGCTGCGGCCCGCTCCCCGAGCTGTTCGGGCCCTTTGATGCCCCGGTGCCGTTGCCCCCGAATATGCGAGACTCGGTAGCATGACGAACGGCAACACCAGAAGGAGCTTCGTAAAGGCCGCGGCGGCCGCCGTGGCGACCGCCCGGTACCCCATTCTCGGCGCCAACGACCGCATCCACGTCGGTGTGGTCGGCCTGGGCGGCCGCGGGCGCGACCACATCAACTACTACGCCGAGCTGAACTCCGAGTGCCGTATCGTGGCTCTCTGCGATGTGAATCAGGCGGCGCGGGAGCGGGCCGAAGCGCAGGTCGTCAAGCTCACCGACACCAAGCCCAGAACCTTCATCGATATGCGCGAGATGTTCGGCGACAAAGAAGTTCATGCCGTCTCCATCGCCACCCCCAACCACTGGCACGCCCTGGCCACTATCTGGGCCTGCCAGGCCGGCAAGGACGTCTACGTCGAAAAGCCCGCCAGCCATAACGTCTTCGAGGGTCATCAAATGGTCGCCGCCGCCCGCCACTACCAGCGGATGGTCCAGGTCGGCTCCCAGAGCCGCAGCATCCCCCATAAGATCCGCGCCATGAGGCTGCTGCAGGAGGGCGTCATCGGCCAAATCTACATGGCCCGCGGACTCTGTTTCCGCCGCCGCCACTCCATCGGCCACACCCCCGACGAGCCCGTCCCGCCCGGATTGGACTGGGACAAGTTTCTCGGACCTGCCCAGATGAAGCCTTACAGCAAGAACAAATTCGCTTACAATTGGCACTGGTTCTGGGACACCGGCAACGGCGACATCGGCAACCAGGGCGTCCACGAAATGGATATCTGCCTCTGGGGTCTGGGACGCACCGGCTGGCCCGCCCTGGTCTCCTCCACCGGCGGGAAGTACGTCTGGAAGGACGATCAGGAAACCCCCAATACCCAGCAGGCGGCGTTCGACTTCGGCGACGCCGAGATCACCTTCGATTGCCGCAACCTCTCCAGCCCGCCCGAAGGCAGCGCGCCCATCCGCGGCACTAACTACGTCGGCAACATCTTCTTCGGCGCCGAAGGCTACCTGGTCGTGGATTCGCTCGGCTTCCAGGTTTACAAGGGCGACAAGCGCGAGCTCGTCATGGATGAAAAGGCCGAGGGCCGCGAGTGGCAGGTGCTGCCGCACATCCGCAATTTCTTTGAGGCGATGCGCAAGCGCGATCACACGCTGCTGACCGCCGATGTCGCCATCGGCGCCCGCGCCGCTGCCTTCTGCCACCTGGCTAACATCGCCTACCGCGTCCGCCGCACCCTCCGCGTCGCCCAATCCACCGGCCGCTTCATCGACGATGAGGAGGCCGACGCGTTACTCACCCGCAACTACCGCGCCCCCTACGTGGTGCCGGAACGGATCTAGCCGGCCGAGATCGCGATCGGCAGCCGCAACCGGCTCGCCGGCGCGCCCGGAGCCGGCCGTTTCGTGAACGTGCCCAGCGCGGACGCCATCATGCCGTCCTTTTCCCCGAGATTCAGCCTCGAATGGCGCAACCGCCTCCCCCGCGTTTTTACGCAAGCACATTAGACTTCACTGTCCGAGGGATCTTGATCGGGCGCTCCGGCTGTAGTAGCATTGGCGCAGCAACCGGCCTGGGCCGCCCGCATCGCGACGCTGACCGGCCCGCAGGTCTTTGGCGGGATATCGCGAATAAGAAAACAAACGACGGAGGGCTTATGATGGGACGGCAACGAACTGCGCTATCCAAGAGCGCCGCGCTTGTGTGCCCGGCGTTGATCTGGCTTGCCGCGGGCCCCTCGTGGGGTCAGATCACCGGTTCGGCGGCGGTGACGGGTTTGGTGACCGACCCAACTGGAGCGGTGATCCCGAACGCGACGGTGACGCTGGCGAGCGTCGAACGGGGCGCCGAACTGACCACGGCCAGTAACACCGCCGGCAATTTCGTGTTTCTGGACATTGTGCCCGGCACGTACAACCTGCGGGTCGCGCACGAGGGTTTCGAAACCTACGAGGTTCTCGGGCTGACGGTCGCCGTGGGGCAGCGCGCCACCGTAAACCCCGTGCTTCAAGTGGGACAAGTGGCGAACGTGATAACGGTCGAGGCCGGAGCGGTGCAATTGGAGACGACCTCGAATTCGCTTGGCACGGTGGTGGACTCCGAGCGGGTGGAGGAACTCCCGCTGAACGGCCGGAACTTCCTCCAATTGGCCCTGCTGGCGGCGGGCGCCAATGAAGCGGCGGGCCGCGCCGACCCGGCGGGTCAGGTCGGTCATCCCGGCCGGGCCGCCGTCGTGAGCGGCACCAAGGCGGCCTACAACAGTTACACAATTAACGGCATTCAAGTCCGCGGGGCCCGCCTCGGCGAGCTGGCGGTGAACTTGTCCGTCGCCAACGTCGATCAGTTCAAGGTGCAGCAGAATTTCTTCATGCCGGACGCCGGACCCAACCCGGCCATCGTCTCAGTGAATACCAAGAGCGGCGGCAATCACTTCCACGGCCAGGCGTTCTGGTTTGTTCGGAACACGGAACTCGACGCGCGCAACTTCTTCGCGCCCGGTCCCGAAGAACTGAAGCGGAATCAGTTCGGCTTCGCCGTCGGCGGGCCGATCGTCAAAGACAAGCTCTGGTTCTACGGCGGCTACGAAGGCTTGCGCGAAATCACCGGCTTCTCCAGCCGGGCTTACACGCCCACGCAGGCGATGTTCGACGGCAACTTCCAGGAACTGGGGGCGGCCATCTACGACCCGCTGACGCTGAACGAGCAAGCGGGTACGCGCCAGCCCTTCCCGGCCAACATCATCCCCAGCCGGCGCATCAACCCGGTGTCGAAGAAGCTGCTCGCCTATTACCTGCCGGGCGCGAGCCTCGCTATGCGCCCGCAGAATCTTTTCGTCAACCCGAGAAACACGCTCGATGACGATCAGTTCAACGTCCGCATCGACACCACGCTGAGCAGCAAGCAGAGCCTGTTCGGCCAATTCATCCACTCGGATTCGCCGCGCGTCACCGGCGGCACGTTCCCGCTCAGCGGCGCCTTCTATCCGAACGAGATGCAATTGGCCATGTTCCAGCACACCTACGTACTGTCGCCGGCGCTGGTGAATACGTTCCGGTTTGGCGCCTCGCGCAACGTGGCGCTGTTCTCCAACGAAGGACGCAACTTCGGCGACCTGCTCGGCCCCATCGGCATCAAGAACACGCTCGACAATCGCGGCGTCACCTCCCAGAGCATCCAGGGGTACGCCGGCTTCGGCCGCGCCAACGGCGACCTGGGCAACATCGACAACAACTACCAGTTGGACGAGGGGATGAGCCGCATTTCCGGCCCTCATGAATTCCGTTTCGGCGCCAGCATCCGTTACCGGCGCACCTGGCAGCAGAACGCCAACGCCGGCGCCCATGGGAATCTCTCGTACCAGCGTACTTTCACCGCGCAGCTCGCCCGCAACGCCGCCGGCAATCTGGTCCCGCAGGCCAATACCGGCGACGCCTTCGCCGACTTCCTGCTCGGCATGCCGACCACCGGCAGCACCCGCGGCTTGCCGATGCTGCCCTACCGCTTCACCCAGTACATGCCCTATTTCCAGGGCACCTCGAAGCTCTGGAAGACCTTCACGCTGAACTACGGCATCTCCTGGTTCAAGGACACCCTGCCCGATCCGCAAGGCCGCGCCCGCGACTTCCCGCACGGCTTCGACCCGCAGACCGGTCTGCTGAAGTTCGCCGTGCTCGGCGAAGTCGATCCCAAGGTGATGCAGGCCGACAACACCAATTTCGCGCCGCGCCTGGGTTTCGCCTGGCAGCTCAGTCCCAAGACGGTGATTCGCGCCGGGGCCGGAATCTACTACTCCGATCAGCAGCTCATCGAGCTGCAATTCGCCTCTGTCGGTCCGCCGTTCAGCAACAGCGTCGATATCGTCAACACCGGCTTACTGACGCCGAAATGGGTGCTTGGCGACAACATCTTCCCGGAGTTCGTTCTGCCGCCCGTCGACAAGGATTTCGCCGTGAACCTGCCGGCCGGCACAGCCCCGTTCCTGCTGAACGAGGACAGTCCTACGCCTATGATTACGCAGTGGAACTTCTCGGTGCAGCGGATGCTCACCGACAAGGATTCCATCGAACTGGCCTACATGGGCAACAACGGCCACCACTTGCAGAATCGCTATGACTTCAACCAGTGCCCGGTGACAAGCTCCGAGCTGGCTTGCAACCGTGCCCTGCGTCCCTACCCGCGCTACACCTCGCTGCTGCGGGCGGACTTTAACGGCAACTCCAGCTACAACGCCTTTGTCGCCAAGTATCAGCACCGGCTGTCGGGGGGGTTCGACTTGCGCGCCGAGTATGCCTTCGCCAAGGCCCTCACCGACAGCTTCGAAAGCGGCGGCTCCACCAACGCCCACATCACCTCGCGGCGCGACCTGGATAAGGACCTGGCCTCGTTTGACACGCGGCACCGGATGATCACGAGCCTGATCTGGGAGCTACCCTTTGGCCGCGGCCGGAAGTTTGGCGCCGGCATGTCGCGGGCCCTGGACATGGCCGTCGGCGGCTGGACCCTAACCGCCATCACCACCTTTCAAACCGGTACGCCCATCATCATGAGCAGCCCCAACCGGACCGGCAGCCCGTTCGTCACCCACCGGCCGAACCGGCTCTGCGACGGCAAGCTCGATTCCATCGACATCCGGGCCGACCGGAGGTTCCTGGATCCGGTCTGCTGGGCGACGCCCGAGCAGGGCCACTTCGGCAATTCCAGCCGCAACCCGCTGCTCGGACCGGGCCTGAACAACTGGGATGTCGGCATCCAGAAGTTCTTCGCCATCCGCGAGGACGTTCGGCTCCAGTTCCGCACCGAGCTGTTCAACGCCTTCAATCACGCGCAGTTCGGCCACCCGAACGCGGACACCGGCAGCGGCGCCAACTTCGGACTGGTGGGCGGCGCTCGCTCGCCGCGCCTGATCCAGTTCGGCCTGAAGCTCGTGTTCTGATATGGAGCGACCTTGTCAACGGCTGCTTTAATTGTTAGCGGCCTTTCGCGAGGTTTAGGCCAACAGGGAAGGAGGTA
>FWPU01007866.1_pt1 | contig 13732 bp, 8 predicted proteins | sample 2228361 | NCBI WGS metagenome assembly FWPU01 (sample SAMEA103939777, study PRJEB20133) | metagenome | reverse complement strand
GAAAAAATATTTATTAATACCTCTGAAGAGAACCGGACGATTTATACCGCACACACCCTGCATGCATCTGTATTCTCAAATGTATATTACAATGCCTGGCTAAAGCTGGACAACGGGGAGAAAATTTTGCTTAAAAAGAGTAAAGACAAACAAAAACTAACAGAAGTCCTCACGCCTTTGTGCCAGGCCGCTAATTTGAGGGTTGTTGATGATTCCGGACAGAAGAATTAAGCCTGTTTGCTATATTTACCTATGCAAAATTTTAAACACAAGGTTCCGGTTCAGATCCGCTTTAAGGATATTGATCGGATGGGCCATGTAAACAATGCCAACTACCTTACTTACATTGAGCTGGCACGGGTTAAATATTTCGAAGAAGTGGTAAGGGTTGATGGCAGGTGGAGTCCGGAAATTGGCATAATCCTGGCCCGGATTGAAATTGATTTTAAGGCGCCGGTTTTTTTGCACGACCGCATTTCTGTAGGAACGCGCTGTTCGCGCATAGGAAACAAGAGCCTTACATTAGAATGGGCCGTGATACGGCATAAGGAAGATGAAAAAGAAGAAGTGGTGGCCAGTGGCATTGCCGTACTGGTGTATTACGATTATACCAGAGGAGAAACCATACCCGTTCCCGCAGCCCACCGCGCGGCCATGGAGCAGTTCGAAGGGCAGGGCTTTAAGCCATAACCCATAACAGGCCCCTAACAACAAAGAATAATTTTTAATAATGATTCGAACTGCCGAAACGGCTATTGTTTCTTAATTGCAACCGCTCCGAAAGTACATCTGTCAGTTCTGCTTCCTGAACCCGGTATGTTGAAGGAAGAAAACGAGTGGAAGTCGTTACCTGTTTTTTCAAAAGTCTGCAGGATATGATAGGTGCCGGTCTGGTCCCAGCGGTTCAGGTTGGCCAGGGTATAGGTTCCGTTAAAGCGCGCCACAATGCTGTCGTTATTAATGGTTCCCTTTTGAGCCCGGTATTTTAGTGTAAAATCCAGCGGGTTGGCCGTTCCGGAATAGTAATTGCAACCAATACCATACACCCCATCAGGAAATATACCCGAATCATTGCGCACGGTGAGCAACTCAAAAACATTACCTATCTGTACGGCCGATCCTACCAGCTCAAAGTTTGATGAACCCGGCGGGTTTTCGTGCCACAAAAAAAGGTCCATATCCACATCGCCTGCCGTGCCGTTGCCGGCATCCCAGGTTAATTCCATGCGCAGGCCGGGCCGGGCATCCTCATCAAAATCTTTAATTCTAAGCGTCATGGTTCGCTTTCCGCCCAAATTGGCCGGTCCCGTAATGCCCGTAAGGGTAACAATAAGGGTATCGCTTGGATCATACACTTCATCATCCAATACAGTAATGTACACTCCTGCCGGAATTAACTCATAGGTAAATTCATCAGCCTGCAGCGTGCCGTCAAAAGCCACCTCCACTTCCGCCCCTTGCGGCAACGACCGGTTGTAAAACAGGGTATAGCCAAAGCTTTCGGTAACAGTACACGTAGAGCTTAAAAATTCAATGGTGGCAATCCCGTCATCGCTTCCGCAGGAAGCACAAAAAAGCAACACAGCAAATGCTGCAAACAGTTTTCTCATATTATTTCATCCCAGGCGTGCAAAAATAACCATTCAATCTTAAAAATCGGCCCTGCGTTAAAAACCGCACTCTGCCAAGGGCTGTAATGCTTAAGTTTAGGGCAATTAAACCCATTAGCGCATGCGACTGCTCTTCATTGTTTCCTTGTTGTTTCAGTTTTCGGTGTACGGCCAGAAGAAAAGAGGGGCTCCGGCCCCCATGCCGGTGCCGCTTACCCACCAGGTGTACGACGGCTGGAAAGAAATTACCTACCGGGCCCTTACGCCCGATGGTTCGTTTGCTGTTTACACTGTTAACCCGCAGGATGGAGACGGCAAAGTTGTTTTCCATTCGTTGAAATCGAATGCACAGGATTCAGTAAAGCGTGCCTCGGATATTGCGCTTACCTGGGATGGGGGTTATGCCGTGTTTAAAATCAAACCGCAGAAAAACCTGGTGAAAGATTTGCGCCGGCAGAAAAAGAAAAAAGAAGATCTGCCCAAAGATTCACTGGGTATTTACCACTTTGCGCTTCGTAAAATCGAAAAAATTCCCGATGTGCGGTCATTTAAAATTCCGGAGAAGGCCGGAGGCTGGATGGCTTACCAGCCCGAACCCCCGAAAGAAACCAAATTACCGGCTACAAAACCCGATAGCGCCCGCACCAACGGCAATAAGCCGGCAGTGGTCAAAAAACAAAACGACAACAACGGTTATACACTGGTGCTGCGCAACCTTGCCAATGGTTCGGAAACCCGCTTTCCGTTTGTAAAAGACTATCAGTTCGATAAAAACGGCAACAGCCTGTTGTTTTACTCAACCGGAAACAACCAGGACTTTAAACCCGGCGTGTATCGCTACAATTTGGCACGGCCGGAATTGCAGCTTCTCTATGAAGCACACCCCAAATACAACATAAAAGGCCTTTCAACAACCGATGACGGCAGCCAGGTGGCCTTTCTGGCTGATACCGATACCACCAAAACCCGCGTACGGCATTTTGTGCTCTTGCACTGGAAGGAGGGCGACACCGCTGCCCGTGTGCGCGTAACCGACCAAAGCGCAGGTGTTCCGGCAGGGTGGCTGATTAGTGAGCACGCTACTCCCCACTTCTCCAAAGACGGTACAAAATTGTTTATTGGCACTGCCCCGCCTCCGGTACTTGCCGATACCACCCTTCTGCCGGAAGAGACCGTTAACGTAGAGGTGTGGACCTGGAAAGACAATTACATCTATCCGCAGCAAAACCGAAGGCTGGAAGAAGACCGAAAGCGATCTTATCTGTCGGTGTTGCACCTGGACGATAACCGATTAGTGCAGCTGGCCGGTACGGATATGCCCTCCGTAGAAACCGGCAATGAAGGCAACGCCCCAGTGGCGCTGGCGGCAAACGAAACACCCTACCTGGTTATGCGCACCTGGGATACCGATGTGTACAAAGATCTTACCCTGGTTAATCTTAACACCGGTGAACGCGAAGTGATCGGAAAAAAAATCAAGGGCTTTGCCCGGCTTTCGCCTCTGGCAAAATACGTGTTGTGGTACAGCAACCCCGACACGGCCTGGTTTTGCTATTCCATTTCCGGAAAGACAACGGTTAAGCTTAACCAGAATCTTCCTGTATTGTTTGCCGATGAAGAAGACGACCACCCGTATTACCCGTCATCGTACGGTTACGCCGGCTTTACCCAGCAGGACGAGGCCGTACTGATTTACGATCGTTATGACATATGGATGTTTGACCCGGAAAACCGCAGGGCACCGGTTAACCTTACCCGCATTGGCCGCACCGAAAAAATACGCTTTCGCTATGTTCGCCTGGACCCCGAAGAACGGTTCATCAATACCAATCAGGATATTTACCTCACGGCTTTTAACGAAGTAACCCGGGAATCAGGATTTTACCGATATTCGTTTAAGGACAACAAACTTACACGCCTGATGATGGGGCCTTACCTGGCCGGCGGACTCAGCAAGGTGCTCCAGGCCGACCGCTTTATGTTTACCCGCGAAACGTTTCAGGAATTTCCTGACTTATGGGTAACCGATGCCCGCTTTGCTGCACCACGTAAAATTACTTTGGCCAATCCGCAGATGAGCCGGTACCGCTGGGGTACGGCCGAACTGGTTAAGTGGACATCGGCCGATAACATTCCGCTGGAGGGCATTTTGTACAAACCCGATGGCTTTGACCCCAACAGGAAATACCCCATGATAGTGTACTTCTATGAGCGCAACTCCAATAACCTGCATCGCCATTTTGCCCCGGCTCCCATTAGGTCGGCCATAAACTACACCATGTATGTAAGCAATGGCTACCTGGTGTTTGTTCCCGATGTGGTGTACAAAACGGGCTATCCGGGCGAAAGCGCCATGAATTGCATCATGCCGGGCATTACAGCCCTTATAGCCCGGGGATTTGTAGATGAAAAACGCATTGGCATTCAGGGTCACAGCTGGGGCGGCTACCAGGTAGCTTATATGATAACCCGCACCAGCTTATTTCGCGCTGCCGAAGCCGGGGCGCCCGTGGTGAACATGATTAGCGCCTACGGAGGCGTGCGCTGGGAAAGCGGGCTAAGCCGGATGTTTCAGTACGAGCAATCGCAAAGCCGCATAGGCGGAACGCTGTGGGAAAAACCCCTGCACTACATCGAAAACTCACCCATTTTTTTTGCCGACAGGGTACAAACTCCCCTGCTGATGATGCACAACGATGCCGATGGCGCTGTACCCTGGTACCAGGGCATTGAATATTACATGGCCCTGCGCAGGCTGGGCAAACCCGTGTGGATGCTAAACTACAACAACCAGGGGCATGGCCTTACCCAACGACAAGACCGCACCGACTTTGCCAAACGCATGATGCAGTTTTTTGACCACTACCTGAAAGATGCCCCCATGCCCGAATGGATGGCCCGGGGTGTACCGGCGCTGGAAAAAGGAATCCGCCAGGGAATTGAATAATTTAAACTCAATGATAACTTAAATTGTTTATCGGAAAAATACCTGAAACCTTAACCAAAAACCAAACCACTATGGCTCAAACCCGTCTTGGCGACAACATTGTGAACACGGCCGGCAACCTTCCGGAAACCGGAAAGCCGGCACCCGATTTTGTTCTTACCGGAAACGATTTGAAAGACATTTCCCTAAGCCAGTTTGCCGGTAAACATGTGGTGCTGAATATCTTTCCCAGTATTGATACCGGCGTATGCGCTGCCTCGGTGCGTGAATTCAACAAACGTGCTGCCAGCCTGCATAATGCTGTAGTGCTGTGCATATCTAAAGACCTACCCTTTGCTATGAAACGTTTTTGCGGAGCCGAAGGCATTGAAAACGTCATCACCGCATCCGATTTCCGGAACAGGGGCTTTTCAAAAGCTTATGGCGTGGAAATGACCGATGGTGCCCTGGCTGGGCTGCTGGCCAGGGCGGTAGTAATTATCGATCCGCAGAGATTGGTAAAATATACGCAACTGGTGCCGGCCATTGGCCAGGAACCCGACTACGATTCGGCCATACGAGCACTTATTTAGTTTCCGGCCACAAATACAGCGTTGCAAAACAGCATTTTTCCGTTTTCCCAGAAATTCCTGAAGAGGGGGTCATCTACAAAATAAACGATGCTCCCTCTTCCTTTTTCCTGCAGGCCAAATACCAGGCGATCTTCTAACAGGTTGTTTATTTTAAAACCGGCAAAGCCCTGCACGGGTTTAACCCTGCCTTTCAGCACGCCCGTGTTCCAGCCGCCCTGCAAAAAGGGATATACCAATTCATTGGTCTTAAGTGTGTAATACGTTTCTCCCAGCCCGAATGCCAGCGGATGGGTGGTATCGAGGTGCACGCGGTAAATCGCACCTGAAATCAGCTCAGAAATTTCTTTTCGTTCTGCATCCTGGTATCGTACCAGAGCGTTTTTCTGCTGCTCCTGCTGTGCTTTTTTCTCGGCCTCTTTTTTGGCTTCTTCGTTAACATATCGTTTCAGAGCAAAGCCGTTTTTATCGGCAAGGGCTTCCAGTGCGTTGCCGGTAACCATTAGCTTGCCTCCGGCCGATACCCACTCGGTTATGGCTTTCAGGGTTTCATCATTGAAGATGGAATAACGGCCATCGGGTACAATCAGCACATCGTAGTTCTGCAGGTTTACACTACGGAAGTACTCTGTGCCAATTTGGGTTACTGGATAGTTCAGTTCTTGTTCGAAGAAGTGCCAGATGGCTCCTGCCGAAAGCGAAGAGGTCTGCTCTCCGGTGAGCATGGCTACCCGAGGTGCCTTAAGGAACACCATAGAGGGCGAACCGAAATCATAGCCCTCGTCTACCAAACCAGTAGTGGCCCCAAACACCGATCGGCCGTATTCTTGTGCCAGGCGGCGGATGCGGCTGTCGAAGTCGGTTAAGTGTTCGTTGTTTCTTCGCGTCACAATCAGCGTGCCGGCAGCAAATGCGTTGTTGTTTACTTTAAAAGGCGCTAATGCACTGCGCACCCTTAAGCCCTCTTTGAGCAGGGCAGCCAGAAAGCGAGCATCGTTTACACTTTGCCAGTGAAACAGGTAGGCGTAGGGCTTCTCTTCACCGGTTTGCACCGGTGCAGGTGCCCGGTAGTTGCGCTGCGGCTCCAGTCTTTCGTTCAGGGCATAACCTTTCAGGCCGTAGGCATAAAACAGGTTCCAGGCGGTAATATCATAAGTTACTGAATCGGCCAGGCGCGATACAGGCTCGAACAGGGTGGTAATTAAACGCGACTTGGGCTGGTAAATGCTAAGCACAACGTCTTCGGCTTGTACTGATACAGCTTTTACCAATCCGGCAGAATAGTCAAATCCTTTGGTGGTTCGGGTTACTCCGGCTACTCCGTACCGGATTTGATGGGCATCCAGCAACTGCAGCAGCCGCTTCACCTTATCGGCAGGGTTAGCGGCGGCAATAACGTAGGTTTTCCAGGGCGAAGCCGGGTTATTAAGGTTTTCTTTAAAATACTTTTCAAATTCAGTTATTACCCGTTCGGCATGTTGTGCGGTAACTTCAACGGTCGAGAGGCCGGCTACATGGTGGTGGGTAAGGCGGTCTTTAAGTGTAAGCGGGTCGCCCTCGCGGGTGGTTATGGTAAGGCCGGCAACACCACCACCTGCCTGTTCGTAGGTCATGCCAATGGCTCCGTTATAGGTAGGATAGGTGTCGCCATAGCTGGGGTAATACAAATCAAAGCGCTCGCGGGTAAAGTACAGCCAGCCCTGCTGGTCAAAATACTTAGCGTGATTGCGGCCGATAATTTGCTGGAACTGCCGTTGCCAGGGCGATATAACCTCGTGGTAGGGTTCGGCAGCGGGTGCAAAATAGTAGGGGTTGTTATACCCCTGCTCATGAAAATCCACATGCACATGGGGCATCCACTGGTTGTATATCTTAATTCGTTGTTGCGATTCAATCTGCGTAAGCCAGGCCCAGTCGCGGTTCAAATCAAACCAGTAGTGATTGCTTCGGCCACCCGGCCACGGCTCACGGTGTTCTTTGGCTTCGATATTGGGGTTGGGGATGCGGTTGCCGAACTGGTTGTAAAAGTTGGCGTAGCGGTCTCGGCCATCCGGATTAATGCAGGGGTCCATAATCACCACGGTGTTCTTCAGCCATGTAGCCGATTCGGTATTGGCCGGATTGCCCAGTTCATACAGGGTTTGCATGGCGGCCTCCATAGAGCTGGATTCGTTGCCGTGTACGTTGTAGCTTAGCCAAACTATGGCTACCTGCGTTGCGGGCGTGCCCTCGGCCATGCCGGCGCGCCTCAGGTTATCCAGGCGTATTTGCTCCAGACGTGCATGGTTTTCGGGAGAGGCAATAACCACATACACCAGGGGCCGGTGTTCGTATGTTTCGCCATAGGTAAAAAACTTTACCCGGCTGCTTACCGAAGCTACGTGCTGAAAATATTCCACTACCCGATGGTGCCTGGTAAAGCGTTGGCCCGGCTCATAACCTAAAAAGGCCTGCGGACTTAACAACTGCTGTGCACTTGCAATGAAAACCGAGGCAACTGAAAATAATACTGCAAGATTTCGCATACTTTTAATTTTTGTGTTAAAAACCGGTGGTAAAATCCATTGGCAATTAAATGCAATTTTATCCGCTATAGGCAGGGAAACTTTTTAGAAGGCGTTTAATCTGCGGCAGGTGGTGATGCAGGTGGGCGCGCAGTACCACCAACACCTGACATACAGTAAACCGACCCGCCGGATGTTTGTAAATAAGTTTTTTGATATGCTCATCAGGAAAGGCCGATAAAAAGGCCCGCATGTCGAGGCGTACCTGCTGCCACCAGGCTAATGTTTCAGAAAACGAACGCGCCGGGGGCGTGTGCTGCACTACTACCCCGGGTGCGGTGAACTTTAGCGGAAGCTGTTGCAGCATAACGAATAGTTGCAGCCGTATTTCAGAAAGCAACCCTGAAGTTTTACAGCCGGGCAGATCCTGCGCTTTCTTTTTCATGTAGTTAAGCGAAAGCTCTTCAACTGTAATAAGGTGTGCAAGCACCTGTGCCAGGCACCATTCGTCCGGGCGGGACGTCCAGGTAAAATGTGCCTCTGGTACTTCTTTAAGCAGGTCTGCAAGCCGGGCACGACTCTGCTCCAGTTGCAGCCAGGGGGTTAAAATGTGCGGATTCAAGCTGATGCAGTTTGCTGTAAAGACATAAAAATAATTGGCTTTCTCTTTTCTTTCATTTTAATATGGCTTACTTTTAAGAAACCAAACCCTAAAAACTATGGAAGAATACGATTATGAAAGCATGGACCAGGGCTCAGGCATATTTGCCGCCATTGGCGCCGGTGTAGCCATTTTATACCTGGCCTTAGTGTTGCTCATTATTGTGAGCCTGTGGAAAATTTTTGTAAAGGCAGGTAAGCCCGGATGGGCGGCCATAATTCCCATTTACAACATTATTGTATGGCTGGAAATTGTTGGCAAACCAGTGTGGTGGATTATCCTGTTGCTCATCCCGCTGGTAAACTTTTTTGTACTCCTTTATTTGAATCACCTCACCTCTAAAGCGTTTGGCAAGGACGTTGTTATGACCTTGCTCCTCATCTTTTTGCCTTTTATCGGATTTCCAATGCTAGCCTTTGGACCAGCGCAGTACGTTGGGCCGCCAAAAGATTGAAGCGTCCCCGAATATTATTCATAAGCCCGCTTTGGCGGGCTTTTTATTTGCCGAACGAATGCACTGCCGGAAGGCTTCAGGCAGCAGCCGCGGCAGGTTGAATTTGTGAAACCCAACACGGACTTTAAGCCCACAAATCCGGCCGTGGATAATATTTTGCATACATGCATACCTTCTGCCTACTTTACCTGCATGAAACAACGAATTCTAGCTTATGTGTTCCTGTTGGCCGCCCTGCACCAGGGCCAGGCGCAGGTTAAGGCGCTGGTAGGCGGCACGCTAATAGATGGTTACGGGGGCAAGCCCCTGCAAAACTCTGTAATAATAATTGAAGGCGAACGCATAAAAGCCGTTGGCCAGCAGGGTAAAATAAATATACCCTCCGGGGCCGAAATCATCTCTACCGAAGGCATGAGCGTTTTGCCGGGCCTATGGGACATGCATGTGCACTTAATGTTAAACGGTCATTCCGATTACGCCCACTGGGATAAAACCTACCTGCCCTTGCTTGAAAAAGTAATTATGCCGGCTTCGGCCCATCAGCTTTTGCTGGCAGGTGTTACCAGCGCCCGCGACCTGGGCGCTCCGCTGGAGGCCAGCATAAGTGTACGCAACCGCATTAACCGGGGCGAGCTTCCAGGCCCTACCCTGTATGTAAGCGGCCCCTTTATTCAGAAAAAACCCTATCCGGGTACGGAAGCTTTTCGCTGGGGCGTAAGTGGCGAAAAAGACGCCCGCGCCAAAGTGCAACTGCTGGCCAAAGCAGGTGTAGATGTAATTAAGCTAATTGATCAGGATGAAATGACCGAAGCCGAATACCTGGCCGTAGTAGAGGAGGCCCACAAGCTGGGTTTGCGGGTAGTGGCCCATGCCCACCGCCCTGAAGAAATAAGGCGCGGCCTGAAGGCAGGCGTAGATTGCTTTGAACACACCGGACTTTCGGCCGCACCCGAATATCCCCCCGACATCGTGGCGCTTATCCGTGAGCGCACCGCCAAAATGAATCTCGGTCCGCTGTACTGGACGCCCACCGTAGAAGGCCTTTACAACTACGAGTATTTGCGCGATAACCCCGAAGAGCTGGACAACGACTCCTGGCATCTGGGCCTGCCCGATTCCATCGTGGCCGACATCAGACGGTCGATTCAATACCCCTCGCGCCTGTCTTACTTTGGCCTAACCGCCTTGCGCAAACCCACGCTGGAAACCAAGGTAAACCAGCTCAAGGCCTCAGGTGCAGTTTTGCTAATAGGCACCGACAGCGGCATACCCATGAAGTTTCACAGCCAGAGCACCTGGCATGAGCTGGATGTTTGGGTAAACGAATTCGGGCTGGACCCCATGTATGCCATACGAGCAGCCACCTACTGGCCTGCGGTTGCTATGGGCGTGGAAAAAGACTATGGCACCATTGCCGAAGGGAAATATGCCGACATTATTGCGGTGAAGGGTGATGTATTGCGCCACATTGCCCTGCTGCAACGCGTGGATATAGTGATAAAAAAAGGAAGACGGTACAAATAAGCCTCCGGCCTGCCTTATCTTTGTTAACTAAAGGGCCCGATTATCTTAATTGCGTTATGCTTAAAAAAGTCCTTCTGATTCTGCTGGCCGTTGTTCTGGCGCTGACCTTCATTGTAATATTCAACACCCTGCGCTTTGCTCCGGCCGAAAAAAACACCGAGGCCATTCCTGCACCGGAATTAACCCCGAAGGTAATAGCGAATTTTCAACGGGCCATCGGCTTTAAAACCATCTCCTATTCCGACACTTCGCTGTTCGACTCCTCTCAGTTTCTGGGCTTTCGTGCTTTTCTGGAGACAACCTATCCCAACATGCATGCAGGGCTTACGCGCGAAGTGATAGCGGGCTACAGCCTGTTGTATAAATGGGAAGGAAAAAATCCGCAACTGGAACCGGTGGTGCTTATGGCACATCAGGATGTGGTGCCCATTGAAGAAGCTACCCGCTCTATGTGGACCGTTGACCCGTTTGCCGGAACAGTTAAAGATGGTTTTATATGGGGACGTGGCACAACTGATGACAAAATTAATCTGATAGCCATTTGTGAAGCAGTTGAAAAACTGCTGGAGCAGAATTTTCAGCCCGAACGCACGGTGTACCTTGCTTTTGGCCACGATGAAGAAATTGGCGGAAAAGGCGCCATTGCCATAGCGCGCCTGCTCAAAGAGCGCAACATAGCTGCCGCATTTGTTTTGGATGAGGGGGGAATTGTAACCGCAAACCAGGTGCAGGGCCTTACCCAACCCGTGGCCCTGCTGGGAACAGCCGAAAAAGGATACCTTTCGCTGAAACTAACCGTAACTGTACCGGGCGGCCACTCGTCTATGCCCAAAAAAGAAACAGCCATCGATATCCTGGCGGCCGCTCTGCATAGGCTGCGTTCGCAGCCCTTCGCACCCGAAATCTCAGGGCCTATGGAAGGATTTATGCAAAGCACAGGGCCACACATGGGTTTTGTGCAGCGGATGGCATTTGCCAATCCCTGGTTGTTTAAAAAACTCATCCTCAATCAGTTTGCCAAGACCCATACCGGCGATGCCATGATTCGCACCACCATGGTGCCCACCATTATAGAAGCCGGCATAAAAGACAACGTGGTGCCCACCATAGCCACAGCCGTTGTAAACTTCAGGCTGCTGCCGGGCCAGCCCTCAGCCTGGGTAATGGAAGAGGTAAAGAAAAAAATAAACGATACGCGGGTAGTGGTGGCGCCACTCAACAAAAATGTGTCAGAGCCTTCGCCCGTAACATCGGTTAATGGCTTTGGCTACCGAAAAATTGCTGCAGCCATACAGCGCAGTTATCCGCAGGTAATTGCTTCTCCTTTTCTCGTAATAGGAGCAACCGACTCGCGCCACTTTACCGGCATATCTTCCAACATCATCAAATTCAGTCCTATGATCGACCCCATTGGCTTTCATGGTATTGACGAACGTGTAAGTCTGGAAAGCTACAAAACGGCCTTGTGGTTTTACGAACAGCTGCTGTCCGACCTGAAGTAACCCGCACGGCCCGCTGTGCAGGCTAAGGTTTTTATTAACGGTAAAGACAAAACACACCATGCTTTGTACCTTCACCAAACATTATAAATACGGGTATGAAGAACATGCTGGTAATACTTGCTGTGGTGTGGCTTGCACCGGCAAAGGCGCAGGTAACCATCGAAAATCTGCTGAACGTTCCCTATCCTTCATCGCTCACAGCCAGTCCTGACGGAAAGCACATTGCCTGGGTATTCAACCAACAGGGTCAGCGCAACATTTATGTGGCCACAGCACCCGACTTTACACCCCGCAAAATTACAGGCTACAACCAGGATGACGGACAGGAAATAACCGATCTGCAGTTTCTGCCCGATAACCGCCATCTTATCTTTATCCGGGGCGGAGCGCCCAACCGTGCAGGCGAATTACCCAACCCCGCCGCCCGGCAAACGGGGGTGGAGCGTGCCATTTGGGTTATCGGCACAGACGGATCGGACCTTAAAAAACTGGCCACGGGCTACAGTCCCGAAATATCGCCTGATGGCAAAAGGATTGCATACATCAACGGAGGGCAGGTTCATTTGGTACACATCGACTCGGCCGGAACCGGCAAAAAGCTGTTCCACGCCCGGGGCACACAACAGGATGTCCGTTGGTCGCCCGACGGCAGCAAACTGGTTTTTGCAAGCATCCGTCAGGACCACGCCTTCATCGGGTTGTATGATTTTACCCATAAATCCCTGTATTTCCCCGATCCTTCGGTTGACCATGACGGCCATCCCGCCTGGTCGCCCGACGGCCGGTATGTGGCCTGGATACGAATTCCCCACGATCAAAACCGCCTGCCTTTTGTGGCGAAACGCGAAGGCCACCCCTGGTCTGTACGCCTGCTCGATATGGGCAGCGGCCAGGTGCGCGAAATATGGCGGGCAAAACCCGGAAGGGGCAGCGTGCTGCATCAGGGCATTCCGGTGTCTAACAATCTGTTATGGTGGCTGGACGATTTTATTGTGTTTCCGTGGGAAGCAGATGGCTGGCAGCACCTGTATGCCATACGGTCTGCCGGTGGCGAAGCGCGGCTGCTTACTCCGGGCGCGGGCGAAATAGAATCGGTAGCCGTTTCAGGCGATGGCAAAAGCCTGCTGGCGGTTAGCAATATCGGAGATATTGACCGCAGGCACCTCTTCCGCATCAATCCTGCAGCAGCAGCGCCAACACAAATCACATCGGGCGAAGGAATTGAATACCAGCCGGTGGAAACGGTGGCCGGAATAGTTTGCCTGCGTACCGATGCCACCACGCCGGCATGGTTATACCTGGTACAGCCCAACGGCCAGATGCGCATGCTGGCCTCCCGGGAGTTTCCGCAAACCTTTCCCCGCAAAGACCTTGTTAAGCCGCAGCCCATTACGTTTACGGCCACTGATGGCATGCCCATACCTGCACAGCTTTTTCTGCCGCGCGATGTGCGGCCTGGTGATAAACGGCCGGCAGTAATTTTCTTTCACGGAGGTTCGCGCAGGCAAATGGTACTGGGCTTTCACTACAGCCAGTACTACCACAACGCTTACGCGCTAAATCAGTATCTGGCTGCCCGCGGCTATGTGGTGTTGTCGGTTAACTACCGGAGCGGTATAGGCTATGGTCTGGAATTCAGAGAGGCGCTGAACTACGGTGCAGACGGAGCCAGCGAATACCACGATGTGGCGGGCGCAGGATTATACCTGGCACAGCGACCCGAGGTAAACCCCCGGAAAATCGGGTTATGGGGTGGCTCGTATGGTGGCTACCTTACCGCCCTGGGGCTGGCCCGCGCTTCTAATTTGTTTGCCTGCGGAGTGGATATACACGGGGTACACGACTGGAATGAGGTAATTCGCAACTTTGTGCCGGCCTATGAACTGCCTTTTCAGGAGCCTTACGTTTCAAAAGCTTATCGAAAAGGTCTAAAACTAATTTTCTGTGAATTACATATTCTG
>FWPU01010489.1_pt1 | contig 13736 bp, 16 predicted proteins | sample 2228361 | NCBI WGS metagenome assembly FWPU01 (sample SAMEA103939777, study PRJEB20133) | metagenome | reverse complement strand
ACAGCCTCATTGAATCGGCGCAAGTCGACGGGCGGACACGCTGGGTGATCCGATGCGGCGAGGTGCCGGCCGGCGCCTATGCCGAGCGGCCGGTCGGCGCGCGGCTCTGGCTCTACACGAATTTCGACTGCAACCTCAGTTGCGACTATTGCTGCGTGCGGTCCTCGCCCAAGGCGCCGCGGCGCGCGCTCGGCCTGGAACGCATCCGACGCATCGCCGCCGAGGCCTCCGAGCTTGGCGTGGCGGAGATTTTCGTCACCGGCGGCGAGCCGTTCCTGCTCGCGGAAATCGGCGCAATTCTAATGGCGTGCGCGGCCGCCGCGCCGACCACGGTGCTCACCAACGGCATGCTGTTTGCCGGGAAGCGACTCGACGCGCTTCGGTCTTTGCCGCGAGATCGAATCACCCTGCAGATCAGCCTCGACAGCCCGACGCCCGAGCTGCACGATTCGCATCGCGGGAAGGGCACGTGGGCGCGCGCCTGGAAAGGGGTCGAGCGCGCGCGGGCGGAAGGCTTTCGTGTCCGCCTGGCGGCGACCGTGTCCACCGATTCGGAGGCGGAGGCGTTTCGGCAGTTCCTCGACGACCACAAGATCGCCGAGCAGGACCGCGTGGTCCGGCGCATCGCCATGCGGGGTTTCGCTCAGGCCGGGATCGCGCTCGGGCGCGCAGACTTGGTGCCCGAGGTGACGATCACCGCCGAGGGCGTCTATTGGCACCCGGTGGGTGCGGAGGACGCCGACCTGCTCGTCACCCGCGACATCTTTCCTCTTGCCGAAGCCTTCGCGGCGGTAAGCCGGGCGTTCGAGCGCGAAACCGCGCATCAACAAAGGTTGGCGCAGATCTTCAACTGCGCATGACTGCGGCAAATGCGGGCGGGCGATTCAGCAAACCCTGCTGCGCCGACGCTTCGCGCAAAGATTGGTAGCCGTCAAGATGCGGCTCAACCCACCGCCTAAGCCCTTCGGCGTCCAGGACGACACGATGTTCCGGGTTGTCGTAGCTCATCCCGGCGAGCGCTTGCGCGAAGCGCCGCTCAAGCGCCGGGTCGAGTTCGGGCCTGGCGGTGAACATGCAGTGATTGTACGGCGGCGAGGTCCAGACCTCGATCAGCGCGCCCTCCGGGATGAGCCGCTCGGTCTGCACCGTTGTCCAGTATGGGCTGCCAATGGCGCCGGCGTCCGCACGACCGTCGAGTACCGCGCGCAGTACCTCGGTTTCGCTGGTACCGGTGTCGCCATGCTTGCCGACATCGCTGTTGAAGCGGAGCGTTTGGTAGTGCTTGCCCTCGACTAGTCCCTCTTTCGCCAGAAAATATACTGGCAGAATCGCGGCATGCCCGCTGTCGCGACTGCCGAGCGCCAGCACCCGGTTGTTAAGATCGCCGATGGCTGCGATCGGGCCTCCCTTCACCGCAATGATCTTCGTTGTCCAACCAAGATCGGTATCGCGCATGGCGATGGGCCGGCAACGCCGGCCGCTCCAAGCGTCGGCCTGCAGGTAGGCGAGATTGGTGTTCCACGCGATGTCGATGCGCGGCAAAGCATCGCCGGGCGCAGCCAACAGGGCCTGCACCTGTGTCTCGTAACTTTGAAACAATACGACTTCGACGGGGAGCCTTGCCTCTTCTTGAAAATATCGCCGCATCCCCTCCCAAATCGTCACCACTTTCGGGGCATAGGCGACCGCGCCAACCCAAATCGTTCGGCTCATGACTCGATTCCCCTATTCAAAGCCCTTTCGGACCGCTGCATCGAGGCCGCGTGCCAGCGCCCTCCCTGCGCACTCGACTCAGAACAGCGGCATTCCCAAGTCGGGGCCGCCGTATCTGTCAGCTATAGCCCCCTGCCCTGCGCACTCGACTCAGAACAGCGGCATTCCCAAGAGGGTCCGCGAAATGAGTTCGCGCAGCACGTCGCCGGTGGGCGCCATGACCGCGCCCGCGTGGGCATCGCGGAACAACCGCTCGATGTTCGTGTGCTTGGAAAATGCCGCACCTCCGCAGGTGCGCATCGCTGTCGATGTCACGCCGATCGCCACATCGCCGGCCGCGGCTTTGGTTTCCAGAATACGCAGCATTGTGGCGTCGCACGGCCGCTCAAGATGATCCACCAGGTCGTCAACGCGTGCCGCGAGACCGTCGGTGTCGATCTGCATCGCCGCCAGTTGCGCGCGCAGCGTGGGCAGGCTCTCGCCAAGGCTCTGGCCGAGGTGCTCGAATCGCGCCGCCTTCAGATGCGCGGCCGTCGCCGCAACCGCCGCCCGACAGAGACCGAGCGCAACGGCGGCGGTGCCCAGATTGAACAGCGGCAGAACCACATTCACCATCGCCTGAAAACCGGCGCCGTCCTCCGTCAACTGGAACTCCGGCCCCACCTCGCAATCCTCCAGCACCATCGGTGCAGAGGCGTTGGCCCTGAGGCCCAGACCATCCCAGGGACCGGCCACGGAGAGGCCGCGCGTGCGCGCCGGAACGAGATAGAGCGTGGATTCCATCGGCCCTGCGGCTTGCGGGGCCAGCGACGAGACCACATAGCAATCCGCATGGCCGGCGCTGGTCACCCAGGACTTCTTTGCGGTAATGCTCACGCCCGCGCCGTTCCGCCTGGCGCGCGACACCGGCGCCCAGAAATGACTACGCGAGCCGCTCTCGCTGAACGCGAGCGTCGAGAGAACTTTGCCGGCGGCGCTGTCTTTCAGCGTCGCCGCCACGGCCGCGCCCGATCGCGCGGCCGCAACGGTTGCGGCGGCGCACACGTGCATCAGATAAACCATCGCGACGGAGGCGTCGGCTTCCGCAAGCCGCGCAGTGACCGCCGCGAATGTGCGCGGGCCCAGCGCCGGACCGCCGTATTGGGCGGGCACCATCAGCCCAAGCAAGCCCGCCTTGCCGAGCGCATCTACCGCCTCGGTGGAGAAACGACCCTCCCTGTCATTGCGGCTGGCGGCGGGAGCCAAGACGCGATCGGCAATCTCGCCTGCCTTCGAAAGCGCGGTTTCATGGTCCATAACACCACCCGACCGTTAGCTTCGTGGTCGATGAGTTTTCTGGCGCCGCGCCCCACTATTTGAAGCAGCAAATCCGACGGGGCCAATGACCCCGCCCTTTCGACCACCCGAACGGCGCCGTCTCGGTTTCGCCAGCCGACTGCGAAAGGTTACAGGCCACCGCGCGCCTTCCCGGAAATTTTAGCCGTCCCGTCGGCGCGGCAAATTGGCAATAATCCCTCGAACATGCGCGCTCGGTCTTGCCGAGCCGGGAGGCTGCGATGCCAAAAAACCCGATCATTGACGTTTGGGAATTCCTGACCGCGTCCACCAGCGACTACCTTGAACTCGGAGCCTGGCGATTTGCGCTTCTGGCACTGTTCTGGGCGCTGATGATCGGAAGCGTCGCGACTGCGCTGCAAAACTGGCGGGAAGATGCGACGCAGCGGACCGGCCGGCATCTCGGTACGGGGGTCGTGCGCGTGCTGATCGGGTGCATGTGGTTCGAGGGCATGCTCTGGAAACTCCCGTTGCCGGTTTCAGGCGGCTTGCAATATTGGATCGAACAGGAGACGACGCGGGCGGCTTTCGAGTTTCATCGCACCTTCGTGAAGGAATTCCTGCTGCCCAACCTGGCGTGGCTTGGTCCGCTGGTCTTTCTCGCCGAGCTGACGTTCGCGACCTCGATGATTTTGGGTATTGCGGTCCGCGCGATCAGCGTGCTTGCGATGTTGTTCGTGTTGCAATTGTGGCTGGGAATTTACCGACCAGGGGAGCCCGCCGAGTGGCCGTGGTCTTATGTGTTCCTCGCGATGCTGATGTTCTTGTTCTCGCTCTATGCCGCGGGACGCTCGCTCGGTCTTGATGCGCTGTTGCGGCGGCGTGTGCCGGCAGTGCGCGACGGCAGAGGATTCCTGGGAAGGCTGCTGCAGCTCTCAAGCTAGCGATCCGAAGGCTATCGCTTCCGCTGTTCACCTTGGAGCCGGCAAGCAAGACGGATGAAGGTTGCGGTAATGCTGAATGCGGCTCGGATGCCGGTGACAACATTGCCGGACACTTTCGATACACCGCCGCGTCGTCGCCGCTGACCGACGGGAACTTCGAGCGAGGGCAAACGCGCGGCCGCAATGCGCATCAACATTTCGAGATTCCACCCGTAGGTGGTTTCCCGCATGCGCAAGCCTTCGAGAGCGTCGCGCCGGATCGCGCGGAAGGGCGAAAGATCGGTGAAGCGAGCGCCGTAGAGCAGACGCAGGAGCCAGCCGCCGACGCGCCCGGCGGCAATCTGCTGCGGCGACAGACTGCCCGGCTCCCGCTCCCCCAGGATACGCGAGCCGCTGACAAACACCGCGCGGCCCTCTGCGATCGGCGCAATCAAGGATGGGATGCGCTCGGGCGGATCGCTGCCGTCGCCATCGAGGAAGAGGAGGATTTCGGCATCGGGGCGGACGGCGGCAATGCCGGATTGAATCGCGCGTCCGTAACCGGGACGCGGCTCGATCACGACGCGGGCACCGGCGGCAGCGGCGCGCTCCGCCGTCCGGTCGCGGGAGCACCCATCGACCACAATCACCTCGCTCACGCCCGCCGCCAGAACCGACCTCACCACGCCGGAAATGGCGGCCTCTTCGTCGAGACAGGGGATTACGGCCGAGACGACGGCGCCGTGGCACTTCGAGCCGGCCGGTACATGCGAGCGCGAGGCGACGGGCGGTCGAACGTTCACAGGCTCCATCGCAGTCCACAATTGGCGCAGGCGCGCGGCGGCTTGTCGGAAAGAAGGGCGGCGCGGAATTCCTGGTACGCGGGACCGTTCCAAATCTGGCGCAGGGTCTGCTGGGTCGCGTCGCCAAGCGTGTAGTTCTCGTAACCGTGCTGCGAGAAGGGCGCAATACAGCACGGCAGCGCGCGGCCGTTGGCCGTGAAATACATCAGCGTCCAGGGCCGCCGGCACAGTTGCCAGGGCGAGCCATTATCCGGCCGCTTCAAGCTCAGACCCGGCTCGGAAACCGCGCCGGATGCGCTAAACACCATGCCCAGGGAGCGCGCCAGGTCTTCGGCCTCCTTGAGGTAGGCGGCGTCTTCGCGCGCCAAGTTCTCGAACAGCGTCTGATCCGGCCGCGCCTTGCCGATCGCGGCCTGATCAAAGAACACGAGACGCTGCAGGTAGACCTCCTTGACCCCGATCTCGGCCGCCAGGCGCACGAAGGCCGGAAGCTCGCGCACGGTTTCCTTCAGGCCGGTAAGCCAGGCCGACACCCTTGGCTTTGCGTGACCCTCACGCTGCTGCAGCTCGGTGAATTTGCGCACATTGCGGAGAATGCGCGAGAAATAGTCCTTGCCGCGAACCTCGCGGAAAGTGCGAGCGTTGGCGGCGTCGAGCGAGATACGCAACTCATCGAGACCGGCGTCAATGAGGGCGCGTCCGTTGCGCTCATTGAGCAGCGTGCCGTTGGTGTTGAACAGGACGTAGACGCCGCGCTCGGCGAGATAGCGCACCATCTGCGGCAGCGACCGCACCAGCATCGGCTCGCCGACGCCATGCAGCACGGCGCGCGCGAGATTCGGAATCTGATCGACGATCGAGGTGAACAGCGGCCAGCTCATGTCGGCTGGAGGCTCGAGCTGTTCGTAGGTCCGGGGGCAGGTGGTGCACAGCAGATTGCAGCGATTGGTCACTTCCAGATAGACGCACACCGGAAGGTCATGTGCGATGCTTCCGCGTTCGCCGGTAACCGACTCGTGATAACGGCGAACGTCCACTGTCTTGGCGACCGAACCGTTGGACATGGCTATGCCTCCCCGACTGAACGCCGGCGCCACATCGACCAGAGGGAGCAAGCGATCGCCAGGAGAAACGCGCCATAGAGCGCCGTCTTGCGCACGAGCACGGGAACATAATAATCCCAGTCCACCTCGTTCTGCAGCAGAAGCGCTCCGATCGATGCGGTCCAGAGCGGCGCGCCGCCGCATAGCGCAACAAACGGCGTGATCGCCAGAAAATACCACGGATAGTTGGGGGACAGGAGAAAGAGAACGGCCAGCAGGAGCTTGGCGATGTCGCCAAGCATTACCTCGACCGGACGCGCTTCGCGGAAGGCCACGGCCAGCCCCAGGCCGGCGACGATGAACGATACGAGGGCAAAGTAGACGACGACATCACCGTCTCGGACTCCAAACAGTGAACGCCATGCGGCAAGCGGCCAGATACGGTCGCCCGAGACCAAGCCCTCCTCACTCAGATAGCCGGAGGCCAAAAATCCCAGCACGCCCCAACCGACCGAGAGATATGGAAGGTAGCAAAGCCCCCACACCACCAGAACCACGCAGGGCAGGCGCCAATCCGCCGGTCGCCAAAGCGCCGGCAGTGCCAGCACCGCGAACGGTTTGGCCAGCGTCGCAAGCGCGACGGCGATCGCGCCGCGCACGGCCCGGCCCGTGACCGCGAGCCAGATCCCCAGCATCATCAACGCGAGCATCAGTGCGTCAATGTGCCCATTGTTTGCGATCTCCCACATCGGCAAGGGATGCCAAAGGTAGGCGACGACGCGGGTGGGCGGCTTACCCATACGCCGCAGCAACAACATGAGCACGACCACAGTGACCACCTCGCAGGCCAGAAGCGCAACGCGCATGGCGGTCACGCTCTCGCTCAAGCGCGTCGCCAGCAGAAAGAAAAATTGCGCGACCGGAGGATAGATGGTCGTCGCATAGTCATGCCGATTGATGTTGGGATAGATGGCGTTGTCGCGCAGCGACGCCAGGGCCGCGTCGGCGGGAATGTAGCGATACGGGTTGATGCCGGCGGCTTGCACCCGACCATCCCATATGTAGCGATAGATGTCGTCGGACAGCAGCGGGTCAAAGAGCAGCAGAAAGGCGCGCAATACGACGGCAAGACCCACAATGAGCCACAGCGCGCGCGCCACAGGCACCCGCTCGGCAAGCCGCGCGGCGTGGATCGTCAACAAGCCCGCCGGAATCATCAGCGCAATGTAGAAATTGTCGCCGCCGGAGCGAAAAGCAAACGGCGCCACGACCACGAGCGCGGCGATGGCCGCACCTGTGGCGGCGAGGGAGTAAAAGCCGACGGCCTCGGCTCCCGGCGACTCGGCAAGCGACATCGGCGTGGCGGCGGTCACGCGGGCACCCCTGCGGCCGATTCGAGATAGGCCCGCGTCGCGGGGGCCTGCCCACCGCCACGGAAGCGCCGGTGGCGCCCGGCGAGCTCTTCGCGCAGCCACCCCAGCGCCTTCAGATCGTCGATGTCGTACCACTCGGGAAGCAGGATCGTCTCAAGCCCAATTTCTGCAGCACGCGTGATCGTGCTTCGCGCCACCGATGCCGTCCCCCATTCGATGTCGGTGAATACGTGGCGGTGAGGGCGCTTGAGGCCGATCAGATAATAGCCGCCGTCACTCGCCGGGCCGAGCACCATGCGGTCGCCGGGTCGACGCATCGCTTCGATGGCCTGAACGAGATATGACGTCGGCAAAGTGGGACTGTCGGCGTTGACGAGCAGCACACAGTCGTGTCCCGCATCGAGAAGGTCGCGGGTTGCGCCCAGCAGCACGTTGTGGAAATCGGCATGCGCCTGGAGCAGAAGGCCGAAGGTCGACGGCAGACAGCGTTTCAACTGCGCCTCCGATCCGGCCGGGGCATACACGGCAAAGCCGCGACGACCGAGTTGCGCCGGCACGGCCTCGATCGCTGCGGCAACGTCGCGCAGAAAGCAGCCGGCGAGGTGCGCGGCGGCCACCGGCCCGATCGCCTGGGCAAGGCGCGTCTTGGCATGCCCGGGCTGCGGGGATTTGCAGATGATGCCGATCGCCGCCCGGTTCACCATGTTTGCCGATCCACGGAATAGGCCCGCACAGCGCGGCCTTTGCCGGTAATGCCGGCGCACAGCCTTCCCACGGGGAATTGTGTCGCTCTTCCGGGGATTCTTCGACGGTGGGGCGAAAAACGTTACGTCATGCCGCGGTGCGGCATTGGCGTTGTCAGCCGGAGGTTCGCTTCGAAAGTCGGCTCAATTCCGCCGCCGTTACCGGGCGCCGGCGTGACTTTTCGGGACCTGGAGCTGCCGGCCGGCCACGCGCTCCGCGCCGATGAGCACGTTTGATACTGCGGCAAGGTCGGTATACCAGCGCACGAGCGCTCGAAGTCCGCACGAGCGCTTGAAGTCCGCACGAGCGCTCGAAGTCCGCACGAGCGCTCGAAGTCCGACAAGTTTTGAGCGATCAACAACCCGAGCCAAGCCGTCACTCGCATTTGCAAAGCTTGGATCCGCCGACCGCCTCAAGCGACCGCCGGATCCAGCTTCCGCCAAGGTCAAAGCAATTACCCTGCCCGAATATTGATCTTTTTCTCCGGCTTTTGCGCCTCGGGTCGTTTTGGCAAGGTCACGGTCAGCACGCCCCGCTTGAAGCTCGCTTCGATCTTATCGGTATCGACATCGTCCGGTACGGGGAACCGGCGCTCGAAAGCTCCGAACTGACGTTCGCTCAGGTAATAATCCTTCTTCTTCTCCTCCCTTTCCTCGCGCTTTTCGCCTTTGATGATCAGATTGCCGTTCGAAAGCGTAACTTCGACGTTCTTTTCGTCCATGCCCGGCAGCTCGGCAGCAACTTCGTATGCCTTGTCGCTCTCGCTGATATCAACCGCGGGAGCCGCCGTCCAGGAAAGTTCGCGTCGCCAAAATGGCTGCGGACCGAACATCGAACGGAATGGTGAACGCCAGAACCCCGGGTCGAAGTCGTCGAATAATCGATCGATCTCTCGACGCAGCGTCTCAAAAGGTCGCCACAGTTGGGGTGCGGACGTCCGTTGCGTCTGGTTATCTTCGGTTTTCAAGGGCAACTTGGTTGCAGCTTCAGCCATGACAGCGACTCCTCGTTCGGGAAATTGGATGATGGCAATTTTTCGATGATCATGAGCGGTTTGTGTTGATTTGCATCAAATCGAATGCCAGGGATCAACATCATTCGCCTGCCGACCCAGGTCGTGTTCGCTCAGCGCCTTGGGCTGAAAGATATTTCTCGAACCATCGTCCCGCGTGCGCGATGACGGCTTCCAGCGCGCCCGGCTCCGGAAAAAGATGGCTAGCCCCAGGAATGATCTCGATCGCTTTTGGTCCTCTGATGCGCACCAGCGCCTGTTGGTTGAGCTCGATGACACCAAAATCGGCGCCGCCCACGATCAAAAGGGTCGGCGCAAATATCTGATCGAGCACATCGCCCGCCAAGTCCGGTCGGCAGCCGCGGGAGACAATTGCACCGACTCGGTTACCGAGTCGCGCGGCGGCAACCAAGGCGGCGGCGGCCCCCGTGCTTGCTCCAAACAATCCTACCGGAAGCCCCGCGATGTTCGGCTGCCGATCGAGCCAGCGCACCGCGTCGAGAAGTCGGCCGGTCAACAGGGCGATATTGAAAACGTTGGCGCGATCGGCTTCTTCCGTTCGGGTCAACAGGTCGAACAAAAGAGTAGCGATCCCTCGCACATTCAGTGCGTTCGCAACGGCGCGATTGCGCGGGCTGAAGCGACTCGAGCCGCTCCCATGCGCAAATGCGACGACGCCGTAGGCGTGTCGCGGTATCTGTAACGTCCCGGGAAGGCCGAGCGGCCCAATTTTCGCCTCGCGGGTCTCGAGCGCGCTCGGAGCGTTACCGCTTCTCTGCCCGGTCAGGTCGCCCATGCGTTCTCCATAACTTTCGAACGGTGCGCCATCCAAACTCGAATGCCTTGATCCAGCTCAACGAGATGCCCCACAAGGGCGGCGCCCCGTCGTCCCGTTCCCGGCGGGATGACGCCGGGCAGCGCGGGGTAGCGCCGGACGACATCCCCATCATACGACCGGCAGGACGGTCTGCGCACTTCCGCGCTCGAAGATCAGCGGCTCACGTCGGTTGGGCAGATTGACTCAGATCAATGCGGATAACTGTCGACTTGTGGCGCATTGCACGGTGTCGGAAGAACAAGCACACATATGCGAACACAGAAGCGGTCCAGGTTCATGTCGAAGACGGCGAGTCAAGCATCCGGCACCGGCGGGCAAGTATCCTCGGCAGATATCAAACGCGCTTTCGGGGATTTGGATACTGCAGCCGTGCTGGATATTTTGGCGCTCAATCCGACGATGCGCGATATCGAGGATGCGGCCCTCTGGCTCGGCGGCGATCCCGACATCTTCGGCGCGGGAAAGCCCTTGAAAGGGGTGGCGGGCGAAATCGTCGCAATACTCACGGCGGATGAAGAAGAGGAAGGGCGCTCCGGGCCGCGGCCTGCGACTTGACGCGGCGGAGACGCATCGCCAGCGAACTTTCTTTTTCATAATTAGTGTCGGTTCTGTTCGATGGCTTCGAGCAGCCGGTCGACACGCGCTTGAGCGGCGGAGTCCTGCACCTGTGCCACGACGTTGGCAATTCCTCTCCCTGGAAGAATGAACCGGGTGTAGAAGGTACCGATGTCGATCTGCTTTTCGCCCTCGGCCACTGCCATATCGGAGTCGCGGGGGCCGACTTCGTCCTCGACCACCACCGTGAGCAGCCAGCCGTCACTTGCATGAGCAGGCGCGATCTCCAGCGTGGCAACACAGGCGACTTCGCTCAAATCTTCGCGCTCCTCATCACCGAGAAGAAACTCTTTGCGAAGGGGAATCGGCCTGACCTCCGTCGCCTGCCGGGCAACAACGTTCAGGCTGATCGGATTTGCCTTGCGCTCGGCGATGACCCAACGAACGAGCTGCTCAGGTTCGATGTCCAGGGGATAGGTCTGCATTCGATTGTCCTCGGCTGCGTGGACAGCGGGCAGGGAGGCGGTGAACCGGTATCTCCGTCAGGAACGTTATGGCGGACGCGGCTGATGTCATGCTCCAATTCGACAATCTCGCATCAAACGACGCTACAAGATCGCGTTCTACGATCTCGCCGATGCGCGACTCGATCCAAAGGCGCGCACAGGGGCTCCGCGTTGATTTGGATCAAAAGTCGAGCCTCCGCTTCGGCTCAATCTTCTTAGCTCTTAATAGATGAGATGCAGATCAGTCAGAGGTGCAGCCATGGATGCAGGGGCTAAAAATGTCGAAAAGCCCGCCGATGATGATATTGCTCTGACGATCTCTCCGGAGAAAGTCTGCTACGTCATCATCAAGGCCCGCGAATTCGGCGCAAAAGACGCGGTGACCGAGCCAGATCCGGGATCGAATCCGTCCGACGATGGGGACGTTTCGATACTCGAGGATCACGAAGATGACCCGGTGGTCGAGGAGCTCAGGTCGCTCATCGACGCACTATCGGAGGATGAGCAGATCGATCTCGTGGCACTGGCGTGGCTGGGGCGCGATGGCTACTCTCGGAGGGATTGGCCGTCGGTGCGCGAAGAAGCCGCGCGGGCTCATAACAACCGTACCGCAAGCTATCTTCTGGGTACGCCACTTGTCGCCGACTTTCTCGAGGACGGTCTGTCGATACTGGGTTACTCCTGTAGCGAATACGAGATCAACAGGCTCTGAGCGAGCGAGCTGACATCGGCTTTCGGTTGGCAACCAATGCCGCAGTGCTCGCGCTTCTTACCCGGATGGGGGCACCGCATGCGCACTACCAAGACAATTCGACGAAAGCGCGATGCTGTGGACAAGGAATCGAAACAGCGGCGATTGGAACGGGCACTGGAAAGGGGTCTCGAGGAGACGTTCCCCGCTTCCGATGCGGTGGCAGTAACGGAACCGGCACCTGCGCGCGGAGCAACGAAGGCAAGGATGGCCACGCAACAGCAGCCCGGCGGCGGAGTTTACATGCGGCGCTCGAGCCGCCTGAGCGCGGCGGCGATCTGATCCTTAAGCTTCAGGCGGCGCTTCTTGAGATTTTCAAGCACCTCGTCAACCGTGGACTCGCCCTCAGACTCGATCCGATAGATCTGCCGGTTCACCTGGTCGTAGCAATCTGCGAGCCGCTTAAATTCATGACTGGTTGCCGCCAGTCGTTCGATAAACTGCGCCTCATCCGGAAATTCGTCTTTTAGGTCATGCGGAATACGCATTATCTTCTCTCTAGGACTTTGGGCTGCCGTTTCACCGACATGGGCAAACATACCAATTTGGTCCGGATCAAGTTTCGCCTATCACGCCGCGTCTTGCTCCCTTGCAGGCTTGCAGCCAAGGCGTTGCACCAGCATTGCCGCCTTACTCTTCGAACACGGAAAACTCCAAATCCCCGACTGTCTCGCAGCTTTCGACAGATTCGTTTTCTTCGATTGGAATCTCTTGCTCGACCTCCACGTGCTCATCCTCAATGAGCCTCGGCGGCTCGTCGACCTCTTCGTCGTAGGAATGGTGCTTCCGGCGTCCTTTCGGAGCAGCAGGTGCGCTTTGCTCCGTCGCCAACGACGTTAGGCTTACTCCGCCAAATGCGCTGTTGAACATTTTCTTCCTCTCTATCGGACGGTCATCCGCCCAGCACTGGTCGGAAATTGACGGCCATCGCCTTGCCAAAACAGGGCGAGACTTCGATCGGAGCGCTGCGCGACGGTCGCTCCGTACCGGCGACATTCGCGATCCAGGGTTTGCCGAATCCAATGAATGTCGGCAGCGGACGGATGGACGAGCTGAAATTTACGAATCTGAAGCGGAACGATTTCAAGCGCGACGAGCCGCCGGCTCGTCAGTTCGATGTCCGCGAGATACATTAAGGCAAGATCATCTCGGTATTCCTGGTAGCCGAGGATGCCTTCGTAGTCGTTAAGGAAATCTCCGCAGCCGTAGAGTATCAAGCGATCGCGGTAGACCTCGATCGCTTTTGCATGATGTGACGAATGTCCGTGCACAATCGAGATGTCGGCCCTTTCAATGAGCGCGCGGGCGAATTGTCGCTGATCATCGGTGATTTCGTAACCCCAATTCGGCCCCCAGTGAATCGAGATGACGATGACGTCGCCCGGCCGTCGGAAGCGCACGATCTGTTCGCAAATTCGATCTGCAGTCCGTTCTGAAATCTCGCTCAGGAAATTCACTCCCGGCGCGTCATGCGTCGCAGCCCAGCTCCTTGGCGTGCCGCTGCATTGACAGGCAAACGCGAGTACGGTCACGCGCGCCTTGCCCGGGATATCGACTATCGCCGGGCTGCTGGCTTCGGCCAGATTACGACCGGCGCCGGCGCACTTGATGTCCAGCCGACGCAAGGTCGCCAGAGTCTCGAACAGGCCGGCATGCCCCCAATCCAAAATGTGATTGTTCGCGAGCGCGCAACAGTCGACTTGGGCGGCCTTGAGGCACTCGGCATTTTCCGGGCTCATTCGATAATTGATGCCCTTGCGCGCAAAATCCTCACTCCTCGTGATCGCGGTCTCAAGATTGATAATTCGAACGTTCGGCCGCCTCAATTCGAGCTCGCTCAGGGCCACACCCCAGACGTAGTCAGATTGCGCCCCTCGCGGTATCGCCCCATTGACCTGTTCGGCAAGACGAACGTAATCGACCGCTGAACGTACGCTGCTCTCGTGAAGGGCGGGATCGCAAGGTGCCGACAAGATCTGATCGATCCCGCGCCCGGTCATCACGTCGCCGCAGAGAAACAGCCGGATTGTTTCCTGCGATCGGGCGGTTTGGTTCGGCAAACCATCTGCAAGAGCACTTGTTGCGCTAGGCTTGTCGCTCATCGCTGTCACCCCGCCGCGGAACCCAAGCCTGTACGCGCCGCGCGGCGAAAGCCTTGAGCCAAGTCAAGGGCGGCACCGGACGCCAAGATTAATTGGAG
>FWPU01008403.1_pt1 | contig 13736 bp, 15 predicted proteins | sample 2228361 | NCBI WGS metagenome assembly FWPU01 (sample SAMEA103939777, study PRJEB20133) | metagenome | reverse complement strand
ATAACTCGGCATTATGTTTTATTCTTAGAAGATGAAAATTGGCAAGAGATACAATTTAATAGAATTGTTAAATAAGTAACTTTAGAAAGAAAAAAGTAAAATTAAAAACAGGTAAATCAAAACATTATGAAATTGCCAGTATTTAGCAAATAGCCTGGTAGGGAAATATAAATAATAGAAAAAATACGTTGTTGAATAAAAGAAGTTCCCATCTGTTTTATATATGTATCTTGATTTCTACCATATATTAGTAAAGCAATATTTTTTTAGTATATTAAATTGTGAATATTTTTTAATAATATGTAAATTCACTAATTTTTTTAATGTGCTAATGCCCTGATATTTTGACTTGGTAATTACTTTTGTATTTTGAAATTTTTGATAAACTTGAACTCTAATTTATTGTATGGTATCAAATTCACATACAAAATTCTAATACGGGTGTATATATGGGTTTTTGAGGTGTTAAAATGCTTTTATATAAGATGAATGACTTTAAAATTTGTTTTCCGAAATAGTAGTTTTTATGATTTTTTAATAGATCGTGTATTATTTCAGGAGGCGGAGATTGTTTAAATCGAGCTATTGTTATATGGGGATGAAATTTTTTATCGTCTTTAGATGATATTTTTAATTCATTTAATATTTTAATAATATTCTCGTGTAAGAGAAGTAATTTATTATTATAAGGGTATATACCAACCCACAAAACATGTGCATTCCTGTGTGATGGGAAAACCCCCACACCCTTAATTTCTGTTTCACATTCACCAATATTATATTGAAGAGGTAATAGTTTTTGTTTTAAAGGAATTATAAGTTCTTCATTAATTTCTCCTAAAAACTTTATTGTTATATGTAAATTTTCGGCATCTACTTTTTTTATATTTCTTAAGTTATTAAATATATTTTTATTACAGAATTCATTTATGTTATCTTTTATTTGATTTGTTAATGGAAATGCAAAAAAAGTCCTCAAATTTTATTCAAAGGCACCTATTCCTGTAATATACTTACCTAACAGGAGTGTATGTATTTCATGTGTACCCTCATATGTTTTAACTGACTCTAAATTTACCATATGTCTGAAAACGGGGTATTCAAGAAGTATACCATTAGCGGCAAGTATTTCTCTTGCTAACCTTGCAATTTCCAAAGCAATTTGGACATTATTCCTTTTTGCTAAAGATATTTGTGCGAAATCACATCTATTTAAATCTTTTAATCGTCCCAATTGCAAACATAGAAGTTGAGCTTTTGTGATTTCTGTTAACATATATACTAATTTTTCCTGTGTTATTTGAAAAGAGGCGATTGGTTTATAAAATTGTTCTCTAATTTTTGAATATGATAAAGCAGTTTTAAAACAATCTAAAGCAGCACCAAGTACACCCCATGCAATGCCGTATCTTGCTTGACTAAGACATGATAATACTGAGCGTAATCCTGATGTTTTAGGTAATCTTTGTTCTTCGGATACTTCAACATCTTCTAAAATTAACTCCCCGGTATCCGATGCTCTCAAGGATAGTTTTCCCTTAATTTCATTTGCTTTAAATCCTTTAGATTTTGTATTGGCTATGAAACCTTCAATGATGTCATTTTCATTTTTTGCCCACACAATAGCAATATCTGCCAATGTAGCGTTCGTAATCCACATTTTTGCACCATTTAATATCCATCTATCACCTTTTTTTACTGCTTTGGTTTTTATGCCTGCCGGGTTAGATCCAAAATCATGTTCTGTTAAACCAAAACACCCTATCAGTTCTCCTTTTGCTAATTTCGGAAGATAGTATTCTTTTTGTTTTTCCGAACCAAATTCATAAATAGGATACATAACAAGCGCAGATTGAACTGACACAAAACTTCTCAATGCACTATCACCCGCTTCTAACTCTTGCATAGCAAGTCCGTAAGCAACATTATTTAACTCAGAACAACCATACCCTTTTATAAAGCTACCTAAAAGTCCCATTTCCGCTATTTTTTTTATGAGTTCCTTTGGAAATTCTCCTTTTTCGTAATAAAAAGAGATTATTGGTTTTACTTCTTTTTCCACAAAATCTCTCACAGAATCTCTTATCAATTTTTCTTCTTCAAATAATAATGTGTCAGTATCATAAAAGTCATAGATATTTTTCATTTGCATACACCTTCTCCTTTGATTATTTTTTACATGTTATATTTTAGTAATTAAAAATTCAAGATTAAATTAAAAATGGGTTTGTTAATTTTTCTGCTTCAATTGTTGTATCATCGTCATGTCCTGGATGGACTATTGTATGTGGCGATAATTTGAATAATTTTTCCTTTATTGAATATATTAGCTCCTTATAATTTGATTTAGGAAAATCGGTTCTGCCTATGGTTCCTTTAAATAGAGTATCTCCTGTAAAAAGATGGTTTCCTATTAAAAACGACATACTACCTGGGGTATGTCCAGGAGTATGGATTACTTTTATAGTTTCTTCAAGAGAATAATTTAATATTTCACCGTCACTCAAATATCTCGTTGGTTCGGGTTTTTCACAAGGTTGCAATCCGAATACTTCAGCTTGTTCTTTCAACTTTTCAAGCCAAAATACATCATCTTTATGTATCAAATACTCAACCTTAAAATATTTCAAAAATTCCGATATTCTACCAGCATGGTCAATATGTCCGTGAGTATTTAGAACTGCACAAACATAAAGGTGATTGCTATCTATATATTTCTTTATTCTTTCTATTTCATCACCAGGATCAATAACGATTGCATTTTTATTTTTGCTATTGTATACAATATAGCAATTCATAATAAAAGGGCCAACTGGAACCTTGATTACTTTTATCATAATGCTTAAAACCCACCTCCTATTTTATAAATTAAATTCTTTTTTGTAACTGAGTTTGTGACTTATCAGTTAAGATAGTTCCAGACCACCAAAAATATAAACAGTCTAAAAGTAAACCAGTTATGATTTCTGAGTTATTGGTTTTAAGTTTCATATCTCCAATATAATTATAGACAAAATAATCAGAGAACCACCAACAATAAAATTAAATGTCAACGACTTCTCAAAAAAAATGAGAGAAAATAGAGTTGCCCAGATAGGTTGGGTAAAGGTATATAATGATACTTTTGTTACGCCTACTTTTCTTATTACCCCCATATGAAGTATATAAGCTATAACCGAGGCAAATATTACTATATACAATAAGGGTAAAATAACTTCTGGTTTCAATACTGAAGGTATCTCATAAAAATAAGGTATTGCTAAGGCAAATACAACAGGAGCAGAGAATATATAAGTTAGAGAACTTACTTCAAATGAGTTCATGTTGATATTATAAACCTTGAAAAGGACCATATAGATAGCAAAAAATAATGCCCCTGCTAATGTTATTATATCACCTATAAATATTTTTGAAGCAATATTATTGTTGAGGTGTATAATAAAGAAACCTGTAGTTGCTAATAATAAACAGAGTATCGTTTTTCTTGAGAATTGTTCTACTTTTAATAAATATGCTACTACATGCGTAAAGAGTGGTATAAATGAAATTGAGAGTGCTGAATGTTCCGGTTTTGTATAATTTAATCCTATCATAAAACAACATTGATTAGCCGTTATGCCTAAAGTAGAGAGAATGAAAATCTTATTAAAAGTATGTTTTATATTTTTAGGGATACCAAAAATATTGTAAAGTAGTATAAATAATATGGATACCGTAAATATTCTAATAAATACAAGCAATAGGGGACTTATATATTTTAGTGCTAACTTCGCCATAATAAAATTCATTGCCCATAATATACTTATAACATGCAATACAAAAGTAGGATTACATACAACCTTCAACATACAAAAAAGAAATTAGTTTTTCAGTGATTTAAGGTTGCTTTCCACAGCCAAAATAGTTTAGTAAGATGGAATGTATATAAGACAATACAAAAACTTCATATACTGTTTATTATCCCATTCCACAGTAATTTTTTAGTTCGTGTAAATTAAATAGGCAAAAATTTGTCTTGGTGATTGTGAATACGACTTTTTTGTTTTTCTTTTTAGCTTCATAAAAATTTTTCTGAATATACAACTTTTTTATATTTTACATTCTTTTATACATATTTTTATGATAAACAGAAAATACTTTATTTTTACCTACACCGTTTTAAAACTTATGGTTTTTAAATTCGAATATGAATTTAAAATATCAACTTCTAAACTTTTAATAATTTTCCCTTGACAAAAACTGAAAAAACAGATGCTAAAATAACTAATTATATTTTATGTTCATTATTCAATTTTAGAATAACAATAAAAAGTTAACGGATATTTTAATAAAATGAATAAGTATAAGTTCAGAGTTGATTTTGTAGGGGATTGTGGGATACAAATATATTTTTGTGAAAAACAAAATATTGATTTCAAGAAAATTATAGAGAAATTAAAAATACACAAGATAAAAGATATATGTTTTTCGTATGAAACGCTAACTATATTTTTTGATCCTATAACTACTGACGCAATAAACTTTAAAGACAAGATATATTCATTTTTACAAAAATACCTAAAATGCTTCACTACAATATCTTCCCACTCAAATTTCGCTGTTTCTTCTTCATCCATTATTGAAATTCCCGTTTGCTTTTGTAGGAATTGTGCCTTAGACTATGATAAAGTAGAAAAATATACTAAGATATCATTTAAAGAATTTACAAACAAATATGTTAGTCATACATATAAAGTTTTATTTATTGGTTTTCAACCGGGATTTCCATTTTTAGGAGGACTTCCGCGGGAACTTTACCTTCCACGATTAGAAACGCCTCGTCTTAATGTTCCGTCTGGTTCAGTTGGTATTGGAGGTAGTCAAACAGGTATATATACTTTTTCAACCCCAGGGGGCTGGAATATTATAGGTAAGACGGCTATGAAACTTTTTGATTTAAAAAAAGGAGCATTTCTTAAAGTCGGTGACACTATAAAATTTCAGATTGTTGATTACAAATTTCATTAGATATATTATGTATAGTCAAACAAATAGAATCTTCTCTCCAATTTTATATTAAGATATTTTGATTTCTTCCCCCATGCTATTAGAGATCAACATCTTAAGCAATGTTTAGCAATGTAAATTTTCTTAATAAGATATATATTATTGTTTTTGGCAAACAAGTAGCTGGATATATGGTGCGTTAGTTCCTTCAACCAAACCAGATTCATTTATAGTGATGTTAGTTTTTGCAGGAGTTATATTTTCTATATTAGAAGTCTTAGATGAACCTGGTAAAATTCCTTTAATACTACCATCAAAATGACCTAAGGTTACTAACTCATGTGAATGTCCTGGATCATTTATTGTATGGCTATGTTTCCCAACAGGTCTATTTTCTTTATCCGAAAGTGCGATACCAACAGTTGCTGCTAATGTTCCACTTTCAACTAACCCCACCACATAACGTCCCCGCGCATCTTTAAATTCTTCCCAACCATCCGGACATCGCACTCTATTAAAAAACATTATTGAACCCGAAGGTATATTGGACATATTATTTTCTTTCAGTGCAATAAAAATAAATATAATACTAAAAAAGACAAGTGTATAAATTCCTATACTATTTATCTTAAATTTTTTCATTTTTTACTCCTTATTTTCAATTTTGTCTTTTTAGGTATTATTATATAATTTCTTTACAATTTTTGATGAGCATACATTTAAATAGAAACATAGATATAAATGCGGATTTAGGTGAAGGGTTTGGTATCTATAAAGTGTGCAATGACGAGGAACTAATAAAATATATAAGTTCTGCAAACATTGCCTGTGGTTTTCATGCGGGAGATTACAACATTATGGGTAATATAATATCTCTAGCAAAAAAACATAATGTCGCTATAGGTGCTCACATTTCATTACCTGATTTACAAGGATTTGGTAGGAGAAAAATTGATTTTTCAACATCTGAAATTAAAAATATCAGTTTGTATCAGTTGGGTGCGTTATATGCTATTGCGAAAAGTTATGGTATAAAAATTCAACATATAAAACTACATGGGTATATTTATCATTTAGCAAGTGAAAACGAAGAAGTTGCCCAAACAATAGCTGATGCAATAATAGCATTTGATAAAAATCTTTTTTGGATAGGGTTCCCAAATTCTTTTCAGGAAAAAGTTGCAAAAACGAGGAAAATAAAGTTTGCTGCTGAAGGTTTTGCAGATAGAAAATACGACGATCAGGGTAAATTATTACCTCGCTGGGCAAAAGGTGCCATTATAAAATCACCAAAGAAAGCTTGCGATCAAATTATTAAATTGATTTCAAATTACTATATAAAAACAATCTGCATTCATAGTGATACACCACATGCCGTTGCAATTGCGAAAAGTATTAGAAAAATGCTTGAAAAAAAACATATTCAAATTAAGCCGTTATCACATTAAAGAAGAAACTTGATAAGGAAATTTTCATAAAATTAAAATTCAAAAGTTAAGTAATGGAAGTATTTAGAGTTATAGAACCAGGATTTCTTACGACTGTTCAAGATATGGGGCGAAGTGGATTTAGATTAGATGGAATATCAGAGGGTGGAGCATTTGATAAGTTTGCATTATGGACAGTAAATAAAACTTTAGGGAACAAACCAAATACTCCTGCTTTAGAAATAACTCTTTTAGGTCCTAAATTAGTAACTTTAAATAACACTACAATTGCAATTTCTGTTGCAGACTTTGGTGCAAAAGTTAATGATAAATATGTAAAGCTATATACTCCAATAAATATTGAAAAAGGTGATATTATTTCCTTTGAAGGCAGAAAATGGGGGTGCAGAACTTATTTAGCAGTTAAAGGTGGTATTTTTTGTGATAGAATATTTAAAAGTTTTAGCACAGATGTAAGAATTGGTTTTGGAGGAATGAAATTAACTTCTGGACAAATCATAAAATCCGCTAATTTAAAAAAAAAAAAGACAAAATTGTCATATTTACCATTTATAAATTACCATGAGATAGAAAAAATATATAATTTAAACGAAATAGGAGTAATAGAAGGACCTGATTTTGAATTTTTTAATGATGAAAGTTACAAAATTTTCTACAATAGTGAATATGAAGTTACAAGGCAATTAGACAGGAGCGGTATTCGTCTTATAGGCTCACCAATAAAAAGGAAACAAGAGGAAATGTTATCCCGCCCAACTTCATGTGGTAACATACAAATAACACCGGATGGTCAGCCTATCATTTTAGGAGTTGAATGTCAAACCATTGGAGGATATCCAAGAATTGCATCAGTAATATCAGCGGATATACCAAAACTTGCTCAACTTGTTCCAACTAATAAAATAAGATTTAAAAAAACAGATGTTTACACAGCAACCGCTAAATTAAAATCAATGTTTTTTTAACTTTTTCAATATGCCACCCCAGAGTGTGAAAATAATTATATCTAAGAAGTATTCGCATAACTCTATTAAAAAAGTAACCAAAAACAATGATATATATTAAAAAATCAATAACATAATTAAAATAAATGAATGGATTCTAAAATAACTATAGATAAGTTAAAAGATATCGTTAGAAAGTTCTGTGAAATACGTAATTGGAATAAGTTTCATAATGCAAAAGATTTAGCAATAAATATAATTAATGAAGCATCTGAACTTTTGGAGATTTTCAGATTTAAATCCAAAAAAGAGGTTGAGGAGATGTTCAAACTTAACACAAAAAAACGGCAAATTTCTAATGAAATTGCCGATTTATTTTTTGCATTACTTAGATTATGCCAGCGATATAATATAGATATAAGTAACTCTTTAATCAACAAAATTAGTCAGATAAACAAAAGTTATCCTGTAAAAAAATCAAAAGGTAGCAATAAAAAATATAATGAATTGTAAATAACTATCTTGGTTGAAAATTTACCTAATTTAACATAATATAAAGTGTTACTTAACAATATTATATCGCGAAGAATTGAAGTGTACTAACAATAAAAATCAGTTTTTTTTCGACAACCCTTAAACACGCAAACTAAAAATTGTAAAAAACAATTAACAAATACAGTATTTTTGCATTCAAATAGAAGTTTTAGTTAAATTACCTTATCTATATATTATTTTGAAACTGAGTTAAATTCTACTACATCTAATAATTATCTTACTATGACTTAGTTGTGTTTTCTAAGGTAATAGTTTTTATGAATTCTACTGTTACTTTTTGTGCAATTTTTTTATCTTTAATAGTGATATCTAACAATTTTACCTTAACCCCTGGAATATCTTTTTCACATAAAACTAAAAATGAAAATAACTTACCAATTTCTAATTCATTGAATACAAACTGTAAAACTTTTAACTTTTTGTCTTCCGCGATTTTTTCTTCACGTTCGGAATAAGTGACAAAAGGAATTTGCAGAGCATTTAATTTCTGTGATATAGCATCAAATAAACTAATGTTTCTGCTCTGCTCTATCTTTTTAATAGCTTTGTTTAAGGTTGAGAGCACTAATAGATGCTTTTTGAAGTCATCACCTCTTTGGGTAAAGGTATTTTGTTCTGCACGTAATTCAACCAATAAACGATATAATGATATAAATTTTGTAACAAAAACACTATTTACAACTGCTAATAATACAACTATAAAAAATAAAATTAATTTTCCCATTTTACTATAATCTCAAATTCAAATGACTTATCTTCTTTTACAATCACTGTTCCAGACAGTTGAGCAGTATAACCTTCTTGTTTTAAAGATTGGAGAATGATTTGTATTATTTGTTGGTTTTGGGTTATAGCTTTTAATATACATTTTTTTTGCGTTATATTTATAAAAAAGTTTAACAAAACTATGTTTTTTATTTGTGGAATATTGAAAATCTTCTGGACTATTTGCAAGCCAGAAAATTTTATTGGAAAGTTTTCAGAAATACCTAAAGAGTTTTCTACATCGTAAATTTTTTGCCTTACATTTTTATATGACCCGTGAAAATCTCTCCACTCATCTAAAGTAGTGGATTTGTATAAATCTACGAATTCTTTTTTTACCTCATCCATTAACTTTTTACTTTTATTATAATCTGACATATTAACAAAATATAATGGAACTATAACTAACAACACAATTATCATGAAAAATAATAAATGTAAAAGAATCTTAACGGAGAATTCCGTTTTTTTAAATTCTTCTTTGATTAAATTTTCTCTTTCAGAAATGTAGGCTATACCATCCAAATTAACGATACCAAAAACCTTGTTATCATCTAATGGAACTATATTAAATTTACTATCTTTTAATTTTTCAACGACATTTATAATGTTGGGATAGAGATAAATAGATGGATTGTTTTCTCCCGCACTATTTATGTTAAAATTTAAAAAATTCTTAATTGAATCAATTAATTGTTGATTTATTATGTTTTGCAATTCTTCTTTTGAATAAAAATATTGAGGAATTATTTTTACAACCATTTGTTTTAAATAATTTGTATATTCCAAAAATACAACTTGATTAGGAATTAAAAAAAATAAAGCTGATGCATTATTAATTTTTAAATTATTATAGAAATGCAATGGTAAAACAATAGAAGGCACAACATATTCAATATTAAAGTTATAATATTTCTTTAAAAGGCTTTCTAACAAACTTTTCTTAATCCCCCATACAAATAGATACATATTTTTGCTATCGGAATGGTTTATATAAAATCCAATAGTGTAGTTTTTTATATTTTCTCCTGGGTAATATTCTTCGAGTGCGAATTTAGATGTATTGTAAAGTGCATTATCAGATACTCTCGGAATTTGCAATTTTCTGAAAAGTAATTTTTCAGTAGATATTAAAATTACCGTCCTCAGTTTCTTATATTTTGGTTTAAGTTGTATCAGTTCATTCTCATTATACTGTTTAGTCTCTAAAATTTTAATTTTTTTATTACTATCTATTGCAACACGATTATAGATTATTTTACTTGATTCTATTATTACATTTTTATATTTCATTTTTCACATTAAAAATTATTATTATAAATATTTTGTCTATGTATTTTACTAAAACAGAAGAAAAACTTTATAAATATAAAAAAGTGAAATTCACAATATTATTATCATAATAACAAGGCGAAAGTTAAAATTGAGAAAAAGATGTTGCAAATTTTCTTAAAAATGAATAGTGAAATTGATTTTTTTGTCAGGATAGTGTATTATTTTACTAAAATCTGGTATTGAAATAAAAACCATATACAATCTTTTTTATACAACTCCATATTAATTTATTTTTTTATATCAAAATTTGAAAAGAGTAATTATAATGTAAGGCTGGCATAAAATTTGCTACATTTAACAAGGGGAAAGCGGTAAAAAGTGATAAGGTGGAGACAAAAAGTCAAGATACATAAATTAAAAGGAGGGTTGTAGTATGGTAATAGATAAAAACAAATATAATCCATTTGAGATTGTAAAAATGCAATTATTGAAAGCATCAGAAACGATGAAATTAGAGAGAGTAATTTATGATATGCTTTCACATCCTCAACGGGAACTTACCGTTCAAATTCCAATAAAACTATCGGATGGGACATCAAGAGTATTTAGAGGATATAGGGTTCAGCATTGTGATGCGAGAGGTCCTTGTAAAGGGGGATTGCGTTTTCATCCTGAGGAAACAATTGATACCGTGAGAGCCTTAGCAAGCTGGATGACATGGAAAACCGCATTAATGAACTTGCCGTATGGAGGCGGTAAAGGTGGCGTAACTTGCAATCCTAAAGAATTAAATGAAACTGATATTGAAAAATTAGCACGAGGTTATATAAGAGAAATAGCATATTTTATAGGTCCAGAAAAAGATATTCCTGCTCCTGATGTATATACAAATCCTAAAATAATGGGCTGGATGATGGATGAATTTAGTAAAATAAAGGGATACTATTCTCCTGGCGTAATAACCGGTAAACCTATATCCGTAGGCGGATCTTTAGGTAGAAATGATGCTACTGCAAGAGGAGGTATGTATGTTTTAAGAGAAGCGGCGAAACATCAAAATATTGATCTTAAAAAAGCAACTTGTGCTATACAAGGTTATGGTAACGCAGGTCAATTTGCTCATCAACTAATAGAAAAATTGTTTGGCACAAAAGTTGTAGCAATTAGTGATTCCAAATGTGCTATTTACAGCGAAAACGGTATATCCTCTGAGCAAGCTATAAGATATAAAAACGAAACAAAAAGTTTAATAGGATTTCCAAGAGCAAAGGAAATTACTAATGAAGAACTGTTGGAACTAAAAGTAGATATACTTGCGCCTTCCGCAATAGAAAATGTTATCACAGGTACAAATGCAGCAAGAGTAAAAGCTAACATAATTTTGGAACTTGCAAATGGACCTACAACACCTGATGCTGACGAAATTTTGTTTTCCAACAAAAAATTGGTCCTACCTGATTTCCTTGCTAATGGTGGAGGTGTTACAGTGTCTTATTTTGAATGGGTTCAAAATCAAACAGGTTACTATTGGACTTCAAAAGAAGTCGATGAAAGATTAGATAAACATATGGTTGAGGCATTTGAACACACTATAAAAACAGCTAAAGAATATAATACCGATAACAGAAATGCTGCATACATTGTAGCACTCAAAAGAATTAGAGAGGCCATAATTGACAGGGGATGGCTTAAATAAAAATAATTTTCATAAAAAATTAATAAAAAAAGAAAGATACTACTAACAGGGTTTACACCTTTTGGTAATTTTTTAAAAAATTCTTCCTATGAAAGTATAAAAAGTTACCATAATTTAACTATTGAAGGTATAAAAATAATTGCAAAAAAACTACCTGTAAGTTACAAATCAGCAGGAAAATTATTAGAAAAATATATAAAAAGATATGTTCCGAAATTAGTTATCTCATTTGGTATGGGAACACAGTTTTTGCAATTTGAAAATATTGCTTTAAACATAAATTACACTACAAGAAAAGATAACGATGGAATTATTATTGAAAGAGAGCAAACAATAATAAAAAATGGTGAGATCGCTTATAAATCTACTTTACCTTTTGAAAGTATCTCAACTGCACTAAAAAAATACAATATCCCCATAATTAAATCATTTTTCGCAGGAACCTATCTCTGCAACAATATTTTTTATCATTTAATGCACTTTGCAAGAAAGTATAAAATACCACATGCCGGTTTCATTCATGTTCCACCAACCCCTGAATGTTTTAAAAACTATAGAAACAAACATCTGAAAATTGAAGAAACTAATTTCAATCTATCAAAAATAACACCAACTTACTCGTGTATCAATTATCCTTCTATGACATTTTCTACCTTGAAGAAGGCAATAGAACTTATTGTAAAAGTATGTATTGAATTTGTTAAATAAACAATACCAATTTACTTTTGTAGGTTAATATTATTTTTACAAGGTAATTGGCGAATAGAATTTAGTAATTCATTTATATCTTTATTGTGATATTTTGCTGCTACAATAAGAGTATCTTCGATATTAACCGGGCAATCAGCACATTTATACCCTAACTTTAGAAATACCTCTGAAGCTCCTTCAACATTCTCCAAAATTTCTATTACCTTACTATCAGGTGAAACCTCGGTCACATCATTAAGCTTTCACATAATCTAACATTAGAAAAAAATTATTCCTTTAAATTTACTTTTCACTTCCTATAAGGAGAACCCATATAAAATTTTCTTTATAGCATCCTATCTCGTTTACACCTGTTTTGATAAGGCCATTATGATGAGATGGAGAGTGCCTCCAACCTTCTACAATCCAAGATGGTGTATTTGTATTTTCATTTGGTGCGTGTGCGATATTTTCACCTATTGCTGTAGGTTTATATCCTGCTTTTTTAGCTCTATCCTCCGGATTTATTGTATCTGTATTTTGTTGATAGTGGGAAATCCACAACTCTTTTCCCATTTCTTTTTGCTTTTTTACATGTTTGTCTAAATATTCCGCGTGTATCTTAGCTCCCATATAAAGTTTAATATTAAAAATTAAAGGATTTAATCCTAATTTTACTCTATATCTATTTATTAATTTCACACATTCAATTTCATTATCATCTATTTGCTGCTGTTTTTTAAGGTTTGCAAAAACCCTATCGTTTATTGCTTCTATTTTGTTTAATATATCAAACTTTTTATTTACTATCTTCTCCCAGATAGGTTTCCAAAAGTTATCCCACTTGTTCAGAAACTCCTGTAACATATTTTCTTTATCAACATTTTCTAAAAATTTATAAATAACCATCAACTTATCAAGATCTTTAAATTTTTCCTTCATTAACTTACTATTCCATGGATTTTTCAATATACTGTCTAAATATTTATTCTCCTCATCTAAAAATTGCTGTAACTTATTTTGAGCACCTTTATTTGGATCCCATTCCACTTGGTCGCCCTTCCTTTTGACTGAATTCAGATATTCCGCGCTCCTTATAACTTTTATTATTTCCTTCTTAACATCGTCATATTCCCTCTCTACTACGCTAAAAAAGTTATTTATGTCTCTTAAATACTTACTCTGTAATATTTTAATTATATACTCTAAAAAGTTAGAGAACTCTGCTTTACAATCTTTGAGCTGAGAAAAGTTTATATTTTTATTATCATTAACAGATTTTAAATACTTTAATAAATTTTCTAAATTGACCTTTTTCGTTATCTTTTCAGCTAAATTTAAACAGACAAGTTCTTCCTCAGATATCCATTTATCACC